>Ga0184619_10000001_pt1 | contig 187777 bp, 172 predicted proteins | sample PLM0_60_b1_FD_133146 | JGI IMG/M metagenome (GOLD analysis project Ga0184619, IMG submission 133146) | Groundwater sediment microbial communities from an aquifer in East River, Colorado, USA - PLM0_60_b1 | ecosystem: Environmental > Terrestrial > Soil > Riparian zone | place: USA: East River...
ACCGTAGGGCTGTGCACGGCGCTCGATGCGTTGGGGACGCGGGACCTCCCGATCGATGTCCTGATTCACGGAACCACGATCGCGACCAACGCCCTCCTCGAGCGGCGCGGCGCCCGCATGGCGCTCGTCACCACCCGCGGCTTCGAGGACGTCCTGTGGTTGCGCCGCCAGGACCGGGCGGCGCTCTACGACCTGGCTCGGGATCACCCCTCGCCGCTGGTCGCGCCGTCCGACGTCGTAGGCGTCGCGGAGCGGGCGGGACCGCAGGGCGTGCTCACGCCGCTCACGGACGCCGAGATTCGGCGCGTGGTCGGCGCCGTGCGCGCGCTGGCGCCCGAAGCGGTCGCCGTCGTCCTCCTGTTCGCGTTCCGTCACCCCGAGCACGAGCGCCGCCTGGCTGCGGCGCTGCGGGAGGCGCTCCCGCACGCGCCCGTCGCCGCGAGCCACGAAGTGCTCCCGGTGTTCCGGGAGTTCGAGCGGGCCAGCACCACGACGGTCGAGGCGTATCTCCGTCCTGCGGTTTCCGCCTACCTGCGCCGGCTCGAGCGCGACATGCACGCGCGCGGCGTCGGGACGCTGCGCGTGATGACGTCGAGCGGCGGCACGATCCCACCGGCGACGGCGGCGGCGCGCGCCGCCTCGCTCGCGCTGTCCGGCCCCGCGGGCGGCGTGGTGGGCGCCGGGCTGGTCGGCGCCGCCGCGGGGCTGCCCGACCTGTTGACGCTCGACATGGGGGGCACCAGCGCCGACGCGAGCCTGGTCACGCGTGGGACGCCCTTGGGAGACAGCGGCGGCGCGGTCGCGGGGCTTGCGCTGGCGCTCCCCGCGGTGTTGATCGAGACGGTGAGCGCCGGCGGCGGGAGCATCGCGCGCGTCGATGAGGGTGGCGCGCTCAAAGTCGGGCCGGAGAGCGCCGGCGCGGTGCCCGGCCCGGCGTGTTACGGCCGTGGCGGTGAGCGGCCGACGGTCACCGACGCGTGCCTGGCGCTGCGCTGGCTCGACCCGCAGCATCCGCTCGCCGACGGCGTCCGGCTCGATCGCGACGCGGCGGAGCGAGCGCTCTGCTCGCTCGGCCCTGCGGCGGGGAGCGACGCCGCAGCGATCGCCGCCGGCATCGTCGCCGTGGCGACCGCCGTGATGGCGCGGGCGCTCAAGCGCGTGAGCGTCGCGCGCGGGCTGGACCCGCGAGGGATGGCGCTGCTCCCGTTTGGCGGCGCCGGGCCGCTCTTCGGATGCCAGCTCGCCGAGGCCTTGGGCATGCCCACCGTCGTGATCCCGCCGCACCCGGGGGCGCTCTCGGCCCTGGGGCTCGCGTCGGCGGCGGAGCGGGTGGATCTGCTCGCGTCGTTTCACCGTCCCCTCGATGGGCTGTCGGCCGAGGAACTTGGAGGCGCGTTCGGCCCGCTCCTCGCCGCGGCGTCCAACCAGGTACCGGGTGGTGCCCTGCGGCGCTACGCCGATTGCCGCTTCGCCGGCCAGGGCTATGAACTGACGGTGCCCGTGACGGAGGACGATCCCCTGCGCCTCCGGAACACGTTCCTCGCCGAGCACCGCGCGCGGTTCGGACATACGGGGACGGGCCTGGCGGTCGAGTTGGTGAACCTGCGCGTGGTGGCGCTGCGCGAGGGGCCGCTGCCACGGTTCGCCGGGTCCGACCGCGCCGTCCGGCGACCCGGCGCCAGCCGGCTGATCACGGTTCGCGGGCGTCGGGTGACCGCTGCCGTCTGGGCGCTCGATGACCTCGCCGCCGGCGTGACGCTCGCCGGCCCGGCGATCCTCGCCGGCCGGGACGCGACCGCGCTGATCGAGCCTGGCTGGCACGGGACGGTGCACGCATCCGGCGCCGTGCTGGTGGAGCGGGCATGAGTCTCGACGCCGTCGGGCTCGAGGTCATGGGGCACGCCCTCGCCTCGATCGCGGAGGAGATGGGATTGGTGCTCATTCACTCCGCACTCTCCCCCAACATCCGCGAGCGGCGCGACTGTTCGGCGGCGCTGTTCGACCCCGCCGGGGAGATGATCGCGCAGGCGGCGCACATCCCCGTGCATCTGGGGGCGCTGTCCGAGTCCGTCGCTGCGGTGCGCGCGCTCGACCCCGGACCGGGCGAGGTCTTCATCCTCAACGATCCCTACACCGGCGGGTCGCACCTCCCCGACCTCACGCTCATCGGCGCCATCGAGCTCGACGGGGCCGTGGGCGGCTACAGCGTGGTCCGGGCGCACCACTCGGACGTGGGCGGCGTACAACCGGGGAGCATGCCCGCGGGCGCCCGCGAGATCTTCGCGGAGGGTGTGATCGTGCCGCCGCTGCGCTTGACGGCGGACGTCGAGCGCTTTCTCCTTGCCAACGTGCGGACGCCGGAAACGCGGCGCGCCGATCTGGCGGCACAGCGGGCCGCCGTGCAGCGCGGCGCGGAAGGCCTGGCCGCGCTCGCGGCACGGTACGGCGCCGCGGCGCTGCGCGCTGCGGCCAACGAGCTCCTGGACTATGCCGAGCGTCGGGCCCGCGAGGCGCTCGGCCGCATCAGCGCCGCCGGGCTCAGCGCCACCGACTGGCTGGAGGGCGACGGTCTTGACGACTCGGACTTGGCGATCCGCGTGCGGGTCGACATTGGGGACGGCGTGTTCCACGTCGACTTCGCGGGCACCGCGCCCGCCGCGCTCGGCAACGTGAACTGCCCGCTCGCGGTGGCGCGCTCGGCGGTCCTGTTCGTCGTGCGGACGTTGCTCCCCGACGACGTGCCCGCGAACGGGGGCGTGCAACGTGTCGTGCAGGTCACGGCCCCGGCAGACTGCCTCGTGAACGCGCGCTTCCCGAGTGCGGTGGCCGCGGGGAACGTCGAAACCTCGCAGCGCATAGCGGACACCGTGTTTCTGGCGCTCGCCGCCGGCGGCATCGCGGTGCCGGCGCAGGGTCAGGGCACCATGAACAACGTCACGTTCGGCGGGATGTGGGATGCGGGAAGCGGGATGCGCGGTGGCTGGACCTATTACGAGACGATCGGCGGCGGCCAGGGGGCCTCTCCTACTGCGCCCGGTCCGTCGGGGGTGCACGTGGGCATGTCGAACACGCGAAACACCCCGATCGAGGTCCTGGAAATGGAGTATCCTTTGCGGCTGACGACGTACGGGCTACGACGGGGAAGTGGGGGTGTTGGGCTGTGGTCGGGCGGGGAGGGCGTGATCCGCGAGTTCGAGGCGCTCGCCCCGATGGAGGTTGGTATCCTCGCCGAGCGACGGCGGCACGCCCCGCGCGGCGCGGCCGGCGGCGCCGACGGGGCGTTGGGGGGCACGCTCTTGAACGGCGCGCCGCTCGCCCCTAAGGTGAGCACGCGGCTCGTCCCCGGCGACGTGCTGCGCATCGAAACGCCGGGTGGCGGCGGCTGGGGCCACCCCGAACCTGGAGAGAACCGATGACGTGGGTGCTCGTAGCACTGATCGGCCTGGTGGCGGGCGTAGTGGCGGGCCTGTTCGGCGTCGGGGGAGCGATCGTGATCGTGCCGGCTCTGGTCCTGCTGCTGAAGCTGCCGCAGCACACGGCGAGCGGCACGTCGCTCGCGTCGCTGCTCCTGCCGGTCGGCCTGTTGGGGGCGATCGAGTACTACCGGCGCGGGCAGGTCAACGTGGCGTACGCGGCGATCATCGCGGCAGGGCTGTTCGTCGGCGCGCTGGTGGGCGCGCACCTGGCGGGGGGGATGTCGGACGTCACGTTGCGGCGGGCATTCGGGGCATTCCTGCTGCTGGTGGCCGGCAAGCTCCTGGTCGGCTAGGCGTTCGCCTCGAACACCTTGGCGTCGACGAAGAGCCGGTACAGTTCCTGGTCGAGCTGTCCGCTGCGCACCTCCTCCGCCATGATGTCGAGGGCTCGTCCGGATGCCACGGCTGCCTTGTACGGGCGGTCGGCCGCGGTCAGGGCGTCGTAGATGTCGCTGATCGTCATCATGCGCGTCTGAATCGGGATCGCGTCACCGGTGACCCGCCGCGGGTAGCCCCCCCCGTCGAGCTTCTCGTGATGCCCGTAGGCGATCATGGGGATGTGCTGGAGCTCGCGGGTCCACGGAATCTGCTGTAGGAAGCGGTAGGTGTGCGTGACGTGGCTCTCGATCTCCAGACGCTCCGTCTCGTCGAGCGAGCCCTTGGGGATCGTGAGATAGCGCATCTCATCGTCGGTCAGGTAAGGGCGCGGCTGGCCGGTCAGGTCCTGGTAGGTGCGGCACGCCACCTGGAGCAGCGCCTCGAATCCCCCCGCCGGCAACACCGTCGGCTCATTCGCCTGGAGCACGGCATCGAGGACGCCGTCCAGCGCCGCGACCTCCCCGCCGTGCTCGGCCTCGAGTGTCCGCAGGAACGCGCGGTAGCCCTCGGTCCCGTGCGCCTCGAGGAACTCGGCGCGCCGCTTCCAGAATGCGCTCTCCGCCGTGCGTCGCACGAAATCGTAGCGCTGCTTGATGAGCTCGAGCTGCAGCGGGTAGAGCTTCTTCGCCTTGACCAGCACCTGCTCCCGCACGCCGACCTTGCCGAAATCGTGCAGCAACCCGGCGTAGCGGATCTCGCGGACTTGTTCGCGCGTGAACCTCACCCCGCGATAGGCGCCCTCCTCCACGCGGTCGACGACGGCGGCGAGGCCGACGGTCATGTTCGCGACCCGTCCCGAGTGGCCGAACGTCGTCGGGTCCCGCTGCTCGATCGCATGCACCGCGGCTTTGACGAACCCTTCGAACAGCCGCTCGATCTCCTCGTACAACCGGCTGTTTTCGATTGCGACGGCTGCTTGCCCGGCAAGCGCGGTCACGAGCTCCACGGTGCGTTTCGAGTACGGCACCACTTGACGGTCTACGTCCCCCGGGGTCGCAAGCACCGCCTCCGCGCCGCGCTTCCGGTTGATCAGCTGCAGGACGCCGATCACCTCCTCTTTGTGATCCTTCATGGGGATCACGAGCATCGACTTGGTGCGATACCCCCAGCGTTCGTCGAACGAGCGGTTGATGCTGTACTCGACATCCGGCGGTAGGAAGTACGCGTCATCGATCACCAACGGCTCTCCGGTCACGGCCGTGTAACCCGCGAGGCTCGAGCGGTCGACCGGGATGGCGAACTCGACGAAGGGCGCTTCCGGCTTGGAGTACGTCTGCGCGAGCCGGAACCGCAGGCGTTTCTGGCCCTGGTCGGTCGTTTCGACCAGGTACAGGCTGCCCGCGTCGGAGGCGGTGATGCGGCGCGCCTGGGTGAGGATGAGGTCCAGCAGGGCCTTCAGGTCTCGCTCCGTGCCGAGCGCCACGCCGATCCGCGTCAGCTCGCCGATCTCGCGGCTCCGGTTCGCGGCTTCTGACCGGGCGCGCGCCGTCTCCATCCGGGCGGCGGCCTCCCGGTACCCGGCCCGCACGGCGACCAGCAGTTGCCGCGGGCCCACCGGCTGGCGCACGAACCCCGCGAGCAGCTCGGACGGCATTTCCGCGGGAACGTCCGCTTCACCGTCGCGGCCGAGCGCCACGATCGCGCCGCCCGCATCCACGAACGCCCGCAGCACGTCGAGCGGAAAGATCGAGCGGCTTTCCGCGTCGAGCACGAACACGGTGGGTCGCTCGTCGGCGGCGAGGTCGCGTGGGAGGCGCGCTTGCCGCGCCTCGATCTGCGACCCCTCGAGCACCGGCCGGACGCTCGCTGGATCCCAGGCTGGTGTGTGCAGCAGCACGTATCTCACGGCGTGGGAGTCTCGGCCGCGGGGTCCCGGGCCGTCACGTCACGAGGTCTTGACGCGCTGGAGTCCCTGCCGGGCCTCGGCGTAGTCCGGGAAGACGGCCAGCGCCCGCTCGTACATCTCCACGGCCTTGTCCTTTTCGCCGCGATCCTGATAGAGCAGAGCCTTCGCGTAGAACGTCAGCGCCTCCGTCGGAATTTGCCGACTCATGCGCTGGGCCGACGCCTGCTTGGGAAGCGGCGGCAGGTTCGCGTCCTTCATCAGGCGCGCGGCGACATTGCGGATGATGTCGAACAAGTGGTCCCGCTGCATGCGATCCGACTCGACCTTGACGATCTCGCTCGTTTCCACATTGATGATCCGCGCATCCAGCCGGAAGTCGCCGTAGAAGTCGATGAACGCACCGGTAATGACGTAGCGCGCGCCCACCAGCTTGCCGACCTTCGCCGCCGTCTGCGGGTCGACCCGGCCCGAGGCGCCAAGGCCCTGCTCCTCGAGCAGCTTCTCGATCTTGTCGCGCTCGACCACTCGGGCGGCCGGATTGGCGGCGAGCTCGGAGATGAGCATCCCGGCGATACCCTTCTGGAGCGCGTCGAAGTTCTCCTTGTCCTGTCCGTACGACCCGCTGTTGTCGAACGGCATCACGGCCATGCCCGGGCGGTCGTCCTGGCCCCGACCCTGCGCCCCCAGCACGCGCCCACAGGGGGCGACCAGTACGAGTGACACCAGCACGGCAACCCAACGCGCACCCATATCGCTCGCTCCTCGAATCACAGGGTCAGAATCATCCCTTCTTGCGCCGCTACCACCTCGGCGGGCAGGCCTTGGGTCCGCGCTTGGCGCCGGGCCGCCGTGACCAGGGCGTCGATCGCTTCGTCGCCGTGCTCGGGCTCGTGGTGGAACAGCACCAGCCGCTTCACGCCCGCATCGCCTGCCAGGGCGACGGCCTCCTCGAACGTCGAATGGCCCCACCCCCGGTGCTCCTGCAGCTCCTCCGGCGTGTACATCGCGTCGTGGATCAGCAGCTCCGCGCCCCCGAGGAACGCGACGAACTCCTTGCGCCACGACGCAGGCGTGGTGTAATGCCCGCCGGGTCCCAGCTCGTTGTCGGTCACGTACGCCATGCTCGGGCCGCCGGCCGCTGGCGTGAGCCGGTAGCCGAGCGTGGTTCCCGGGTGCCGCAGCCGCATCGCTTGTACCCGGAAGGGGCCCACGGTGAACTCTCCCCCTGCCGGCTCGACCTGCTGCACTGTCAGCTTGGCCGACAGCGCGTCCAGGGGCACCGGAAACACGGCGGGGTCCATCTGCTGGCGCAGGATCGCCTCGAGCGACGTCGTCCCTTGCCGCGAGCCCCAAATGCGCACCGTGTTCCCGGGGGCGAAGAACGGCTTGAAATGGGGCAGTCCCTGGATGTGGTCCCAATGCGCATGCGACAGCAGGATTTCTGCCTGCACGGCGCCGTTCTGCTGCTCGACGAGCTCGCGCCCCAGTGCCCGGATGCCGGTGCCGGCGTCCAGGATCACCAGTTGGCCCTCCCGCCCGCCCCTGCCCTCGACCGCCACGCACGGCGTGTTGCCGCCGTAGCGCGCGGTGTGGGCTCCGGGGGTCGGGATCGAGCCGCGTGTCCCCCAGAAGGTCACCGTGTAGGCCATCCGTCCCGACAACGCCGTGTCCTTGGGCTAAGTTATGGAAAATCCGAGAGGTAGAACAAGCCGCCGCCTCACCCGACCCGCGTGACCCATCTCACGACCGTCCGGCAGATGATTCCAGGGCGCCCCGGTCGCGAATCAGGATCTCGCGGCGGCTGATCTCGATGTAACCCTTCTCGACCAGCTCGCGCATGGTGCGGCTCACGGTCTCGCGCGATGACCCGATCATCTGGGCGATGGTGTGGTGCGTCAGACGGCGCGTGATGCGGTCCGATCCCGTCTCCTCCGCGAGATCGAGGAGCAGTTGCGCCACCCGCCCGTTCACGTCGAGCAGCACCAGGCTGCCCACCTTCTCGTCCACACGCCGCAGGCGGCGGGACAGCTCCCGCAACAGCCCCATGGCGATCCCGGGAGACTGCTGCAAGATCACTTGGAAGTCCTCCCGCCGGATCACCAGCAGGTTCGAGTCTTCCATCGCGATCACGTGAGCGGAGCGCGGCTCCTCGTCGATCAGCGACATCTCGCCGAAAAAGTCCCCTTCGCCGAGCACCGACAGGATCACCTCACGCCCGTCCTCTCCGATGAGCACCACCTTCACCTGGCCTTTGGCGACCACATAGAGCGCATCGCCCGGGTCGTCCTCGAACAGGATCACGGAGTTGCGGGGATAGCTGCGCTCACGGGTGATTTCGGCGACCCGCTCGAGCTCGGCGGGAGCGAGCTGCCGGAACAGCGGGACCTTCTGGAGGATGGTGGTGACCGACACGATTGGGCGTCCCCTTAGGGCTTGGGGCTGGCTGATGGTGGCGCAAGCTTACGTCCAAGCAGGGCCGGTGTCAATTCGGTGCAGGCCTCGACGCTTGCCTGCAACTTGCGGTGCCAGTTATATTTCCACCCTTCGTGCCGTTCGACTTCCAGTCAAGGATCGAGTGCAGTGAAACCCGGGATTCACCCTACCTATCAGCGGGCGACCGTGCAGTGCGCGTGCGGCAACAACTTCGTCACGCGCTCCACCGTGCCTGTGATTCACGTCGAGGTCTGCGCCAAGTGCCATCCCTACTTCACCGGCAAGCAGAAGCTGATGGATACGGCCGGGCGGGTGGAGCGTTTCCGTCAAAAATACGGGACCGAGAAGGCCGCAGGCTAACGCGTGGAGGCCCGACTCCGCCAGGCGCTCGCGCGGGCGGAGGAGGTCGCCCGAGAGCTGGCCGACCCCGAGACCGCGCGGAATCCGGCGAAGCTGAAGCAGCTGGGTCGCGAGCACGCGCGACTCGACCAGATTCGCCGGACGCACGACCGGCTCGCCCAGCTCGAACGGGAGCTCGGGCAGGCGCGCGAAGTGCTCCAAGACCGGGATCCCGAGCTGTCGCAGCTGGCGCGCACGGACGTGGAGCAGTTGCGTCCCGAGATCGACCAGCTCGAGCAGCGGCTCGCGGAGCTGCTGACCCCCGCCGACCCCCTCGCCGATCGCGACGCGATCGTCGAAATCCGCGCCGGGACGGGGGGCGACGAGGCCGCCCTCTTCGCCGCCGAGCTGTTTCGTATGTACACGCGCTTCTCCGAGCGGCGCGGCTGGAAGGTCGAGGTCGTGTCGCTCTCCGAGGGGAACCTCGGCGGCCTCAAGGAAGCGATCTTCGCCGCCCGCGGCCCCGGCGTCTATGGAACGCTGCGCTACGAATCGGGTGTCCACCGGGTGCAGCGCGTTCCCGTCACCGAGGCGCAGGGGCGTATCCACACCTCTGCGGCGACCGTGGCGGTGCTCCCCGAAGCGGAGGAGGTCGACGTCAAGATCGAGGACAAGGATCTTCGGATCGACGTCTTCCGCTCCCAAGGGCCGGGCGGCCAGAGCGTCAACACGACCGACAGCGCCGTGCGCATCACCCATCTGCCCACCAACTTGGTCGTCCAGTGCCAGGACCAAAAGAGCCAGCTGCAGAACAAAATCAAGGCCCTCGAGGTGCTGCGCTCCCGTCTGCTCGACAAGATGATCGCCGAGCAAGAAGCCGCTCGCGCTCGCGAGCGCCGGGCCCAGGTCGGCACCGGCGATCGCTCCGCCAAGATCCGGACCTACAACTTTCCCCAGAACCGGGTCACCGATCACCGCATCCACTACACCGTCCACAATCTCACCGAGGTACTGGACGGCAGCTTGGACGACCTGATCAGCGCGCTGCGGCTCGCCGGTGAGAAGGAGCGCCTCAGTGCCTGAGCGCACGGCAGCTGGCTCCTCGATTGCGGGGGTGCTCGCCTCCGCGGTCGAGCGCCTGGCGCACTCGGGAATGGCGGACCCGCGGCGCGAGGCGACGGGCCTCTGGGCCGCACTGACCGGCGAGGGGGTGAAGCCAGGGGACGTCTGGCGCGAGCGTGACCGGGAGGCTGCGCCCGAGGTGGCGCGGCGCTTCTGGGAGGCCGTCGAGCGTCGCGCGAGCGGCGTCCCGTTCGCATACGCCGTCGGTCGCGTCGGGTTCCGCACGCTCGAGCTGCGGGTCGACCCTCGCGCGCTGATTCCGCGCCCCGAGACGGAGGGGCTCGTCGAGCGGGTGCTTCGGGAGGCCGGGAAGCGGGAGTCGGGAGGCGGAAGGGGTGGTGTGGTCGCCGATATCGGAACAGGGTGTGGCTGCATCGCTCTGTCGCTCGCCGTGGAAGGCGGGTTCGATGGCGTGATCGCGGTGGAGTGCTCGGCTGGCGCCGCGGCGCTGGCACGCGAGAACGGGGCGCTGGTGCGGCCGCCGGTGCCGGTGGAGGTGCGTGAGGGCGATCTGCTCGCCCCGCTCGCCGGGCAGCGCTACCGCGCGATCGTCTCGAACCCTCCGTACTTGACGGAGGCCGAGTACGCGGACCTGGACCCGGCGGTCCGGCGGTTCGAGCCGCGCGACGCGCTGGTGAGTGGCGTGGATGGGCTCGACGCGACCCGGGCGCTGCTCGCTGGTGCGCGGCCCCTGCTCGCGCCGGGCGGGATCTTGGCGCTGGAGATCGACGAGCGACGCGCCGACGCGGTGCGCGGGCTCGCCTGCCGGCACGGGTGGTCGCGGGTGGCGGTGTACGACGACTTGTTCGGCCGGCCGCGCTTCCTGCTCGCCGGCCTCGAGGAGGGCGCGTGATCGATCAGAAGGCGCAGGACTTGGGGCGACTCTTGGGGCAGAGCGACGAGTACAAGGCGCTGCTCCGGGCGAGCGACCGGATGAAGGAGGACCCGACATGCCGGCAGCTCCTCGCCGACATCGAGCGTATCGCGCAGGACATCGAGCGTGCGGCGCAGGAGGGGCGCGAGCCTCCCAAGGAGCAGGTGGAGCAGTACGATCGCGCGCTCCAGAGCGTCCAGGCCAATCCGGTGTATCAGCAGGTCGTGGCCGCGCAGGCGAACTTCGAGAAGCTGATGGCCAAGATCAATGCGCGGATCTACGACGGGATGAAGCAGGGGTCGGCGAGCTCCATCATCACGTTGGGCTGATGTCGGTGGGGCCGGGGGTGTTCATCGTGGTGGAAGGCCCCGAGGGCGCGGGGAAGTCGACGCTGGCGCGCTGGCTCGGGGCGCGGCTCGTCGCCGAAGGGCTCCAGGTCGTCCCCGTGCGACAGCCGGGAGGCACCCCGGTGGCGGAGGCGGCGCGCAAAGTGGCGCTCAAGTTTCCCCATGAGATGTCGCCGGTGGCGGAGCTGTTTCTGTTTCTCGCGGCGCGTGCCGACTTGGTGTCCCGGGTCATCCGGCCGGCGCTCGAGGGGAGCCAGGTGGTGGTGGCCGATCGCTTCGATCTGTCAACCATGGCCTATCAAGTTGCGGGGGCCGGGTTACCGGTCGCGGACGTGGCCCAGGCCATCCGACTCGCCACCGGCGGTCTGGTCCCGGACGTCACGTTGGTGCTGGATGTGCCGGTCGAGGTGGGGCGGGCGCGGCAGCGGGCGGCGCGCAAGGTGCAGGACCGCTTCGAGCGCCAAGACGACGCGTTCCACCGCCGCGTGCTCGACGCATACCGCCGCGCCGCGGGGCCGGGCGTCGTGCACATCGACGCGACGCAGTCGAAGACGGTCGTGCAGGACGCCGCCTGGCGCGAGGTCAGGGCGGTGGCCGCACTTTCAACACGAGGCATCTCATGAAGCTCCGCAACATCGTGATCGCCACCGCGACGGCCGGGCTGGCTCTGGCGACGGGCGGTTGGCTGCTGCAGCGGGAGGCTGAGCCCACCGGGTCAGTGTACCAGCAGGCGCGTCTGTTCGAAGACGTGCTCGCCCACGTGGCCGACTTCTACGTCGACTCGATCGACGAGCGCCGGCTCTACCAAATGGCGATCGACGGCATGCTCGACCAGCTGCACGACCCGTATTCGGTGTTCCTGAAGCGGGACGATTTCCGCGCCCTGAACGAGGCGACGACGGGCAACTACGGGGGCCTGGGCATCCAGATCGACGTGCGGGATGGCTGGATCACCGTCGTGGCGCCGCTCCCCGACACGCCGGCGGAGCGCGCCGGCATCCAGTCCGGTGACCAGATCGTCGCCCTGGACGGCCGCTCGACCGAGGGCTGGAAGAACGACCAGGCCGTGAAGGAGCTGCGCGGCCAGCCGGGCAGCCCGGTGGAGCTCCGGGTGCACCGCGTCGGTATCGAGCAGCCGCTCACCTTCAAGCTGACGCGAGCCACGATCCACGTCCGCTCGGTCCAGGTCTCGATGATGCTCGACGACCGCGTGGGCTATGTGCTGCTCTCCACCGTGAGCGAGACGTCGGCGGAAGAGTTGACGGCGGCCATCAGCCAGCTCGCGAAGCAGGGGATGAAGTCCCTGATTCTCGACCTGCGCGGCAACCCGGGTGGTGTGCTCGATCAGGGCGTGGCGGTGAGCGAGCTGTTCCTCGACCCCGGCCAGGAGGTGGTCGCGACTCGAGGACGGACGTCCAACATTTCGCGTACCTACCGTGACAGCAAGGCGCAGCCGTGGCCCAACCTGCCGATCGTCGTCCTCGTCAACGGCTTCAGCGCCAGCGCGGCCGAGATCATCACGGGCGCGCTGCAGGATCACGATCGCGCGGTCGTGGTCGGCACGCCAACGTTCGGGAAGGGGTTGGTACAGTCGCTGTGGCAGCTCACCCCCGAGACCGCGCTGAAGATCACCACGGCGCGCTGGTACACGCCGAGCGGGCGCACCATCCAGCGCAAGAGCAAGAGCGAGGAGGACCAGCTGGCGCAGGCCCAGGCCGCCGAGCTGGGGCGCGACACCACCAAGACCGATTCGTCGCAAGTCTTCCACACCGACCGCGGCCGCGCGCTCGTGGGAGGCGGCGGGATCCGACCGGATCTGTTCGTCGCGCCCGACACGTTCAACACGGCGGAGCGCGCGTTCGTGAAACTGTTGGGCAACAAGATTCCGACCTACTGGGACGTGCGCACGACCTACGCGCTCGAGGTCAAGACGTCGGGGCGCGTGAAAAGCCCGGACTTCACGGTCGCACCCGAGATGGTGGACGAGGTGGTCAAGCGCCTGCGGGGGCGGGGCGTCGGGGTGCCGGATAGCGTGATGGTGGGCGCCCGTGAGGTCATCACCCAGGACCTGGGTTACGAGATCGCGCGCTACGTGTTCGGCCGTCCGGCCGAAGTGCGCCGCCAGCGAGAGGAAGACCGTCAGGTACGCGCCGCACTCGCACTGGCTCGGCGCGCCAAGTCGCCCCAGGATCTCCTCGCGCTCGCGGCGGCTCAACCCGCGGCGCCGGCGCGCAACTAGCGTGCGAGGGGCGTGATCGGGGAGCGAGTCGTCGGGATCATCGGACCGGGACGCGCCGGCGTGGGATTGGCGCTCGCGCTGGCCCGGGCGCACTACGACATCCGCCTGCACGGCCGCCGCCCGAGGCCGGTCCCACAGCCGCTCACACTCACCGTCGGTCCCGAAGACCAGCCGCCCGCCTGGATCGCCCGGGCGGGCGTCGTCATTCTCGCGGTGCGTGACGATGCCATCCGGCCGCTCGCCGACGCGCTGGCTCGCGCCGGCGCCGTGCGCGCCGAGCAGGTGGTGCTGCACCTGTCGGGCGCGCAGGGTCAGGAAGCGCTCGGTCCCCTGGTTGGGTCGCGCGCCGCGCTGGGCTCGTTCCACCCGCTGCAGACGATCGCCGATCCGGAGCGGGCAGCCGAGCGGCTGAAGGGGGCCTGGGCTGCGGTCGAGGGGATGCCCCGTGCCGTCCAAGCCGCCGAAGGCCTTGCGCGGGATCTCGGGCTGCGGCCGTTTCGTCTCCCGTCCAACGCGAAGGCGATCTACCACGCCGGCGCCGTGTTCGCGTCGAACTACTTCGTGGTGGTCGAGGCGGTAGCCCAACGCCTGCTCCGGCACGCCGGGCTGTCGGACGCGGAGGCGTGGGAGGCGCTGCGCCCGCTGGTCGAGGGGACGCTCGAAAACCTGAGCCGCCAGCAGCCGATGGCGGCGCTCACGGGCCCGGTGGCGCGGGGTGACGAGGCGACCATCCGCCGCCATCTCGAGGCGCTGACGCAGGATGACGCGCAGCTGTACCGCGCGCTCGGGCGGGCGGCGCTCGAGCTGGCGCAGAAGCGGGGGATGGACGAGGCCACGGCGCTGCACGTCGCCGCGGCGCTTGCGACTGATCGCCCGCCCGTCATGAGGAAGCCGTAGCGGCCAGCAAACATTAGTTAACATCGTCAAACTTGCAATAACAGTAGCAACATTGTAGGTTGGGCTTCAAACGCCAGAGGCCCGACCATGGCCGCAGACCAGCCGATCATGAGCTACGCCGATTTCCTGAAAGCGCTTCTCAGCGACAGGGAGCGGTTCTTCGAGGAGGTCGTCGAGGGCGTCGCCCTTCGCAGCAAGCTGCGGTACGCCGTCGTGACGATCATGGCACTCGCGGGGTTCTTCGGACTCGTCGCAGGAGCCTATTCGGGTCCCACACAGGCGGTGGCGGCGGGTGTCAAGCTGCCGTTTCTGTTCTTCGCGACCTTCGCGGTCTGCTTCCCGGCGTTTTTCGTGGTGCAGGTCCTCGTGGGCTCGCGCCTGCGCTTGCTGCAGGTCGTCGTGCTGGTGTTCGGCGCCCTCGCGCTCACGTCCGTGCTGCTCGCGGCGTTCGTGCCGATAACGGCGTTCTTTCTCGTCACGGGCGCGAATTACTACTTCCAACACCTGCTGAACATCGCGATCGCGGGCGTGGCCGGGGTCTTTGGCATGTATGCCCTGCACGAGGGGCTGCGCGTGGTCTGCGAGAAGCGCGGCGTGTACCCCCGGAAGGCTCTCACCATCATGCGCGCGTGGGCGTTGTTGTTCGCCTTCGTCGGAATCCAGTTGGCGTGGAGTCTTCGCCCCTTCCTCGGTGACCGCAATCAGCCCTTCCGCGTGTTCGGGAGCTATCAGGGCAACTTCTACGCAGCGATCATCTACGCCGTGAACAAGCTGATGCATGGAGAGGAGAAGCCGCCCACGTCACCGGGCACGCAGGACACGATACCCCGATTTCGTGGTTTCATCATCCCGCCGATGGACACCGTTGCCGACTCGACACATCGTCGCAAGCGCCCATGACGCAGGGCGGTGGCAAGGCTCGCGGACCGTTTCTCGACAATGAGATTCTGACGATCGAGGAGGTCGCCGCCTACCTGCGGCTCACGCCGCAGACCATCTACAAGTGGGCGCAGGAGAAACGGATTCCCGCGGCGAAGCTGGGCAAGGAGTGGCGGTTTCGGAAGAGCATCATCGATCACTGGTTGGACCAGCAGATCCTGAGCAGCGAATCGGGCTTCGCGCACTTGAAGCGGGAGACGTGAGACTCGGTCACTCCCTCGCGGGGTCGGAGTCGACCACCCGTACTCCGGCTGGGGGCGAAAACGTGAGCTCGCGCCCGGGCACGCCCGCGTTCACCCGGATCTTCTGCAGGATGACCGTCCGCTCCTGGCCGGAGCCCTCCAGGATGTCCACGCGGTGCACCAGCCCGTCTTCCCGACCCACCCAGATCGTCGCCTCGCTGTAGGGTTGGTCGTGCCCCTTCGGCACGAGCCGAACCACGTCGACGGGCCCCCGTCCCGCGGGTAACGAGTCGGCGCGGACGTAATGCGCCGTGTAGCGCTCGCGCGGTTGCTCCACGAACTGCCCGATCAGATTGGGACCGGTGGTGCCGTACTCGGGGATGCGGGAGCGGAGCACCTGGCCGGGCGTGGTGCTCGGCGTGTACAGCCAGAGGAAGCGGCCATCCGCCACAATGCGATCGCCCCGGGGCGCGGTGAACCGCATGGCGAAGCGGCTCGGGCGCATCTGATAGAGCCGCCCGCGCGTCGTGTCGGGGGCGCCGATCATCGGGTTGACGATCACTTGCACGAAATCGGCGGAGAGGCTGGCGATCGTCTGGTAGGTGGCACTGGCGCGGTCGAGAATCGGCCAGGGGTCGGGGGACTGGGAGCCGGCCAGCAAGGCGACCGCGAAGAACGCGGAACGCGAAAGGTGGAACGCGGAACGGTCGTACCGGCTTCTGCGCGTCGGATTAGGCATCATTCCTCAGACGCACGCCCGTCAGTTCCGCGTTCCGCGTTGTCTCACGCTCCCACCCCCGCCGGTTCCGCCACCCGCCGCCCGATCACTTCCGCGATGGCTCGGATCTCGCGCATCAGCTGCGTGAACTGGTCGGGGAAGAGCGTCTGCGCTCCGTCCGACAGGGCCTGCTCGGGGTTCGGGTGCACTTCGATCATGAGCCCGTCCGCGCCTGCGGCGACCGCGGCCCGCGCCATCGGGATGACCTTGTCGCGCAGGCCCGTGCCGTGGGACGGGTCCGCGATGATCGGGAGGTGCGACAGCTTGTGCACCACGGGAATGGCGGTGAGGTCGAAGACGTTGCGTGTCGCCGGGTCGAACCCGCGAATGCCGCGCTCGCACAGGATGACGTCGTGGTTGCCTTCCGCCAACACGTATTCGGCCGACAGGAGCAACTCCTCGATGGTCGCCGACATGCCGCGCTTCAAGAGCACGGCCTTCTTCGCCCGGCCCGCGGCCCTGAGGAGCGACGAGTTCTGCATGTTGCGGGCGCCGATCTGGATGATGTCCGCGACTTCCGCGACCTGTGCGACGCCCTCGGGGTCCATCGCCTCCGTGCAGATCAGGAGCCCCGTTTCCTCCCGCGCCTTGGCCAGCAGCTTGAGCCCCGGCCGGCCCAGGCCTTGAAACGCGTAGGGCGACGTGCGCGGCTTCCACGCGCCGCCGCGCAGGATCACGGCGCCCGCCTCCTTCACCTGTCGCGCCGCGTCGATGATCTGCCGCTCGTTCTCGACGGAGCAGGGTCCCGCGATCGTCACGACCTCGGCGGCGCCTACGACGACACCGCCCGGGAGGCGCACGACGGTATTCTCGGCTTTCCATTCGCGGCTCACCTGCTTGTATGGCTTGGAGACGTGGATGACGTCCTGGACGCCGGGCAGGCCTTCGAGCCGGGACGCGTCAACCCGACCGTCGTTGCCCACCAGGCCCACGGCGGTGCGCTGCGCGCCCGGCATGGGCTGGGCTTTGTAGCCCATTTCCTCGATCACCGCGATGACGCGCCGGACTTCCTCTTCCGTCGCGCCGTGGCGCATCACGATCAGCACTGCTACTTGCCTCCGATGGTGAACCGGTCCCCGTCGCGGGCTGCCGTGATCGGGCCGGTGAACCGTGCCCCGGCCGCCCGCGCCGGGTCCGAAGTCTCAACCGGCGGATAGAAGTGCGTCAAGACGAGCTGCCGGGCATTGGAGTCCCGGGCCAGCTCGCCCGCCTGCTCCGGGGTGAGATGGGTGTCCATGGCCATCTCCTTGGGGAGCGAGCACTCCGCGAGCAGCAGGTCGGCACCGCTGGCCCAGCGGGCCAGCTCGCTCGAGGGTCCGGTGTCACCCGTGTAGACCAGCCGGCCCTCGGGGGCCGTCAGCGACAGCGCCACGCTCTCGGACGTGTGGGGCACCGGAAACGTCTCGAGGCTCATGTCCGCGTCGAGCGGGAATGGCTCGCCGTTCTGCACGTCGAGGATCCCGATGGGGAATCCCGGGTCGAGCAGCCACGGGCCATACCCCTCGGCGAGCTGCTTCACGAGCCGCACGACGCCGCGTGGGCCCAGGATCACCAGGGGCTCGCGGCGGGGTGGCACGGTCGTGTACTTGAGGGCGTACACCAGCATCGGGAGCTCGCCCCAGTGGTCCGGGTGGAAGTGCGAGAGGACCACGTGGGTGACCTGATGCCACGGCAGGCCGAATTGCGCGAGGCGGTGCAGCGCACCCGCGCCACAATCGAGCAGGATCTTGAGGGTCCCGCGACCCACCCAGTGGCACGCCGACGTCCTGGTGGCCGACGGCGCGACAGTCCCGGTACCGACGGTGACCAGGTCCACTCAGGCGGGTTCCATCTGCCCGAGCCGCACGCCGACGATGGTCGAAACGCCGGGCTCCTGCATGGTGACGCCGTACACGGCGTCCGCCGCCTGCATCGTGCGCGGATTGTGCGTGATGACGATGAACTGCGTGAGATCCTTGAACTCGGCGAGCAGCCGCACGTAGCGGCCCACGTTGGCGTCGTCGAGCGGCGCGTCCACCTCGTCGAGCAGACAGAACGGGCTCGGCTTGGTGAGGAAGATCGCGAACAAGAGCGACACCGCGACGAGCGTGCGCTCCCCTGACGACAGCAGGTGGATCCGCTGCGTGCGCTTGCCGCGCGGCGCGGCGTGGATGTCGATGTCGCTCTCGAGGGGCTCGTCTTCGTTGGCGAGCCGCACGTCGCATTCGCCGCCGCCGAACAGCGTCTGGAACACCGAGCGGAAGTTCTCGCGCACCTTGCCGAACGATTCGAGGAACATCGTCTTCGCGGTCTGGTCGATCTCGCGCGCGGCCTGCTGCAGGGAATGGCGCGCGGTCACGAGGTCGTCCCGCTGGGTCATCAGGAAGTCGAGGCGCTTCGTCTCCTCGGCGTGCTCGTCCAGGGCGAGGGCGTTCACGGGCCCCACCGCGTCGATCGCGCTCCGCAGCCGCTCGTCCTCCTGGCGCAGCCACTCGAGATCGCCCGCGACTTCGGGTGCCTCGGCGAGCAACCGGTCGAGCGGTTTGCGCCACTCGGCCTCGACCCGCGCAACCAACCCGCCTCGTTGCCCCTGAATCGCCGTCCGCTCGAGCTCCAGCTTGTGCTCCTCGGCGCCGCGCACGTCCAGGGCCTGACGGATCTCCTCGAGGACCGCCTCCGCCTGGGCCAGGCGCACGTCCGCCTCCTGCACCTGCGTGTCGGCCTCGCGGGCGGCGGCCTCGAGGGCGCCGAGCGCCAGGCGACGCTCCTTGAGGGTGTCCTCCCATTGCGCGCGCTGCGCCGCAAGCGTCGTCGTCTCGCGCTCCAGGGCGCTCATCTCGTCGGCAAGCGTCGCGGCCTCGCCGCGCGCGGCCTCGGCCTCCGTCGCGCCGCGGGCGGCGCGCTCGCGCGCGGCGCCGAGCCTGGCCTCGACCTGCGCGGCGTCCACCTGCCACTGCACGCGCTGCTCGCGCGCCGCCTCCTGTTGCGCCTCGAGGTCCACCAGCCGCGCCCGCTCTCCCCCGAGCCGCTCGTCGAGCCGGACCCGCTCGACCTCGTGCCGCTCGAGGTCCACGTGCAGCGCCGCGAGCCGGGTTTCGACTTCCGCCAACCGGCCTGTCAGCCGCTCGACCTGCGCCGTAGCGTCCGCGGCTTCGCGCCGCGCGTGCGCTGCGGCGCGCTCCGCGTCGCCCCTCAGGGCTCCGGCCTCGAGGTCCTCCTGGCGGGCCCGCTCGGCCGATTCTCCCGCCGCCGCGCACGCGGCTTCGGCGACGCTGAGCTCCGCGAGCGTCCGCTCGAGTGTCGTCGCGGCGGTGCCCCGGCGCGCCTCGGCGTCGCGGACGTCGTGCGCCAGCGCCTCGAGCTCGGCGCGCCGCTCGAGAGGCCCGCCGGCCGTCGCCCCCGCCAGGAACACGGCGCCGTTGGCCCGCCGCAACGCGCGCCCGCCGTCGAGCACTTCATGGCCGGCGAGGAGCGCCCGGACCCAGGCCGCCGCCGGGCCGTCCACCCGCAACGCGTCCTGCAGCGGATCGCCGTCGGCTGCCAGCCGGGGACCGGGGACGCTCGGCAGCAGGAGCAGGGGCCCCGGTTGCGCCTGCTCGTGCCAGCGCCGGATCGCTTCGACGGCGGCCGCGTCACGCACCAGCACGGCGTGCAGCCACTCCCCCAACAGCTGCTCGGCGAGGGCCGCGTCGCGCCGGCTGGTGCGCAGGAAGTCTGACAGCGGGCCGATCACCGCGTCGCCGAACTGCCCCTTGTCCTTGAGCAGCGCCTGGGCGGCGGGGGCGAGGCCCACGCGGTCGCGCTCGAGCTCGGCGAGCGCGTCCCGCCGCGCCGCCACCTGCGCCAGCGCTTCCTCGGCCTGGCGCCGCGCGGTGCGACCTTGCGTCTCCTGCTCCTTGAGCTCGGCCGCACAGCGCCGCGCGTGCTCCAGCGCGTCGACGGCCTGGGCGGCGTCGCGCTCCTGTGCCGCCGCGCGCTGCGCCAGCGATCGTACCTCCGCGTCGGCGGCTCGCTCGGCGGCGTCTCGCGTCAAACGCTCCTGGGACGCCTGCGCCAGCTGTTGGCGCAGCTCCGCGCGCTCCCGCTCGAGCGCCGCGCGCTCCCCCTCGAGCGCCCGGAACGCCTCGGCGCGCCGCTGCAAGTCCTCCTCGAGCTCGCGCACCCCGGCCCGCTGCGCCAGCAGACCATCCCGCCCTTCCTGCTCGAGCGTGGTGCGGCCCGCGAGCTCCTGCCCGACCGACGTGAGATCGCGCACCGCCGCCTCGCACTCGGCCGCGGCGGCCGCTCGCTCCCGCTCCGCCTGGACGGCGCGCGCCTCTTCCTGGTCCCGGCGCTGCCCGGCCGTCGCCCGTCGCTGGCCCGCGTTGTGGAGCCGCTCGGCCGCGAGCGCCAGGTCGCCCTCCAGGCGTCCCGCCTCGACCTTCGCGTCGGCGAGGCGGCGCTCCACCTCCGTGCGTTGGGCCTCTCCCGTGTGGCGCGCCTGGACCCGCGCCTCTCGCTCGCGCTCCGCCTCGGCGAGCCGCCCGCGTTCCGCGGGAAGCGCCGCCGTCAGCTGTTCGGAGCGCTGGCCCAGCCCGCCCAGCGCCAGATCGAAGTCCTCGAGCTCGCGCCGCACCAGCGTCAGCGCGACGCCGAAGCGCTCGTCGATCATCTTGCCGTAGCGCTCCGCCCTGCCGCGCTGGCGCGCCAGACTCCGCACCTGCGTTTGCACTTCACCGATCAGGTCCTCCAGCCGGGCCAGGTCCGCGGCCGTTTCCTCGAGCCGCCGCTCGGTGCTCTTCTTGCGGTCGCGATACAGGCCGATCCCGGCCGCTTCCTCGAACAAGGCGCGCCGCTCCTCCGCCTTCTCGGAGAGCAGCGCGTCAATCATCCTCGCCTCCATCACCACCGCGGCATTGGCGCCCAGGCCCGTACCGCGGAGCAGGTCCTGCACGTCGCGCAGCCGGACGGGCGATCGGTTCAGTAAGTATTCGCTCTGCCCGGAGCGGGAGAGCCGCCGGGTCACGACCACCTCCTGATATGCCACCGGGAGCGTGCCGTCCGAGTTGTCGAACACCAGGGACACCTCCGCGACGTTGACCGGGCGGCGGCCGGTCGAGCCCTGGAAGATCACATCCTCCATTTTGCCGCCCCGCAAGAGCCGCGGCGATTGCTCACCCAGTACCCAGCGCACGCCGTCGGAGATGTTCGACTTGCCGCAGCCGTTCGGCCCCACGATGGCGGTCACCCCCGCCTCGAACGGCAGCTCGACCCCGCCCGCGAACGACTTGAAGCCCGCCAGCTCCAGCCGGGTCAGTCTCATGGTGTGGTTCCCATTCGAGTGACGAGAGTAGCCGGAACGCCGGCGCGCTTGAGCTGCGTCTCGAGGACACTGGCCTGCTCGGGAGTCTCGAAGGCGCCGACGAGCAGTCGTCCCCCGTCCCACGCGATCGCCGGGATGCCGCGGGCTCGCAGGTTGTCCGCTCGCGCCGGGCCGCTGAGCGCGAACGAGTACGGGGCGCGCAACACGTCGCCCTGCCCGCGCGTGGCGAGACCGCGCGCCCAGAGACCAGCGCGAGCGCCGAGGGCCGAGTCGCGCGTCGGGTACGCCCCGGCGAGGACGCGGTACCACACGGTGCTGCCGCGGCGCCCGCTCAGCGCGACCGGGGTGACGAACGGCGTGATTCGGTCCGCAGCGAGGCGGTCGGCGAGCGCCAGCGCCTTATCGAGCCTGGCGTAGGCCGCCAGCTGCACCGTCCAGCCCAGTGAATCGGCGCGCGGCGGCGCGATGGTGGCCACCGGGCGTACGTGCCGCGGCGCCGTCGGGGTGGGGCGTTGCTCGGCTCCGCGCGCGAGCAGCGCCCAGCCGCCCGCGACGCCCGCGGCGCCCGCGGCGAGCGCGGCCGCGACGACGATCGGACGCGTGCGGCGGCCCGGGCGTCGCGGCGCGGCCGACGCCGAGATGCGCCCGGGCGGCGGCGCAACCGATCGCGGGTCGGGCGCCGTGGGCGGCGTCCACCGCTCGCGGACCACGCCCAGCAGCGGAACTCCCCGCTCCATCACCGCGGTGATTCCCTGGCCGATCGACGACTCGGGCTCGTACCCGTCGGGCGAGAGCACGACCAACCCGTCCGGAATGGCCGAGAGGCGAGCCAGAGCGCCGGCGGAGAGGTACAGGAGCAGCAGCGCGTCTTCCACCCGAAAGCCGCCGTGGAGCTTCTTCCAGCGGGGATTCGCGAACAGGTCTCCGGCGTGCGCCGTCACCGCGCCGGCCGCGATGAAGAACACGTGGTCGACCTCGTGCGCCGCCTTGGTGAGCGACACGTCGTACTCGAACGCGTCCACGATTCCCTCGGCGGGCGCGAGCCCCACCGTCTCGTGCAGCGTCGGGTGCTCGAGCCACAGGTCCACCAGCGCGACCCGGCGGCCACGCTGCGCCGCAGCCCGGGCGACGTCCCACGCCGCTCCCGCAGCCCACTTCAGGTCGCCCGTCGCGGGCACGAGCGTCACGAGCGCCTGTCCGGCGACCAGTGACGGCACGAGCGCGTCGAGTCGGGAGCGCGGCAGTGGTCGCACGGTCACGGGATCGGCTGGTAGATCCAGAAGGGTCGGCCCAGCTTGCGACCGATCACTTCCGCCTGCGCGCGCGTGGGGTAGGGGCCGAGCACCACGCGATACCCGTCGTCCGGATTGCGGGGCTGCAGGACGCGCGCCGCGAGCCCTGCCCGGGTGAGCTGCTGTGCCATCTCGGACGACCAGGCCTCGTTCTGCGACGTCGATACCTGCACGTACATCGGTCCCTCGGGCCCCACCGTGTCGGAAGCGGCCAGACCGCCGGGCGGCGCGCCGGGTGCCTCCGCGTCGGCGAACGCACCGCGATAGCTGCCCCGGGGCCGCCACGCCGTCAGCGTCCAGAGGTCCGTCGCGCCTCCCTTCACGCGCCCGGTCTCCACGAGCGAGTCGGGCCGGTAGGCGATGACGTCGTTTCCGTGGCGCACGAGCAGGGCACCGTCCGGAGCGATGGCCGGCAGATCCACCCGCCACCCGCCCGGCACCGAGCCGACGAGCCGCTTCACCGGGAGATCCACGACCCACACCGAGTCTTCCGCGGCCGGCTTGGCCAACAACCAGCGTCCCAGCGGGTCGAGCCGGATGGTTGCCGCGGGAAGGGGGAGCGCGATGCCGTCGATCTCCTCGCGATCATAGCGGTCGATCGCGGCGAGGCCGGGCTCGGTGCGTCGCGCCACATAGATGCGGTGGCCCGAGGGGGAGAACACGAGCGCCCGCGGGTGGTCGGAGAGGCGGACAAAGGCGGCGTCGCGCCGGCCCAAGGGGTCGAGGAGCACGACGCCGGAGTCGGCGGCGACACCGACCAGATCCCCCCAGCGAGTCGCCGCGACGTCGCTGCCCGCCGGCAGCGGCCGGCTCGTCGGCGGCTGATCGGCGGCGGCGGTGACCAGGGTCGGGGGGTCGGCCACCACCAGCCGCTGGTCAGCGGCGCCGAACAATTGCAGCGGGACGCCGGGCAAGGGCTGCGGCCACGCGACCCGTATACGACGCGCCACCGACACCACGCGCCGTTTCGCGTCGACGGTGTAGAGCGTCCCGTCCGGGCCGAGCGTTGCCTGCTCGATCCCGCTCGCGACCGTGTCGACCCGCGCACTCCCCAAATCGAGGGCCAGCACGTCGGTTTTGGTGGTGGTGTCCTTCTTGGCGCTCAGGTCCTTCTTGGCGCCCGGGTCCTTCCTGACACTCGTGACGTAGAGGAACTCCGCCTCCGGGTCGAGGCCGATCACCCGCCCGACGGGGGGGAGCTTCCCCCGGATCGCGGTCGGGATCTCCGCCAGGCCGGGGAGACGGTAGACGCGTGGGGCGCCTCCCTTCGCGGGGATGCGGATCGCCACCCCGCTGGTCCGCGCGGCCCCCGCGGCTGCCTTGCTAACCGCTTGTTTGACTGGTGGTTGCGACGACGGTGCGGCTGGCGCCCGGGACCGGCAGCCCCACAGCGCCAGGCTGGCGAGGACGAGGTACGATCCACGGGTACGCAAATGGCCTCGCCGGACAAGATAGACAACCGGCGAGGCCAGGACAAGTGTTTTGGCGGTGCGGAGTTAGAACGTTGGGCCCAGGCTCACCGTCCAATAGGGCTTGTCGCGCGTCCGGCTGATGGGCTTGGTGTAGTCAAACCGCAGCACAACGAAGCCCAGGACGTTCATCCGGATCGAGCCGCCCCAGCTCCGCAGAGGCGTGCGCACGTTCTCGGGCGAGTCGTTGGCGTCACGCTGCCACTTGATGATCGAGTTCGAGTCCCATGCGAGGCCCGCGTCGTAGAACAGGGCGCCTTCGATCGGTGGCAGACCGACCGGAAGGAAGCCCAGCACGAGGCTCCGGGTGAGCGGGAACCGCAGCTCGGCGTTGACCACGGCGAGCTTCGAGCCGATGAGCTGGTCGAGTTGGGGGCACCCGGTCTGGCCGGTGTTGCTGATCGAATCGGTGAGACACTCGTGGTTGATGATCGAGCCCGCGGTGTAGCCCCTGATCAGGTCGGTGCTCCCGAGGAACTGGGGGAACAGATCGGCGTCCCGCCCGAACCGGCCGAAGAACACACCGCGCAGGGCCAGCGTGAACGGCCGCGCGAAGAAGTAGCGCCGCCAGTCGGCCAGGCCCGCGGTGAAGTTCCAGGCACCCCAGCTCGGCGAGAGCTCCATGCGCCAGCGGGAGCCGGCGAATGGACCGACCCATCCGAACAGCGAATTGTCGTGTACCAGCGCGAGCTGGGGACCGTAATAGCTGATCGACGGTCCGTGCAGGGTGGCGGGCTGCGCGATGCCCAGCACGTTGCCGAACTGGTCCACGAGGTATTGCTGCTCCAGCACGGCCTGACTGATGTTCGCGAAATGGGCGCCGAACTCCACGCGCGTGAACCGACTGAACGGGTAGAACGATTGTGCGAAGGCGTCACGGATCACGAAGCGCTCGATCCGCGGCGTGAGGATGAAGGTGTCGCCGTTGGGGTTGGTGGTGTCCGGCTCGATGATCGTCGGCAAGTAGAAATACAGCGGTTGCTGCGACCCGCCCATCGCCCAGTTGAAGCGATGGGACTGGTTGATGTACGCCGCGAGCACCTGTGCCTCGCTCAAGCGGCCGTTCACCGAGCCGGAGAACACCATGGTATGGTTGCCCAGGATGTCCGACAGCGAGACGGCGGTCCCGCCGAAGAAGCCACGCCCGAAGTTGTCCCGCTCGTAGCCGATGGTCGGGCGGGCGACGTAGTCGGGGGTGAACCGCGTGTGATACGCCTTGAGCGTGAATTCGCTCGTGTCCGGTAGGACGGGCGACGAGTCGATCAGCGTCTTCACCGAGATGGCCGCCGGTGCCCCGGAGTCGGACGTGGCACCGGACGACCGGAAGCCCGTCGTGGAGCGGTAGACCGACGCGCCCGCACGCGGCTCTGGTGCGGCGGGTGCGACGGCGACCGCCGCCGCGGGCGTGGGCCCGCCGAACGGCCGGCGCATCGCGGCCAGCAGGGAGGTCGCCGGCGGCGCCGTGGGGGCATGGTACGGCTGCCGCTTGAGGGAGCGGGGGTTGTCCACCGCGTACACGTTGTACTCCCCGTCTTCATAGTAGGCGAATGCCAGGCGGTCCGCCTCGTGCGCCCAGGAGAGGGCGGGCGAGAGGGGCGTGATACCGGAAACGCCCGTGTACACGTCGGTCAGCTGGTAGATGTTCCCGTCGGTGACGTCGTACAGGAAGATGTCGCTGATGCCGTTGCGGTCGGAGACGAACGCCAGCGACCGGCCGTCGGGCGCCCACGCGGGGTTGATGTTCTTCCCCTCGTCCATGTGCCCGAGCACGTCGATCGCGCCGGTGCCGAGGTGAAACAGCGCGATCCGCAGGTTCCCGAATTTGAGCGCTTCGAAGTCCGTCACCGCGCCGCGGTCGGTCGCGAACGCGATCGTCTTCCCGTCGGGCGACCAGGACGGCTGCAGATCCGCGTACTTGTCGTTCGTCAGGCGGTGCAGGTTCGAGCCGTCCGCATTCACGACGAACAAGTCCGACAGGCCGCCGTCGTACCCGGTGAACACCAGCTGCTTCCCGTCGGGCGACCACGAGGGCGTCGTGAGCCCGTTCAACGGGATGCGAATGCGCTGCGCTTCCCGGTCCTTTTTCACATCGAGGACGACCAGGTCGTCGCGGTCCTTGTGCTTCGCCGCGATGGCGAAGTAGCGCCCGTCCGGCGAGAACGCGCCGGCCGAGTTGATGAAGCGGAGGCTCTCGTAGTTACTGCTGAGCGTGGATTTCACGAGGCGCCGCTTGACGCGACCGGTTTCCGCATCGGCCAGGTAGAGGTCTACGAAGAAGGAGTTCTTCTCGCTGAAATAGGCGATCTCGCGTCCGTCGGGCGTCAGCGCCGGCGCGATGTGCAGCGTGCCTTCCGACCGCTTCTCGGTGAGCACCGGCTGGGCGATGCGGCGCGCGCGGTAGTGGTCGGCGAGCTGCGGCAGGTACGTCGTCTGGATCGCGTCGCGCCACTCGCTCGAGAGGTCGTCGAGCGTGATGCCGAGGGTACGCTTGAAGGCCCCCTCGATGCCGCCCGAGACTGACGCCTGCAGGACCTGTCCGATCGCCTCGTCGCCCCACTTCTCCCCGACGTACGCCCACAACGCGTGTCCAAAGTAGTACGGGAAAATCTGCTGGTAGGTCATCTCCTCGATCGTCGGCAGGTGTCCCTCGAGCGAGGCATCGCGCAGCCACATCGCCGTATGTGGGTCGATCGGCCCGACGGAGAGGTACTCGGCCATCCCCTCCATGAACCAGAGCGGCGGGTTCACGTTCACAATCGTTTGGATGCCCGCGCCGATGCGGCCGCGGCTGTAGACGTCGAACTGGAACTGGTGCACCATCTCGTGTCCCATCACGTGCTCGAAGTCCGCGTAGGAGCCCGTGAAAGGAATAACCATGCGGTGCTTGAAGGGCTCCGTGAACGCGACCACGCCTTCCGGCTGCTCCTCGGGGGACGTGTTGGTCTGCTGGAAGTCCGATTGCGACGCGTAGATGATGATCGGCTTCCGCCCCTGGAACTGATGATGCAGGATGCGGGAGAGCCGCGCGTACCACCGCTCGGCCATGCGCGCGGCGTCCAAGGCCGCGGTCCGCTCGGCCGGATAGTAGTACACGTCGAAGTGCTCGGTTTGGATGATCCGGAAGTCGAAGGTCTGATACTGGACCTTGTTTTGCCCGAAGTACTGCGCCACGAGCGGCGTCGCGCCGACCAGCGCGAGCGCCGCCGCGATTCCACCGATGCGTCGCATGAACGTCATCCTTTCGACCCGCCCTCGGGGGCGGCGGCCAGCACCGGCGCGTCACCCCACAGACGCTCGAGCTGGTAGAACTCCCGCAATTCCGGATGAAAGACGTGCACCACGAAATCCACGTAGTCCAGGAGCACCCATCGACCCTGTGTGAGCCCTTCGACATGATGCGGCTCGATGCCGCGAGGTGCCAGTGCGGTCATCAGGTGATCCGCCATGCCCCGCACGTGGGCGTCCGACGTACCCGACACGATCACGAAGTAGTCCGCAGCGGCCGTCAAACCCCGCAGGTCCAGCACGATCGGATCGATCGCCTTGCGGTCGGCCAGCGCCGCGGTCACGAGCCGGAGGGCCAACTGCGCCTCCCCGTCTGCCCGGCTCGCCGAGCGCCCGCTCCGCCTGCTACTCATAGCGGGCCCGCCCTGCGTTTGTTCCGTCCCCGATCCGAGAATACACCTCCCATGCCGGCCGCTATTCCTTGACGACGCTCACCTGGATCTCGGGGCGCACGTCCGCGTGCAGCTTGATCCCGACCCGGAACTCGCCCAGCTCGCGAATCGGCTCGGGGAGGTCCACCTTGCGTTTGTCCACGCGGATCCCGAGCTCGTCGAGCTTGCGCTGGATGTCGCTCGCCGTGACCGAGCCGAACAGCTTGTCCTCTTCCCCCACCTTCACCGCGAAGCTCAGGCGGACGTCTGCGATACGGGTCGCTTCGGTTTCGGCCACGCCTCGCTCGGCCGCCCGCTGCTTGGCGATCCGCTCCGCCTCGTAGGCGATCCTCTTCTTGTTGGCCTCGGTCGCCGGGTAGGCGAGCCCCTTTGGCAGCAGGTAATTACGCGCGTATCCGTCCTTCACCTTCACCACGTCGCCCGCCGCGCCGAGGTGCTGCACGGGTTCTCGCAGGATCACTTCCATGGGTTCCCTGTCCCTCGCAATGGTTTCAAGACGGCGCGGCGGCTGCGCCCAGTGGCACCCGGGCGACCAGCGCGTGGCCCCGCCACGCGAGTGCGAGCCCGACCAGCGTCGCGAGCACCAGCCACACCGACCAGCTGCCGGCGGCGAGTCGCACCGCGGGCTCGAACGCCGGATAGAGGCCCGGCGCGACCTCGATCGCGTAACGCACCGTCCGGCTCGCGTCACGCGTCGCCTCCCACTGGACCTGCTTCCAGACTGCGGGCCCCGCGGTCGCCCGCGCCAACAGGACGACTCCTGCGGTCGCGTACAGGCACGCCCGTGCCGCGAGCGACCGGAAAGCTGCGGGCCGAAGCCTGGCGCTGGTGGCGAACGCGGCGGTGACGAGTACGATCCAGGCGCGGCCCAGGCCGTCCAGCAGTCCCCGTTCCGGCGCCACCAGCAGGGCGACCCCGACGCCGCCCGCGAGCGCCACTGCCAGCCACTCCCCCCGCGATCCCGGACGGGCCGCGATCAGGAGGCCCGCAAACGGCAGGGTCACGAAGCTCACCGGCGCCACCGCGGCGAACAGCAAGACGCCGACCACGAGGCGCCAGTGCCTCAGCCGACGTACCCCTTGATGTAGGGCAGCAGCGCGAGCTGACGCGCCCGCTTGATCGCCGTCGCGAGCTGGCGCTGGTGCCGCGCGCACATCCCCGACAGCCGACTCGGCAGAATTTTGCCGCGCTCGGTCAGGAAGCGACCGAGGGTGCGGTCGTCCTTGTAGTCGAGCACGCGCACGCCGGACTCGCACACGGGACACGTCTTGGCGGGCCGTCTCATGCTTCGTCCTCCTCGAGCTCGTCCACCACCACCTCGGCAGCGATCACCGCGGGCGCGGGCTCGGGCTTGGCCGGCAGGCCCTCCGACACCACCACCAGGAACCGCGCGACGCCCTCGTCCAGCTTCACCGCGCGCTCGTACTCGGGCAACAGCCCGGCTGCCGTTTCGAATTGCGCGACCACGTAGTAGCCGGTGTCTTTCTTCTTGATCGCGTAGGAAAGCGTACGCTTGCCCCAATGGGCGACGTTCGTGATCGCCCCTTTGCCGTCCTTGGTCAGCAGGGCATGGAACCGCTCGAGCTTTTCAGTGATCGCGGGTTCTTCGAGCGCGGGGTCGAAGATGTAGACGGTCTCGTAGCGATGAGCCATGCCACCTCCCTTTGGTCGTAGGCGACCCGGCACTGGTGCGGCGCCGAGTAGGGGATCTGTGAGGCGGACAAAGATAGAAGGCGGTGGCGGAGGGGGGTAGAGGGCGATCGTCCCGCTGTGCCGTGTGACCTACCTCACACGGGTTCTCGCACAACGCCCTGTTTTAGTGCCTTACTTGACGCTTGGCACTGTTTTGCGTTGCCTCGGCGCCACGGGCACATGTTTTGATGCTGCCTTGACGCAACGTGATTATCCTCACGCTACCGCGGATGGGGCCTAATCATCCTTAGAGTAACGAGCTGCTCATTTCACGTCAGAGGGCCTGGGGGTTGGCATTGGTCTTGCGTTGCTTGGGCACCACGAGCAATCGAACCCCGGCGATCAAGACCGGGGAGTCGCGAAGGAAGGTCATATGCAGGCTGCGGGCTTCTGGTTTGTCAGGCGTGCGACGCGCGCCGTGGTGGTGGCCGTAGGACTGATGGTCCTGCTGGCGCTGCAGCCGGAACCTGCGCGTCCCACAGGGGCGGATTCCGTGCGGAGCGGCTCGCACGCCCGTGCCCTCCTCCTGTCCGACCAGGCGCGGCGGTACCTCGCCCTGCAGTACCGGTCGTATCCCACGGAATTCATGGGCTGCATGATCGGCGAGATCCACGGCAACGCGGTGATCGTCCGGCGGATCGCGCCTGCCGATGTGGAGCCCACCCACTCCACGCAAACCCGCGTCGTGCCCGAGCAGACGTGCGAGGACGCAGGCTGGGCAGGCACCGTGGGGATGATTCATAGTCACCCGGACGGGGATCGCTGCTGGTACTACTTCCCGGGAACCAGTGTAGCGAGCTCCGACGCGACGTCGTTCGGGCGTCAGTCGTATCCGGTGGATGCCATCATGTGCGGCGATCGGGTGGTGTGGGTCAGCCGCGACATGGTGCAGCAGGAGGTCCCGCTGGTCGTCCGGGACACGCGCCTGCAGCCCCATCGCTCGCAGCGTGGGAACCGGGTGCACGCCGGAGCGAGCGCGCCCGACGGCGCAGACGATTAGATTGCAGCCTGCGGTGCCGTGCTGATGTGGAGTCGGCACTAGACGTTGAACCGGAACAGCAGGATGTCTCCGTCCTTCACCACGTAGTCCCGCCCCTCGCTCCGCACCAGTCCCTGCTCGCGCGCCGCCTTGTACGAGCCCGCCCGCACAAAATCGTCGTAGGCCACGGTCTCGGCGCGGATGAAGCCACGTTGGAAATCGGAGTGGATCTCGCCCGCCGCGTCGAACGCCGTGCCGCCCTCGTGCATGGTCCACGCGCGGACCTCGTTCTCGCCCACCGTGAAGAACGTCTGCAGGCCGAGCAGCCGGTACCCCGCGTGGATCAGACGATCGAGCCCCGGCTCGGTGACCCCCGCGCTCCTCAGATACTCCTGCCGCTCGTCTCCCGCCAGCTCGCCCAGCTCGGCCTCGAATTTGGCGGAGAAGGGAACGATGTCCGCCTCCTCGTGGTGGGTCTGTACCGCGGCGCGGAGCTGCGCGAGCCACTTCCCTCCGCCCGAAGCGAGGTCGTCCTCGTTCACGTTCGCGGCGTAGAGGATCGGCTTCGCGGTGAGCAGCCCGAGTTGGCGCAGGAACTTCACCGCGTCGTCACGCTCGCCCGCCTCCCGCGCCCCCCGACCGGCATTCAGCTCGGCCACCACGCGATCCAGCACGGCCAGCTCGGCCTGCGCGTCCTTGTCGCCCGCTCGGGCAGTCTTGCGGGCCTTCTCGAGCCGCCGCTCCACCACCGCGAGGTCCGCGAGCGCGAGCTCGCTCGTGATGACGTCGTGATCGCGCACCGGGTCCACCGGCCCCATCACGTGTACCACGTCCGGGTCGTCGAAGCAACGAATCACGTGCACCACGGCGTCGACCTCGCGGATGTGCGACAGGAACTGGTTGCCGAGCCCTTCGCCCTGGGACGCTCCCTTGACCAGCCCCGCGATGTCCACGAACTCGACCACCGCCGGGATTTTCCTCTTGGGCCTCACGACCTCGTTCAGGCGCTCGAGCCGCGGGTCGGGAACCTCGACCACCCCGACGTTCGGCTCGACCGTACAGAACGGGTAGTTCTCCGCCGCTGCGGCTTTGGACGAGGTGAGCGCGTTGAACAGCGTGGATTTCCCGACGTTCGGGAGGCCGACGATTCCGAGCCGCAGCATGTCAGAACGTGGAACGCGGAAGTGGAAACGCGGAACACGCACGCCTGCTCCGCGTTCTCATACGCGGAGCCATTTCTCCACGGCCTCGATCAACTGGGGCATCACGGCCTCCACCTGCTGCTGCTGCTCGGGTGTGAAGGGCGCCAGGACATACTCCGACCAGTCGCTCACCCCGTCGGGCAGCGGCCCCACGCCGATGCGGAGGCGCGCGTACTGCTGCGACTGCAGGGCGCTCTCGATGCTCTTGAGGCCGTTATGGCCGCCCGCCGTGCCCTCGCTGCGCAGCCGGAAGGTGCCGCAGGGGATACGAAACTCGTCGACCAGGACCAGGAGGTCGGTGGCGGGGTTGAAGCCGGGGTCGGCGCGGAGTGAGGCGAGGGCCGCGCCGCTCGCGTTCATGTACGTGGTGGGTTTGAGCGCGCGAACCGGGACGCCGTCCACCGCGCCCTCGGTGAAACGGGCGCGCTCGCCGCGGCGGAAGGGGGGAAATCCCCAGCGTGCGACGAGCGCATCGGCCAGCCAGTAGCCCGCGTTGTGCCGCGTCGCCGCGTACTCTGACCCCGGGTTCCCGAGGCCGACCACGGCGCGCAACCGTCAGCTCTCTTTGCCGCCCTTGGGCTTCTCGGCTTTCTCCGCTTTGACCGGCGCCGCGCCCCCCTTGGCATCGGGCTTGGCAGGCGCGCCGCCCTCGGCTGCCGCCTCTCCTTCGACCTCCTCGCCTTCACGCACCTTGCGGATGAGCTCCGGCTCGGCGACCTCGGCCACCGCTTCGGGGCTGGGCGCCACCACTTCTTCGGCGCGCGGCGGCACCACCGTTGCGATCGTGAGCTCGGCCTCAGTGAGGAGCTTCGCGTTCGGGATGGTCAAATCTCGCACGTGCAGCGAGTCGCCGATCTTGAGGGCGGTCACGTCGAGCTCGACGCGATCCGGGATGTTCTCCGGCAGCACCTCGATCTCGACCTCGCGGGTCACCTGGTCGAGCACGCCGCCGGCGTTGCGCACCCCGTCCGGGTTGCCCACGAGATGCACGGGGATCTTGAGCTTCACCTTTTCCGTCGCGTGGATCTCGTAGAAGTCCACGTGGATGATGTCCGGACGGATCGGGTGGCGCTGGATCTCGCGAATCAGCGTTTTCACCGTCTTGCCGTCCAGCGCCAGCTCGATAATGGTGCTCGCGGGCTCGATCCCGTGCAGCGCCTTCTCGAGCGCCTTGGCTTCGAGTTCGAGCGACTGAGTGTCGCGCCCGTGGCCGTAGATGACGGCGGGGACCTTGCCGCGGAAGCGCGCTTGGCGCGCCCCACCCTTGCCGGTCGCCTGCCGGGGGGTCGCCGCGAGAGAAACGGTCTGTGCCATGCCCTAGTCCTCAGTCGTAACCCGCAAGCCGCCAGTCAGTCGAACAGGGAGCTCACCGATTGATTGCTGTGCTCGTATCCGATCGCCTTGGCCATCAACCCGGCGACCGACAGCACCTTCAGCTTCTCGAAGCTGCGCTCGTCGGGGATCCGGATGGTGTTGGTCACCGCGATCTCGTTGAGCGCCGAGGCACGGAGCCGCTCGACCGCCGGCCCCGAGAGCAGCGCGTGCGACGCGAACGCGTAGATCTGGCGCGCGCCCAGGCGCTTGAGCGCCGCCGCCGCCTCGCTGACCGTCCCGGCCGTGTCGATCATGTCGTCCGGGATCAGGCAATCCTTGTCGGCGACGTCTCCCACGACGTTGACGACCTCCGCCACGTTCGCCGACGGCCGCCGCTTGTCGATGATGGCCAGCGACGCATTCAGCCGCTTCGCGAATCCCCGCGCCATTTTCGCCGAGCCGACGTCGGGCGCCACGACGACCGGATCGTACAACTGCTTCTGGCGGAAGTGGCTCACGAACACCGGCGCCGCGTACAGGTGGTCCACCGGGATGTCGAAGAACCCTTGGAGCTGATGGGAATGAAAGTCGATTCCCAGTACGCGGTCCGCCCCGGCGTGCGTGATCAGGTTCGCCATGAGCTTGGCGCTGATCGCGACGCGCGGCTGGTCCTTGCGGTCCTGGCGCGCGTAGCCGAAGTAGGGGAGCACCGCCGTGATCCGGGCCGCGCTCGCCCGCCGGGCCGCGTCGATCAGGAGCAGCAGCTCCATCAGATTCTCCGCCGGCGGGTTGGTCGGCTGGATGATGAACACATCCCGGCCGCGCACGTTCTCGTCGATCTTGACGAAAATCTCCCCGTCGGCGAACCGCCGGATCGTCACCGCACACAGCGGCTGCCCCAACTGCTGAGCCATCTCCTCGGCGAGCGGCCGGTTGGCCGTCCCGGCGAGGAGTAATAGCTGACTCCGCGAGAGCGTGAGGTCCGCCATGTGAGCCTTGCAAAATAGACGGCAAACTGCACGAAGCCAAGGGGTTACTTCTTGGCGGGAACGAGCGATCGGCTCGCCGGCGTGACGCCGTCCACCTCCCAGAAGCTCATGCGGTACACAGTCGCGCCCGCCCCGCCGGCGCCGGCGACGTGTCGTACCACGAACCCCGTCGCGCTCGAGTCGAACGCGAGCGACACCAGCACGACCCCGCGGCCGCCGCGCACCGTGAGACGACGCTGGGGGCGCGCCGCCCTCCCCGCCGCCACGTCCGTGGAGCTCGCGAATCCCGTCGCGTTGATCGCCTTGAGCCGCTCGAGATAGCGCGCCACCGCGGCCGAATCGGCGGCGCCGCCGGGCAAGATCCACGTCTTGCCGGCGCGCTTCAGGGTGTAGCGGTCCGTGCCGCGCGCCACGTCGAGCGCCGCGATGCTGTCGGGCTCGAGCACGGCGATCCGTTTGTCGCGCCAGTCGTCCACGGACCGCTCCACCACCGAACCGAGCCGGCCACGCCACAGGTACACGTGCGGGTCGCCCGGTCGGCGCAGGTAGGTGCTCTGCGGCTCGTTGCCATGTGCCCCGACGATGAGCTCGAGGACGGGCTTCCCACCGCGCCCGAGGCGTAGCCAGCGGCCGCCCGTGCTGTCGACGTGCAGGCGCGCGAAGGATGATGCGTCTTGCGCGACGAGCTCGGGGCGCACGGAGTCGCCGAGGGCCTGGAGCAGGTCGTGCACGCCCGCAGGGGCCGCGCGGTGACCGTTCACACTCCACGCCGCAGGGGACTGCCTGGTGAGGGCGATCGAGTCCGTTCCCTGTGCCATCATGATCGCGTCCACGTCCGCCTCGGCGAGGGTAGGGAGGTGGAGCGCGCCCGTCACCATATCCGAGCCGCGCGACAGCAGCTCGCTCCCACCCCAGAGGAGCAGCAGGATCGCCAGCCCAACGGCAATCAGCTTCAGCTGCTTGGCGCTCATCGATCCACTGCGCTCATGTCGTCATCGCCGTCGCGGCGAGCGGACGGTACGTCCGGCGCGTCGTTTGGCGACGGCGCCACAGCCGCAGGACCCCCGCCGCGATGAGCAGCACCGGCACGCCGATGATGTTGCCGTACTTGGCCGCGCCCCGGGTGGTGGCGCTCGTGAACACCAGCGGCGGCGCGGCGCGGTCCTTGGAGCGGATCGCGATCAGCGCGTCGTCCTGGGCGAGCCAGTCGATCGCGTTCTGGGCGAACACGACGTTCTCGGGAGAGTTCCGCGCGTAGCGATCGCTCGCGAAGTCCGCGGTCCCGACCACGACGATCCGGCCGCGCGCGGCGCCAGCCGTGTCCCGCGGGGCGGGGGAGGAGGGCGAGGCGAGCAGCGCCACGATCCGGGGGCGCAGACTGTCGCGGCTAAACTGGCGAGCCGGATCGATCAGCGCGGTCGTCTGCTCCACACCGCCCGCGCGGCTGGTGACGAACAGCGGCGTGACGGTCCCCGGCCGCGGGGGCGCCGTGTCGATCTGGCTGGCCCACGGGAGCAGCACCGCTCCCAGGTCCGCGTTCACTGGCGAGGCCCGGGTGCTGAGGGCGCGCAGCCACAGCGGGTACGGTACCAGCACCTGGCCGAACTGGGCGGGGATCCCGACCGACGCGTTGGAGGCGAGGTCGTACACCAGGTTCGCGCCGATCGACACCCCGTACGGCTTGAGCAAATCGTTCCAGCCGACGAGTCGCGAAACGGCGAACGGTCCCTGTGTCGAGAGCTGCATTCCGCTCGCCATCAGGAGCAGGCTGCCGCCGCGGTCGAGGAAGGCCCGCAACCGGGCGAGCTCGGCGTTTCGGAGCGAGTCGGGCGTGCCGGCGACGGCGATCACCTTGACGTCGCGCGGAATCGCGCTGTCGGTGAGCGCGAACGTCCGGACGGTGTAGGTGCGGGCGAGCTGCTCGCGCAGCGTCTCGAAGCTGCGCCGGCCGCGCACCGCCGCCTCGTCGCCGATCTCCCCGAACGCGATCGTCGAGTGGTCCGACTGCGTCAGTGCGCGGATGTCGGAGGTCAAGCGGTATTCGAGGTCGTTGGTTTGCTGGACGAAGGGGATCGTCTTGACGCCGTCGGCGTACCGCACGGCGATGCCGAAGTACCCGTCCTTGACCTGCAGTTCCCCTTGTCCCAGCACGTTGAACTGCACCGCCGGAATGCCGAGGGTGCGCGCGTCTTGGCGGGCGGCACTGTCGGCCGCCGGGTCTTGGAAGACGAGCTTCACCTTCCCGCGCGCCGCCGCCCGGTAGTCGCGCAGGAGGTCGTCCACATCGCGCCTCGTTGGCTCGATCTCCTTGGGTAAGGCGCTCGAAACGAACAGCGTGATGGTGACGAGGTCCGGCACGGTGCGAAGGATGTGTCGCGTGGCTGGGGAAAGCGTGAACGCGTTGCCGGGCGTCAGATCGAGCCGGCCGCCGATGTTGCGCCCGAACAGGTTCACCACGACGACCGCGGCCGCGAGCAGCACGGTGCCAAGCCGCAGGCGCTTCAGGGAGTCGCCGTGCGCCGTGAGCTTGCGCGAGAGCAGCGCGAAGTACGCGAGCACCAGGAACAGCCCCGCGAGCGTCACAAAGTACACGGCGTCGCGCAGGTCGATCACGCCGCGGCCGATCTGGTTGAAATGCGACAGCACGCCGAGCGACGCGGCGATCGCCCCGAGCCGGGGTGGGAGCCCCACGAGCAGCGGGTCGAACCCCACGAAGATGAGCAGGAACGTGACGAAGACCGCCACGATGAACGCCGTGATCTGGTTGCGGGTGATGCTCGATGCCCAGACGCCGACCGCGGCGAGCCCCGCCACGAGCAGGGCCGCGCCGACGTATTGGGCGATGACCATCCCGAGCTCCGGTGCCGTCCCGAGCGCGAGCCCGAGAGGGATGCACAGCGTGAGGGCGAGCGCGACGCAGACGAACAGCACCTGCCCCACGTACTTCCCGAGGAGCAGCTCCAGCTCGGTGATCGGCTGCGCCAGCACCACCTCGAGGGTGCCCGAGCGGGCGTCCTCGGCGAGCGCCCGCATCGTCACCGCGGGCACGAGGAACAGCAGCAGCCACGGCAGGAGGTCGAGCATCGGTCGCAACGAGGCGACACCGTACAGCTCCACCTGGCGGAAGAACAGAAAGCCGTTCACGCCCGTGAACGCCACGAGCAGGATGTAGGCGGTGGGCTGATCGAACAGCGCCTTCACCTCGCGTCGGGCGACCGTCCAAATCGGGCGCATCTCAGCTCCCCGGCTCCCTCGTCAGCTCGTGGAACAGGTCCTCGAGGCTGCCCGGGGCCTGATGCAGCTCGTACAAGGTCCAGCCGCGGGCTTTGGCGAGCCCGAAGATCTCGGGGCGCAGGTCGCCCGCGCGGTCCGCGGTGAGGGTGACGGCCACCCGGCCGTCGCCGGCGGCGGGGGCAGGCGTCACTTGCCGCACACCGGGCAGCTGCCCGAGCGCTGCCGCGACGTCCGCGCCCGCCGCCTCGACGGCGATCTCGACGGCGCCTTCCGCCTGACGGATGAGCCGCTCGACGGGTCCGTCCGCGACGATCTTGCCGCGGCTGATGATCAGCAGGCGCGAGCATGTGTGCTGGACCTCGGAGAGGACGTGGGTCGAGAAGATCACCGTGCGGTCCTTGCCGAGCGTGCCGATCAGCCGGCGGATCTCGACCCGCTGGTTCGGGTCGAGCCCTTCCGTCGGCTCGTCGAGCACGAGGAGGTCGGGGCGATGGAGGATCGCCTGCGCGAGGCCCACCCGCTGGCGGAACCCCTTCGACAGTTCGCCGATGGGCCGGTAATACACCGTTTCGACACCCGTCGCCGTGACGGCTGCATCGAGCGCCTGCCGGCGGGGCAGGCCGGCCAGGTCCCGCAGATCGGCGATGAACGCCAGGTAGTCGCACACCAGCATGTCGCCGTACAGCGGGTTGTTCTCTGCGAGGTAGCCGATGCGGCGCTTCGCTTCACGCGTCGCCGCGGCCAGCGGCACGCCGTCGAGCGTGATCGCGCCCGCGTCTGGCTCGTAGTACTGCGTGATCATGCGCATGGTGGTGGACTTGCCGGCTCCGTTGGGCCCCAGGAAGCCCACCACCTGACCGCGGTCGACGGAGAAGGAAGCGTTGTCGACCGCGGTGACGCCGTCGAAGCGTTTGGAGACGCCGTCGAGAGAAAGGAGAGGCATACGCGGAGGTGATGGTAATCACCCTCCGCTCGATTCTTCAACCCCCCCCGGGGTGTTTCTTATAGCGACTTGAGAAACGCGATCAGCGCGGCCTGGTCCGCCGCCGGTAATGTCTTGAAGCGGTCCCGCGCGCCGGAGCCCTCGCCCCCGTGCAGCTCGATCGCCTGCTCGAGCGTGGTCGCCCGGCCGTCGTGGAGGAAATGCTCGGCGCCGCGGAGGTCGAGCAGGGGCTCCGTGCGGAAATCCGCCGGGGTGGCGAGGCCCAGGCAGATGTCGGCCAGGTCGGCGCCCATGTCGTGGAGGAGGAGGTCGGTGTAGGCGGCGAACGGCCGGTTCGACAGTGCCGGGACCGGGCTGTACCCGGTGCGCAGCGTCGGGATGTGACAGGACGCGCACCCGATCTGCGAGAACAGGTCGCGGCCGCGCCGCCCGTCCTTGGCGAGCGTCGCCGGCGTCGGCGGCGCGAGGAAGCGCACGAAGTCGTCGGCGAGGTCGAGCGCCTGCTGGGTGATCTCGGGGTCGGCCGCGGGGTCGACGCCTGTCGGGATCGGCTTTCCCCCGATGTCCTCCTCAGTAGGCTGCTCCGGGGTGGTGACGCTCATCTCGGCCGCGAACGCCCCCGCGTTGAACTCCCGCAGGGTCGGAACGAAGCCCTTGCGGCCGAACCGGCCGATGCGGCCGTCCGCGAAGCGATTCGGTCGCCCTCGCACGCCATCGTGGTTCTTGTCAGCGGGGTCGGCATAGGCGAGGAGGACGGAATCGGGCACGAGATCGAGCAGGCCGCGTCCGAACACCACTGGCGACGTGCGCATCGCCCGCGCCGTCGCGGATGGGGGGAAAGGCTCCTCGTCGATGCCGAGGGCCTGCTTGAGTGCAGGGGTGGTGTGCTGCTGAATCACCGGGCCGCCTTCCTGGACCAGCGGGTCGCAGACGGCGCCTGCGCGGAACGCGGTGGCGTGAACCTCCACCTCGTCGCCGCGCCCGCCCGCCGGATCCTCGTGGCATTCGCCGCAGGCGGTCGAGTTGAACAGCGGCCCGAGTCCGGTCTCGGACGTGAACACGCTGTCGAACACGACCTTTCCGCGGTCGAACCGGTCGCGCTCCGCCCGGGAGAGCCTGGGGAGCGGATCGCCCGGCTTCACGGGCTTCTGACAGCTGACGGCCACTAGCAGGAGGGCGACCGTGACCCGCGGCCCGGTCATGGCGTGGCGACCTCGAGCTTCTCGATCCGATCAGCGACCAACCCCGCGGCAGTGCGCCGGCACTCGGCCCGCACCACGTCGCCTGGCTTCAGGTCGCCGACGCGGAGCGCCGCACCCGTGGCGACGAGGCGCGTCGTCGCGGCCGTGGTCATCCGCACGAGGCGCAGGGACATTCCGACGCCGGTGACCAGCTCGAGGGTGCCGGTGCGGGCGTTGATGGCGCGCACGGTGCCCTGGAAGGTGTAGGACGCCGCGGGCTGCGCCGAGCCGACCGCGCGCCAACCCGCCGGGGCGGAAACAATGAGCGGCACCAACAGGATCGTGGTGAGCGCAGCCACTCGGATGTTACGTCGCATGCGGACCTCCCAGTCTCGTGCCTGTGGCAGTGTAGGCGGTCGGGGGTGACGGCGTCAACCGTGCCCTAGGGCGCGAGCTTCTCGAGCTGCTCCGCCGCCCGGCCGACCACGCTGGTGTGCGCAGCCAGCGCTTGTGCGGTGACCGCGATCTGCTGCTCGGCTTCCGACCAGTTTTTCTGCTCGATCGCCTCGCGCACGCCGGGGAGCGTCTTGACGCCGTAGCCGGTGTAGAACCCGGGCGCGTAGATCTGGTGGCGGTACCAGGGTCGCCGGGGCAGGCCCGTGGCGCTCATGAGCGCCCGCTCGCTCTGGCGCAGGGTGGCGTTGAGCGCCTGCACGTCGGGCTTGGCAAACGCGGCGCCGCCGTTCGCCTGGGCCTTGGCGAACGCCCGCTCGTAGCGCTCTGCCGCCCGATTGAGCGCATCCACCGCGTTGTCGAGCGGTGCAAAGCTCAGATAGGGCGGAAGCTCCTCCCGCGCGGGCGGCACGGACGGCTCGCGCGGGTCGGCGGTCGCGCCGAACACGCCCTCGTCGAGCTGGCGATTGCGCTCGCGTACCGTGTCCTGTTTCTCCTGCAGGAGCTTCTGGACCTCCTTGACGTAGCGGCCCACCGTCTCGCCGAACGCGGTGAACTGGTAGGGCACGACTTCGGCGTCGGCGAGCCGCATCACCGCGGTGCCCACCGTCTGGGCAAGGGCGCGGCCATACACGAACGACGTGTCGTCGTACGTTGTGTACCACTTGAAGTCGTCGTAGATCGAATGGTAGATACCCCCGCCGCCCTCGCCGCCGAAGCCCAAGTTCAGCGTTGCGACCCCGATGTGCTGCAGGAAGGGGGTGAAGTCCGAGCCCGATCCGAGCGCGTCGATGCGCAGGTCGGCCCGCTGCCGCGCTTCCTGACGGACGTCGGCCGAGCTCGCGTCTGCGATGGCGCGGAGCTGGGCCCGCTTCCACACGCTGAGCTTCGTTTCGGGGTCGTCGATATCGCGCGCGACGTCATTGATGAACGACTCGAGCGAATGCGAGCCGCCGACGTCCAGGTAGCCCCGGTTATTGGTGTCGCTGTTCAGGTACGCCACGGCCTTCGTGGCCAACTCGTCGGCGTGGGCCTCGGCCCACTCGGTCGAACCGAGCAGCGCGGGCTCCTCGCCGTCCCAGGCCGCATAGATGATGGTGCGGCGCGGCTTCCAGCCCTGCTTGAGCAACTGGCCGTAGGCACGCGCCTCCTCGAGCAGCGGCACGAGCCCCGAGATCGGGTCCTCGGCGCCGTTCACCCAGGCGTCGTGGTGATTGCCGCGGATCACCCACTCGTCCGGCGCCGCGTCGCCGGCAATGCGGGCGATCACGTCGTACAGAGTCTTCAAACTCCAGTCGGACTTCACCCGCAGGTGCACCTTGGCGGGACCCGGGCCGACGTGATACGTGATGCCGAGCCCGCCGCGCCACTCCTTCGGGGCCGTGGGCCCCCGCAATGCCGCGAGCAGCGGCTGCGCGTCACCGTAGGAAATGGGCAATACGGGGATCTTGGTGATGGTGGGCGCCTCACTCACCGGGAGCCGCTTCGCGTCTTTGGTTGCTCCCACACCGGGCGTGAGCGGGTCGCCCGGGTAGAGCGGCATGTCCATCACGCTGCCGCGCTGCACCCCGTCTCTGGGGCGCCACGGGCCTTGCGGGTAGACGTCGCCCTGCGTGTAGCCGTCCTCCCGGGGGTCCGAGTAGATGATGCAGCCGACGGCGCCATGCTCCGCCGCGACTTTCGGCTTGATGCCGCGCCACGACCCGAAGTAGCGCGCGATCACGATCGCACCCTTCACCGACACGCCCAGCCGCTCGAGCCGCTCATAGTCGGCGGGCACGCCGAAGTTCACGTAGACGAGCGGGGCGGTGACGTCGCCGTCGATCGAGTAGGCGTTGTACGTCGGCAGCTGCTCCGCCTGCTGGCTCGAGGTCGGGTCGCCCGGCACCGGCGGCTCCTGCAGCTTGGCGCGGAACGTGGTGGGCGCGACGAGCTCCACGACGCGCTCTTTGGGGGTGGGGAAGAGCACGTCGAACGTCTCGATCGCTGCGTCGAGGCCGAAGCTCTTGAACTTGGCGAGGAGCCATTCGGCGTTGTCTTTGTCGTACGGCGAGCCGACGTGATGCGGTCGCGCCGACAGACGGCGCATGTACTGGCGCAGAGAATCGGGGGAGGGGATCGCGCGGAACTTGGTCTCCCACTCGCGCTGAGCCTTGGCGGATTCGGCGGTGAAGCCGCGGAGGTCGGCGCTCGAGGCCGGAGCGAGGCCGACGAGCAGGATTCCGAGACCGCAGGCGGCGATCGGACGAGCGGGGAAGCGCATACGAACGGAGACCTCGTGAGTAGGGTGGTGGGGTAGCGTCTAGTATTCCAGCTCGTGCCGGGTGTAAACCTCACCCCGACGCACGACCAGCGCGATCTGCCGGACGTTACGGATGTCGGCGAGCGGATCGGCATCCAGCACGACCAGGTCCGCCGTCGCGCCCGCGACGACCGTGCCGGTGCTGTCGACCCCGAGGGCGCGAGCCGCCTGCCCCGTCGCGGCGACGAGCACGTCGCGCGGTGCGAGGCCGGACGCCTGCATCGCCTCGAGCTCCATGAACACCGACGCGCCATGCAGCGTGAGCGGATTACCGGCGTCGGTGCCGAGCGCGACGGGGATGCCAGCGTCGAAGACCCGCTTCAGGTTTGCCTGCGCCTGGGCGAAGGACTGTGTCGTCCGGGTGGTGCGCTCCTCGAGGGCAGCCGCGCTGGGGCGCTGTGCCAGGGCGACCGTGTCGGTCGCGAGAATTTTGGCGCGAGTCGCGGGATCCACGCACGCCAGTGGCTGTCGCTCACGCGCGAAGCGCCGAGCCGCCACCTGGCGATAGCCATCGGGGACCGTGAGCGTCGGGACGTAGGTCGTTCCCAGGCGCCGAGCGAGGGATAGGAACTCGTCGTCCACCGGCGCGGACCACACCGAGTGCACCAGAACGCGGGCTCCGGCGCGCAGCGCGTCCTTCGCCTCCCACAAACCGGTGGCGTGCACGATCAACGGGAGGCCGACCTTGCGAGCTTCGTCACCGGCGGCATGCACCAGGGCCGACACGCGTGCCGTGTCGGGCGGTTGGGGCGGCATGATGTACCACACCTTGATGGCCGCGGCGCCCCAGGTCTTGTGCGCGCGTACGGCCTGACGCACGGTGGCCTCGTCCGCCATATAGATGAACTGGCGTTGGTCGGGCAGGTTCAGCCAGTGGTCGATCGTCGAGAGGAGCGACCCGGCGGCCAGGACGCGCGGCGCCGTGGTGCTCCGGGCCGTCCGCTCCTGGAGCTCGAGCGTCCAGGGGTAGCCACCGACGTCGAAGACCGAGGTGACCCCGCTGCATAGGTAGGAGCGGAAGAACCGTTCGGGCCGAGCGTGCAGGTCCGCTTCGACCGCTGCGTAGGGGTAGCGCTCCCGCAGGTCGAGGGCGTCGGGTCGGCCGTCGACCCAGCCGGTCTGGGAGAAGTGCACGTGCGTGTCGATCAATCCAGGGATGATCCATTTGCCGGCCGCGGTCACCGTGTCGGCGTCCCTCGGCACGGGGCAGCCGGCCCGCGGGCCCGCACAGGCGATGCGTCCCTCGCGCATCACGACGACGGCGTTCCGGATCGCCGCTGCGCCGGTGCCGTCCAGGAGCGTGGCTCCGACGATCGCGATCGGTGGGGGCGCCGCGTCGGGCGTCGGGAACGCCGTCGTCACCGCGACCTTCCACCCGTCGGGCGTGCGCACCAACACGCGCTCGCTCACGCCGCGCGCGCTCCCGCTCGAATCGACCACGCGGTAGCGGTACACGCCGTACGCCACGTTCGGGGTCACCGGGACGATGCGGACGTGCGTGGCCACGAGCGTGTCGGGCCAGCCGGCGCCCGCGTCCCGGGCGAACTCCTCGTACCCCTGGTGGAGCCCGTCCGGGCCCACGCGGGCCAGCGCCGCGGTGTGGAGATAGTGGGAGAGATAGGCGGCGCGATCGCGCGCGTGGATGGCCGCGATGTTGTCGCGGAAGGCGTCGACCGGCGCGCCCTGCGCCGCGACCGGAGCCGCGGCGACGAGCACGCCGAGGGCGGATGCGGCGATCTGGCTCGCGGTCAGGCGCACGCGACTACAGGCGTGCGGCGCTACGCCACCGCTCCGCGATCGCCGCGTGTCCGGCGGGGGTCGGGTGGACGCCATCAGCGGCCCAGTACTGTGGAGCGCTCTTGCGCGTCAGGTCGTCGAACACCCGCTGGAGCGGGACGAACGTCGCTCCGGCGCGGTGGGCGACGCGCTCGGCCGCGGCGCGACGCTGGTCGAATTCCGGAAACCACCGATCGTCGACGGCGCCGCAGCGCAGGACAAACGGCTCGAGCAGGATGAGGCGCACGCGGGGCAGGGCGCGCCGGGTCTCATCGAGCAGGGCGGCGTACTGATGCTCGTAGTCCTCGACCGTGCCGGTGTAGCCGCCGCCCAGCTTGTGCCAGAAATCGTTCACGCCGATCAGGATGCTCAGCACGTCCGGCGCCAGCGCCACGGTGTCTGCCGCCCAACGGGCCGCGAGGTCGGGCACCTTGTTGCCGCTGATGCCGCGATTGTAAACCTTGAGCCCGCGATCGGGACGCGCCGCGAGCACGGCCGAGGCGACCAGCAGCGGGTACCCCGTACCGAGGGCGCTAGCCACGTTCGCCTCTGCCTTGCTGCGATCACGTCCGCTGTCGGTGATCGAGTCGCCTTGGAACAGGACGACGGTGCCCTCGGCCGGGGGAGTGGCGGGGGCGGACGGGCGCTCGAGGGCGGCGGTGGCGGGCCAGAGTGCCGAGCCGGCGAACGCGCCGGCGGTGGCCGTGACGAACTCGCGACGCGTGACGTCGTGGGTCATGCTCACTTGCCTTTCATGCTGGCGTACACCAGCCGCTGGAACTGGGCGTCCAGCGACCACGCGGGCGGGAGGTACTGCGTCCAGACCATCGCGACCAGATCGGCCTGCGGATCGACCCAGAAAAAGGTCGTCGCGGCCCCCGCCCAGCGGAACGTACCCGGCGATCCGGGGACCGTGGCGTCCGAATCCACCCGCACGGCACCTCCGTACCCGAAGCCGTTTTTGCCGGGGGGCCAGTCGGGAGCCACCGTGATCGGCGTGAGCCCGGGCGGCAGGTGGTCGCGCATCATCAGGGTCACGGTCTCGCGCTTGAGGACCCGATGCCCGTTCAGCTCACCGCCGTTCAACAGCATCTGGGCAAAACGGAGATAGTCGCTCACGGTGGAGAGCAACCCGCCCCCGCCCGAGAGCATCCTGCCCTCCGGCGTATACTCCGGTGCGATCGCCGGCGTACTCGCTTGCAGTCTTCCATCAGGGCCAGGGGCGTACACCGTCGCCACATGCCCTTCCATCGCGGGCGTGACGTGGAAGGCGGTCAGCGACATGCCGAGGGGCTGGAAGAGGGCGCTCTCGAGGTAGCGATCGAACGTCATGCCTGACACGACTTCAACGACGCGGGCGAGGACATCGATGGAATAGCCGTAGTTCCACCGCGACCCTGGTGAGAATGCCAGCGGGAGGTGCGCGAGGCTGTCGGCGAGCTGGGCGAGAGTCCAGCCGGGGTTGTTGAGGCCCGCCCGGCGATAGATCGAATCCGCGGGTGTGTTGCCGATAAAGCCGTAGGTCAGGCCCGACGTGTGCGTCAGCAGGTCGGCCACGGTCACGGGCCGATCGGGATGGCGCAGGATCGGCGTCGCGGCCCCGCCGCCTGAGTAGACCTGCGCCCCCGCGAAGGCGGGAATGTACTGCGAGACCGGGTCGTCGAGGCGCAGCTTGCCACGCTCGTACAACTGCATGATGGCCGTGCTCGTGATCGGCTTGGTCAGGGAATAAATGCGAAACACCGCGTCCGCGCTCATGGCGCGCTGGTGTTCCACATCCATCCAGCCGACGGAGGCGACGTACGCAAGTTTGCCGTGCCGAGCGACAACGGCGATGAAGCCGGGGAATTTCCCGGAGTCCACATACGATTGCAGGGTTGGCGCGATGCGTTCGAGCACGGCGGCCGAGAGGCCCACATCCTCGGGCCGGGCGCGCGGGAGGCCCTGTGCGACGGTGGATTCCGTCAGGAGGCAGCACACTACGAGCGTGCAGAGGACCTTGAGCGGCGTGGGTTGAGTGGTCATCGCCCTTGCAAATGAAGTGGGATTGGCCCCGGTGGATTCGAACCACCATACCCAGATCCAAAGTCTGGTGTCCTGCCGTTGGACGAGGGGCCAGTGCGACGCAAGAATCTACATTATGACCCTTTAAGACGTAGGGGCGCAGCAGGCTGCGCCCCTACACGACGTCTGGGGTCACGCGTTCGTGCCGAGCCTGACTCCCAAAGGCCGACGTTGCGGGCGCACCACAGTTGCGCGGACCGATTTGGCATTGTACGGTAGTGCCGAACACCACCCGAGGAGGTGGGGCCGTGAATCAACAAGACGGCCACAAGCGAAGCGATGCTCTCGCTCGCCTCGGCGAGTGAGCGCCAAGCCCCCAAGGGTCTTGCTAGGGCCCCTTGGGGGCTTCTGCTTTTCGAGGGGCGTCATGCTATGCCGGGGAATGTTCCTTGGCTCAGGGCCCGAGCACCACGCCCTGCGTCTGGCCGTGCTTCGTCTGGACATCGTACGCGCGGTTCCGCGCCCGGCCCTCGGCCACGATCTCCTCGCCGGTACGCGACGCAACGCTGTGCAGCTCGTCGCACGTGGCCGCGAGCAGCGGTGTGAGCGCGGCATACAAGGCGCGCGCGTTGCGCTCCGCGATCGTGCGGTGCCCGCGCTCGTGCACCCGCACGCGCTCGAGGTAGGTGCGCCACGACTTCCGCAGCCCGGGGGGAGCGGTGCCTGGAGGCGCCCAGCGTGGCAGGGTGATCGTCACGTTGAGTGTGACCTGCACGTCGCGCAGCGCGCAGCCATCCTCGCCCGGCGCATCGTGGTAGGACCATTCCAGGTCCCACACGGTCAAGGCGTCGCGCGCGCGACCGCTCTCATCCTTGGGTCCTAGCCGGTTGATCTGGTCCCGCAGCGCTCCAGCGCTCGATCCGTCGATGTCGTAATAGTGCTCGCGCCCCGCGATCGCCACGCGGGCCGCCGCCGGCGCGGGAGCCGCCGACTCCGGCGGGGGCGCCTCGGCGGGCTCAGGGGACGAGGAGGCACAGGCGGCCAGCAGCACCGAGGCCGCGAACGAGGCCGGCCGCCGCGTGCCCACGCTAGGCGAGGGTGATGTCCTGCTCGATCACGAGATTCGTCGGCAGTCCCTGAATCTCGAGCCGCGCCCGGTTGAACGCTGCTTCGTTCATGGGGTCACCTTGAAGACCTGATCGTGCTCGCGAGCGCGGTCGGTCACTTGGATCGCGACTTCGTCGCCGGTGTTCGCGACCGCCACCGGCAGATGGTTCACCTGCATGGAGGTGATCTGCGCGATGAAATCGGTGGTGTGCCCGTGGAAACGGACCTGGTCGCCGATCGCCAGCGGGCCCTCGGCCAGACGGACCACAGCGACGCTCGGTCCCTTGAAGTAGTGGACGACGGTACCGACGAGCTGTTCGGGCATCGCACCCTCCGCCTGATAAAGAAGCGACGCCGTCCCCCGCTAGGGAAGGGGCTCAGGGCCGGGCGCCGCCACCGCACGGGTGGCCGTCCGGATCAGCTGCTGGTGCTTCTCGCCAAGCAGCATCGCCGCGTCGTCCCGGAGCCGCTCGTTCGCGTACACCGCGGCCACGGCGCTCCCCGACCCACACAGGCGCACCCAGTACGGATGCGTGCCGGCGAGCCGCTCGAACAGCGCGCGCAGCGGCGGGTGCTTTCCGAACACCGGAATCTCGAGGTCGTTCCCGCCCAGCCGTCCGAGGCTGCCCCACCCGGCAAACGCGTCCGCGTCGAGCACCAGGGGCCCGCGCGGCCGCGGCTCGGGGTGCATCTCGTCCCACCAGCGATAGGCGTCGGGGGTGGCGACCGCGAGCGACGGAGCCGGCAACGCGACGAGTGCTGGCAGGGGTGGCGGCGCCGCGAGGCGGAACAGCCGCTCCCCCCGGCCCCACGCGGCGGCGGCGGGCGCACCGCTCGCGAAAAACGTCACGTCGGCGCCGAGCCGCGTCGCGAGGTGCAGCAGCTCGGGCCGCGGCACCGCGTTTCGTCCCAGGGCGTTCACCGCGTGCAGCGCGGCCGCGGCGTCGCTCGATCCGCCCCCCAACCCCGCGCGTACGGGGATGCGTTTCGTCAGCTCCAACGCGACGCCGAACGTGTGGCCGGTCACCTCCAGCACGGCACGGGCCGCGCGCACGGCGAGGTTCTCCTCGGGCGGCCCCAACTCAGGCCCGTGGACCGTGAGGGCGACGCCGCTGGCCGTGCGCGACACCACGAGCTCGTCCGCCAGCTCGAGCAGCGCGAACGCCGTTTCAATCTGGTGGTAGCCGGCGGGCGCCTCCCGAGCGAGGATGCGCAGGAAGAGATTGAGCTTGGCGTGCGCCGCGATGCGAACCCTATCGGTCACGGACCCTCGGCCCCCGCGACCGGTTCGGCGGTCCGTGCCCGGCGCAGGTCACCCAGGTGCAGCTGGACACGCGCCAGGGAGCGCAGGCCGAGCAGCGTGATCGGCAGGAACGTCGAGACGTGGTAAGCGACCGCGTACGCCAGCGCCAGGCTCGGACTGATGTCGTAGATCTGCAGCGTCAGCTGCGTCGCCTTCTCGAACACGCCGAAGAAGCCGGCTGACGCCGGGACGGCGACGGCGAACCCGAGGACGCCCTGGAGCAGCAGCGAGCCCTCGAGCGGCACGTGCAGCCCGAACGCTCGGAAGCATACGGCGAACGACGCCGCGTTCGTGAGCCACAGCACCAACGACCAGAACAGCATCGCCCCGAATCGCCCGGGGCGTTTCAGCACGGTGAGACCGGCCACGAGGCCCTCCGCCATGCTGGCGAGGCGCCCCGCGACCCGGGCCGGGAGCACGGCTCGAGCCACGCGCTCGAATAGGGCGAGCCATGGTGCCGGTCGCAGCACGACGACCAACGTCACGACGAACAGCGCTCCAAACAGCAGGGCCGCCCGCTCGGCCAAGCGTGACAGCGGCGTGCCGAGCAGCGTGGAGCGCGGGGGAAACGTGGGGGACGCGATCGCCAGGGCCATCAGCCCGAGCATCACGAGGGCGTCGAACACACGCTCCACGCCGATCGACGCCAGCGCCGTCGTGAACCGCACCGGCACTTGGCGGCTGGCAACGTAGGCCCGCGCGAACTCGCCGGCCCGGGCGGGGAGGAGGTTGTTCGCCATGAAGCCGATGGTGACGGCGTGCCACAGCGGTCTGGACGGTAGCGATGCCTCGCGGTCGTCGCGCAGGATCACCCGCCACCGAATCAAGCGGATTGGAAACGTCAGGGTCGCGAGCCCGACCGTCAGGACCAGGAGCAGGGGATCGACGGCGCGGAGACCGGCGAGGACCTCGCTCCAGTGCGTTCCGCGAACGGCCCACGCCAGAAAGGCGCCCGTGACCGCGAGGCCGATGACCCAGGCCCAGCGGGAGGCGGACGCCCGACTAGGAGCGGGGCTCGAGGGCGAGGGCAACGAGGTCGCAGACTTCGTCGACGAGGGCCCGCAGCGTGTCGCCCGACGCCTGCTTGGCCGCTGCCCGCAGCTCCTGGGCCCGCTGGAGCGCGCGGTCGCCGCGGTACAGCAGGGTGCGTACGTCCACGATGCCGAGCTCCGCCGGCGCCGCCGCGGCCGGTCGGGCGGTGTCGCGCGACGGCGCGGCTGCGGGCACGCGCGCGCCGCCGGCGATCAACTCGTCGAGCGACGCGGGGCCGACGCCGCCGTGCATCTGCCGCTGGTAGGCGGTCCACGAGCCGACCAGGTCCGCCGACTCGGGGCTCGCGTCGCCCGCACGGGCGGCCGGTGTGGGGGCGGGTGCCGGGGGCCGGACCGAGGGCCGCTCGGGAAGCGGGGATGGGGGTGGGGACGGGCGCGGCGGTTCCGCCGGCGCGAGCGTCTCGATCGGCACGACGGGGGCCGGAGCTGGTGCGCGGATCATTGGGGCGGCGCCCGGCTGAATGGCGCGGATCGCGGCCGTGAGGGCATCGAGCTCGGTCGCGAGGGCGTCGTCGTCGCCGGCGCTCGAGCCGGCGAGCAAGTCACCTGCGCGGCGCAGCTCGGCGGCGAACGCGGCGGGACTGTTCACCGCGATGCCCGCCGCCATGGCCTCGCGCGCCGCGATCGCGAACTGTCCCACCCGGTCCGCCAGCGCCCCGCCGCCCGCGTTGGCGAGCGCGCGGAAGGTCGTGCCGAGGGTGTGGGCCCGCAGCTCGCGCTGGGTGGCCGAGGGCGCACGCTCGAGCGAGTCCGCCGCCTGCCGGAGATGTTCGCCGTGGCTCACGAGCTCGAGCCGGCCGAGCGTCGACGGGCGGGCCGCCGGCACGCCGCGCGACACGATGTGCGGGCCGGAATCGTTGTAGTAGAGCGAGCCGATCGATACGGCGTCGGGCTCGCTCTCCCTGAACCGGACCAGCAGCCCCGCGAACTTGCGGAAGTCCCCTCCCTCGGGGTCCGGCCGGCCACGGTCGGCGACGTCGCGCGCCGCGCGCGCGATCGCCGTAGCGGCCGCCTGGAACAGCTCGCCCACGTTGGTCGGCGGCTCGAGTCCCGAGTGCGACAGCTCACCGATGGCGCGCTCGATGCCCTCGAGCAGATCGGGCAGCGGGGGCAGGTCGTTCACGGCGGCGAGACCGCGCAGCGGTTGGAGGGCGCGCAGCACCTGTTGCAGCGGGTCGTGCGCCAGCGGGTTCGCGCGCAGCGCCTGGGCGGCGCGGTCGAGCGCGCTCGCGATCGCCGCACCCTCGCGCGCCACGAACGCCCGCACGCCTGCGTCGAGGCCTACCGCTTCCGCCGCGCGGATCTGCGCCGACGGTCGGCCGGCGAGCTGCTCGAGTTGCTGCGCCAGCGCTTCGGCTTTCGCCGTATCGGCGTCGGTCCAGCTTCCCGCACGGCGCACGAAGATCTTCAGGTCGTCCACGCCGCGCACGGCGAGCTGGCTGGTCTGGGCATCCCAGGCTCGTCGTCCCTCGCGGACCGCCCGCGCCAGCGCTTCGAGGCCCGCTGCGGCCCGGGCGATCGCGTGCTGGCTCGCCATCAGGGCGCTGCCGCGCAGGGCCCGGGCGAGTCGCACCAGCTCGTCGAGGCTCGGGCTCTCGCCCGTGGCCAGCAGGCCATCGAGCCGCTCGAGATACTCCCCCGCCTCGAGGGCGAAGAAGTCCGACATGCCGAGGGGTTTGGGAGGTCCGGTCATGGCGGTACCAAACTAAGGCTTTCTCGCCTCGTCGACCAACAGACGCATGCGCCGCACGGCTTCCTCCATCCCCAGGAAGATCGCGTTGCTCACGATCGAGTGTCCAATGTTCAGCTCCTCGATGTCGGGGATGGCGGCGACGGGCTGGACGTTCTCGTAGGTGAGGCCGTGGCCCGCGTGGACGGCGAGGCCGCGCGCGCGCGCGTGAGCGACCGCGCGCCGGAGCCCGCGGAGCGCGGCGTCGCTCTGCCGCCAGGAACGCGCGTAGCGACCGGTGTGCAGCTCGACGGCGGGAACACCGAGCGCCGCGGCGCGGTCGATGGTCCGCGGATCGGGATCGATGAAGAGGCTGACGCGAATGCCGGCGTCGGTGAGTCGCGCGACCGCCGCGCCGATCTTGCGGTCCGCCCCACGCAGCGCGAGGCCGCCTTCGGTCGTGATCTCCTGGCGCCGCTCGGGGACGAGCGTCGCCTGGAACGGCTTCAGCCGACGGGCGATCCGCACGATCTCCGGCGCGGCGCCGAGCTCGAGGTTCAGCACAGTGCGCACCGCGGTGCGGAGCGCGCGCACGTCGGCATCCTGGATGTGGCGGCGATCCTCACGCAGGTGCACGGTGATGCCGTCGGCGCCCGCCCGCTCGGCCGCGGCCGCGGCCTGGATCGGGTCGGGCTCGTCCGTCCGCCGCGCCTCGCGCAACGTCGCGACGTGATCAATGTTGACGTAGAGCCGCATGCCGTCTTACCTTCGGAACACTCCGTCCACACTCGAGGTGTCGTCCGTGAGACCACGACTGGCCGTGCTCGTCGCGCTGGGCTGTCTCGCGTGCGGTGGGGGGCGGGGGTCGCAAACGCCCGTTCCGCAGTCGCCCCAACAGGCCCTCGAGCGGTTCATGGCGGCGGTGAAAGCGAACGACCAGCGGCGCATGGGCGACCTCTGGGGCAGCGAGCGCGGGCCGGCCTCCAGCTGGATGAAGTCCGACGACCTGAAGCAGCGCCTCGCGGTGTTTCAGATCTATCTCAATCATGTCGGCTACCGTGTGGTCGAGGGCCCAACGCCCGTGTCCGGTCACGACCGAGTCCAGACCTTCCGCGTCGAGCTGCAGCGCTCGAATTCCTGCACCGTGGTGTTCCCCGTCGAGATGGTCCGCGCCAAGAGCGGCGGCTGGCTCGTGAACGCCGTGGATCTCGCGAGCCTCCCCAATCCCGCGCGCTCGTGCGCGCGCTGACGTGGGGAACGTTGCGCTGCCGCGGTGCGTTTCGCTATTCAGTGAGCTCGAGTAGAATTCCGGCCGTTGCGTGGGGGTGGACGAACGCGATGCGCCGGCCGCCGGCGCCGCGCCGCGGGCGCTCGTCGATGAGCCGATACCCCGCCGCGCGGCAGCGCTCCAACGCTTGGTCGAGGTCCGGCACGCGGTAACACACGTGGTGGATGCCGGGCCCGCGCTTGGCGAGGAACTTCGCCACCGGACCCGCTGGGTCGCGCGACTCGAGCAGCTCGACCTGGACCTCGCCCAGCGTTAGGGGGACGATGGTGGCGCCGTCGGCCGTCTCGGGGTGTCCTGGCTCGAGGCCGAGCACGTCCCGGTAGAAGGCGAGGGCGGCGTCGACGGACGTAACGGCGATGCCGATGTGGGCGACGCGGGCGCGTGACGCGGTCATGGCGTCCGTCAACATAACGATTGCACGAGAGGGAGTGGAGAGGTCATGGCAGCGGAAAATTTCACGGCGGTCACGGATGCCACGTTCGGGCTCGAAGTCGAGCAGCACAAGGGGCTGGCGATCGTGGATTTCTGGGCAACCTGGTGCGGGCCCTGCCACATGGTCGCGCCCATCCTCGACCAGCTGGCCGGAGAGTATCTGGGCAAGCTGAAGGTGACCAAGGTGGACGTGGACGCGAACCAGAAGACCGCCATGCGCTTTAACGTTCGGTCGATTCCGAGTATTCTATTCTTCAAGGACGGGCGACACGTGGACACGCTCGTGGGCGCGTACCCGAAGTCGGCGTTCGAGCAGAAGATCCAACAGCATCTGTCGTAGCACCCTCCCCGGAGGACCATGCGCGCGAGCACCGCTCGCCTGATGAATTCGCCGGTGCGCCTCGCGGACCTGACGTTCCCGCAGGTGAACCGGCTGATTCATCGTACCCGGCTCGCGTTCGTCCACCTCGACAATCTCCTCGCATTCGCGAAGCGCGACCGGGACGGGCGCGTGGACGGTTACATCACGGCGTACCTGCCGGATGAGTGCCTGCTGCTGTTCTTCCGCAAGGGCGAGGCCGTGAACGCCGCCTCGTTGCACACCGCAGGGCGACAGGTCATCACGATCACGGAGGCGCTGAAACGCATGCGCACCGAGGTAGAGCGGGGCGAGCTCGCCTACGCGGCCGCGCCCATGGAGCAGCTCGCCTGGATGTATCAGTCGTGCGCCGCGCCGGTCGACATGCGTACCGTCGATGCGTCGGACCCCGGCGCGTTTTTCGCGGCGTTCACGCGAGACAAGACGAGCGGCATCCTCGAACTGACGTCGAACGCGCGCGTGTCGTACGTGCGGTTCGACGACGGACGCTACCACAGCGGCTACTTCTGCGACCAGCCGGCTGCGATGGCCATTCCGACGTTTCTCGAATCGCAGTTCCACGCCGGCGCCGACGGGCAAGCCCCCGTTCTCACGGCGGCCGTGTTTCCCCACGTCGCCGACTTGCCGCAGCAGGCGCCCACCGCGCTCATCAACACGTATCGTGAGCTGTACTGGCGCATCGTGGACGAGGTGGACAAGGAGTTTCCCGGCGAGGCAAAGCGGCGCGCGCAAAAGGTGAGCGCGGGCATCGTGGAAGCGCACAAGGCGATCGTGATCCTGTCCGCGCCGCGCGGGGTGGAGACGGCGGAGGGGGTGGTGCAGCCGGAGGAGTTGTCCAACGCGCTCACGGACTGGTCGCTCCAGCTGCTCCAGGGCGTCGAAGTGATGATGCCGGGCACGGCGCCGAAGATCCTGCGCGAGGCCACGCGCGAGCACCGCTACGTGCTGCAGTCCGCCGGCTACTACGGTCGCCTGCCGTGGCCGGTGTCGTGGTGAGATGGCCGGCACCCTGTACGTCGTCGCCACGCCGCTCGGCAACCTCGAGGACCTGTCCCCCCGCGCCGCGGCCACGCTGACGCGGGTCGCGGCCGTCGCGGCCGAGGACACCCGCCACACCAAGCCGCTGTTGGCCCACGTCGGCTCGCACGCCGACCTGGTCAGCTTTCACGCTCACTCGAGCGAGGCGACGCTGCGCCGCATCCTGCTCCTGCTCGCGACGGGAAAAGACGTGGCGCTCGTGACCGACGCCGGGACGCCTACGGTGAGCGACCCCGGTGCGGCGCTCGTCGCGGCCGCGCGCGAGCGCGACATCCCCGTCGTCACCGTCCCGGGACCCACGGCCGTCGCGGCGGCGCTCTCGGTCGCGGGGCTCAGCGCCGATCGCTACGTGTTCCTCGGCTTCCTGCCGCGCAAAGGCGGGGAGCGGCGCCGGCTGCTCGCGACGGTCGCGCAGAGCGAGTGGACGGTGGTGCTCTTCGAGGCGCCGCTCCGCGTGGCCGGGCTGCTCGAGGACCTGGCGGCGGCGTGCGGCGGGGAGCGCCACGCCGCGGTGGCGCGCGAGCTGACCAAGCTGTTCGAAGAGACCCGCGCCGGGACCCTGACCGAGCTCGCGGGTTACTACGCGGACGCGCCGCCCCGCGGTGAGGTGACGGTGGTGGTCGCGGGGACGGGCAAGCCCGCCCGCGCAGAGCCCGCTCCCGATCCCACCGCGCGCGCCCGCGCGCTGCTGGCGCAGGGCCTGACCCGCCGCGACGCGTCCGAGCAGCTCGCGGCGGAGACCGGGATCGCGAGAAACACGGCGTATCGGTTGGTGAACGGGCTGTGAGAGCCCCTGCGGTCATCTTGGTCGCACTCTGGCTGGCGATCGCCGACATTCCGCACGCTGCCAGTCTAACGATCGGTAGATTGCATTACGATGGAGGCGGCGACTGGTACGCCGGTCCTTCCGCACTCCCCAACCTGCTCGGCGCGCTGCGCCAACGCACCGCGCTCCCCGTGGCCGAGCGCGAGCGCGTGGTGACCCTCACCGGCCCCGAGCTGTGGGACGTTCCGTACGTCTTCATGACGGGGCACGGCAACGTGCACTTCTCCGACGAGGAGGTTCGGCTGCTGCGGCGCTGGCTCGAACAAGGGGGGTTCCTGCACGCCGATGACGACTATGGCATGGACCAATCGTTCCGCCGCGAGATCGCCCGAGTGTTTCCGGATCACCCGCTGGTTGACGTGCCGTTGAGCCACCCCATCTATCACCTGGTGTACGACTTCCCGAGGGGGATCCCCAAGATTCATGAGCACGACGGGCTGCCGGCGCAGGGGTTCGGTATCTTTTTGGGGGACCGGCTGGTCGTATACTATTCCTATCAGACGGACCTCGGCGACGGCTGGGAGGATCCCGAGGTCCACCACGATCCCCCGGAGCTGCACGAGGCGGCATTGCGCATGGGCGTCAATCTGTTCACCTACGCCGTGAGCTCGACCCGGTGACCGACACCGCGCTCCGGCTGCGGCGGCTCGGCCTGCCGCATGCGCGCGCGCGCGCCGGAGCGGTGCTGCTCGCGAGCGCGGGGGTCGCGTGTGCGATCGCCGCCGCCGGCCTGGCGCTCGCCCCGCGGGTCGCGCCGGTGGTGGCCGCTTGGCTGCTGATCGCGGGCGTGGCCGCAGCGGCGGCGCGGCTCGCGCAGCGCGCGGGGCGGCGCGCCGCACCCCCCGTCGTCGGGCGGCTGGTCGAGGTCGCCGCGGGGACGCGCGCCGGGAGCGTGGTGGCATTGCTCGCGCCGATGACGACGGCGGGAGCGAGCGTGGACCTGTTGGGGATGGCGGACGCCCGAGCGGCCGCCCTGGTGGCGCGCGCGGCACCGGCCGTGGGACGTGTGCTGGCGCGCGGCACGCGCGCGTCGCTCGCCGTGGCCGTGATCGCGGCGGCGCTGGGGGCGACGCTGTTTCTCGCTGCGTCGCCCGCGGCGGGACGCGCGGCGGCGTTCTGGCATCCACTTCGCACCATCGCCGACGCGCGGGCGCCCCTCCGCCTCGCCGTGGACCGCGCCGTGGTGCGACGGGGCGACCGCGTCACCGTCACGCTCGACGTGCCCGCCGCGACGCGGGCCACGTTGTGGACGCGGGGGCCGGGAGAGCCGTGGCACCCGGCGCCGGTCGCGCTCGACTCGCTGGGGCGCGCCACCCGGCGGCTCGGGCCGCTCGAGTCCGATCTCTACGTGCGCGCCTCGAGCGGGAGCCGGCGCAGCGCCGAGCGCCGCGTCACCGTCGCGCTGCCCGCATTCATCGCCGACATCCAGGTCACCGCGCGGTACCCCGCCTACCTCGCCCGCCCGGACGAGCCGCTGGTTCCGGGTCCGGACACGGTGGCGATCCCCCAGGGCACCGTGATCCTCACGCGCGGCGCCGCGAGCGTCCCGCTCGCGGCAGCCGTGTGGCGTCACCGAGGCGGCGGGACCCGGCTGGCGGTCGACGGTGCCGCGTTCTCCGGCCGGCTGCGGCCAGGCGCTTCCGGCGCCTGGCGCCTGGAGCTCGCGACGGCGGACGGAGCGCCGCTCGAGGGAGACGTAGCCGAGCTTCGGCTCCAGCTGGTGCCGGACTCAGCGCCGGTCGTCACGGTGCCGGTCCCGGGGCGCGACACGACGCTGCCGCTGTCCCTCAAGCAACCGCTCGTCGTCGACGCCCGGGACGACCACGGGCTCACCCGGCTGCAGGTGGTGAGCTGGCGCGTGAGCCAGACCGGGAAAGTGGGCGACGTGGTGCGCCAATCGCTCGACGTCTCGGGCGGCGGTCAGCGGGCGATCGTGCAAAGCGCGCTCGACGCGGAGCGCCGCGGGCTCGTGCCGGGCGACACGTTGCGCGTGCGGGTGGAGGCGTGGGACAACGCTCCCCCTCCCGGTCCCCACACGGGGCGGAGTGCCGAGCTCGCGTTACGGCTGCCGAGCCTCGACGAGCTGCGCGCGGCGACGCGTGCGGCGACGCGTGACGTAGCGGCCGCGGCGGACTCTCTGGCCGAGGCGCAGGGCGAGCTCGGGACCCGCACCGGGGATCTCGCCGAGCAGCGCTCGCGCGATGCGAGCCGCGCCGGGGACGAGGGGCGCGACGCCGGGGGGGGGGCGCTCCCGTTTCAGGCGACGGAGCGGGCGCAGGCGGTGGCTCGCGAGCAGGCGGCGCTCCAGCAGCGGGTGCAGGAGGTGTCGCGCGCGGTGGAGGAGATCGCGCGCATGGCCCAGGCAGCGGGGATCGGTGACACCGCGTTCCAGGCGCGTCTGCGCGAGGTGCAGGACCTGTTGCAACGGGCGGTCACGCCGGAGCTCGCCGAGCGGCTGCGCGAGCTGCAGGAGGCGCTGGCGCGGCTCGATCCCGAGGCGACGCGTCACGCGTTGGAGCGGCTCGCGGAGGCACAGCAGCAGCTCAAGGCCGAGCTCGAACGCAGCCAGGAGCTGTTCCGCCGCGCCGCGGTCGAGGGCGCGCTCGCGTCGCTCGCCGCCGACGCGGAGGACTTGCAACGGCGTCAGGCGGCATGGAACCGGGAGGACGCGCCGCAGCCGGACAGCGCCGCAGGGGAGCGCGAGCGGGCGCTCGCCGGCGGGGTCGACTCGCTGGCCCGGGGGATGGAGCGGGTGGCGCAGGACCTGGGTGCGCAACCCCGTGCGGCCACCGCGCTCGCGGCTCCGCAGCAGGCGGCGCGGGACGCGCGCAGCGCGATGCAGCGCGCGGCTCAGTCCGCCGAGGCGAGGCAGGGTCCGGGCGCGGCGCAAGCGGGGACGGAGGCCGAGCAGCACCTGGCGCGTGTACCGGACGCGCTGCGCGGCCAGCGCGACTCGCTGGTACGCGAATGGCGCGGCGAGACGCTCGCCGCGCTCGATCGCGCGCTCTCCGAAACGGCGGAGCTCGCCCAACGGCAGCAACGCGTGGCGGAGGCGCTGCGACGCGGCGAGGCGGGCGCCGCCACGCGGTCGCAGCAAGCCTCGGTGGAAGCGGGGACAGACGCCGTGGCGCGTCAAATTCGCGAGGCCGCCGGCAAACACGCGCTGGTCTCACCTCAGCTCGACGGGGCGCTGGGCTACGCGAAGCGCCAGATGGCAGCGGCGCGCGGGCAGCTCGAAGCAGCGGACCCCAACGCTTCGGAAGCTGCGTCACTCGCCGACGACGCGGTCGACGCGCTCAACGCCACGGCGCTGGCACTGGCACGCAGCCGCAGTCAGGTCGCCGGCGCGCAGTCCGGCAGCGGGTTCGCCGAGGCGGTGGAGCAGTTGGCCCGGCTGGCACGCGACCAGCAAGGCCTCAACGGTCTGGCCCAGAGCCTGTTTCCGATGATGGGCGCGAGCGGGGGGGCGCTGGTGCAGCAGCTCCGCGACCTTGCCGCCCGCCAGCGCGCCCTCGCCGAGCAGCTCGAGCGGCTCCAGGCGGGCGGGGCGAGCGCCGCCGCCGGTCCGCTCGCGCAAGAAGCCAAGGAGCTGGCGCGCCAGTTCGAGGCGGGTCGCCTCGACCAGCGGACGCTCGAGCGCCAGCAGCGGCTGTATCACCGGTTGCTCGACGCCGGACGCACGCTCTCGAACGACGAGCCCGACGAGCACAAGGAGCGGATCAGTCGCTCGGCGACGGGGGACAGTGTCCACCTCCCCGACGCCCTGAAGGCCGGCGCGACGGGCGCGGGCCCGCGGCTCCGCTACCCCACGTGGGACGAGCTCCAGGGGCTCACCCCCGAGCAGCGTCGCCTGGTGCTGGAGTATTTCCGGAGACTGAATGCACCCCCCTCCCGGCTGCCTTGAGTCCGCGGGCGAACCCGCGACTCCGCGCTTCCCGCGGCTAGAGCCGCGCGTTCGGGGCCGGGGCCGGTCGTTGCTAGCCGTCTGCACGGTGGTGCTCCTGGCCGCCCGCTCGCTGCCGGCCCAAGCCATCGGCCAGGGTTTTGCGCTCGAGCGCGCCGGCCAATACGAGCAGGCGGCGAGCGTCTACTTCGCCGCCCTGCGGGCCGATCCAACGGGCCTCTCGGCGCTGCTCGGTCTCGAGCGTGTGCTGCCGCCGCTCAATCGCCTCGCCGAGCTGCTGCCCGTGGCGCAGCGCGCCGTCGCGGCGCGTCCGACGAACGTGGCCCTGCGGGCCGTCCTGCTGCGCACCTACGTCGCGCTGAACGAGTCCGACAGTGCGGGGGCGGTGGCCCTGCGCTGGGCCGCGGCCGCACCGCGCGACGACGCCCCATATCGCGAATGGGCCATCGCGCTCGAGAACGCCCACCGCCGCGCGGCGGCGCGCGACGTGCTGGTCGCCGGCCGGCGCGCGCTCGGCCGTCCCGGCGCGTTCGGAATCGAGCTGGCGGAGCTGAGCCAGCTTTCGGGCGATTGGGAAGGCGCGGCTCGGGAATGGGCCGGGGCGCTCGCGGACGCGCCGGCGCAGCTCCCCAATGCGACGAGCGAGCTGGCCGAGGCTCCCGAGCCGCAGCGCGAGCGCATGGTGCGCCTGCTGCTCGCGGGCGAGCCGGCGGCCATCACGCGCCGGCTGGCGGGCGAGCTGCTGCTCGCCTGGGGTCAGGCACCACGCGCGTGGACGGTGTTCGAGTCGGGCGTCGCGACGCCGTCCTTCGACGCCGCTGCGGCCCTGCGGCGCTTCGCCGACCTCGCCGGCGCACGCGGCACGCCGGAGGCCCGGCGGGTGCAGGGGCTCGCGCTCGCGCGCTACGCCGACATGGCGCCGGAGCCGGCCGCGGCTCGAGCTCGGGCCGACGCGGCGCGCGCGTTCATCGAAGCCGGGGACCGCGCTGCCGCGCGCGACGTGATCGAGCGCGTGGCCCGGGACTCGAGCGCGCCGCTCGATGCGCAGCAGTTGGCGCAGAGCGCCGTGGTGGAGGCCCTGATCGACGCGGGCCAGCTCGACGAGGCGGCGCAGCAGCTCGCGACCAGCGGCCGCCTGTCCGCTGATGCTCGCGCGTGGCTGCGCCTCCGACTCGCCCGCGCGCGGATCGGGCAGGGAGATCTCGAGCGCGCCGAGGCGACGCTGCAGGGCGACTCGACCGTCGAGGCGCTCGCGCTCGCCGGCTGGGTCGCCCTGTATCGCGGGCGGCTCGGCGACGCGCAGCGGCTGTTTCGCACCGCCGGGCCCTATGCCGGCGACCGGCGCGACGCCACGGACCGCAGCGAGATGGTGGCGTTGTTGCAGCAGGTCCCAGTCGACTCGTTGCCCGAGCTGGGCGGGGCGTTGTTGCTGCTCGCGCGCGGTGACTCGGCGCGCGCCGTCGAGGCCTTGCGCCTTGCGGCTCGACGCCTGGGAACGGGGCAGGGCGGCGGTGGGCGGCCGGATGTCCTGCTCGTGGCCGGTCGCGTGGCCGCGCGGCTGGGCCCGGCGCCGCAGCAAATCGCGCTGAGCCTATTCGACGAGGTCGTAAAGACCGGCGGGCAGGGCGCGGCGGCTCCGGCGGCGGAGCTCGAGTGGGCCCGGCTGCTCGTGCGGCGGCAACAGACGGGCGAGGCGATCCAGCACCTCGAGCACCTGATTCTGTCGTATCCGGGCAGCGCCGTCGTGCCGGAGGCGCGCCGCGAGCTCGAGCGGGCCAAGGGAGCGATTCCGAAGTCATGAAGCGGCGGGAGTTCGTGCGGGCGGTCGGGCGGACGGCCGGACTGGCGGTCGGAGGCACCCTGCTCGGCTTCCGTCCGCCCGTCCTCCCGTCCGCCCTTCCGTCGCTTCTGATCCCGATGGACGACGCCCAGACCGATCACCTGAAGGCGTACGGGGTGACGTACCGCGTCGTGCAGGCGGGGATCACGGCGGAGTGGCTCCTGAACTACCGCGGCGGGTCGTTCCTCGTGCCCGATGGCGCGGCGATCCGCCGCGATGCCACGCTCGCGGGGGTGACCTTCGAGTCGGCGGACGACGCGCGGGTGACGGCCATCCGCGGCGAGATCGCAGCGAGCAATATGGACGCGGTGCCGCTCGAGAAGGCCCCCAAGGTCGCCGTCTACGTGGCGCCCAATGCGCCGCCGTGGGACGATGCCGTCACCATGGCGCTGCAGTATGCGGGCATCGCGTTCGACAAGGTGTGGGACTTCGAGGTGGTGGGGGGCAAACTGGCGAGCTACGACTGGCTGCACCTGCATCATGAGGACTTCACCGGGCAGTACTCGAAGTTTTACCTGATCTACGCCGGCGCGCCGTGGCTCGCCGAGATGGTGCGGTTCAACACTGATGCCGCGACACGGCTGGGCGTGGCCACGGTCCCCGACTTGAAAAAGACCGTGGCCCGGCGGATCCGCGACTATGTGGCGAACGGAGGATTCCTGTTCGCGATGTGCACGGCGACCGAGACGATCGACCTGGCGCTCGCGGCGGAGCACGTGGACATCGCCGCGGCGTTCGCCGACGGGACGCCGCTCGACCCCGAGGCCGATCGCCGGCTGGACTGGTCCAAGGCCCTCGCGTTCACGGGCGCCCACCTGGAGCCGAACCCGCAGGTCGCGAGCTTCTCCGACATCGACGGGCATCAGGTGAATGCCGGCCCGCGCCGCCAGCCGCTGGGGGGGTTCAAGCTCTTCAACTTCAGCGCGAAGATCGACCCGGTGCCGACCCTGTTGGTGCAGAACCACCGTCAGGTGATCCCCGACTTCTACGGGCTCACCACGTCGTTCCGGCGCGACCGGCTGAAGCCCAGCGACGTCGTGCTCGGCGATGAAGAGGGCGCGCCCTGGGTCAAGTACATCAACGGCGAGCACGGAAAAGGCACCTGGACGTTCTTCGGCGGGCACGACCCGGAGGACCAGCAGCACCAGATCGGCGATCCGCCGACCGACTTGTCGCTGCACCCGCATTCCCCGGGCTACCGGCTGATCCTCAACAACGTGCTGTTCCCGGCGGCCAAGAAGCGCGAGCTCAAGACGTGAGCGTCGAGCGCCTGGCGCCCGCCGTCCGCGAGCTGCTGCGCGCCGAGATCGCGAGCGCTCGCGGGCGGGAAGTTTCGTTCGTCGCGCGCTTCGACGCGAACGGCCTGATCGTCGACGCGCGGGTCGTCGCGCGGGGGACGGTCGACGCCGTGCTCGCCCTGCCGGGGATCGCCGTGCGGGGCGAGCTGCTGCTCCACAACCATCCGAGCGGCGTGCTCGAGCCGTCGGGCGCGGACCTGAGCGTGGCGGCGCGACTGCACGACGGCGGCGTCGGGTTCGCTATCGTGGACAACGACGTGACCGACTGCTACGTCGTGGTGGAGTGCCCGCGGCCGCGCGCCACCACCCGGATCGACCCGATCGACGTCGCGGCGCAGCTGTCACCGAGCGGGCCGGTGGCCCGCTCGCTGGGCAGCTTCGAAGACCGTCCCAGCCAGCGCGACATGGCGGCCTACGTCGCGGACCTGTATAACGACGGCGGCGTGGGGATGCTCGAGGCCGGGACCGGGGTGGGAAAGTCGTTCGCCTATCTGGTCCCGGCCCTGGTCTGGGCGCGCGAGAACGGGGAGCGGACCGTCGTCTCCACCAACACGATCAATCTCCAGGAACAGCTCGTCGGCAAGGATCTGCCGATTCTCGCGCGTGCGCTCGGCTCCGGGGACCACTCGCCCACATTCGCGCTGCTCAAGGGGTGGCGGAACTACGTCTGCCTGTCCCGACTCGAGCAGGCCCGCGAGCAGGAGGACTCGCTGTTCGAGGACGAGCGGCGGGCGGAGCTGGATGGCCTCGCCGCGTGGGCCGCCCGGACGAGCGACGGCTCGCTCGCCGACCTGCCCGACGAGCCGAGCGGCGACGTCTGGGACGCAGTCGCGGCGGAGTCGGACCTGTGCACACGCCTCAAGTGTCCGCATTTCGACCGCTGCTTCCTGTTCCAGGCGCGACGGCGCGCGGCGGAAGCGGACGTGGTCGTCGTCAACCACCATCTGCTCGCATCTGATCTCGCGGTCCGCATGGCGTCGGACAACTGGCAGGAAGCCGCGGTGCTGCCGCCATACCGCCGCCTGGTGCTCGACGAGGCGCACCACCTGGAAGACGTGGCGGCGATGCACCTCGGCGCGCAGGTGAGCATGTTGGGCGTGCAGCGGTTGCTGTCCCGGCTCGAGAAAAACGGTCGCGGGCTGCTGCCCGCGCTGCGCTCGGTGCTGTTCGGCCGCCACGATCTCCTGTCCGCGGCGAGCCGCGACCTGGTGCAGCAGGGTCTGGTGGACGCGCTGACGGCGGCGCGCCGCGCGGCGGACGACGTGTTCGCCCGGTTGGCGCGGCGGCTCGAGGGCGAGCCCGGCTCCGCTCCGGTGCTGCGGCTGCGCGATGAGTTCCTCGAGGATGCGGTGTGGGGCCAGGGGCTGGGCGTGGCACTCGACAATCTGCTGCTCGCGTTCTCACGGCTCTCCGAGGGCGCGGCGACGATCGCCGACCGGTTGACGCTCGACGATCCGTCGGAGCGGCGCGCGCAGCTCGTCGGCGAGCTGCGTGGCGTGGTGCGGCGACTCGACGCCGCAGCCGCGGGCCTCACGGCCGCTCTGCGTCCGCCGGCGGGGGGCCCCGCCGCGGTTCGCTGGCTCGAGCGGCGCGGGCGCAAGGTTGCGAACCTCTCCCTCGCGGCGGTCCCGCTCGATCTGGCACCCATCCTCAAGGAGAATCTGTTCGACCGGATTGAAACCGTGGTGCTCACGAGCGCCACGCTCGCGGCGGGCGGCGACTTCAGCTATCTCGAGGAGCGGCTCGGGCTCGACCTGCCGCCGACGCGGACGAAGGTGCGCGAGATTCACGCATCGCCGTTCGACTACGCCTCGCAGTGCCTGTTCGGGATCCCCACCGACTTCCCGGAGCCGCGCGACGACGAGGCAGGGCACGGGGCCGCCGTGGCGCGCGTGCTGGTGGAGCTGGCCCACGCGTCGGACGGCGGCATGTTCGTGCTGTTCACCAGCCATGCGGCGCTGCGCCGGGCGGCGGACGCGGTGCGCGACTCGATCGGGGGCCGCTGGCCGCTGTTCGTGCAGGGCGAGGGTCAGCGCGACCATTTGCTGCGCCGCTTCCGGGAGGCGGGCTCGGGGATCCTGCTGGGCACCGATTCGTTCTGGGAGGGCGTGGACGTGCCGGGGCGCGCGCTGCGCGTGCTCATCCTCGCCAAGCTTCCCTTCAAGGTGCCGAGCGAGCCGCTCACGGCCGCGCGGCTGGAGCGGCTGGAGGCGCGCGGCCTGAACGGGTTCGCGCACTACCTGGTCCCCAACGCGGCCCTGAAGCTCAAGCAAGGGTTCGGGCGGCTGATCCGCAGCCGGGGGGACGTGGGCGCGGTGGTGCTGCTCGACCGGCGGGTCGTCACAAAGCGTTACGGCGCGATGATCCTCGAGGGACTCCCCCGGGCGACGCGCGTGGTGGGCGACTGGGCGGATGTGCGGGGCGCCTGCGAGGAGTTCTTCGCGCGGCACGGGATTGGCGCGGAGGCGGGGGCGGTGGAGGGCGGCAAAGGCCGGTGACGGGTGGGAGGAGGCGGTGACGGACGGCCGGGTCGCAGGGTAAATTCTTGAGGCGTCTCACGCGTAATACAGTGTGAGGAGACGGCGTGACCCAGTTCAGCAAGCGGTTGGCGGCGCTGCCCAGCTACCCGATGGCGGAGATCCCGGCGATCAAGCGCCGGCTCCTCGAGCAGGGTGTCGACGTGATCGACGTCGGGGCGGGGGACGCCGATTTCGCGCCGCCGGAGGTGGCGGTGGACGCGCTGGCCCGCGCCGTCCGCGACCCGGGGATGAGCCGCTACGCGTTTCAGCTGGGTCTCCCCGTGTTCCGCGAGGCCGCCGCGGCGTACATGAAGCGACGGTTCGGGGTGCGCGTCGATCCCTTCACCGAGCTGCATCCGCTCATCGGCTCGAAAGAGGGGATCGCGCACCTCGCGATGGCGCTGCTCGACCCGGGCGACGTGGCGATCGTCCCCGAGCCGGGGTACGCGGTCTACGAAGGCGGCACCGTGCTCGCGGGCGCCGAGCCGTATCGCTGCACCCTGGCACCGCGCACCGGGTTCCTGCTCGAGCTGGACGAGCTGCCGGCGGACGTGGCGCGGCGCGCGAAGCTCGTCTACCTGAACTACCCCAACAATCCGACCGCCGCGGTCGCGGACCGCGCGTACCTCGAGCGCACCGTCGCGTTCTGCCGCACCCACGGCATCGTGATCGCGTATGACAACCCGTACTGTGAGATCACGTTCGACGACTACGTGGCGCCCAGCATCTTCGAGATCCCGGGCGCGCGCGAGGTGGCGGTCGAGTTCCACTCGCTGTCGAAGACGTTCTGTATGACGGGATGGCGGCTCGCGTGGGCGGCGGGGCGACCGGAGCTGATCGCGGCGCTGGGGCGCGTGAAGAACTACGTGGACACGGGAGCGTTCCTGGCGGTGCAGGCCGCGGGCGCGGCGGTGCTGCCTCACGCGGAAGCGCTGGCGCGCGGCTACGTGACGCGCTTCAAGGAGCGGCGCGATGCGATGCTGCCGGTGCTGCGCGCCCAGGGGTTCGAGCCCGCGACGCCCGAGGCGACCATGTACGTGTGGGTGCCGCTCCCCGAGGGCATGGCGTCGGCGGCGTTCGCGCGGCGCGCGCTCACGGAGGCGGGGGTGGTGACGCTCCCCGGAAGCGGGTTCGGCGCGGGCGGCGAGGGGTTCTTCCGCATCGCGCTCACGGTCGGCACGCCGCGGCTGGTCGAGGCCGCCGAGCGGCTGGGAAAGGTGCTCACCGCTGTTTGAGATCCGGAGACCCTCGCTCGAGTTTCGGCGGCTCACCTGGGTCGTCAGCGCCGTGGTGCACGTGGCGATCATCGTCCTGGCGTTCACCGGATCGTGGCGGATCGACCGGCGTCAGAGCCTGATCACCATCATTCCGCCGCGGGCGCCCCGTCCGCCCGAGCTCCCGCCGTTCGGCGGGACGCGACGCGGCGTGGGTCCGAGCGGGGGGCTGGGTCGGCCGCTCCCGAGTGCCGCGGTGCCCGATACGACGCCGCCCGTCCCGGCGCCGGTCGGCCGGCCCGACAGCACGCTCGCGGCGAGCCCGGCGTCCGTCGGCCCGCACATCGTCACGCCGCCGCAGGTCGGCGACGGCCGGCTCTGGGTGATGCCGCGCCCCGCATTGCCGGGCGAAGTCGCCGACGCGCTGTATCTGCCGCAGGAAGACCGCGACTCGACTGTCGTGCGCCGCCTCCGGGCGATGGTCGACTCGCTCAACGTCTTCATCGACCAGGACCAGCGCTCGCGCCAGCGGCCCACCTGGACGGCGGACGTGGCCGGCAAAATGTTCGGCATCGATTCGCAGTTCATTCACGTCGCGGGAATCAAGATCCCGACGGCGGCGCTGGCGTTGCTGCCGATCAGCCTGCCGCAGGGAAACTACGACGAGCAGAGGCGCGCCCGTCAGCTGGACGAGATGCGGCAGGACCTGATGCAGGCGGCGCGGCGCACGGAGACCCTGCACCTCTTCAAACAGTACGTGCGGGACATGCGGGCGCGGAAGCAGGCCGAGCGGGACGCCGAGCGCCGGGCGCGGGGGGATACGACGCAGGTGAAGACGGATTCCGTCAGCGCGGTGCCGTAGTTGGTCTCGCCATCGAAACATCCGTGGAGTCTGTGATCGTGTTGTTCGCGCCCTGAGAGGGCGCGCTCGGCTGGGAGTGCGTCCTTAAGGACGCACCGCACGCCGAGCCCGGGCTCTCAGCCCGGGGACCACGCAGTGCCAGCTCCGGGTGTCGTTCGTCCTGCCCCCGAATGTATCGAATCGCGCGTTTCACGTCGCGAATCCCCAACGAACGAAGATCGTAGCCGGTCGCCCATTGCAGCTTCGCGCGGGGCATCACTCCATCCCGATTCGCGATTCTCGCACTCGCGCCTTTGAGGCCCTGGACTAAACGCGGGATGTCGACGTGAGGCGGCAGCTCCAGGACGAGATGCACGTGGTTGCGAACGATGCCGAGCCCGAGAATTCTCGTGACGTGCCGGCTGGCAATCTCTGGGAGCACCCGTCGCAGAAACTCCGCGGCCCCCCTGGATCGTTATTCGGCGCAACGGACCTCCTCCGCGCGCCGTTCCGTTGTTCAGCCCGGGGGTTTTCGGACCGCCGCCTCGAGCCTGCGCAGCGCCGCGTCTTTTCCCACCACATAGAGCAGCTCGTTCACCGGCTCCGACACCGTGCCGCCCGTCAGCGCGATGCGGATCGGCTGGAACACCTTCCCCGCGGGGACGCCGCGCTCTTCGGCGAGCGCGCGCAGCCGTTGCTCGAGCCGCTCCGGCGTCCAGTCCGCGTCCTTGAGGACCGGGATAGTCGCCTCGAGCGCGGACTTGTAGCCGGCCGGATCCTTCGCGATCTCCTGCTTTGCCTTCTCGTCGAGGACGACGTGCTTCGCATCGAGTCGCACGACGACCTGCTGCGCCACGTCGAGCGTGGTGCGGGAGCGGGTTTTCACCGCCGCGATCGCCTTGAGCACCGCCTCCCGGGTGCCGTTCAGCCCGAGCTCTTCGAGCTGCGGCGCCACGAGCGGATACAACTCCTCGGCCGAGCTCGCCGAGAGATACTGCCCGTTCATCCACTCGAGCTTGGTCATGTCGAAGATGGCGCTCTTTTTCTGAATCCCCTCGAAGGAGAAGAGCTGGACCATCTCGTCGAGCGTCATGATCTCGCGGTCGCCACCGGGGCTCCAGCCGAGTAGGGCCAAGAAGTTGCGCAGCGCCGCGGGGAGGATGCCCATGTGCTGGTAATCGCCGACGGCCGTGGCGCCGTGGCGCTTGGAGAGCTTCTTGCCGTCGGGGCCGTTGATCATCGGCACATGGCCGAACACCGGGAGCGGGGCACCCCCGCCGATCGCGCGGTACAGCGCGATCTGCTTCGGCGTGTTGGAGATGTGATCGTCGCCCCGCAGCACGTGGGTGATCTGCATGTCGAGGTCGTCCACGACCACGGCGAGGTTATAGATCGGCGTTCGGTCGGAGCGGAGAATGATGAAGTCCTTGACGTCTTCGCCCTGGAAGGAAATGCGCCCGTGCACCGCGTCGTCCCAGGCGATCTCGCCCGGGGGGACGCGGAACCGGATCGCGCCCCCGTCCACGTACCCTTTCCCCTCGGCGAGGAGGCGGTCGGCGACTTCCTGGTGGCGTTTGATACGGGCGCCCTGGAACACGAGCTCCTCGTCCCAGTCGAGGCCGAGCCAGGTGAGACCGTCGAGGATCACCTGCGTATGCTCGTCGGTCGAGCGAGCCTTGTCGGTGTCTTCGATGCGTAGCAGGAACGCGCCGCCCACGTGGCGGGCGTACAGCCAATTGAACAGGGCGGTGCGGGCGCCTCCGACGTGGAGAAAGCCCGTCGGCGACGGAGCGAAGCGAACGCGAACGGTCATCAGATGGGTGGTGGGGGTTAGGGGCTAGGTGTTAGGGCCTGACACCGAGCACCCAGCCCCTGACACCCGTCGCTCCACGGAGAGGGGGGGATTCGAACCCCCGATAAGGCTTTTAGGCCCTATAACGGTTTAGCAAACCGCCGCCTTCAGCCACTCGGCCACCTCTCCCAGAGGAGCAGAACCTCGCAACTCCCCGAGCCTTGTGCAACCCCCTGGCCCGCCGGCCTGGGTCCACGGCGGCGCGCCGGGTAGTGTGCAAACGAGGGGCCCAACAGCGGCCCCTCGTCTGGGAGACTTTCCCTCCAACCGGAGGTGCTACGCGAAGAGCGCTACACGCCCTCGGGCTCGTGTCCGTTGCCGTTGCCGTTGCCGTTCCCGTTTCCGTTTCCAGGCCCAAACACCTTGGACCGTCCGCCCGTCACGGCGAGCCAGCGCCGGCGCGTCGCTGTGAGGTCGTCGAGCTGCTGACGGAGCTTCGCCACCTGGACGTCCACGAGGTGGATCCGCCAGTCGATGTACTGCTCCGCCTGGTCCGCCGACCAGTCGGCCGGACCTGTGAAGACCAACTGCTCCTTGGAGTCGAGGTCGGGCCCAGGCAGCAGCTCCTCGCGTCCCAGGATGTCCATCTTTTCGAGCACGTCCACGACCTTCCGTCCCATGAGATCCACCTTCCGTGCCATGCCGTCCCTCCTCTACCTGCGTCGTGTATGGTCCTCTAGGGCGCGGCCACTCGATTATACGACCTATAGCTGCTATACGATAGATGTGGTATACTACATCCAGTTGTTATACTTGTCAAGGAGGAGGTTTATGCCTCGCTACCGTGGTCAGCAGGTCCGCTATCGCCGCCGGGGCGTGGTGCGCCTCCGGGTGCGGCAGCTTCTGGAGGACCGCGCCGTGTCGCCCTATGCGCTCGCCAAGTTCACCGGCTTGAGCTTGAACACCATCTACCGCCTCACCCGGCCGAGCGCGCGGTTCCGCCTCATTCGGGCGGATACGATCGAACGGCTATGCGGAGCCCTCCGGGTCACTCCCGGGGACCTGTTCGAGTACGGGACCGGCCCGAAGCGATGAGGGTCTTCTCACGAAGCGCCCGCAAAGGTGTTACACCTGCGCCACACCGCGGACCCCGCTGGCGCCCGTGGCGAGCTTGCAACACCGGGCATCTGCCTTGCAGTGGTGTGACGTCATGACACGCATGGTGCCCCTGGTCGCTGCCGTCGCATTGGCCGTCTGGCCGGCGCGCGGCGCCGCCCAGCAGAGTTCGCACCTGGTGGTCGTCTCGCATTCCGGGTTCACACGGGCGAGCACGGCGTGGACCGCGGACGGCCGCTTGCTGAGCTTGGTTTCCGCCCCGTCGCCGGCACGGGTCTCGTGGAGTACGGCTCCCCTGGTCCGGCTCCCGGCGAGCGTGTCCTGGACGCGATCCCACACCGCGCTCGCGAGCGGTTTCGTCGTCACGCTGCTCATCGACGCCGCGCAGACGCGCGCGCTCGCGAGCCACGGCTGGACCGGCTTCCGCGAATCGAATCCACTGCTGGGCGAGCGCCCCACCGTCGGCCAGGTCAACACCTATACTGCGGTGGCCGCTCTGAGCGTGCTCGGCGCGGCCGCGGCGCTGCCACCGCGCGTGCGGCCGTGGCTGCTCGGGGCCGCGATCGCGGTCCAGGCGTTCACCATCGGCAGCAGTGTGCGCCAGGGTCTGCCGATCAGATTTCCGTAGCGCGGATCTCGCCAGGCTGACGCCTGGCCCCGGCTGGTCGTTACGCTTCACCGATGCTCTCCTCGCTTACCGCCCTCAACCGCGTCATCGTTGGCTGCACCCGCTGCCCGCGGCTGCGCGCGCATTGCCGGCGCGTGGCCCGAGACAAGAAACGTGAGTTCCGCGACTGGACGTACTGGGGGAAACCGGTGCCCGGCTTCGGCGACCCGAATGCGCGGCTGCTCGTCGTCGGGCTCGCGCCCGCGGCGCACGGGGCCAACCGCACCGGTCGCCTGTTCACGGGCGACTCGAGCGGCGACTGGCTGTACGACGCGCTGCACCGCTACGGGTTCGCGAGCCAGGCGGCAGCGCGCTCGCGCGCCGACGGTCTGGCGCTCAGCGATTGCTACATCACCGCGGCCGCGCGCTGCGCCCCGCCCGGAAACAAGCCGAGCCGCCTGGAGCTCGATCGCTGCCGGCCGTATCTCGCCAGCGATGTACGGCTGCTCGCGCGCGTGCGCGTGGTCGTGACCCTCGGCCGTATCGCGCACGAGGCCTGGCTCAAAGCGGCGGGGTGGTGGGAGCGGCTGGCGCCGCGGCAGCGGCCGCCGTTCCGACACGGCGCGGCGAGCGAGCTGCCCGACGGCACGATCGTGATTGCCTCGTACCATCCGAGCCGCCAGAACACGAGCACCGGAAAACTCACACGGGCGATGTGGCAGCGGGTGTTTGCACAGGTGCGAGCCGCACTGGGGGACTGATTCGTCGGGTTTCGCGTCGCGCGCTCGTTGCATCCACGCCACACGCCCACCGTTGCCCAAGCGCCGCAGCGCACGGCACCTCTCTTGCGACCCTCCCGCGCGGGCCGTCGTCCAGTTCCGGCCAGCCCGTAGCACTTCCCGTGGAGGTCCGTCACCAGGAGGGATCACATGAAACGCTGGGTTCTCGTCGCCGCGCTGTTTGTCGCGGCGGCGTGCGACACGCGCCACGAAGCGGCGGCACCGAATCGGATCGGGACACCAGAGGCGAACCTCGATCCCGCGCTCGCGGCGGCCCTCACCACCGCCGCGCCGACCACCCGGCTGGTGGTGATCGTCAACTACGACGAGACCGCCACCACGTCGGATGTGATGAGCGCGGCCATCATGAACGTCGGCTCCGGGGTGATCCAGTTCAACAACCTGGACCTCGTCGCCGCGCTCGCCACGCCGGCCGAGATCCTCGCGATCCGCGCCCTCCCGGCGGTGCAAGGCGTGTACGCCAACAAGCAGCTCACGTACTACGCACTGCTGCATGAGAGCGTGCCGACGATCCGAGCGGACGCCGTGCAGGCGTCGGGCATCACCGGCAAGGGCATCGGCGTCGCGATCCTCGACTCAGGCATCGACGGACTGTACAACCCCGACCTCCACTACCCGGACAAGACGGTCCAGAACATCAAGATCCTCTTCAACCTGACCGATCTGTTCACCTTCAAAGGCTCGATCAACAAGACCGCGAAGGCGGCGAACCTGTTCGTCGAGAACCTGCCGAACAGCGAGACCTCGGTCGGCCATGGGACGCACGTCGCCGGGATCGCGGCGGGCCTCGGCGTGGCGGCGGGCGGCTATTACACGGGAGTCGCTCCGGGCGCGAAGCTCGTCGGGATCGGCACCGGCGACATTCTGTTCATCTTCTGGGCGCTCGCGGGCTTCGACTACATCCTCGACCACCAGAAGGCCTACAACATCAAGGTGGTGAACAACTCGTGGGGGACGAGCGGTGCGTTCGATCCCAAGGACCCGATCAACAAGGCGTCGAAGAAGGTGCACGATCGTGGGATCACGGTCGTGTTCGCGGCCGGGAACGATGGCCCCGACCAGAACACGCTCAACCCGTACAGCGTGGCGCCCTGGGTGATCGGCGTGGCCGCGGGCTGCAAGACAGTGCCCGACCCGACCCATTCGGCGATCCACTGCGCCGACCAGACCGGACAGAACCGCGACTCCATCCTCGCCGACTTCTCGTCGCGGGGCATCCCGGGTGATCCGCTGTACCACCCCGACGTCACCGCTCCGGGCGTGCACATCGTCTCCACCCGAGCGTCGACCGGCACGGTGCTCAATGCCAGCGACGCGAACCACGATTTCGATCTGACCAGTAGCTGCGCCATCACCTTGGCGAACGAGCAGTTTTACACGTGCGCGTCCGGCACGTCGATGGCGACGCCGCACGTGACGGGCGTGGTGGCGCTGATGCAGGAAGCGGCCGGCGGGCGGCTGACGCCGGATCAGGTGGCGTCGGCGCTGACCAGGACCGCGCGTCCGCTCGCGGGGTTTGCCCTGTGGGAAGTGGGATCCGGTTACGTCGACGCGCTGGACGCGGTCAATGCGGTGAAACGGTAGTGGTCGAGGCGCGCCGGCGTCGACTGCGACGCCGGCGCGCGCACCGCACCATCGCTATTGCACCTGGAACTCCGCCGTGACGTCGTAGTCGTCCACCGCGCAAATGCCCACGTGGGCGAGATAGCGGCCCGGTCGCGGGGCCGCGTCCAAGGGGAAATGGATGGCGTCGCGGAACCCGCCGGCGCGCTGCACGGCAAAGCGCCGGGCGTCGGGATTCTTGACGTGCGTGGTGGAGTCCCAGCCGGCGGACTCCTTGGCGGGCGTGATGGTGACGCACAAGAAATCGTCGTTCGGCAGGAAAAAGAAGATCGGTGCGGCGCGCCGGTTGACGATGGTATACAGGAGCATCGGGTTCACGCCCGTTTGACTCCCGGTGTCGTCGTGCCAGCTGAAGCGGTTGGGAATCACCGACAGGCTGACGTCTGCGTGCAGCGTCATGCCATGGTCGACCGTGCTCCGAGCGGTTCCGGGCGGCTCGATTTCCTTCGCCTTGACGATTTCCATGCCGATCCCCGGATCGCCGCGCTCGGGCAGACGCGTGACCGGGCCCGTCGCTTCGATGTAGCGATTACGGTAGCGAGTCCAGCGGTTTCGCTTTCCCACCACGGGGAGCACGAACGTCCGCGTACCCAGGACCTGCAGCGGCAGCGGTACGACGATCGTCCAGATGCCGAACTCGTCGTCCTGCTGCAGAAACCCTTGCACCGCCACCGTGGTGTCGACGGCCTGCTGGGTGGCCGCGGGAGTGGCGGCGGGGAACAACACCGCGAGGGCCAGGGTGAGCGGGCGCATACTATGTATTCTTCTCGCTGCCCGGCCCGGCCGCTAGGGGACCTCCACCCCGAGAGGGTCGCGATGGATCGCCATCCGCTGCTCTGGGCCATGATAAGCGTCACCGTGCTCATGCTTCCCGCGCCGGGTGCGGCGCAGAGCACGGCCGCAAACCGTCTGGCCGCCGCGCGCACCGCGCTGCGCGGCGCGCAGCTCGACAGCGCCGAGCTGTTGCTCCGCGAGGCGCTCGACTCCGGGAGCGCGCCCTCGCGCGGCGATCGAGTCGAAGCGTGGCTGCTGATCGGGGTGGCGCGATACTACGCGGGCAACGATTCGGGTGTGGCTGCGGCGTTTCGCGAGGCGCTGGCGCTCGAGCCGGCGCTGGCGGCGCCGCGACTCGCGCAGTACGACTCGTCCTTGGTCGTCCTGCTCGAAGCGCAGCGGCACGCGCCTGGCGGCGCGGTCGCCCTGTCGACGCTTGCGTTGCGGGTCGCCACGATCGACGCGCAGGTGTGCGTTCCTGCCTGCCCCCGGGGCGTCACCCGTCCCCGGTTGCGGGCCTTTCCGGTGCTCGACTGGAATGCCGCCGAACGTGATCCCTCGATGGCGTTGCGCGAGGCGCGCATGGTCGTGCGCTACGTCGTCGATACCGCGGGGCGCGTGGACACCATGTCCATCCACGTGGTGACGAACAACTTCCCGATCGGCACGTATTTCCAGAATTACGTGGCCGCCTACCTGAGCGCGCTCGCCGGCGCGCGCTACGAGCCAGCCCGGGCAGGGAACCAGCCGGTGCCCGTCATCGTCGAGGACGTGTTGCGGTTTGAAGTGCAGCGTGGGTGGCGGGTCAACGGGTTCCCCGTTGGTCACCACTTCTAGACGGACGCGAGCGGAGGGCGCAGGACTCGAACCTGCACGGGGTTGCCCCCAGCGGTTTTCAAGACCGCCGCCTTACCAGTTAGGTCTAGCCCTCCCAACGGCCGTAAAGTAGAGCCGTCGCCTCGGCGCGGTCAAATGATGACACGGCGGCGGGAGGGAACTCGTTCGAGCGGGGCTGCTTGTCCGCGGACCTCAGTGGACGATGTCGATGGTCACAGTCGAGTTCGACCCGACGCGCCCGTTCCCGTGAACGGACGCAAATGAAAACCCGGCTACGGTGCCGCTGGCGTCCGCCGACGCGAAACGGGAGATGCCAGTCCGCCGGCTCATGAACCCGGGGACCCTCAACCCAGACGTGCCGTTGAAGGTCTGCTGGAGCAACCCGTTCGCCTGCCAGTTCACCGACACCAGCCCGGGCGGGATGACGCCGAATGTAGAGAAGCTCGGATTGCCATCGATGTTCGTGTTGAGCTCGACCGACGTACCGCTCACCCTGAGATCCTGATTCGGGATCAGCCCTTCGCCGCCGGAGAGGATGCAGTTGAAATCGTTGTCACACTGCTCGATGAAATAGGTCAGGAATGTCGCGGGGTCGTTGGGGGGCCCGCCGCGGTCGACGCCAACGGTGCCGATGACGAATCCACCGTCTGTCTCCGCAGTCCAATTGGCGTTGGCGAAGTCGCCGTGCGCGTTGAAATGAGACTGCTTTCCGGAGCCACCGCTCGTGTCACTCGCGGTCGCGAAGGTCGGCGTTCGTCCTGCGGCACGGCCCCGCAGAGCAGTCGACGAGTCGCGACACGCGACGAACGCCGCGATCAGTGCGAACGTGCCGCACAGCCTCTGAACATGCGCGCTCATGATCCGCTCCCTCTATCAAAGGGGGGAAAGGCGTGACATGAATCTGGGATGAATCACGCCGCCAGCGGAGCAAACCCCATACCGGTCCCTCGTCAAGGCACCACCACCGCGTCTGCGGCAAGCGGGCAACGCGTCTCTGTTGAAAGAGCAGGGGAACACTCGGGGGGAGTGCGTGCACATGCCACGCCGCGCGCCGGTCAACGCTCGGCCGGGGGCGTGAAGCCGTAGCTCGTGTTCTTGAAGACCGCATCGGCGAGCACCAGGGACTTACTCGCGAGGTCGGGCTGCGTCGGCCGCAGCACCTGCGCCAACGACTGATAGAGGAGCCCGTAGGTCGCCAGGATCCCTTCCGACGGCCGGTCCACCCAGCCGCGGGGACGCCGTCGCGCCGCCGCCTCGCTGTGGTACACGCTGAAAGCGAGCGCCTCGGTGCGCGGCAGGTTCACGAAGCCGAAGACGGGCACCAGCTTGATGCTGTCCGACGCGACGAGCGGCCGCGGCTGCAGCTTGCGCGCGAAGCCCTGACCCTCGAGCAGGGCCGTGAGGCCAAACTGGTCGGCGTACGGCCCCACGGTGCGCGAAAAGTAGATCGGGCGCCTGCCCATCTGGTTCTTGATCGCCTGCAGCACGATCACGTCGGCGCGCTCCAGGTATTGACGGCCCAGCTGCTCGGGATCGAGCGCGACGGTGACGCCGCCCAGATTCACGAAGCGCTTCTGGTCGAGCCAGTAGACGGGCTGCAAGCTGTCCCTGATATACGCGTCGGTGAAATCGAGCAGCGTCCCGGTCGGCTTCGGCCACTCGCGGCCGTGGTAGATCGCCGGCGCGCCCGACGGATCGAAGGTCACGAGCGGACGCCGCTGCAGCTGGCGCAGATACCAGTCGGTGTTGGCGAGGGACAGGTTGACGACGGTCACGTCCTGCCGGATGTGCTCCACCTCCTGCGCGTACCACAAGGGGAACGTGTCGTTGTCCCCGGCGGTCACCAGGACGCCGTACGGCTCGACCGACTGCAGCAGGTCGAAGGCGAAGTCGCGCGCCAGCGTCTCACCCTTGCGGGACGCCGTGAGGTGGTTTCCGACCAGGGGGATGAGCGCCAGCACCAACACCGGGGTCGCCAACGTCCAACGCCGCGCGCCATTCGGCTCGCGCTCCTCCAGCGCCTCGCTCGCCCACTCCATCAGGGTCGCGAGGCCCAGGCCGACCCAGACACCCCACAACGCGAACGACGCGATGAAGAAGTAGTCGCGCTCGCGCACCTCGCGCTGCAGCTGTGCCTGGTCGGGATACTGCGAGTAGCCGTATTTGAAGTTCAGGTAGAAGATGAGGACGAATGTGAGCGTCGCTACGAGGCACGTCATCGCGATCGCCGTGCGGCGGTCGGCCTTCCAGTGGCGCCAGGCCCCCAGCACACCGAGCGCGCCGAACAGGACGGCCAGGCCGCGTTGCACAGCGCCGGGGAAATCCCGGCCCCACTGCCAGCTGAAGTACTCCAGCCACATCATGAACTGGGCCCCCGGCCCGGCGATCCGCTGCGTGAGGGGCGGCTTGCCGTACTGCTGCCGCGTGAGCACGTCCCACAACGCCTGCCACGTGGTCGGCTCGCCCTCGTTGATCGAGGGGAAATGGGCGGCGCGAATGGGGAGGAACAGATAGACCGACACGCCGACCGCGGCCACGAGCAGGACGGCGACCGCGAAGTCCCAGTTGCGCGCCCGGAAGAGCGAGTATCCCAAGGCGGCGAGGAACAGCACGGCGGCGAGCTTCAGCGGGCCGGCGCTCTCGAGCCCGCTCGCCACGATGAGCGCGTACACGCTGCAGAACACGTACCACTGCGACCACTCCACCTGTCGCTCCGTCTCCTGCACCGGCCGCTGGGTCTTGAGCGGCGGGAACAGCAGGACCGCCACCACCGGCCCCACCAGCACGCCCATCATGTGGTTGGTGGACGTGAGCCCGAGCAGGTAGACGATCAGCAGGAGATGGTGATCGTGCCCTTCGCCCAGCGGCTGGTCGTCCCAGCGCACGATGAGCCACAACACGAGCGCGATCGACAGCAACGACAGCGTGTACACCTTCTCGTTCACCACCGACTGGTTCCACACCGTGAACGCGGTGGCCGCGACGAGCGCCCCCGCGGCCGCCGCGAGGCGGCGCGGCCCCCGAGCCGACACCCACCCCCGCATCCAGCGCTCGCTCACCAGGAACCAGCACCCCGCCGCGATCGCGCTCGTCACCGCCGCGAGCAGGTTGATCCGCATCGCATAGGCGGATGCGAGGGGCAGGAGGCCCCAGGTGTGAGCGATCAGGGTGAACAGCGGGTTGCCGGGCGGGTGCGGGATGCCCAGCACGTAGGCCGCCGAGATGTATTCCGACGTGTCCCAGAACTGGGTGGTCGGCGCGAGCGTGGCCACGTACAACACCAGCGCGCCCAGGGTCACGAGGCCCGCGAGCAGATAGGGAGGCCGCTCCGCTGCGACGTACGGCGTCTGTGGGTCGGTCATGCTCGCTCGATCGGGGGGGTCAGTTGTCGATGGCGCGCCCGCCCGGGGGGGGCGCGTATGTCGTGTTGGCCAGGATCGCATCCCGCAGCGCGACCGCCCGCGCGGCGCGCGCCGGATCGCTCTCACCGAGCGCCGCAGCGATCGTATCGTACGCGAACGCGTATCCCACCAGGCTGTTCTGCGAGGCCACGTCGATCCAGCCGCGAGGGCGCGGTCGGGCGGCGGTCTCACCGCCGCGGTACACCCCGAACACGAGCGCGGCGGACCGCGGCACGTTCACGAAACCACGCCCTTCCAGGAGCCGCACGCTCTCGCTCGCCGCCACGGGCCGGGGCACGAGGCGGCGCACCAGACCTTCGCCGACCAGATATGGAGAGAGACCGAGCTGGTCCGCGTAGTTGCCCGTGGACGTAGAGAAGTAGATGGGGCGCTTGCCCAGCTCGTCCTTGATGATCTGCAGCACCGCCAGGTCCGACCGCATCAGGTACGGGCGCCCCAGCTTGCCGGGGTCGAGCCGGACGGCGATCGGCCCGAGGTAGCCGGTGGCCGGCTGCGCCAGGGGGATATACTCCGGCAACGAGTCGGCGGGGCTGCCGAGATAGTAGCGGCTCATCCAAGGTGAAGCCGGGCGCGGCCAGGCGTGGCCGCCGTACAGGTCTGGCGCGGCGCTCGCATCGAATGTCGCCGGTGCGCGGCGCTGCAGCTGCCGCAGATACCAGCCCGTGTTCGCCAGCGACAGCACGAGCACGCTCACGTCCGGGCGGACGCCATCCACCTCCTGCGCGTACCACAGCGGAAACGTGTCGTTGTCGCCCGCGGTCACGACCAGCGCATACGGGTCCACCGACTGCAGCACGTCATGGGCGTAGTCGCGCGCCAGGGTCTCGCCGCTGCGAGGCGCGGTGAGTCGGTTGCCCGCGAGAGGGAGCAGCGCGAGCAGGAGCACGAGTGCCGACGGCGCCCACCGTCTGGAGGGCGCCGGCCCCGCAGCTCGCGCGGCGACGGCCTCATCGATGCACTCCATCAGGGTCGCGATGCCCATCCCCACCCACACGCCCCACGTGGCGAACGACGCGATGAAGAAGTAATCCCGCTCGCGGACCTCATGCTCCAGCCCGGGTCCGCGGAAGGCCTGGGAATAGCCCCACTTGAAGTTGAGGTAGAACACGAGTGCGACGGTGAGGGTCAGCATCAGCGTCGTCATGGTGGACGCCGCCCGGCGCTCGGCGCGCCAGTGACGCCGTGCCCCGAGGAGCCCCAACGCCCCGAACAGGACCGCCAACGACGCTCGCACCCCGGGGAGCCAGTCCCGGCCGAATTGCCAGGCAAAGTATTGGACGTAGTTCAGGAGCTGTTGCCCGTACAGGACGAGCGTGTGGCCTGGGTTGTCGGGACCGGGCGGATACATCGGGTTGTCGAACACCGAGGGCTTGCCGAACTGATCGCGCTCGAGGACGGCTTTGAGCGCCGGCCACGTGGTCGCCTCACCCTGGTTGAGATACGGGTCGAGGTGCGCCCGAAGGGGAATGAAGAGGTTGACGCTCGTCCCGACCAGGGCGACGAGCGCCGCCGCACCGAGGACGCGGGGGCGGAGCAGCGCGCGCCAGTCGGTGAGCAGGACGTACACGAGCACCGCCGGTGCTGCCAGGACGCCCATCAAATGGTTGGTCGCCGTTAGAGCGAGCAGGTAGGCGATGAGGATCAGGTGATGATCGCGCCGGGTGCTCACCGGCTGGTCCGCCCACCGCACCGCGAGCCAGAGCACCAGGGCGATCGTCAGTACGCTCAGGGTATATACCTTCTCGTTTACCACCGACTGGTTCCATACGGTGAATGCCGTGGCACCGACGACGGCACCCGCGGCCGCGACCAGCCGGCGTCGCCGTGCGGGCGCCACGATGGCCCGCAGCCAGCGCTCTCCGATGAGAAACCATACGCCCGCGCCGGCCGCGCTCGTCGCCGCCGCAAAGAGATTGATGCGTCGAGCGTAGTCGGCGCCCAACGGGAGCAGCCCCCACGCATGCGCCAGAATGACGAAGAGCGGGCTCCCGGGCGGATGGGGAATGCCCAGTGCGTGTGCGGCGGTGGTGTACTCGGAAGCGTCCCAGAACTGCGTGGTGGGCGCGAGCGTCAGCACGTACAATACGAGAGCGCCCAGGGCCACGAGGCCCGCGAGCAGGTAGGGAGGCCGCTCGGCTGCGACGTCCGGGGTCTCTTGGTCAGTCATGCGTTCGTGATGGGTTAGTGTCTGAATTGTCGAATGCCGGTGAACACCATGGCCAGGTCTGTCTGATCGGCCGCGGCCACCACCTCGGCGTCCCGCACGGACCCGCCCGGCTGGATGATCGCGCGCACGCCAGCCCGGGCCGCCTCTTCTACCCCGTCCGCAAACGGAAAGAACGCGTCGGAAGCTAACACCGCCCCGGCCGGATCGTGGCCCTGCTGGCGCGCCTTATGAACCGCCAGGAAGGAGGCGTCCACCCGCGAGGTCTGGCCGGCGCCGATCCCGATCGCCGCCTCGTCGCGGGCGAGCAGGATCGCATTGGATTTCACCGCCCCCACGGCTGCCCAGGCGAAGCGCAGGTCGCGCCACTCGGCGTCGCCGGGCGCCCGCCGGCTCACGACCTTCCATCCCGTTTCATCCATCACCTGTCCGACGCGGCAGCGCTGCTGCGCCAGGAGCCCACCCCGGATGCGCTTCCAGTCCCAGCCCACGGCCTCCTCTACCGGAAGCCGCACCACGCGCAGGCTCTGCTTTTCGCGGAACACGTGGACGGCGTCGTCCGCGAACGCCGGCGCTACCACCACCTCGACGAACAGCTCCCGCATCGCCTCCGCCGCCGGCCGGTCGACCGGCACGCTGAACGCGACCACCGAGCCGAAGGCCGAGGTGCGGTCGGTGGCGAGCGCCCGCTCGTACGCCTCCCGTGGGGAGGATCCCAATGCGATGCCGCAGGGAGTGGTGTGCTTGATGATGGCGCACGCGGCGCGGCCCGACCTGCTCCACGGGGTGACCGCCAGCAGCCCCGCGTCGACGTCGAGCAGGTTGTTGAACGACAGCTCCTTGCCCGAGAGCTGCGCGAGATCGCGGATCCCGGGCTCCGGCGCCGCGTACAGCGCGGCGGGCTGATGCGGGTTCTCTCCGTAGCGGAGCTCCTGCCGCCGCTCGAGCGCGAGGGTGATACGCTCGGGCCACCCCGCGGTGTCTTTCGTCAAGTAGGCGTGGATCGCGGCGTCGTAGGCGGCCGTGTGCGCGAAGACTTTGGCGGCCAGGTCTCTTTGCAACCCCGGGCCTACGCCCGGGGTCAGTCCCCCTGCCTTCAATGCAGCGACGACCCGGGGATAATCGTCCGGGTCGACGACCACGATGACGTCCTGATGGTTCTTCGCGGCCGAGCGGAGCATCGAGGGACCGCCGATATCGATCTGCTCGATCGCCCGCTCGAACGTGACGTCCGGATTCGCCACGGTCTCGCGGAAGGGATACAGGTTCACGGCGACGAGGTCGATCGGGGTGATCCCGTGCTCGGTCAGCGCGGCGCGGTCGCCGGGATGCGCGCGGCGGGCCAGCAGGCCGGCGTGCACGGTCGGATGCAGCGTCTTCACCCGACCGTCCATCATCTCGGGGAAGCCGGTGACCTGCTCGATCGGGATCACGGCGAGGCCGGCCGCGCGGAGCGCCGCGGCGGTCCCGCCGGTCGACACGATCTCCCAGCCGAGCGCGACGAGTGCGCGGGCGAACTCCAGGATGCCGCGTTTGTCCGAGACAGACAGCAGCGCTCGGGCGGTCACCACGTCTCGGCGACGGCCCGGATCAGGTCAGCGAGGCTCGCGACATCCTTCAGGTCCACCACTTCGGCGGGCGAGTGGGAGTAGCGGAGCGGCCAGCCGATCGCCACGTCCACGACGCCGAATCGCGTGAACACGGAGCCGTCGTTGCCGCCATTGGTGGTGCCCACCTGCAGCGCCACGCCGCGCGCTCGCGCGACGCGCACCAGCGAGTCCACGTAGGCCGGCGGCGTCACGGACGAGTTGTCGACCGCCCGCGCCACCGCGCCCTGACCGATCGGCGCCACAGCGAAGTTGGGCAGCTCGAGCGGCGAATCGGCGGAGACGAATGTGTCGATCGCGTGCACGCGGCGCACCGTCGCGCCGAGGGTTGCGGCCGCCGCCTGGGCGCCTTCCAGTCCGATCTCCTCGCGCGTGCTCCAGACGAACACGACCTGATGCTTGAGCGCCGCGCGATCGAGGTGCCGCAGCGCGAGGAGTTGTGCGGCCGAGCCGACACGGTCGTCGAATGAACGGCCGGTGGCGCGTGTCCCGGCGAGTCGGACGTACCGCTTGGGCATGGTGATGGTCTGCCCGGGGCCTACGCCCCGAGCTATGGCAGCCGCGCGCGAGGTCGCACCGATGTCGACCCGGAGCGGGGGTGTCGTGTGTCGCGCAAAGCCGGAGTCGCGTGGAATGAAGACGCCCGGGACGACGCCCCGGTCGGTGTGTACGAGCGCCGGCTGCGCCTCGAACAGCGACGTGATGAAGCCACCCCGGGTCTCGAGCTCGAGCGAGCCGTCGTCGCGGATCCCCGTTACCCGGAAGCCGATCTCATCCAGGTGCGCGATGAACACGACGGCCGGAGTCCCCTGCCCGACCCGCACCCAGAGGTTTCCGGCGGTGTCGGTCTGCGACTTGGCCCAGGCAGGCAGCAGCCGCTGCACCGCCTCCCGCACCGGGCCCTCGGCGCCGGAGACGCCGTAGATCTCCACGAGCTGGGCCAAGAGGGATTGCGCTTCGCAGATGCGGGGGGAGTCCTGAGCGGTGAGAGGGTTAGACGGATAGACGGCTAGACAAAGGACCGCCATGACCGTCGCTCGAACGGGCTTCATCTCCCCTCCATCCACGTCACGAGCTCTTGGGTGAGAGCGTCCGCATCCCTGAGCGCCACCGTTTCCACCGCAGTGTCGACGTAGTGCGTCGGCAACGTGACGGTCTTCGTGTCGTCGAATGACCCCAGCAGGGTCGTCACCGTCCCGAGCCCGGCGTTGGTCGCATACAGGCTCTGCACGGTGAACGCGACCACGACGGTGCCCTTGACCTTGGGCTTGGCCCGCACCGCGGCCGCCAACGCGGCGCAGGCGGCGCGCCGCCCGGCGGCGGGTGCGGCGAGCAGCCGGTCGCCATAGGCCAGCGGTTGCTTGGCGAGCGTCACGGGTGCGAGCAGGGCGATCCCGAGTCCGCGGACCTCGGCCGCCGAGCCGGCGCCGACGTCCACGTAGGCGTTGTCCACCGTGAAGACGGGATCGGGCGCACCGAGCTCGCCGCGGCCGCGCGCCAGATGCGTCGACTTCACCGCGACCACTCCGGGGACGGGCCCCCGCGCGCCGGACACTGTCACGCGGTGCCCCTCGAGCTGTTGATCGAACAAGGGATACGTCACCCGCGCTCCCACCCGCCGCAAGAGCAAGTAGCCGTCGGGCAGGATGTTGCCGACCACGTAGCCGACCTCGTCGAGCGGGCAGGTGAGGAGCCGGTTCGGCGCGCCCTGGCCCAGCGTGAGCGTGACGTTGCCCGCGCGGTCGCGTGTGCTCCCCGGCAGGAGCGCCAGCAGCGAATCGCCCATCGCTTGCTCGAGTCCCGTGACCGCGGTCATCGCGGCGAACCGGAACGCGAGGCGGTCGACGTCGCCCTGGGCGGCCAGGCTGACCGGCGGAGGGGCGGACAGGAAGACACACGCGACGAGCCCCGCCTTAGCGGTCCGCCCGTCCGCCCGTCCGCCCGTCCGCCGCAGTGTCGAGATCGATAACAAGTTTGTCTCCCGTGACGAACGTCGAACCGTGCGCGCCGAGCCGCACGGGTCTCTGCGGCGGTCCCAACCGAGCCAGCTCCATGACCACCTGCGGCAGCAGGCCATGCTCGACTTCGAGCACGCGGGCCGCGAGTGACTCCGGTGTGTCGTCCGAACGGACCGGCACCGGCCACTGGGCGATGATCGCACCCCGATCGAGCTCCTCGTCCACGTAATGCGCCGTCGCGCCGGAGACTGCCGCGCCACTCGCGAGCACGGCCTCGTGCAGGCGGCGGCCGTACATTCCAGGGCCGCCGAACCCGGGGAGCAGGGCCGGATGGATATTAATCAGGCGCCACCGAAACCGCGTGACCACGGCGGCCGGCACACGCTTGAGATATCCCGCGAGCACGACGAGCCCGGCGTCACCCGCGGCCGCGACGATCTCGGCGGCGTCGGTGGGATCCGCCAGCACCGCCGTGGGCACGCCGGCGCGCCGGGCGCGCTCGAGCGCTCCCGCCTCCGCGCGGCTCGACACGACGCGCGACACCCGCGCGACCGGCGATTCCGCGAGGACGTCGAGCAGCGCCTGCAGGTTGGTCCCGCCGCCCGAGACGAGCACCGCGACCCGAACCGGCGTCATCGGGTGCAGGGGGCGAGGGCGACCGGCTTCGGTCCGGCGGCGACGGTGAGGGTGAACGCCCCGGTCGCGAACCGCTCGCTGCTCGTCACCACGATGAAGTAATCTCCGGTCCGAGGCAGCCGTACGGTGAGTCGCGCGTTGCAGCGGCCGCCGGAGTCATCGTCCTGAGGCGGCGCGGCGTCGAGGCCGGGGCCGAGCAGGAACGCATAGGCGTCGAACGCGTCGGCCGCGAGATCGATGGTCACCGTCTGGCCGGCGCGTCCGGCGAGCCGCCACTCCTGCGCGTAGGTGCTTTCCCGCGGGAGCAGGACGTCCCGCCGCGTGAGCGAATCGCGCACGGTGTCCCGCACGGCGATGGTCCCCCGCGGCGCCCGGGGGGTGGCCGTCGGCGTACCCTGTGCGGCGACGGCGCCCGAGGCGAGCGCGAGCAGGGCGACCACTCTCCAAGGCTCCATGTCGCCCCGCAAATCTGCGGGCGCTAGCCGCCGCGCACAATCGCGGCGGCGGCGGCGGCGAGGTCCGGCACGACGGGGACCTCGAGGGCGCGCGCCTCTGCCGCGTGCGCGACCCCGCGTCCCGTCGCCACCAGCAGCCCGTGCCCGCCGAGCGCCCGCGCCGGTCCCACATCGCTGAGGCGGTCGCCCACCCAGTAGCAGCGGGCGAGGTCGAGCCCCAGGGCGACTTGCGCGTCACGAAACAGCTTCACGCCCGGCTTGCGGCACTCGCACGGTCCCGTGATCTCGGGATGGTGCGGACAGAAGTAGGCGCCGTCGAGCCGCGCGCCATGCGCGGCCAGCAGCTCCTCGAGGCGGCGCTGGACGGCGCCGTAGGCGGCCGCGTCGTACAGGCCGCGCGCGATCCCGGACTGGTTGGATACCGTGATCACGAGCCAGCCCGCGTCGTTCAGCCGGCGGATCGCCTGCGCGGCGCCGGGGAGCAGGCGCACCGCGGCGGGGTCGTGCAGGAATCCGGGCGGCGGATCGTCCACGATCGTGCCATCGCGGTCGAGGAACGCGGCTCGGGCGCCGGCGTCAGGCATCGAGCGCGGCCCGCACGGCGCGGGCGACGGCCTCGAGCTCGTCGGGGAAGATCGTGCGGGGATCGAGCACCACGCGATCGTCGGCGATCCGGGCGATGATGGGGGGGTCGCCTCCCCGCAACCTCGCCGCCACGGTGTCAGGTGCCAGGTGTTGGGGGTTGAGCTGGACGAGCCACGTCCTCAGCTTGGCGCCCGGAAACGAGCCGCCGCCGACTTCCGACTCGCCCTCGACGATGTCGGCGTCTGTGCCCACGCCTGTGTGCAACGCCTCTGCGCGTTGACGTATTTGCGTGACGTCTTCGGTAAGCATCCGGAGGACGGGAATCTCGCGGAGGCTCGTCGCTCGGTCCCGGTACAATGCCAGCGTGGCCTCCAGGGCGGCGAGGGTGAGCTTGTCCGACCGTACCGCTCGCGCCAGCGGATCCGTGCGGCAGGCCTCGATCGCCGCGTGGCTGCCGAGGAGGATCCCCGCCTGCGGGCCGCCGAGCAGCTTGTCGCCGGAGCAGGCGACGGCATCCACGCCGCTCGCCAGCGCCTCGGCCACGGTGGGCTCGCCGCGTAATCCCCACGGGGTGAGGTCGAGCAAGAGCCCGCTGCCGAGGTCGTACAGGCTCGCGAGGCCGCGCGCGTGCGCCAGCGCCGCCAGCTCCGCCGCCGGCACCTCGGCGGTGAATCCGGTGACCTGAAAATTGGAGCGGTGCACTTTGAGCAGCAGCTTGGTGGCTGGGGTGAGGGCGGTTGCGTAGTCCCTCGGGTGCGTACGGTTGGTGGTCCCGACCTCGACCAGCTTCGCGCCCGAGCGGGCCATGATGTCCGGGATCCGGAACGCGCCGCCGATCTCCACCAGCTCGCCGCGTGACACGACGGCCTCGCCGTCGCGGGCCAGCGCCGAGAGGGCGACGAGCAGGGCCCCGGCGGCGTTGTTCACGACGATCGCGTCTTCGGCGCCCGTCAATTCGACGAGCAGGTCACGGCATAGCCCGTGGCGTGAGCCACGGGCCCCCCGCGCGAGGTCGTATTCCAGATTCGAGTATCCCGCCGCGATGCGGGTCATCGCCTCGCGGGCGGCGCGCGCCAGCGGTGCCCGGCCCAGGTTCGTGTGCAGCACCACGCCCGTGGCGTTGATCACCGGGGCGAGCGACGGGGCGGCGAGCCGCCGCACGCGCGCGTGCACCGCGGCGGCCCAACCCTCGGGCGGCGCGGCCCCGCCGTTGGCGCGCGCGTGCTCGATCGCGTCTCGCGCGGCGCGCACCACCAGGCTGCGCGGATGCGCCGCGACGAGCGCCGCGACGTCGGACTCCGCGAGCAGGGCATCCACGGCCGGGAGCCGGCGGCGGGGATCGCTCATCGGGGCCGCGCCGGAGACTTGGTGGTGTCGCGCGGCGTGGGCGGCTTTGGCACCGGCATCTCGATCACGCCGCGCGCATCCGCGGCCACGCCGCTGAGACTGGTCGCGCCGTGCACGCGCACGAGGTACTTCGCACCCGGCGTGAGCGGCCGGGCGGTCTGGATGATGAGCCGATCATACGGCACGGGGCGCTGACTCAGGAGTTTGCGGACGCGGGCCGTGTCGACCCGTGCGGCCGTGGTGTCTCTCCGCGACGGCCCGCCGGGGGTCCGGGCGACGGCTGGCGCCCGCTGGCCTGCCGGCGCCGGGGGCCCCCGGCGGGCCGTGGTATCGCGGCGTGCCGTCGTATCCTGCAGTCGCTTGAGTGAGTCGGCCACCGCCCGGGCCCGCGCCTGCATCGAGTCGAACTGCGCCGGCCGGTACAGCGCCTGGACCGCGACGGGCGTCGTGTCGGGGAGCCCGAACACGCGCACCGCGGCCGTGTCCGGCGCGCGCGCCGGGTCGAGCGGCTGCGAGAACCCGACGCGCAGCGTGATGGTGTCCACCGACTCGACGGTGGTCACGCGTGGACCGACGGTGTCGTGCGCGAAGGCCCACAGCACGGCCGTCGCTGCGGAATCCACGGTGACGGTGACCGTGTCGAACGGCTCGCGCCGGTCTTGCCGCCGGTTGTTGTTCTGGTCCTGAACGGCCCACACGCGATAGCGCCCGGCCGGGATGTCCGGCAGGCGGAAGTTCCCGGCGGAGTCCGTCAGCGTGACGTAGGCGACTGTGTCGGGGAGGGGAGCGGCGCGGATCACGGCCTGCGGCAGGGTGCGCTGCTCGACCCAGAGCAGCGCGGTCCCCGAGAGCACCGCGGTGGGCAGCGCGCCGCCCGTCGAGAACACGATCATCCGACCGGTCTTGGTGACGTTGCGCCGCAGGTCGGCGATGCCGGGCAGCAGCTCGAGATGATACACGCGGTTCCGCTTCCACCCCTCTTTGGGCGCGACGTGAATCGCGTCGCGATGCCAGGACACCTTGACGTCGCCCGCGACCGGCGAGAGGACCACCCGCTGGGCCAGACCGGTGATCGCTCCGCCGGCCGCGGCTCCGCCGGGCGCCTCGTCGATCACCTCGTCGAACTGGACGACGGCGTCGCCGCGCAGGTCGGGCACCACCGCTCCGGATTCGGGCACGGTGCGCACGAGGGCGGCCGGCGCGGTACGGAGCGGGCCGCCGGGGGGCGGCCCCTGGTTCGCGCAGCCCCACGCGAGCGCCGTTACGAGCAGCCCAGCGACCTGAGCTTGTCGGCCAGCCCCTGTCGCTGGTCTCGCCACGCCCGCTCCTTCTCGCGCTCCTTGGCGACCACCTCGGCGGGCGCCCGCGCGACAAACTGCTGGTTGGCCAGCTTCCCGATGAGCCCGGCGAGCTGTTGGTCGAGCCGCGTCAGCTCGCCCGACAGGCGGCGACACTCTTGCTGCACGTCGATCGCATCCGACAACGCCACGAATACCTCGCTCCCGTCTGCGAGCACGGCGTATGCCCCGGTGTCGGCCGCCCGGCGGCCGTCGAACCGCAGGACCTGAAGCTGCGCGAGCCGGACGATCGTCTCGCGCTCCCCCTCGAAGGCGCGCTGCGCCTCGCGCGTTTTGCTCGTCAGCACGGCGCCGACGCGCGCCTTGGGGCTGACGCGATATTCCGCCCGGAGGTTGCGCATGGCGGCGATCGCGTCCTGCACCAACGCGAACTGCACCTCCGCGGCCGCATCTCCCCATGCGTCGAGCGCCACGGGCCACTGGGCCACGGCGAGCAGCTCGTCCGCGGTGCGGCCCGGCAGCTTCTGCCACAGCTCCTCGGTGATGAACGGTACCACGGGGTGGAGCAGTCGGAGCGCCACGTCGAAGCAGTACGTGAGCACGGCTTGGGCCGCAGCGACGGACGCGGCATCCCCCGAAGCCGAGTTCGGCGCGAGGCGAGGCTTGACCGCCTCCACGTACCAGTCCGCGAGCTCCTTCCACACGAAGTCGAAGCACCGCTTGGCCGCCTCGTCCAGCCGGAACTGCTCGAGCGACGCGGTGGCCTCGCGGACCGCGCCTTGCGCGCGCGACAGGATCCAGCGATCGACGAGCGGCAGGTGCTGCGCGTCGAGCGCGTCGAGCGGCTGCACCCGCTCCGGGAGCTGCGCCAGGATGAAGCGTCCGATGTTCCACAGCTTGTTCGCGAAGTTCCGACCCGGAGCGAACGTCGTCTCGAGGTCTCCTGGATCGAGGATCACGTCCGCCCCGAGCGAGCTTCCCGCGATCAACGTCCAGCGCAGCGCGTCGGCGCCGTACAGCCGCACCACGTCCAGCGGGTCGATCCCGTTGCCGAGCGACTTGGACATCTTGCGGTGCTGGGTGTCGCGCACTGTGCCGTGCAGGTACACGGTGGTGAACGGGAGCCGCCCCTCCATGAAGTGATACCCGGACATGAGCATCCGGGCCACCCAGAAAAAGAGGATCTCGGGCGCGGTGACGAGCGTGTGGCCGGGATAGAAGCGCGCGAGATCCGCGGTGCGCTCCGGCCACCCGAACGTCGCGAACGGCCAGAGCCAAGACGAAAACCACGTGTCGAGCACGTCCGGGTCGTGCACCACGGGCCCGCCGCACGTGCGGCACTGCTTGGGGTCCGCGCGGTCGGCCCATTGCTCGCCGCACCGCGCGCACGTGAACACCGGGATGCGGTGACCCCACCACAGTTGCCGCGAGATGTTCCAGTCCCGGATGTTCTCCATCCAGTGCTCGAACGTCGCGCGCCAGCGCTCCGGGGCGATCTGGAACCGATCGTCTCGGTAGGCGGCGAGCACGGGGGTGGCGAGCGGCGTCATCTTCACGAACCATTGATCCGACAGCCGGGGCTCGACCACCGTGTCGCACCGATAACAGTGACGCACCGCGTGGCGATGCGGCTCGACTTTCTCCAACAGGCCCCGCTCCTTGAGCAGGTCCACGATCTGCACGCGCGCGTCGAAGCGGTCCAGCCCGGCGAGGGACGGCGGCACGCGCGTCGGGTGCTCCATCCGGCCGTCTTCGGTCATCACGAGCGGCGTCTCGAGCTTGTGCCGCAGCCCGATGTCGAAGTCGGTCGCGTCGTGCGCGGGGGTCACCTTGACGAACCCCGTTCCAAACGTGGGGTCGACCGCCTCGTCCGCGACGATCGGGATGGGGAGGTCCGCGATCGGGAGCCGGGCCACGTTCCCCACGAAGCCGGCGTGGCGGACGTCCTTGGGGTTGACCGCTACGGCCGTGTCCCCGAGGAGCGTCTCGGGCCGCGTCGTGGCGACGGTGAGGAAGGGCGTGGGGCCGCCCTGCACGGGGTAGCGGATGTAGTAGAGCTTGCCGTCCGTGTCCTTCGATTCCGCTTCCTCGTCCGACAACGCGGTGAGGCAGTGCGGGCACCAGTGGATCACGCGGTGGCCGCGATAGATCAGCCCTTCCTCCCACAGCCGCACGAACACCTCGCGCACCGCTCGCGAATACGCATCGTCCAGCGTGAAGCGGGTGCGGCTCCAGTCGCAGGAGGAGCCGATCACCTTGAGCTGCTCGAGGATGGTGTTGCCCGTCTCCCGGACGAACGCCCACACCCGCTCGACGAACCGCTCGCGTCCGAGGTCGAATCGCGTTTTCCCCTCTTTTGCGACCAGGCGCTCGACGACGTTCTGCGTCGCGATACCGGCATGGTCGGTACCGGGCAGCCACTCCGCTTCGCGTCCCCGCATCCGCTCGAACCGGATCAGCACGTCCTGGATGACGACGTTGAGCCCCTGGCCCGTATGCAGGATCGCCGTGATGTTGGGCGGGGGCATGACGATCACATACGGCTCGCGTGACGACTCGGTGCGGGCAGTGAACACGCCCCGGTCGAGCCATCGCTGGTACAGGCGGCGCTCGACGGCGCGCGGATCGTATTGGGGCGGAAGCTCGAACCGAGGCTGCGGCATTCCTTATAATAGACTGGGCGGGGAAGGACGGGCGAGGTCCGTAGCAACGGCATCGTCCACGCGCTAGAATACCCTGCGATGGCCGACGAATCAAACGTTCTCCCCACCAGCCGCATCGCCCGCTGGATCGGCATCGGCGCCGTGATCGCCTTCACCGTCGCGCTCTATTTCCACGACGGGCGCCGCGTGCCGCCTCTCACCGGCGCCCCCTCGGCCGCGCCGACCGGCCAGCCGGACAACTGAGCTGATGCCTCCCGAGATCCGTGTCACGCTCCCCGACGGGAGCGAGAAGCGCATCCCTACGGGCTCCACCGGCGCCGACCTCGCGAACGCGATCGGGCCGGGGCTCGCGAAAGCGGCGCTCGCGGCCCGTGTGGACGGCCAGGTGTGGGACCTGGCCCGCCCGCTGCCGGATGGCGCGAAGGTCGCGATCGTCACCGACAAGGACCCCCAGGCGCTCGACGTGCTGCGCCACTCGTCGGCGCACGTCCTGGCGACGGCCGTGCGACAGCTCTTCCCGCAGGCGCAGATCGGATTCGGGCCGCCGATCGAGGACGGCTTCTATTACGACTTCCAGGTGGAGCGCCCCTTCGGGCCGGACGATCTGGAGGCGATTGAAGAGAAGATGGTGGAGGTTGTGAAGGCGGATTACCCCTTCGTGCGTGAGGAGGTCTCGCGCGCGGAAGCGAAGACGCGCTTCAAAGGGGATCCGCTGAAGCTCGAGCGCATCGAGGACCTCGGCGCCGATGAAGTGATCTCGGTCTATACGGACGGGCCGTTCGTGGACCTGTGCCGAGGGCCGCACCTGCCGAGCACCGGGCGCATCAAGCACTTCAAGCTGCTCCATGCCGCCGGCGCGTACTGGCGCGGCGACGAGCGCCGCCAGATGCTGCAGCGCATCTACGGCACCGCCTGGTTCAGCAAGGACGACCTCGACGCCTACCTGCGACGGCTCGAAGAGGCGAAGAAGCGCGACCACCGGGTGCTGGGCAAGCAGCTCGACCTGTTCTCGATCCAGGAAGACGTGGGGCCCGGGCTGATCTGCTGGCATCCCAAGGGCGCCATGGTCCAGTTCCAGCTGCGGCGCTTCATCGAGGACACGATCCTCGAGCGCGGCTACTCCCTGGTCTACACACCGCACGTGACGCGGGAGCAGCTGTTCCTGCGCTCCGGCCACCTGCCGCTGTATGGGGACAATCAGTTTCCCCCCATGGCGGCGGGCGAGGGGGAAGCGGAGGACGTGCGCTATCGGGTCAAGCCGATGAACTGTCCGATGCACATCCTGGTGTACGCCTCGCAGCAGCGCAGCTACCGCGACCTGCCGATCCGCCTCGCCGAAATCGCCAGTGTGTACCGCAACGAGCGGTCGGGCACCCTGCATGGCATGCTGCGCGTGCGCGGCCTCACGATGGACGACGCGCACATCTTCCTGCGCGAAGACCAGATCGAGGACGAGATCTTCCGGCTGCTGGACATCGTGGAGCTCGTGCTCGGGAAGACGTTCGGGCTCACCTATCGGCTCGACCTCGCGACCCGGCCCGACAAGAAGCTCGGGACGGACGCCGTGTGGGACCAGGCGGAGCGGGCGCTGGAGCAGGCGCTCACGCGCCGAGGCCTCACATACCGCGTCGACCGGGGCGGCGGCGCGTTCTACGGCCCGAAAATTGATGTCAAATTCAACGACGCGATCGGCCGTGAGTGGCAGGGCGCGACGATCCAGCTCGACTACGAGCTGCCCCAGCGCTTCACACTCGAATACACGGGAGAGGACAACCGGCCGCATCAGCCGGTGATGATCCACCGGGCCATCTTCGGCACGCTGGAGCGGTTCGTGGGATTCCTGATCGAGCACTTCGCCGGGGCGTTCCCGCTCTGGCTCGCGCCCGAGCAGGTCTGGGTGCTGCCGATCTCGGACGCCCAGGCGTCCGCGGCGCGCGCGCTCCACGAGCAGCTGCGCGTGGCGGGGATCCGATCGCACTTGGACGAGCGCCACGAGACGCTCAACTACCGCATCCGCGATGGCGAGCTGCACAAGGTGCCGTACATGGCCATCGTGGGGCAGCGCGAGGCGGAGGCGGGGCGCGCGGCGGTGCGCGCGCGGGGCGCGGGGAAGAAGCAGGAGGTGCTGCCCGTGGCGGATTTTGTGGCGAAACTGCAGGAAGAGGTTCGCACCCGCTCACTGACACCGTTAGTTTGAGTGTAATTCCCAGAGCGTGATCCCCGGGCTTGCGCCCGGGGTCAGTGAACCCGAGACGAGACTAACTAACCCCGGGCGCAAGCCCGGGGTGGGGTGGATCGAAGGCCAGATGAGCATTAGCGATCATACGACCCCCGTCATTCTCAGCGCCGTCCGCACTCCGATCGGCAGGTACCTGGGTGGGCTTGCTCCCCTCGCCGCGCCCCGGCTGGGCGCGCTGGTCATCCGGGAGGCCGTCCGCCGCGCCGCGATCGACACCGGCGCGGTCGACGAAGTGATCATGGGCAACGTGCTGCAGGGCGGCGTGGGCCAGGCGCCCGGGCGCCAGGCGGCGATCCACGCCGGCCTCCCGGGTACGGTGCCGGCGCTGACGGTCAACAAGGTCTGCGGCTCGGGACTCAAGGCCGTGATGCTCGCCGCCCAGGCGATCAAGGCCGGCGACGCGCAATGCGTGGTCGCGGGCGGGATGGAGTCGATGTCGAACGCGCCGCATTATCTGTCGGGCCTGCGCGGCGGCATCAAGGCCGGCAACAGCCAGCTCGTCGACGGGATGATCCACGACGGGCTGTGGGACTCCTTCTCGAACACGCACATGGGCAACCTCGCCGAATACACCGCCAAAAAAGCGGGCGTGTCGCGTGCGGACCAGGACGCGTTCGCGCTCGCGAGCCACCAAAAGGCGGTGGCGGCGATGGAGGCGTGCCGCTTCAAAGCGGAGACCCTGCCGGTCGAGATCCCGGGGAAGCGGAGTCCGACCGTGATCGAGAAGGACGAGGGACCCCGCAAGGACACGACGCTCGAGGCGCTGGCCGCGCTCAAGCCGTCGTTCGAGCCGGGTGGCACGGTGACGCCTGGGAATGCGCCCGGGCTGAACGACGGCGCCAGCGCGCTGGTCGTCACGTCGCTGGCGTTCGCCCGGGCGCACGGAATGCGACCGCTGGCGCGCGTCACCGCGTACGCCACGGGCGGCGGCGAACCGCAGGATCTGTTCTTCGCTCCCATCGTCGCCGTCAAGCAGTTGCTCGCCAAGGCCAAGACCGCCATCACCGACTACCAGCTGATCGAAGCGAACGAGGCATTCGCCGTCCAGGCGATCGCCGACGGGCGCGCCCTCGAGTGGGACTGGGACCGGGTGAATGTGAACGGCGGCGCCATCGCCCTCGGGCACCCGATCGGGGCGTCCGGCGCGCGCGTCCTCACAACGCTGCTGTATGCCTTGAAAGACCGGAAGCGGACGACCGGCCTCGCGACCCTGTGTCTCGGGGGCGGCAACGCAGTAGCCCTCAGCGTGGAGATGCTCTGATGCAGTCTCAGACCGCCGTCGTGTCTACGCCGTCGCTCACGGGACGCCGCGCGCTCGCCGTCGCCCTCGGGGCGGTCCTCGTCGCGATCGCGGCTCAGATCGCGCTGCCGCTCCCCGGCACGCCGGTGCCGATGACGCTGCAGCCGCTGGCCGTCCTGCTCGTGGGCGGGTTGCTGGGACCGGGGCTGGGCGCAAGCTCGATGATCCTGTATCTCGTCCTTGGTGCGGCGGGGCTGCCGGTGTTCACACCGTTCGGCCTCCCCGGTCTCGCCCGCCTGGTCGGACCCACGGGCGGGTACCTGCTCGCCTACCCCGTCGCCGCGTTCGCGGTGGGCAAGCTGGCGGGTGACGGCCGCGCCGTGGGGCGACTCGCCCTCGGCGTGCTCGCGGGGCTCGTGCTGATTCACCTGGGCGGGCTGGCGCAGCTCGTCATCCTCACCGGCAGCGGCTCGGGCGCGCTGCGCCTGGGTACGCTGCCCTTCGTCGTGGGCGACCTGCTGAAACTCGGTCTCGCCATCCTGATCCTCAAGCCGACCGTGAGTCCCCTGCGCGCGCGCCTATGACGGCGCGCGTTTCGTTTGTGAGCCGGGCGAAGGCCATCGGTGGAGCGGTCGCCTGGATCGTGGCGTTCGGCCTGGCAGGCGGTGCCGTGAGCTGGACGCTGTTCCACGTCCCGGCTCACCCGACTCCGGGCTGGTCGCTCGCCTGGGGCGCGCTCACGACGGTCGTGGGATTTGGGTTCGCCACGTGGCTCGTCGGCCACCTGCTGGACCGGCGCGCCTGGGAGTCCCTCGGCTGGCGACCACGGACGGGCGTGGGCGTCGGCCTCGCGGGCGGCGTGGCCTCGGGCGCCGTGATGGCACTGGCGGCGGTGGCGCTCGCCGCGCTGGCGGGCCACGCCACCGTGACCGCGGACCGGGGGAGCGGAGTGGGCTGGGGCGCGGTCGCCGTGCCGTTGGGCTCGGGCCTGCTGCTCGCGGCGCTGGCGGAGGAGCTGGTGTTCCGCGGCTATCCGTTGCGGCGGCTCGCCGACGCGATCGGCGCCGGGCCCGCGACGGCGGTCGGCGCGCTCGGATTCGGGCTCGTGCATCTTGGCAATCCGAATGCCACGACGTTCTCCACGGTCAACGTCGCACTGGCGGGCGTGTGGCTCGCGTGCGCGTTCTTCTCACCGGGGGCCATGCCGCTCGCGTGGGGTGCGCACTTCGGATGGAATGCGACCCTGGCGCTCGGGTTCGACGCGCCGGTGAGCGGCTACGTGTTCGGCATCCCGGCGGTGGACTACCACCCCGGCGCGCACCGCTGGCTCGACGGGGGGGCGTTCGGGCCCGAAGGCGGGATCGTCGCGACGGTGGTGATGCTCGCCGGGGCGGCGGCACTCCTCGCGTGGGGCCGACGGGCGCAACCGGCCCCGCCGCTCGCATGAGCCGGGTCGCCGTGGTGGGCGCGGGAACGATGGGGAATGGCATCGCCCACGTGTTCGCACAATCCGGCTGGGAGACGGTGCTCGTGGACGTAGCGCCCGACGCGCTCACCCGCGCGCTCAAGACCATCGCGGCGAACCTGCAGCGCCTCGTCAAGAAGGGCGCGCTGAGCGCGGATGACGGCGCCGCTGCGCAGGGGCGATTGCGGACCAGCACCTCGCTCGACGCCGCGCGGGACGCCGACATCGTGATCGAGGCCGCGACCGAGGACCGCGACCTCAAGTTCACGATCTTCCGCGAACTCGACCGAACGGCGCCGCCGGCCGCGATCCTCGCGACCAACACCTCGTCCATCTCGATCACGACGATCGCCGCGCAGACGACGCGGCCGGCCCGGGTGATCGGCATGCACTTCATGAACCCGGTGCCCGTGATGCCGCTCGTGGAGGTGATTCGCGGGCTCGAGACGGGCGAAGGCACGATCGAGAAGATCGTGGAGGTCGTGAAGACCCTGGGGAAGACACCGGTCGTGGTCAACGACGCGCCGGGGTTCGTGTCGAACCGCGTCCTCATGCCGATGATCAACGAGGCGGTCTTCTGCGTGATGGAAGGGGTCGCGACGCCGGAAGCGGTGGACGCCGTCATGAAGCTGGGAATGAGCCATCCCCTCGGGCCGCTCGCGCTCGCGGATCTGATCGGGCTCGACGTTTGCCTCGCGATTCTCGACGTGCTGCACCGGGACTTGGGCGACGACAAGTATCGTCCTGCCCCGCTGCTGCGGACCATGGTGGCCGCCGGGCGGCTGGGGCGGAAGAGCGGGCGGGGGTTCTATGTCTATCGCGATTGAGCCGCCGGGTCTCTCCGAAACGCAACGGCAAATCGTCGAGCTGGCGCGCGAGTTCGCGCGCACGCGGATCGAGCCGTTCGCGGCGGAGTGGGACCGCACGTGCCACTTCGCGCGCGACGTCATCGACGAGCTCGGCCGGCTCGGATTCCTCGGTATGTGCACCCCCGAGGAGTACGACGGCATGGGACTCGACACGGTCACCTACCTGCTCGCGCTCGAGGAGATCGCCGCCGCCGACGCGAGCGTCGCGGTGTCGCTCTCGATCCACAACGCCATTCCGACGACGATGCTCGTCCGACACGGCAGCCGCGCGCAGCGGGATCGCTTCCTGAAGCGCATGGCCCGAGGGGAGCTGCTCGCGGGGTTCGCGCTGTCCGAGCCCGAGTCCGGCTCCGATGCGGCGGCGTTGCGGACCCGGGCCGTGCGGGAGGGGGACCACTGGGTGCTCTCCGGGGCGAAGGCCTGGGCCACGAACGGCGCCACGGCCGACCTGATGATCGTGATGGCCCGGAGCGAGCGCGGGATCTGCGCCTTTATTGTGCCCACCGACACCCCCGGTTATCGTCCGGGGAAGGCGGAAGACAAGATGGGTCTGCGCGCCTCGAACACCGTGGGGCTCGCGCTCGAGGACCTACGGCTGCCGGCCGACCACCTGCTGGGGGAGGAGGGCGAAGGGTTCGGGTACGCCCTGCAAGCACTCGATGCGGGGCGCCTGGGCATCGCCGTGCAGGCGGTCGGCATCGCGCGGCGGGCGGTCGAGCACGCGGTCGCGTACTGCGCCGAGCGGCGGCAGTTCGATCGGGCGCTGCGGGAGTTCGAAGGGGTGCAGTTCAAGCTGGCCGACATGGCCACGCGCGTCGACGCGGCACGGGCCCTGGCCCACAGTGCGGCGGCGCGGCGGGACCGGGGCGAAGAGTTCACAATGCACGCCAGCATGGCCAAGCTGTTCGCCTCGGAGACGGCAATGTGGGTGACGACGCAGGCCGTGCAACTGTTCGGTGGATACGGCTACATGCGGGATTTCCCCGTGGAAAAACTGTTCCGGGACGCCAAGGCCACCGAGATCTATGAAGGGACCAGTGAAATCCAGCGGCTCGTCATCGCCCGCGGCCTATATCCCGGCGCCTAGCCCGGCGCCTGACCCCGGGCGCAAGCCCGGGGGGCGCCAGGGGCTCGAGCTGTTCGCCCTGCTCGCCGAGCACGACCACGAGCAGGTGAGCGTCTACTTCGAGCCGTCCACGGGCTACCGCGGGATCATCGCCATCCACTCCACGGTGCTCGGCCCGGCCCTGGGCGGGACCCGCTTCTGGAACTACGACACCGACCGGGAGGCGCTCGTCGACAGTCTGCGGCTCGCGCGCGGGATGACGTACAAGGCCGCGGTGGCCGGGTTGAACCTGGGCGGCGGGAAGAGCGTCATGCTCGGCGACAACCGCACCACGCGTCGTGAGGCGTTGTTCCGGGCCCACGGGCGCCACGTCGAGTCGCTCAAGGGGCGCTATATCACCGCCGAGGACGTCGGCACGAGCACCAGCGACATGGAGTACATCAAGGCCGAGACGAACCACGTCACCGGCCTGATCGGCACGTCGGGCGACCCGTCCCCGGTCACTGCGTACGGCGTGTACCGGGGGATCAAGGCGTGCGTCCGCTACCGCCACGGCTCGGACGGCCTCACCGCCAAGCACGTCGCTTTGCAGGGATGCGGGTCGGTAGGCTATCATCTGGCCAAGCTGCTCCACGCCGAGGGGGCGACGATTACGTGCACCGACATCGACCCGCAGCGCGTGAAGCGGGTGGTGGAGGAGTGTGGGGCCACGGCGGTCGGCTCGGCCGACATCTACGACGTCCGGGCGGACGTCTTCGCGCCTTGCGCGCTGGGCGCGGTGATCAACGATGCCACGGTGAACCGCCTGGCCGTCGAGATCGTGGCGGGGGCGGCGAACAACCAGCTCGCCGAGGATCGGCACGGCGATCTGCTGGAGGAGCGCCAGATCACCTACGCCCCGGATTACGTGATCAACGGCGGCGGGTTGATCAACGTCAACGCCGAGCTGCACGGCTGGGCGCCGGAGCGGGCGCGCTCCAAGGCGGGGGAGATCTATGACACCCTCCTGCGCGTGTTCGAGATCGCGCGCGAGGAAGGGATCCCGAGCTTCAAGGCGGCGGACCGGCTGGCGGAGCAGCGCATCGCGGGCATCGCCCAGGTGCGGCGGAACTGTGTCTGAGCGGATTTATGTGGGCGCGGACCACGCGGGCTTCCAGCTGAAGCAGAAGCTCATCGACGAGCTCCGGCGCCTGGGGTACGAGCCGGTGGACGTGGGGCCCGAGACGATGGATCCGGCCGATGACTTTCCCGATTACGGCCGGCCGGTGGCCGAAGCGGTGAGCACGGGTGCGGCCCGCCGCGGGGTACTCACCTGCGGGACGGGGCTGGGGATGGCGTACGTCGCCAACCGGTTCCCGCGCGTGCGGGCGGCGGTGGCGTGGAGCCCCGAGATCGCGGAGCTCGCGCGCAAGCACAACGATGCCAACGTCCTGGTGCTGCCGTCGCGGTTCGTGAGCGAGGAGGAGGGGATGGAGATCCTGCACATGTGGCTCGACACCAAGTTCGAAGGCGGGCGCCACGAGCGGCGCGTCGCCAAGATCGACTCGTGATCGACCGACGCACACCGCTGGCCACGGCGGATCCTGCCATCTTCCAACTGATCCGTCGCGAGGTGGAGCGGCAGGAGCACGGGCTCGAGCTCATCGCGAGCGAGAACTTCGTGTCGATCGCGGTGCTCGAGGCGATGGGCACGGCGCTCACGAACAAGTACGCCGAGGGGTTGCCGAAGAAGCGCTACTACGGTGGCTGCGAAATCGTGGACGAGGTCGAGCAGCTTGCCATCGACCGGGCGAAAGCGCTCTTCAAGGCGGAGCACGTCAACGTCCAGCCGCACTCCGGGGCGCAGGCGAACATGGCCGCGTATTTCGCGGTTGCCAAGCCGGGCGACACGCTGCTCGGTCTGGCGTTGCCGCACGGCGGTCACCTGACGCACGGCGCGTCGGTGAACTTCTCGGGGACGCTGTTCCGCGCGACGCACTACGGCGTGCGCGAGGACACGGGGCGGATCGACTACGACCAGGTGCGCGAGATCGCGCGGCGCGAGCGGCCGCGCATCCTGGTCGGCGGCGCAAGCGCCTATGCCCGCATCATCGACTTCGCAGCGCTCCGGACCATCGCGGACGAGGTCGGCGCCATCTTCATCGTGGACATGGCCCACGTCGCCGGGCTCGTGGCCGCGGGGATCCACCCCTCGCCCGTGCCGCATGCCCAGATCGTCACGACGACCACCCACAAGACGCTACGTGGCCCGCGCGGCGGGCTGATCCTCTGCCAGGAGGTGTTCGGGAAGGACGTCGACAAGCAGGTCTTCCCCGGCATCCAGGGTGGCCCGCTCGAGCACGTGATCGCGGCGAAGGCCGTCGCGTTGGGCGAGGCGTTGGCCCCCCAGTTCAAGGTCTACGCGCGGCAGGTCGTGCGGAACGCCCAGGCACTGGCCGCCGCGCTGGTCGAGCGCGGCTATGCGATCGTCTCGGGCGGCACCGACACGCACCTGATGCTCGTGGACCTCCGGCCCAAGCACGTCACCGGGAAAGAGGCGCAGGAGCTGCTCGACCGGGCGGCCATCACCGTCAACAAGAACACCATCCCCGGCGACCCCCAGAAGGCGTTCGTCACGAGCGGCGTGCGCATCGGCACATCGGCGGTCACCACTCGCGGTTTCATGGAGGCGGAAATGCTCAAAGTGGCGGAGTTCATCGACACCGTGCTCACGCAGAAGGACGACGCGACCATCGCGCGCGTGAAGGCCGAGGTGCGCGAGATGGCCGGGCAGTTCCCCCTGTACGCGGCGCCGGCGCGCGTGGCGGCGGTGACCCATGGCTGAGACCGGCGGGTCGTCGGGCCGGCCCTCTCGGGGCTCGGGCGCTTTGACGGTGCACCCCGCGGAAGAGCTCGAAGTCTATTTCAACGAAGTCGCGCACGGCCGCCCCGTGGGCTTCGTGGCGTCCTCGAAATGGAAGCCGCCGACCGACATCTACGAGACCGACGACGCGCTCGTCATCTATATGGACATCGCGGGCATGCGGTCGGAGGACTTCACCGTCGAGTACGTGGACGGCGTCCTCACGATCGCCGGCGAGCGCACGGCCGGGCGGCACGAAGGGAAGCCGCACTACCACGCAATGGAAGTGCAGGTCGGCCCGTTCGAGCGCCGCTTCCGTCTCCCGGTGCCGGTCGACCCCGAGAGCATCCGGGCGAGCTACGAACACGGGTTCCTCGAGGTCAGACTCACCAAACTCCCGGCCCGCCTCTCGGGGCCGCAATCCGTGCGGGTGCAGTAGGTGGACCTCCTCCCCGTCCTGCCGCTCGGCCGGCTGGTCGTCTATCCGCACGTCGTGCTGCCGATGGCGCTCACCGACCCGCACGCCGTGCAGCTGATCGATGAAGTGGTGCAGGGGAACAAGCGGCTGCTGCTCGGTGTGGTGAAGCCCCTCGGCGGCACCGAGCCGCCCGAGGGCGCGGTGATGCAGGCCCGCCCCGACGAGCTGTACGAGGTCGGCACGCTCGGCACCGTGGTGCGGATGCTCAAGCTGGGCGACGGGTCGGTGCGCGTCATGGTGCAGGGGCTCGAGCGGGCTCGGCTCCTCGAGGTGACCCCCGCCGAGCACTGGCTGGTGGCGCGGTTCGAGGTGCTCCCCAGCGCCGTCACCGACGACACGCGCACCGAAGCCCTGAAGCGCACCGTGCACGCGCAGTTCTCCCGCGTCATCGACATCGCGCCCTACCTCGGAGAGGAGCTGCACGAGGTGCTCGTCGGCATCACCGATGCCGGCAAATTGGCCGACTTCGTGGCGGCGAACCTCGACTTGGCGCTCCCCGCCAAGGCCGAGCTGCTGGCTATCGACGACGTGAACCGGCGCCTCGAGCGGCTGGCCGAGTTCGTCGGCCAGGAGCTGCAGGTGCTGGAGGTCGGCAGCCAGATCCAGGAGAAAGTGCGCACGCGGCTCGACGAGAATCAGCGGGAGTACGTGCTGCGGGAGCAGCTGCGGGTGATCCGCCAGGAGCTGGGCGAGGAGGAAGGGGAGGACGAGCTGACCGAGCTGGGGCGCCGGCTCGAAGAGGCGGGGCTCCCGGACGAGGCCAAGAAGGTCGGGGAACGGGAGCTCAAGCGGCTGCGGCAGATGTCGCCGCAGTCGGCCGAGTACCACGTCGCGCGGACGTACCTCGAAGCGTTCGCGACGCTCCCCTGGAGTCGCACGTCGCAGGATCGGCTGGACCTGAAGGCCGCGCGCGACATCCTGGACCGCGACCACTATGACCTGAAGACGGTCAAGGAGCGCATCCTCGAGTACCTCGCGGTCCGCACCCTCAACCCCGCGGCGAAGGGCAGCATCATGTGCTTCGTGGGCCCCCCCGGCGTGGGCAAGACCTCGCTCGGCCAGAGCATCGCGGAGGCGCTGGGGCGCCGCTTCACCCGTGTGTCGCTCGGCGGCGTACGCGACGAAGCGGAGGTGCGCGGTCACCGCCGCACCTACGTGGGCGCGCTCCCGGGCCGCATCATCCACGCGCTGCAGCGCTGCGAGACCCGCAACCCGCTGCTGATGCTGGATGAGGTGGACAAGATGGGCTCGGACGTGCGCGGTGATCCCACCGCCGCCCTGCTCGAGGTGCTCGACCCGGCGCAGAACGGCGCCTTCGTAGACCATTACCTCGAGGTGCCGTTCGACCTGTCCGGCGTGATGTTCATCGCCACCGCCAACAGCCTCGCGCCGATCCCGGACCCCCTGCTCGACCGGATGGAGGTGCTCACCTTGCCCGGGTACACGCCCGGCGAGAAGCTCGCGATCGCCAAGCGCTACCTGCTCCCGCGCCAGCTGAACGAAACGGGGCTGCACGCCGAGCGGGCCAGCGTCGCCGACGGCGCGTTGGAGCGGCTCACCGCGGAATACACGCGGGAGGCCGGGGTGCGCCAGCTCGAGCGCGAGATCCAAGGCGTGCTGCGCAAAGCCGCGCTCGAGGTGGTGGAGGGACGAGCGACGATGGTGAAGATCACCGCGAAGAACCTCGAAAAGTATGCGGGCCAGCCCAAGGTGCAGAGCGAAGTCGCGGGCCGGAGTCCGGAGGTGGGCGTGGCGACGGGGCTCGCGTGGACACCGGTCGGCGGCGAGATCATGTTCATCGAGGCGATCCAGATGCCGGGGAAGGGCCAGATCACCCTGACCGGGCAGCTGGGGGACGTGATGAAGGAGTCTGCCCAGGCGGCGTGGAGCCTGCTGCGGGCGCGCGCCGGGCCGCTCGGCATCCCGCTCGAGGCGTTCACGCAGACGGACGTGCACCTACATCTGCCAGCGGGCGCCGTGCCGAAAGACGGTCCGTCGGCGGGGATCGCGATCGCGACGGCGCTGGCGTCGCTTCTGTGCCAGCGCCCGGCGCGGCACGACGTGGCCATGACGGGCGAGCTGACGCTGCGCGGACGCATCCTCCCGATCGGCGGGCTCAAGGAGAAGCTGACCGCGGCGGCGCGCGCCGGCGTGACGACGGTGCTGGTGCCGGCACGCAACCAGAGCGATATCATCGACGTGCCCGACGAGGTGAAGCAGCTGCTCGAGATCAAACCCGTGGAGACGATCGACGAAGTGCTCGCGCTCGCGCTGCTCGAGCCGCGCTCATCCCGGCTTCTCACCGTGCGGGCACGGCCGTCCGGACAGACCGAGGCGCGCCCGTGAGCGACTTCGCGACCCTCGAAGCAGCGTTCCAGCGCATCGGACGGCAGGACGGCCGCTATCACGAGCGCGGCTACCTGTTCGTGCTGGCCGCGCTCGAGTACGCCCAGGGCCGGCTGCCGGCGCGCCGCCACCTGAGCGGCACCGAACTCGCCTGGGCGTGCCGGGACTTCGCGCGGGAGCAGTTCGGCCTTCTGGCGCCGACCGTCCTGGGGCACTGGGGCATCACGAGCACCGGGGACCTGGGACGCATCGTCTTCACGCTGATCGACGTCGGCTTGCTCGCTCGCCAGGAGACCGACAAACCGGAGGATTTCGATCGCGTCTACGATTTCACCGAGGTGTTCCGGGCCGGCTATCCGTGGCCCGGTGTGGAGCGCGGGTAGGGGTGCCGGATCGGGTGAAGGGGGTGCCGCATGGACGAGGTGAAGCAATGGCCCGCCTGCAGGAAATGCCAGCAAGGTCTCCTCATCCCGCTGTCGGACTACGGCCGCGACGGGGCGCCGATCACCTACAAGGCCTGGGTCTGTAGCAACCCGGATTGCGGGTTCAACATCCGCATCGACAACGGGGAAATCTCCTTCGGTCGGACGATCGGCCAGAGCCTCAAGTAAGCTTGGACGCCGTGCGCACGCCCGCCGTGAGCGGGCGCTTTTACCCGGACACGCCGGCGCAGCTCGAGCGCATGGTGCGCGGCCTGTACGACGCGGTCGGCGACACGCGACCCGCGCCGGCGCCTGCGGCGGTCGCGCCCCACGCGGGCTACGTGTACTCCGGACTCACCGCGGCGCACGTGTTCGCCCGCCTCGAGATCCCGCCCGTCGTGGTGATCCTGGCGCCCAACCACACGGGCGTATGCCGGGCGCCGGGCGGCGCCTCGCTGTGGGAGACGGGCGCGTTCCGGACGCCGCTCGGGGACGTGAGCGTGGACGCCGGGTTCGCCCAGGCGCTGCTCGACGCCTCGCCGCTGGTCGGCTGCGACCACGCCGCCCACGATCAGGAGCACGCGGTGGAAGTCGAGCTGCCGTTTCTGCAGCTGAAGCGAGCCGACGTGCGCATCGTCCCGCTCGTGCTGGCGTGGGACGCGTGGGAGGGATGCCGCGGGCTGGGTGAAGCACTCGCCGGAGTCGTGCGGCGCTGGCCCGACCGCGTGTTGCTGCTCGCGTCCAGCGACCTGACCCATTACGAGCCGGCGGCGACCGCGGAGCGCAAGGACCGGCGCGCGCTCGAGGCGGTCGGGGCATTGGATGGCGCAGAGCTGCTGGCGCGCTGCCGGGCCGAGCGCATCTCCATGTGCGGGCGGGCTCCCACAGCCACCGTGATCGCCGCCGCCCGCGTGCTGGGTGCCGCGCGCGCCGACGTGGTGCACTACAGCCACTCGGGGCTCGTGACCGGGGACGACGACGCCGTGGTGGGGTACGGAGGGGTCGTGATCGCGTGAACGCCATTCCTGTGCTGTCCGCGACGGAGGCCGCCGCGTGGGATGCGGTCGCCCGCACGCAGTACCGCATTCCCTCGCGCGTGCTGATGGAAGCCGCGGGACGCGCGGTCGCTCACGTCATCGTGCGTGAGTATCCCGCCGTGCTCACGCGCGGCGCGCTGATCGTCGCCGGGGCGGGGAACAACGGCGGGGATGGGTGGGTGGTGGCGCGCGCCCTGCATGCGGGCGGGGTCTCCGTATGGGTCGCCGCGCTGGATCCGAAGACCGACGACGCGATCGATAACCGCGCGCTCGCCCGCATGGACGGCGTGCGCGAAACCGGGCGCGAGGAGCCGTGGCCCGCCGCGGCCATCGCCGTCGACGCGCTGCTCGGCACCGGGGCCGCGGGGCCGGCGCGGGGCGACGTGCTGGCGTTGGCACAGCGGCTCGTGGGTTACGGCGCCCCGATCGTCGCCGTGGACGGCCCCACCGGGCTCGATCTCTCGAGCGGCGAGGCGCACGGCCCGGTGCGCGCCGAGCTGTCGATCACGTTCGGAGGCCCGCGCCGCGGCCACCTGCTCGCGCGCGAGTGGTGCGGCAAGGTGGTGGTGGTGGATATCGGATTGCCCCCCGCCGATCCCGCCTGGTCGGTGCTCGTCACCGACCCGTGGGCCGGGGCGCGGCTGCCGAAGCTCGCGCCCACCATGCACAAGGGCGATCGTGGCCGGGTGACGGTGGTGGGCGGCGCGAGCGGCATGACCGGCGCCGCGTTGCACGCGGCGCGGGCCGCGCTCGCCGCCGGCGCCGGCCTGGTGAAGCTCGTGGCCGGGAAGGAGACGATCGAGGCGGCGCGCGCGAGCCTCCCCGACGTGCTCACGCTCGAGTCCACCCTCGGGCCGGAGCTCGAGCCCGCGATCGCCGAGGCGCTCGACTGGGCCGATGCGTTGGTGGTCGGTCCCGGGCTGGGACGCGATCCACCGCGCGCCCAATTCCTGAGCGCGGTCCTCGCGGGCCGTCCGGTGCCCACCGTGATCGATGCCGACGCGCTCACCCTGTTTCAGGGACCCGCCGAGCGTCCGGTGGTCCTCACACCGCACCTGGGGGAGTTCCGCGCGCAGTTCGGCGACCAGCTCGCGGACCAGGCGGCGAACGACCGTTGGGCCGCGGCCGTGAAGGCGGCCCAGAAGGTGAAGGGCACGGTGCTCCTGAAGGGCGTCCCCACGGTGATCGCGGATCTGCGCGGCCCGATCCACGTGGTGGCGAGCGGCAACCCGGGACTCGCCACCGGCGGATCGGGGGACCTGCTCGCCGGCTTCATCGGCGCGTTCCTGGCGCGCGGCAGCGCCGGGCCCGAGGCGGCCGCGTTGGGCGCACACGCGCTCGGCCGCGCGGCGGAGCACGGGGCGCGTCAATGGACCGCGCGGAGCCTCCGCCCCGCCGACGTCCTCGCCGCGCTCCCCGAGATCTGGCGCTCCTGGGCCAACACGCAACCGCTCGGGCCTCCGACGCTCGCAGTCCTGGAGCCGCCGGAGACGGCGTGACGGGCAGGTCGCGCCGGCTGGGCCCAGGGGGTGAGTTCGACCGCTTGCGCGCGATTTTCGCGACGCTCGGCGCGGCGGGCCGCGACCTGGGTGACGACTGCGCGCTGCTCCCCGTTGGCGGCCGGACGCTCGCGGTGACCATCGATCTCTCGCTCGAAGGCGTGCACTTCCGCACCGACTGGCTCTCGTTTCGGGAGATCGGCTGGCGGGCGACCGCGGCCGCCCTGTCCGATCTCGCGGCCGAGGGCGCGCAACCGCTCGGAGTCCTCGTCTCCCTCGGGATTCCGAGCAACGTGCAACGGGCAACGGGCAACGCCTCACCCGCCGTTCAGATCATGGCGGGGGTCGGCGCCGTCGCACGGAGCGTCAGGGCCGGCGTGCTGGGCGGCGATCTGGTGCGATCGGCTCGCTACCTGGTCGACGTCTGCGTGCTCGGTCTCGCGGCGCGACCGGTGCGGCGGAGCGGCGCGCGTCCCGGAGACGGGCTGTGGGTGACGGGACGGCTCGGGGGCGCGGGGCTCGCGCTCGCGGCGCTCCGGGCCGGACGCCGCGTCGCGCCTGCCCTGCGACGCCGCTACGCGCGCCCCGTCCCGCGCATCGCCGCCGGGCGCTGGCTCGCGTGGCGTGGCGCGCGCGCGATGATCGATGTATCGGACGGCCTGGCGGGAGACGCCGGGCACCTCGCCGCGGCGTCCGGCCTCCGCCTCCAGATCGAGCTGGAACGGATTCCCTGCTGGCCCGGTGTCACGCCGCGCGCCGCCGCCCGGAGCGGAGAGGAGTACGAGCTGCTCGTGGCGCTGCCGCGCCGTTTCACCGAGAACGAGGCGCGCGCGTTTCGCCGCGCGACGGGCTTGCCCCTGACGCGCATCGGCACCTGCAGCGCGGGCCGGGGACTCCGGATGACTGAGAACGGACGACGGATAACGCCCCCCCCCGGGTTCGATCATTTTTCGGCGCGATGATCCGCACGCTGTGGTTCTACGTGGTGCTCGTCGTGTCGAGCGTCATCCACGCCACAGCGGTGATCCTGGCCGCCCTCCTGGGGGTCAAGCGTCGCCCCGGCGGGGGGGGCGTGTACGATTGGGGGACGAACGACTGGTCGCGCCAGCTGCTCTGGGCGGCCGGCACCCCGGTGCAGGTCGAGGGAATCGAGCGCATTCCTCATGGGCCGGTCGTGTACGCGTCGAACCACTCCTCGATGTTCGATATCTGGGCGCTGGCCGCCACGCTGCCCGGGTCGGTCCGGATGGTGGCGAAGCAGGAGCTCGCGAGCCTTCCGCTCGTGGGCCGGGCGATGGTCCGGGCGGGGCACATCATGATCGATCGGCCGAACCCGCGACGGGCGCTGGAGGCGTACGAGCGCGCCGCGGCGGTGATCCGGAGCGGCGTGTCGGCGGTCGTGTTTCCCGAGGGGACGCGGAGCCGCACCGGTGAGCTCCTGCCGTTCAAGAACGCGCCGTTCGGGCTCGCCATCGCGGCGCAAGTGCCGGTCGTGCCCCTGTACGTGCGTAACACCTTCGAGATCATGCCCAAGGGTCGGTGGTTTCTGCACCCGCGGCCGATCCGCATCGCGGTCGGCGCGCCGATCCTCACCGTCGGGATGACGCTCGAGCGCCGACAGGAGCTGCGCGACCGCGTGCGCGCTGCGATCCTCGACCTCAAGGCGCGCGTTGACGGGGAGGGCGCCGCCCGCTAGGGTAGGGGCCACTATGAGCACGATCATTTCGGTGCGGGCACGCGAGATCCTCGACAGCCGGGGCAACCCGACCATCGAGGCGGACGTCACCCTGTCGAGCGGCGCTGCGGGTCGGGCCGCGGTGCCGAGCGGCGCCTCCACCGGTGAGCACGAGGCGGTGGAGCTGCGCGACGGCGACCAGAAGCGCTTCGGCGGCAAGGGAGTGCTCGAGGCGGTGAAGAACGTGAACGAGGTCATCGGCCCGCGCCTCGAGGGCATGTCGGCGGAAGAGCAAATCGCGGTGGATTACGCGATGCTCGACCTCGACGGCACGCCCAACAAGAGCCACCTCGGCGCGAACGCCATCCTGTCGGTGTCCCTGGCGGTGGCCCGGGCCGCCGCCCAGGACGCGGGGCTCACCCTGTACCGCTATCTCGGCGGGCCGGTCACGAACGTCCTCCCCGTGCCGATGATGAACATCCTCAACGGCGGCGCGCACGCGGCCAACACCGTGGACTTCCAGGAATTCATGATCGTGCCGATCGGCGCCGACACCTTCCCCGAAGGCCTTCGCATGGGTGTCGAGGTGTTCCACGCGCTCAAGAAGGTGCTGGCGAAGCGCAACCTCTCCACCGCGGTGGGCGACGAAGGGGGATTCGCGCCCAACCTCGCGAGCGACGAGGCGGCGCTCGAGGCCGTGATCGCGGCCGTCGAGGCCGCCGGCTTCGAGCCGGGGAAGGACGTGGCGATCGCGCTCGATCCGGCTGCCTCCGAGCTGTACCAGGACGGGAGCTACGTGTTCAAGAAAAGCGGCGCGGGAACCAAGTCATCCGAAGAGATGGTCGCCCTGTACAAAGGTTGGATCGATCGCTATCCGATCGTGTCGATCGAGGACGGGCTCGCCGAGGACGACTGGTCCGGATGGGCGAAGCTCACCGAAGCGCTGTCTGCGCGGGTGCAGCTCGTGGGGGACGACCTCTTCTGCACCAACGTGGAGCGGCTGGACCGCGGCATCGAAGAGGGCGTGGCGAACGCGATTCTCATCAAGCTGAACCAGATCGGCTCGCTCACCGAGACGCTGCAGTGCATCGAGCACGCGCGCTCGAACGGCTATGGCGCCGTGATCTCGCACCGCTCCGGCGAGACGGAGGACACGTTCATCGCCGACCTCGCCGTGGCCACGGGCGTCGGCCAGATCAAGACGGGGAGCGCGTCGCGCACCGACCGGGTCGCGAAGTACAACCAGCTGCTGCGCATCGCCGAGGAGCTGGGCGACACGGCCTCGTATCCCGGCCGGCATCTGTACGGGTTGTGACGCGCGCGCGACTGATCGGACTCGTCGCGGCCGTCGTGCTCGCGGGACTCGCGTTCCAGGCCGGGGAGTACGGGACGCTCGACTGGCTCACGTTGCGGCACCAGCTCGCCGAGGAGCGTCGGGCGGTCCGGGACCTGGAGGTGCGGCTGGATTCGCTGCAGCGGCTGGCGCACGCGCTCGAGACCGACCCCGTCGCCCAGGAGCGCGCGGCCCGCGAGCAGTTCGGCATGATCCGGAAGGGTGAGCTACTGTACCGCCTGGTGCCGCAGGTCGATGCCGGGCGTGAGGCCGACCCGCTCGCCCCGCGCTGACCGCCTTACGGCCTGCCGACGCCCACGGCCAGGCTAATCGCTTCGAGCGTCTCGCCCCCCGCGCCCAGCGCCGCGTCGTCCACGCGATAGCCCAGGCGCATCCAGACGGAGCCCCGGGGGGGCCGATACAGGACGCCCGCCTCGCCCCCCTGCACCCGACCGACGGGCGTGGCTTGGTTCACCTGGGACGACAGCGCCCGCCACAGCTCGAGGTAGCTCGTCAGGGTCGTCGTCACAATCGGTGCGTCGACGCGGGCTCGGGCTTGCCAGAACACCCACCGCTCGGTGGCGGCGGTGGTGACGTAGGCTCGCACCACAGGGCCGGCGCTCATCTCGAGCCAGGGCAGCGGCCGCGCGGCGATGAGCACCCGACCCTCGATCAGGTCACGCGGCGTCGCGGCGCCCACGGGGCGCAGCCGGCCCTCGAGAAAACCCACGCCAAGCGTCACTCCGTGGAGGCCCACGCGCCCTTCGCCCGCGAGGGCCGGCCCGCGCAGTCGCACGGCGCCGCTCGCCGTGTCGCTCCGCACCCACACGACCGCGCCGGCCCCGTGGAATGTGAACGTCGGACGCTCCTGCGCCCCCGCGGCGAGCGACGCGGCGAGCACCAACGCCGCTGTCAGCACGACCGCTCTCACGGGGCCCCCCCTTCCGCGACGGTCTGTGGGCCCGCCCGGATGACCAGTCGGACGATGCTCCGGCGGATGGCGTTCTCCGCCTTCACGGCGTCGAAGCGTCGGTTCCACGCCTCGCGCTGGGGCGCGTTGGCACGGACGTTTGCCTCGAGCGGGCGGCCCGGTCGGCGCGCGAAGAATCCGACGAGCCCCGACACGCCCACGGCCGCTCCGACGCCGAACCGCGCCGCCGTCGTATTCCTGCCGCTGGCAACGACGGACGGGAGCGCGACCACCGCGGCGGCGGCGACGAGCCCCACTGCGAGCGGGCGCAGCGCCGGTGCCGCGGGCGTGCGCTCCGGCAAGAGCGGCGGCGTCGTGAGCGGGGGCGGCCAGAGGAGGGTGTCGGGGGGCTGCTGCCTGATGTCGAGCGCGACCTGCCGCGCGCGCAGGCCGTCCGTGCCGGCACCGGCACGCGGTGCCACCCGCAGCACATAGCGACCGTCCTCCGCGGGGGTCCCCGCTGCGGTGAGGCCGTCCCAGGTGACGATCAGGCTGTCGGCCACGGGCCCGCTGTAGAGCTCACGGATCGGCGTCCCGTCTTCCCGTGCCAGCGTGACCGTCACGTCCGCCAGCGAGCTCGTGAGCAAGCGGGCGCTGAACCGTTCGGAACGCACCCGCAGCTCGGTCACGGGGCGCACCGCGACGGCAACCGCCTTCGTCGTGCGGCGCACCTCCTGAAACAGGTTCGTCACCTGCGGCGGGAAGATCAGCTCGTCCGGGCGATACCGCGGATCGAGCAGGACGATCTCGCGGAACGCCAACGTCGCCGAGTCACGCTGACCCCGGAACAGCTCCGTCGCCGCGAGATACGAGAGGGCTTGGGCCCGCTCGACTGTGGACAACGTGCCGGCCGCGTCGTCCGCGAGGCTGCGTCGCAGCCAGGCCGCCGCGGCGTCGTACTCGAGCGCGCGATAGGCGTGCACACCCTGCGCCACCAAATCGCGCGCCGATTGGGCGCGCAACCCGCGTGCGCCGGCGAGCGCCACCGAGATCGCCAGGGCCACGCCGACCCGGGACACGGTCACCGCTCCACCAGCGCGATGTCGGTGATGCGGAGCCGCTGCCCCGACGCCACTTCGATGATGCGGTCGTAGGGCCGGAAGCCCTCGCGCTCCACCCGCAGCCGGTGCGGCCCGGGCGGCATCGCGATGTCGATTTGCGGCGTGTTCCCCACGGGTCGGCCGTCGAGGTACACGCTGCCCCACGGAATCGCGTTGACGGAGAGCATCGCGGGTTCGGCGCGGCGCTCCACAGGGGCTGGTGCGACCGGCGCCGGCGCGCGCCGCTCCGCGGCTGGGCGGGAGGCGCGTGCCGGCGGCGGCGCACGGCTCGCAGGCACCGAGCGGGGATGGGGAAGGGGCGGCACCAACGTATCGGCCGGCGCGGCCGGCGCGGTCGGCGCGGTGAGCGCCGCCGGTGCGGCCGAGGCGGGCGGGCTATCGGCCGCGTGTGTGCTGGGGGCGCCCTGCCGGCTCGCCGGCGCCGCGGGGACGGACGACATGCCGACCCACGCCGCGGTGGCCGCGACCGCGACCGCGAGGCCCGCGGCGGCAGCCTTCCGGCTGCCCCCGCGCCGCGCAGCGGCCGCTGGGTCTTCGTCTGCGTCGACGATGACGACCGGGGCGCCCGGTCCCTTGCGGGGCTTCGAGCGTAACCACGCCGGGCGCTGTTGTTCCGGCCGGCCGCCGCCCAAGGCCGCCACGAAGTCGAGGATGTTGGGGAACCGCTCCGCCGGCCGGCCGCTCAGCGCGCGCCGCAACGCTTGTGAGACATGCAGCGGCACCGCGGGATGGCCGTTCCCCGGCGTCTTGGGGGGGCCATGGCCGAGCGGCGTTCCCGTAAAACAGAGCTGCACCAGCCCCGCCAGGGCATGTTGATCGGCGGCCCCCGCCTGCTCGCCGGCCCGCGCCGTGACAGGCGGAGACTCGAGCAACCCCGCCGTCCCGAAGTCACCGACGAGTACCCATTCGTTCGCATCCACGATGATGGACTCGGCCGTCAGGGCACCGTGGGTCACGCCGCGGCGGTGCGCATAGTCCAGAGCGCTCCCGACTTGCTCGAAGATCCGCAGACACACGGCAACCTCGATCGACCCGACCGTCAGCAGGATCCGCCCGAGGGAGCGGCCCTCCACGTACCTCGCGGCGTACCAAAGGAAGTTGTCCGTGGTACCGGAGGCGTGAACCGGCACGATGTGAGCGTGGTCGAGCTGCGCGGCCGCGTCGATGGTCGCCAGGATACGGTCGGCCGGTGCTCCGAGCTGGGCGAGGGGCACGACCTTCAGGGCCAGCGCCTGGTCCCCCGCATCCCGAGCGAGATACACGATGGTCCCGGGCGACCGCTCGAGCAGGCGCTCGATCCGAAACTCACGCGCGAGCTCACGGCGCGCGTCGAGCTCGGTCGGGAGCACCGCGGTCTCCACAGTGGCCGCGGCGCCAGGCGAATAGCCGCACAGCGCGCAGGTCTCGGTGGTTTCGGACAGCTCGGCGAGCGTGCAACGCGGGCAGCGCATCACGCCACCCCGATGGTGCCGCGGGCGCGCTCGAGGGCGGGGCCCGAGGGGTTGTTGAGCCTGTCGAGGTGGCAGCTCACGACCAGCGAGGCCAGCAGCATAACACGTAGCGTTTTCATGGCCTATCCGGCACGGCATGCAAGCGTCGCACCGCGTCGGCGCGCCTTGCGGAAGCCGATTTGGGGTAATCGGCGAGGCGCGCGGTGGTCGCGTGTAGAGTCGAAGCAACGGGTGTGTCGCACACTCAACGGTTCCTCCAGCCGTCTTGCATTCTGCACGGGGTAGCGAGGGCCGCCACTCCCGCCGTCGTAGCGCGCTCGCTAAGTTCTTGTGCGCCAATCTGGGCGGCGTAGCTCAGCTGGTTAGAGCAGCGGAATCATAATCCGCGGGTCGTCGGTTCGAGTCCGACCGCCGCTATAGACGCGCCCCGGGCGGGGTATCCCCGGGGCGCGTTGCCTCTTGACACCCAGTCTCGAACGCCCGGGTTGGAGCGAGTGCGCGAGCCTATCCGTCGTCCGTCCCCGGTGCCCCGTCCCCAGCCCGCTTCAGTCCCTTCCAAACCACGGGCCGAATGTCTCGGGATCGCTCGGCGGCGTACGCTTGAGCGGCGCGGAGCAGCGTCTCGTATTCGGTGCGCCACTGGGCGGGCATGTGCGCGCGAAAATGAGCGGCCGTCATGACCGCGCCGCGGGCGGCGCCGGCTGCGCCGTGGCCCACCTCCACAACGTCGCCCAGGAAGCAGGTGGAGCTTCCCGTGTCCATCACGTTCGCCACGCGGCACTCGAAGTGTGCGTAGCAGTCGTTGAGCACGGGCGCGCCCAGCGCGCCCGAGCGGTGCGGGACGTCGGCGAGCTTGTCGCGCGCGCGCCCGCTCGCGAAGCCCAGCCGGTGGATCAGGTCGAACTGATCGTCGCGCAGCAGGTGCAGCACGAACCGCCCGGTCTCGAAGATCAGGTCGTGGCTGTAGTTGAACTTGTGGATGTACAGCGACAGCCGCGGGATCGTAGGCACGATCGACGCCCGCACGGCGCTGTCGGAGATCATGCCGTTGCGTTTATCGTCCCGCGCGGACGTGATCGCCACGACCGGCGAGGTGAGACTCCGGAGCAGCTGGTAGACTGCGTCGGGCTGCATCCCTCCATATGTACGGCGCGGCGTGGGTGGGAGGCAAGACACGAGCCCCGCCGGGCTGTCCAATCATTTATATATAGAGGATGACCCCGTTATATATAGAGGATGACCCCGTTGTCGTCCCGGTTCCGGCACCACATCACGCACACCCGGCTGTTTCGCCACCCGGGCGTCGCCGTCGTCGCGGTGTCGGGCGGCGCCGATTCCGTGGCGCTGCTCGATCTCCTGCACGCGCTCGCCCCCGAGCTTGGTCTCGCGCTCGTGGTCGCCCACGCGGATCATGGCATCCAGCCGGAGAGTGGATCGGTCGCGCAGTCGGTTCGCCAGCTGGCCGGGCAGTACGGGTTGCCGTTCGAGCTCGGCGAGCTGCAGCTGGGCTCGGCGGCCACGGAGACCGTCGCGCGGCGGGCGCGCTACGCGTGGCTCGGCGAAGTGCGGCGGCGTTACACCGCGCGTTACGTCGTGACCGCTCACCATCGCGACGACCAAGTCGAGACGATCGTGCTGCGGCTGCTGCGGGGCAGCGCCCCCGCTGGTCTCGCCGGGATTCCCGCGCGCCGGCGCGGCGGGTTGGTGCGGCCGCTCTTGCCGTTCACCAAGCTCGAGCTGGCGGCGCACGTGGCCACGCGCGGGTTTACCGTCCACGAGGATCCCGCGAATCGCGACCCGAGGCATCTGCGCAGCTGGGTGCGCACCGTGCTGCTGCCGCTCGCCGCCGGACGGCTGGGGGCGCGAGTCGGCGCCGACGTGTTGCGCGCGGGGCGCGCGGCGGCGCTGGAGCGCCGCGCCTGGGATCGCGTGCTCGAACACCTTCCCGAGCTTGAGCTTCGCGTCGAGCCGCACGGCTTCGACGTTGCCCGGGGGGGGCTGGCTCGCTATGATGACGCATTGTCGGTGGCGCTGTTGCGGGCGGCGGCGCGACGCGTGGGGCTGGTGCTGGGGATCCGCCCGGCGCGCCGGCTCCTGACGCTGTCGCAGCGGCAGTCGGGACGGCGGCTGTCGTTGGGTGGTGAATGGGGAGCGGAAGTCGCGTTCGATCGCCTGCGCGTATCCTGCGCGGTCGCGCACGCCGCGGACGAGGTCGTCGCGACGGCCGAGCGGGGCAGCGCCGTGTTCGGGGAGTTTCACGTGGCTTGGATGCCCGAGGCGGCGCCGGCCCATCTCCCGCGCACCGACTGGACCACCTGGATCGCCGGCGCGAACTGGGAGGTGCGGCCGCCCCGGGCCGGCGATCGCCTCGTGCCCCTCGGCGGCATCGGACGGCGGCCGCTGCGGCGGATGCTGATGGAAGCACGCGTGCCGCGGAGCCAACGGCCCGGCTATCCGGTCCTGGCCCGCGGCGAAACGATTCTCTGGGTCCCCGGAATCTGCCGGAGCGCTGCCGGTCTCCCGCGGCCCGGAACCCCGGCGGTGCGAGTGGATGTTACCAGGCACGGCGAGTCTCAAACAGACCGGCGGGCGTGAGCTCAAGCGGATCGTCTTCGACGAGGAGACGATCGCGCGCCGCGTGCGCGAGCTGGGCCAGCAGATCACCGCGGCCTATCCCGATGGCGAGCTCCTCGTGCTCGGTCTCCTCAAGGGGAGCTTCATCTTCCTGAGCGATCTCGTGCGCCGCATCGAGCGGCCGCTCCAGGTGGACTTCCTGGCGGCCGCGAGCTACGGCGCCGACACGATTTCGAGCGGGAATGTGCGGCTGCTGTACGATCCGGAAACGGAGCTGCGGGGTAAGCACATCCTGCTGGTGGAGGACATCGTGGACACGGGGAAGACTCTCAACCGGCTGGTGACGCTGCTGCGGGAGCGTGCCCCGCGGAGTCTGGAGATCTGTGCGCTGCTCCACAAGCATCTGGCCGAGCAGCTTGCGCTCGAGCCGGCGTTCGTCGGGTTCGACGCCCCCGAGGTGTTTCTCGTGGGCTACGGGCTCGACCACGCCGAAAACTTCCGCCACCTGCCGTACGTGGCGAGCCTGACCTGATGCCCAACCGCATCCCTCCACCGCGCGAGTTCAGCTGGCCCCGCACCATCCGGACGCTCTCGTTCTGGCTGTTGCTGATCGTGGGCTCTATCGCGCTCGTGCAGTTCGCTTCCAGCCGCCGGCAGGAAGTGGTGGAGATCTCTTACATCCCCCAATTCACCGAGCAGCTCGACAAGGGCAACGTGGCCGCGGTCGAGATCACCGACCGGCAACAGGTGAAGGGCGACTTCAAGAGCTCCGTGCCGATCGGCCGCCGCACCGTCGAGCACTTCACGATGCTGCTGCCATTCGAGTCGAGCGACAGCTGGGTGACCACGCTGCGCACCAAGGGTGTGGACGTGCGGGCGCGGGAGGACAAGCAGTCGTTCGGGATGTTCCTCTTCGGGTTCCTGCCGTACCTCCTGATCTTCGGCCTGTTGATCTTCATGCTGCGCCAGATGCAGCAGGGCGGAAACCGGGCGTTCGCGTTCGGGAAGTCGAAGGCGAAGCTGCTGTCGGGCGACACGCCGAAGGTCACCTTCGCGGACGTCGCCGGGGCGGACGAGGCCAAACAGGAGCTCGAGGAGATCATCGATTTCCTCAAGGACCCGCAGAAATTCCAGCGGTTGGGCGGGCGCTTGCCGAAGGGCGCCCTGCTGGTCGGCCCGCCGGGGACCGGGAAGACGCTGCTCGCCAAGGCCGTAGCAGGGGAGGCGGGACGGCCGTTCTTCTCGATGTCCGGGTCGGACTTCGTCGAGATGTTCGTGGGCGTCGGAGCGTCGCGCGTGCGGGATCTGTTCGAACAAGGCAAAGCGCACGCGCCGTGCATCATCTTTATCGACGAGATCGACGCCGTGGGGCGGCACCGGGGGGCGGGGCTGGGCGGGGGGCATGACGAGCGCGAGCAGACGCTCAACCAGCTGCTCGTCGAGATGGACGGCTTCGAGTCCAACGACGGCGTCATCCTGCTCGCGGCCACCAACCGGCCCGACATCCTGGACCCGGCCCTGCTCCGCCCGGGGCGGTTCGATCGCCAGATCGTGGTGGACATGCCGGATGTGAAGGGACGGGAGCAGATCCTGCGCGTCCACACGCGCAAGATTCCGCTCGGCGGGAACGTGGATCTCGAGCGCATCGCGCGGGGCACGCCCGGCCTGGCCGGCGCCGAGCTTGCCAACGTGATGAACGAGGCCGCGCTGCTCGCCGCCCGTCGCAACAAGACGGCCGTGGACATGCAGGACCTCGAGGACGCGAAGGACAAGGTGATGCTCGGCCTCGAGCGGCGCAGCCGCGTCCTGTCGGACGAGGAGCGCCGCCTCATCGCATACCACGAGGCGGGGCACGCGCTCGTCTCACTCAACCTCCCGGGCTCGGACCCGCTGCACAAGGTCACGATCATTCCGCGCGGCCGCGCGCTCGGCATCACCGCCTATCTGCCCGAGGAGGAGCTCCACAAGTACACCAAGCAGTCGATCCAGTCCCGTCTCGCGATGGCCTACGGCGGGCGCGTCGCCGAAGAGCTCGTGTTCGGACCGGAGAAGGTGACGACCGGCGCGGCCCAGGACATCCAGCACGCCACCGACATCGCGCGCCGCATGGTCACGCAGTACGGCATGAGCGACACGATCGGGCCGATCGCGGTGGGCGACCGGGAAGCGGAGATCTTCCTCGGTCGCGAGGTGGTCCAGCGGCGGGAGATCTCGGAGCGCACGGCCGAGCTCGTGGATACCGAGGTGAAGCGGATCCTCGGCGACGCATTTGAGCGTGCCAAGACGGTGTTGACCGACCACCGCGACGCGCTCGATCGCCTTGCCGCGGCGCTGCTCGAGCGCGAGACGCTCGACCGCGAGGAGGTCGAGCTCGTCGCGGCCGGCAAGCCGTTGCCGCCGGTCCCGCCGGCCCCGGCCACGCCCGCCGCATCGTCGCCCGACGGCGCCGCCCGTGGGAAAACGTCCGCTCCACGCGGTCCCGTGTTGGGCAACCCGCCTCCCGAGCCCGCCGGCGCCTGACCCCGCGCGCAGGTCCCAAGGCTAGAAAAACAGACAACAGGTTGCTCGCGCGGAGCGCCGCTCGCGCGGCGCGGACGGCATCGCACGGGTCCCGGAGGTGTTAGCATTGAGGGCCATGGACGCGAAGAACGCGGACCTCGCCGCGCTGCGCATCAACCGCTCACCCGAGTCCGCCGCGGCGGCGCCGCCCGGCCGCCGCCGGCGGTGGCTCACGATCGGCCTGCCCGCCGCCCTCCTGGTTCTCGCCTCGGTCGTGGTGATCGCCGGTGGCGCGCTCGGCTCGGCGCTCCCGGTGCACTTGACGCCCGCGACGATGGTGTCGCCGATCCGCTCCGGCGCCGTGCTCGTCGCCAGCGGCTACGTCGTGGCCCAACGCAAAGCCGCCGTGGCCTCCAAGGGCACCGGCCGGCTCGTCTACCTCGGCGTCGTCGAAGGGGACCGGGTACGGGCCGGCCAGGTGATCGCCCGTATCGAGGACGCCGACGTCAAGGCCCAGCTGGCCCAGGCCCAGGCCAACGTCCAGGTCAGTCGTGCCGAGCTGCACGATGCCGAGCGGGCGCTGGCGCGGGAGCGGTTCCTCGGCGACAGTGGGTACTCGTCGGAGGCGAACCTGGACGCCGCGGAGGCCCGCTCCCTGCGCGTGAAGGCCGGCATCGCCGCCGCGGAGGCGGCGGTCGATGCCGCGCAGGTGGCGCTCGAGAATACCGTCATCCGCGCGCCCTTCGATGGCACGGTGTTGACGAAGAACGCGGACGTCGGGGAGGTGGTGGCGCCGCTCGCCGCGAGCGCATTCTCCAAGAGCGCCGTGGTCACGATCGCCGACCTGCGCTCGCTCCAGGTCGAGGCCGACGTGGCCGAATCGAACCTCGAAACCGTCAGCCCCGGCCAGCCGTGCGAGATCGTGCTGGACGCGTATCCCGATGTGCGCTACCCAGGCGCGGTGGCCAAGATCGTGCCGACGGCGGACCGCGCCAAGGCGACGGTGCAGGTCAAGGTCGCCTTCCGCTCCTACGACGCGCGCGTGCTGTCGGAGATGAGCGCCAAGGTCCACTTTCTCCCGCGCCCCTCGTCGGTGGCCGTGGACACGCAGTCTGTCCTCGTGGTTCCGAGCAGCGCGGTGGCCGAGCGAAACGGGCGCAGCGTGGTGTACGTCGTGGAGCGCGGCCGGGCGGTGGAGATGCCGGTCGTCGTCGGCCGGCAGGTAGGCTCGTCCGTGGCCATCCGCGAAGGATTGCGTCCCGGCGTTCCGGTGATCGACAGCGTGGCCGGCCGCTTGCGCGACGGCGCCAGAGTCAAGGTCCAGTAGAGGAGCGCATGCCCAATCCGATCGTCCAGGTTCGTGGCGTCTCGAAGGCCTATCGGCGCGACAGCATGGTGATTCCCGTGCTGTGCGACATCTCGCTCGACGTCCCTGAGGGAGAATTCCTCGGCCTGATGGGCCCTTCGGGCTCCGGGAAGACCACGCTGCTCAACCTGATCGCGGGCATCGATCGCCCGGACGCGGGGACGGTCACGGTCGCCGGCACGGATGTGACCACGCTGAGCGAATCGCAGCTCGCCCGCTGGCGCGCCACGCACATCGGCTTCGTGTTCCAGTTCTACAACCTGCTCCCGGTGCTCACGGCGTACGAGAACGTCGAGCTGCCGCTGCTCTTGACGCCGCTCTCCAAGGCCGAGCGGCGCAAGCACGTCGAGACGGCGCTCACCCTGGTCGGCCTGGAGGACCGGGTGCATCACTTTCCGCGGCAGCTCTCGGGGGGTCAGGAGCAGCGCGTGGCCATCGCGCGCGCCATCGCGACCGACCCCACGATCCTGGTGGCGGACGAGCCGACGGGCGACCTCGATCGCAAGTCCGCCGAGGAGGTGTTGACCCTGCTCGAGCGGCTGAACCGGGAGTTCAAGAAGACCGTCGTGATGGTGACGCACGACCCGCACGCGGTCGAACGGGCGCACATCGTGCGTCACCTCGACAAGGGCGAGCTGCAGTGAGGGCGCGACCGTGAAACTGCTCAAGATCGTCCTCAAGAACCTGTTCCGGCACCGGCTGCGCACGGCGCTCACGATGCTCGGGATCGCCACGGCGGTGATGGCGTTCGGCCTGATCCGCACGATCGTGGGCGCGTGGAACGCCGGCGTCGCGTCGTCGGCCGCGAACCGCATGATCACGCGGCACAGCGTGTCGTTCATCTTCCCGCTGCCGGCGCCGTACCGCCCGCAGATCGCCCGGGTCCCGGACGTGACGGCGGTGTCGTGGGCGAATTGGTTCGGCGGCGTGTACGGCGACCCCAACGATTTCAAGAACTTCTGGCCGCGTCTGGCGGTGGACCCGGAGACGTTCTTCGACCTGTACCCCGAGTTCCAGGTGCCGCCGGACCAGCTCGCCCAGTTCCGGAAGGAGCGCAACGCCTGCATCATCGGCCGCAAGCTGGCGCAGCAGCACGGCTTCAAGATCGGTGATGTGATCACGATGGAAGGCGATATTTTCCCCGGCCGCTGGGCGTTCGTCGTCCGCGGGATCTACACGGGCCGGGACGCGTCCACTGATGAGACGCAGATGTTCTTCCAGTGGAACTATCTGTACGAGCAAGTGCAGCAACGAGAGCCGGGCCGGTCCGTGGGCGTCGGCTGGTACATCCTGCGCGTGCAGGCGCCGGACGCGATGCCGCAGGTCGCCGCCGCCGTCGACGAGCAATTCCAGAATTCGCGCGCGCCGACCAAGACCGAGAGTGAGAAGGCGTTCCAGCAGGGCTTCGTGCAGATGTCGAGCGCCATCATCACCTCGCTGCAGGTGATTTCCGTCGTGATCGTGGGGATCATCCTCCTGGTGCTCGCGAACACGATCGTGATGGCGGTGCGGGAGCGGGCGCGCGAGTACGCCGTGCTCAAGACGCTGGGCTTCTCGGCGCGACATCTTGTGGGTCTGATCTTGGGGGAATCGCTCCTGATCTCCCTCTGCGGCGGCGCCCTCGGCCTGGCGCTCACATTCCCCATGGTGCGGGGGTTCGCCAAGGCCCTGCCGACGTTCTTCCCGGTCATCAACGTCGCGCCGCTGACGATCGCGCTGGCGCTCGGCGCGGCGCTCGTCGCGGGGGTGGCCGCGGCGCTGCTCCCCGCCACGCGAGTCGTGCGCACGCCCATCGTGGCCGGCCTGCGCACGGTGGGATAGCGGACGCCCGATGCGGATTCCCTTCTCCTACGTGTGGCGGAGTCTCTGGGCCCGCCGCCTCACCACCGCCCTCACGCTCGGCGGCGTGGCGCTCGTGGTGTTCGTGTTCGCGGGGGTCCTGATGCTGGCCCAGGGCCTCGAGGCGACCCTCGTCGACACCGGCTCGCCCGACAACGCCATCGTCCTGCGGCGCTCGGCAGGCTCGGAGCTGGTCAGCCAGATCGATCGCGGCATGGCGAGCGTGCTCGAGACGCAGCCCGAGGTGGCGCCCGCGAAGGACGGCCGCCCGCTGCTGTCGCGGGAAGTCGTCGTCGTGATCAACCTCTATAAGAAGAAGACGAACGGGATGAGTAACGTCTCGGTACGCGGGGTGTCGCCTCAGGCGTTCGAGCTGCGGCCCGGCTTCCGCGTCGCTGAGGGCCGCCCGTTCCAGTTCGGCACCCACGAGATTGTCGTGGGCCGGAACATCGCGCACCGGTTCCAGGGCGTCGCCCTGGGCGCGGACCTGTCGTTCGGGGGAGACCGCTGGACCGTGGTCGGGATCGCCGACGCCGGCGGCACCGGCTTCGACTCCGAGATCTGGGGCGACGCGGACCAGCTGATGCAGGCCTTCGGGCGGCCCGTGTACTCATCCGCGACGTTGCGGCTGCGCGATCCCGGCCAGTTTGACGCGCTGAAGGCGCGGCTCCAGGCCGACCCGCGCTCCCAGTCCCTGGAGGTCAAGCGCGAGCAGGACTTCTACCGCGAGCAATCACAGGCGATGGCGAAGTTCATCAAGATCCTCGGGCTCCTCGTGACGACCATTTTCAGCGTCGGCGCGATGATCGGCGCGATGATCACGATGTACGCGGCCGTCGCGACCCGGGTCGTCGAGGTGGGGACCCTGCGCGCCCTGGGGTTCCAGCGCCGCAGCGTGCTGGCCGCGTTCCTGGTCGAGTCGGTGCTGCTCGCGATCGCCGGTGGCGTGGCGGGCGTCGGGCTCGCCTCCCTGCTCTCGTTCGCCCGGGTGTCGACCCTCAACTTCGGGAGCTTCTCGGAGATCGGGTTCGGCTTCGCGTTGTCGCCGGGCGTCATCATGACGGCTCTGATCTTCGCCGTGGTGATGGGAGTGGTCGGCGGCTTCCTCCCGGCGGTGCGGGCCGCGCGCTTGAACATCGTCAACGCGCTGCGGGCGTCGTAGGACCCGATGGTGACGGTGACCGCGCTCGCCGCGCACACCCCCGAAGCAGTACGCGCGGCGCTCGCGGCGCGCGGCTGGGACGCCCACCCCGCCCGGTTCGCCGCGAGCGGTATGCAAGCGCTCGTCGTCCTCCTCGACGACATCACGGAAGCCGAGCGCGAAGGCCTGGTCCGCTGGGCCGCGAAGGCCGGCGCCGATGTCCTCACCGGCGAGGGTTGGGCGCTGGTCGGCGCGGCCGCGAGCCGGCTCGCGCCCCTGGCGCGCCCGGATCGGTTGCCAACCGGGCTGGAGCGCCTGGCGCCGGAGCTGGGCCGCTTCCTTACGACCTACGCGGAGCCGCCGCGCGGCTGGGACATCGCCGGGCGCCGCGTCACGCTCGACCACCCCGTGCTCATCGGCATTGTGAACGTGACGCCGGACTCGTTCTCGGACGGCGGGAGGTTCGCCACGCTGGACCGTGCCATCGCGCAGGCGGAGCGGCTGGCGTCGGAGGGCTGCGAGCTGTTGGACGTGGGCGGCGAGTCCACGCGCCCCGGCGCCCCGCCGGTGTCCGACGCGGACGAGATCGCGCGCGTGGCGCCCGTCATCGAGCAGCTCGCGCGCCGGGGCCTGGGGCCCGTGTCGGTGGACACCCGCAAGGCCGCGGTGGCGCGAGCCGCCCTCGCCGCCGGTGCCACGGTGGTGAACGACGTGTCGGGACTGTCGTTCGATCCAGCGCTCGCGCGCGTCGTGGGCGACGCCGGTGCGGGGCTGATCGTGATGCACACGCGCGGCACGCCGGAGACGATGGATTCGCTGGCCGTGTATCGGCACGTGGCGGCGGAAGTGGCCGCAGAGCTGGGCGTGGCCGCCGCGCGGGCGGAGGCGGGGCCGGTGGCGCGGGAGCGCATCGTGGTGGATCCGGGCTTCGGCTTCGCCAAGACGCCGGAGCAGAACTTTCGGCTGCTCGACGAGCTGGCAACCATCGTCGGCTTGGGCTATCCTGTAGCCGTGGGACCGTCCCGGAAGCGATTCCTCGGGGCCGCGACCGGGCGGCCGGTGGAAGACCGCGATCGCGCGACGGCCGTGGCGTGCGCGCTCGCGTGGGAGCGGGGCGCGCGCTTGTTCCGGGTCCACGACGCCGCGCTCGCGGGTGAAGCGCTGCGGGTGGCCGGCGCGACGACGAGCGTACCGTGAATTTCGAGACCTACCGGTTCCTCACTCCGCGGCTGTGGCCGGACGTGGTCGAGATCCTGCTCGTCGCGTTCGTGATCTATCGGTTCCTCCTGTTCCTCGTCGGGACGCGCGCGATGCAGATCGTCGTCGGCGTGATGATCCTGTCGATCGCGTACTTCGTGTCGCTGCTCGCGAAATTCACGATGATCAGCACGCTCCTGTCCTACGTGTTCACGTTTGGCGCGTTCGCGGCCGTGGTCGTATTCCAACCGGAGCTACGCAACGCGCTCGCGCGGCTCGGCCAGTCCCGCTTCATGCGGCGCTTCTCGCAGAGCGAGCGCCAGTCGGTGGCCGAGGAGATCGCGGAGGCGATGGACCGGCTGTCGCGGGCCGGCACCGGCGCGATCATCGCCGTGGAAGGCGACATCGGGCTCGAGGAGTTCATTTCGTCGGGCGTGCCGATGGAGGCGAAGGTGTCGGCCGACCTGCTGACGACGATCTTCACGCCCTATTCGCCGCTGCACGACGGCGCCGTCCTGGTGCGCGGCGACCGCATCATCGGGGCGGGTTGCGTGCTGCCCCTCACCCAGTTCAAGGTCGTCGACAAGTCGCTCGGCACCCGGCACCGCGCCGCGCTGGGGTTGTCGGAGGAGACCGACGCCACGGTGCTCGTCGTGTCGGAGGAGACGTCGACGATCTCGATCGCGAGTCACGGCCTGCTGCACCGCCACCTGACGGCGCCGCAGGTGCGTGACCTCCTGTCCGGGACGATCTCGCACCTCGAAGGCGGCGAACGAGTTAGCGCTCCCGCCACCTAACCCCCCGATTGTTTCAGGCTGGGCCCCGGGCTAGCTTCTGCGGTTATGGATTTTGGCGTCCTGCCCGAGCGGCTGGCCCACGTACGGGCCGAGATCGCTCGCCGGCAGGCGGCCGCGGGCCGGACCGAGCCGGTCACGATTGTCGCCGTGACGAAGGGGTTCGGGCCGGAGGCCGTGGAGGCGGCGCTCGCCGCCGGCCTGGCCGATCTGGGCGAAAATCGCGTGCAGGAAGCGCTGGCGAAGCTCGACACGCCCGCCGGCCGGCGGGCCACGTGGCACTTGATCGGGCACCTGCAGCGCAACAAGGCGAAGCACGTCGCCGGGCGGTTCGCGCTGGTCCATTCGGTCGATGGGGCCGAGGTGGCGGAGGAGCTGGACCGGCGGGCCGCGGCGCAGGGCGCGAAGCAACGCGTGCTGCTCCAGGTGAACGTGGCCGGCGAGGCGCAGAAGAGCGGCTGCGCGCCCGGCGCGGCACCGGCGACGGCGCGGCAGGTGGCGGCGCTGCCGCACCTCGCGCTCGAGGGCCTGATGACGATCGCGCCGTTCACCGACGACCAGGCCGTACAGCGGGGCACCTTTCGAGCCCTGCGCGCGCTGCGGGATGGCTTGCAGGAGGAGGGGCTATGGCTGCCGACGCTCTCGATGGGGATGTCCGCCGACTACGGCATCGCGGTCGAGGAGGGAGCAACGGTGATCCGCTTGGGTACCGTCCTGTTCGGGTCCAGGGGCGCGACGGCGACGTGAGCGAGCACGCGTTCCCCCTGACGCCGCTCGACGTGCGCAAGCAAGAATTCCGCCGCACCCTGCGCGGCTATGAGCCGGTTGGCGTCGAAGACTTTCGCGGCCGCGTGGCCGACGAGCTGGAGCGGATCCTCCGCGAGAAGTCGGTGCTGGAGGAGCGGCTGGCGGCGCTCGGCGAGCAGCTGCGCGTGTACCGCGAACGGGAGCGCGCCATGAACGAGGCCCTCGTGGCGGCGCAACAGCTGCGCGAGGAGACGCGCTCCGGGGCGCAGCGCGAGGCGCAGGTGATCGTGCGCGAGGCGGAGGCCGAAGCGCGCCGCGTGCTCGACGTGGCGCGCGCCGCCCAGGGCGAGGTCGAGCGGCAGAGCGCGGACGTACAACGCCAGTTCCAGGCCTACGTGGCGGGATTCCGCGTCCTCCTCGAGCGGCAGCTCGCCGAGCTGCGCGCACTGGACGGCCAGCAGGGCGAATGATCGAGGCTGCGGTCCGCGCCGTGCGGGCGCGGACGGCGCTCGTGCCCGATATCGCGGTGATCCTGGGCACCGGGCTCGGCGGACTCGCCGACGAGCTGGTCGTGGAGACCCGGATTCCCTACGGCGAGATCCCGGGCTTTCCGCTCTCGACCGTCGAGAGCCATGCGGGCCGGCTGCTCGTCGGGACCCTCGCCGGCCGGCGCGTGGTCGCCATGCAGGGGCGGTTCCACTGCTACGAGGGATATACGCCGCAGCAGATCGGCTTTCCCGTGCGGGTGCTGGCGCAGCTCGGGGCGCGCACGGTGGTGGTGTCGAACGCGTGCGGCGGGATGCACCCGCTGTGGAGTCCCGGCGACCTCATGCTCATCGCGGACCACATCAATCTGTTGGGCGGCAACCCGCTGGTGGGACCGAACGACGAGCGCGTCGGTCCGCGGTTCCCCGACCTGTCGGAGGCGTACGACGCCGGTCTCCGCGCGCTGGCGCGCGCGGTGGCCCTGGAGTGCGGGATCACCCTGCGCGAGGGCGTGTACGTCGCCGTCACCGGGCCGAATCTCGAAACCCGGGCGGAGTACCGGATGCTGCGGGCGCTCGGCGCCGACGTCGTGGGGATGAGCACCGTGCCGGAGGTCATCACGGCGGTGCATCTGGGGATGCGGGTGCTGGGCCTGTCGATCGTCACCGACCAGTGCCTCGCCGACGCGCTCGCGCCCGCGTCGCTCGAGCAGATTCTCGCGGTCGCACGGGCGGCACAGCCGCGGCTCACGACGCTGGTGCGCGGCGTGGTCGAGCGCCTCAACTGATGACCTATCCGCTGTTCGACGCCACGCTCTCGGCGGACGCGCTCGAGAAGCAGCTGCTCGCGGCGTGGAAGCACGAGCGCTTGTTCCAGAAGACGCAGGAGGCCGCGCGCTACGGGCCGCCGTTCGTGTTCTTCGAGGGGCCGCCCACCGCCAACGGGCGACCGGGCATCCATCACGTGTTCGCCCGCACCATCAAGGACATGGTGTGCCGCTATCACACGATGCTCGGGCAGGGCGTGACGCGCATCGCGGGGTGGGACACCCACGGCCTCCCCGTCGAGATCGAGATCGAGAAGACGCTCGGCATCTCGGGCAAGAAGCAGATCGAGGCCTACGGCGTCGAGAAGTTCAACCGGCTGTGCCGCGAGAGCGTGTTCACGTACAAGACCGACTGGGAATCGCTCTCGGAGCGGATCGGCTATTGGCTCGACTACGAGCACGCCTACGTCACCTACACCAACGACTACATCGAGACGGTGTGGTGGCTGCTCAAGCGCCTGTACGACAAGGCGCTCCTGTATCGGGGCCACAAGGTCCTTCCCTACTGCCCGCGCTGCGGCACGGCCCTTTCCTCGCACGAGCTCGCGCTCGGCTACGAGGAAGTCCAGACCAACTCGGTGTACGTCTCGTTCCCGCTCGCCGGCGGCGCCGCCCGCCAGCTGGTGATCTGGACCACGACGCCGTGGACCCTCCTGTCGAACATCGCCGTCGCGGTGCACCCGGATCTGGAATACGGCGAGTACGAGGTCAACGGCGTGCGCTACGTGGTCGCGGCGGAGCGCGCGGGACACGTGCACGTGGGCGGCAAGCCGCTGGCGGCGGCGCCGCGGGTCGCCGGCTACCGCGGGCGCGAGCTGGTGGGGCAGAAGTACGTTCGGCCGCTCGACGTCGTCGAGCTGCCGCCGGAGGGGCAACGGGCCGTCGTCGTGGCAGGCGCGTTCGTGTCCGCGGAAGAGGGAACCGGTCTCGTGCACATGGCGCCCGCGTTCGGCGCCGACGACTACGCGGTCGCGCAGCAACACGGCCTCGCGTTCGTGAACCCGGTTGCCCCCGACGGCACGCTCCAGGGCACGCGCTGGGACGAGATCAACGGCAAGCTCGTCACCGACAAGGAGACGAACCGGCTGATCATCGAGCGGCTGAAGCACGAGGGCCGCTGGCTCGAGACGCTGCCCTACAAGCACAACTACCCGTTTTGCTGGCGCTGCGACTCGGCGCTCCTGTATTACGCCCGCACGTCGTGGTTCGTCCGCACCACCGCGGCGAAAGCGCGCATGCTCGAGGTGAACGCGCAGGTCGCCTGGCACCCGCCCGAAATGGGCACCGGCCGCTTCGGCGAGTGGCTCCAGAACAACGTGGATTGGGCGCTGTCGCGCGACCGGTACTGGGGCACGCCGCTCAACGTGTGGGAGTGTGGTGCGGACGCGGAGCACCGCGAAGTCATCGGTTCCTACGCCGAGGTGGCGGAGCGCTGGGGGAAACGGCTGCCGAAGGACTTCGATCCCCACAAGCCATACATCGACGAGTACACGTGGGGGTGCAAGCAGTGCGGCGGCACGATGCGACGCGTGCCCGAGGTGATCGACGCCTGGTTCGACTCGGGCGCCATGCCATACGCTCAGTGGCACTACCCATTCGAGCACCAGGCCGACTTCAAGGCGCACTTCCCGGCCGACTTCATCTGCGAAGGCGTGGACCAGACCCGCGGCTGGTTCTACTCGCTGCTGGCGATCGGGGTCACCGCGTTCGACGCGATCGTCTACAAGAACGTGATCGTCAGCGAGCTCGTGCTCGACGCGCAGGGCCAGAAGATGTCGAAGAGCCGCGGCAACGTGGTGAACCCCTGGGAGGTGATCGAGGAATACGGGGCGGACGCGGTGCGGCTGTACCTGCTGGGTCAGAGCCAGGTGTGGAAGCCGAAGCCGTTCGATCGCCGCCAGATCCCGGACGTGACGGGCGGGTTTCTCAACACCCTCCGCAGCACCTACGACTTCTTCGGCCGCTACGCCCAGGATTGGACGCCGCCGCCGGACGCCGCGGCGACGCCGTTCGAGAAACGCCCCGCCGCTGATCGCTGGCTGCTCGCGCGCCTCGACGAGGTCGTGGAGGAGGTGCGCCGGGCGTGGTCGGACTACGACGTGACCAGCGGCGTGCGAGGGATCATGGACTTCGTAGGCGAGGACCTGTCGCGCTGGTACATCCGGCGCAACCGCCCCCGCTTCTGGGCGCCCGACCGGGCCACCGACGCGGTGGCCTTGGAGACATTGCACGAAGCCCTGGTCACGTCGGCGCGGCTGCTGGCGCCGGCGGCGCCTTTCGTGTCCGACTGGATCCACCGCGCGCTCGCGAGAACCTCGGTCCACCTCGCCTCATTCCCCGCCGATCAGGGTCGCCGGGCGCCGGAGCTGCTCCAGGCGATGGCCGCAGTGCGCAAGCTCGCGTCGCTGGCGCGCGCGGCCCGGGAGACCAAGCAGCTCCACGTCCGGCAGCCCGTGGCCAAGATCCAGGTGGTGGTCCCGGCGGCCGTGAAGGGCCCAGCCTTGGCGGACCTGTTAGATATCTTGGCCGCGGAAGTGAACGCCAAGACAATCGAAGTGGCGGGGTCGGACCACGACCTGGTCCGGCTCAAGGGGAAGGCGGAATTCCGGAGCCTGGGCAAGCGCTACGGCAAGGACACGCCCCGCGCGGCCGCTGCGGTGTCGCAGCTCACGGCGGCGGACCTGCAGGCGCTCGAACGTGGTGAGCCCGTCCGCGTCGGCGAGTTCGAATTCCGGCCCGAGGACGTGTTGGTGACGCGCGAGGTGGTGAGCGATTGGGCCGTCCAGGCAGACGGCCCGTACGTCGCGGCGGTGGACCCCCGGCTCACGGACGACCTGGTCCAGGAAGGACTGGCGCGCGAGCTCGTGAATCGGGTGCAGCGCCTCCGCAAGGAAGCGGGGTACGAATACACCACGCGCATCGAGCTCAGCGTGGCCGGTGCCGAGGAGATCGTGGCGGCCGTGTCCGCGTTTCAGAGCTTCGTCGAGGGCGAGACGCTGGCGCGCAAAATCGTCCTCGGCGCCGTGCTGAGCGCAGCTGATGTGACCCGGGAAGTGGACATCGACGCGCGCCGCGTGACCATTGCGCTCCGGCGCCATGACGGACGAAAGGGCGGTACGCGATAATGCCGACAAAATCCAAGACCAAAGCGAAGGCCAAGCCCAAAGCGACCAAGGCCAGCCTGAGCAAGAAGCAGCTGGCCCATCTCGAGAAGCGCTTGCACGAAGAGCGCGCCCGGGTGATGAAGGAGCTCGGCTATTACGACGAGTCCTTCAACTCGAGCCTGCAGGCATCCGACGGGGACCTCTCGAGCTATTCGTTCCACATGGCGGATCAGGGCACCGACGCCATGGAGCGCGAGAAGGCGTTCCTGTTCGCCTCGCAGGAGGGTCGCTACCTCTGGCACGTCAACCAGGCGCTGCGGCGGCTGTACCAGGCGCCCGAGAAGTTCGGCACCTGCGAGCAGTGTGGCGAGGAGATCGGCTTCGAGCGGCTCGACGCGCTGCCCCACGCCCGGCTGTGCATCAAGTGCAAGGCGAAAGAAGAAGATGGGAAACGCCGCTGACCGCCGGCTGTTCTGGGCCGCCGCGGGCGCGGTGGTGGCCGCCGACCTGGCCACCAAGCTGCTCGCCGAATCGGTTCTGGCGCGTCACCTGCCGGTGCAGGTCGTCGGGAGCTACGTGCAATTCCGGCTCGTGTACAACAAGTGTGCGGCGTTCGGGCTATGCCTCGGCACCTACTCGAACTGGATCTTCTTCGGGCTCGCGATCATCGCCCTGTTCGTGCTGCGCTCGATGGTGCGCTCGGCGCGGCCGGGCGACCGCGTGCGCCTGCTGTCCCTCGCGCTCGTGTGCGCCGGGGCGGTGGGGAACGTGATCGATCGCGTGCGCAGCCCCCAGGGGGTCGTGGACTTCGTGGACGTGGGGATCGGGACGGCGCGGTGGCCGACCTTCAACGTCGCCGACTCCGCGATCACGGTCGGGGCGATCGCCCTCGCGATCTCGCTCTGGCTCGAAGGCCGGGCGCACGAGCGAACGAAGGAGGCCGGGACGGCCGGGCCCTGATGGCCGCGGTGACGTTCTGCATCCTCGCCTCCGAGACCGAGCGCCTCGACCGCTTTCTCGCCGATCAGCTGGCGCTGTCCCGCACCGTCGCCTCTCGCATCATCGCCGCCAAACGCGTCACCTGTGACGGTCGGCCGCTGCGCGCGTCGGCCCAGCTCGAGCGCGGCGCCGTCCTGAGCATCGAGCTGCCGCCGGAGGAGCCGCCGCCCAAGAGCTACGCTCCCGCCCACGTGGACCTCACCTTCGCCTACGAAGACGAGCACCTCGCCGTGCTCGACAAACCCGCCGGCCTGGTCGTGCATCCGGGACCGGGGCACTGGGACGACACGCTCGTCAACGTCCTGACGGAACGGGGAACCGCGCTCGCGCCGGGCGCGGCGGCAGGCCGCCCCGGGATCGTGCACCGGCTCGACCGCGACACGTCGGGCCTGCTGCTCGTGGCGAAGACCGACCTCGCGCATCGCCGCCTGGCCCACATGATCGAGCGGCGCAAGGTCGAGCGCGTGTACGCCGCGCTCGCCTGGGGCCACTTCGCGCGCAGTCCCGTGGACATCGAGGCGCCGATCGCGCGCCATCCCAAGGATCGGACGCGCATGACGGTCCTCGCAAGCGGCCGGCACGCGGTCACGCACGCCCGCGTGATCGCCCGGTTCGCGCAGACCGACTTGCTGCGCGTGACGCTGGGCACGGGGCGCACCCACCAGATCCGCGTGCACCTGGCGCACGTCGGGCATCCGGTCGTCGGGGACCGCGAGTACGCGTTCGGTGGGAGCCGGCGCGTCACGCCGTCCGAGCGCCAGGCGGCCGAGCGCCTCGAGACGCTCGCGCCGCGTCAGCTGCTCCACGCCGCCCAGCTCGCTCTCATCCATCCCGTGAGCGGCACGCCCCTGGTGCTGCGTTCGGAATGGCCCGCCGATCTGGTGCCGGCGCTCGCCGCAGCGGCCGCCGATACCGCTTTGCTTGCTCAACGCAACCCCTTGCAGTATCTTGGCTTCTTCGCATCGGATGAGTGACGCCGGGGTCGTCCGACTGCTCGTGTTTCGGGTAGGCCCCCTCGTCTGCGCCGTCGAGGCGGAGCGGGTGCGCGAGATCCTCCCCCGGTTCGCGCCGACCCGGATTCCCGGGGCGCCGGCCGTGGTGGCGGGGTTGGTGAACGTGCGGGGCACCCTCGTCACCGTCGTGGAGGGGTGGCGGGTGCTGCATCAGCCCGAGCCGTCCGCCGACGCAGTGCCCGGCACCACGGTGCTGCTCGAGGTCGGCGGGGGGAAAAAGGTCCTCGGCTTCACGGTCGACGAAGTGGTGGACCTCCTCTCGGTGGGTGGGGAGTCGCTGGAACGCCGCCGCGCGCTGCCCGGCATCGATCCGACGCTGGTGCGGGCCGTGGGTCGCCGCGCCGGTCAACTCTTCGTGGTCCTCGATACCGACGCGCTGCTAACCCCGATTCTGTCTTCCTAGGGAGGATGCGTGAGCCACACCGTCCTCGTCTGCGACGACGCCATCTTCATGCGGACGATGATCAGTGACATCCTGGGCCAGGCCGGCTTCGAGATCGTGGGCGAAGCGGAGACGGGGTCCCAGGCGGTCGAGAAGTACCGGCAGTTGAAGCCCGATCTGGTCACGATGGACATCGTGATGCCGGACATGGGCGGCATCGACGCAGTGCGCGAGATCGTGAAGCACGATCCCGACGCGAAGATCCTCATGTGTAGCGCGATGGGTCAGCAGGCGCTCGTGGTCGAGGCGATCCAGGCGGGCGCGAAGGACTTCGTCGTGAAGCCGTTCCAGCCGTCGCGCGTGCTCGAGGCCGTGCAGCGCGTCCTCGGCTGATTCCATGGACCTGTCGCAGTACGCCGAGCTGTTCCTGGCCGAGAGCCGGGAGCACTTGAGCGCCTGCAATCAGCTCCTGCTCGAATGGGAGCGCGCGCCCGCGAGCGCCGCGCCCGTCGCCGGGCTGTTCCGTGCCGTGCACACCGTGAAGGGGATGGCGGCGACCATGGGCTACGCCCGGGTCACCGACCTCGCGCACCGCGCCGAGAACCTGCTCGACCTGCTGCGCCGCGGGGGCCGGCCCGCGACGGACGACCTGCTGCAGCTGTTGTTCCGGGCGCGCGACGCGCTGGAAACGGCGGTCGAGCTGTCGGTGGTGGGGCGGGAAGACGAGATCGACGTCGCGGACACGCTGGCCGATCTCGATGGGGCCGCGGCCGAGCTCGCCAGTCGCGGCGGGCATACGGCGCCGGCGCCTGCCCCGGCTCCCGGCGTCGAAGCGCCGGCCACCGCCGGTCGCCTGGTGCAGGTGACCCTGCGCTCGGACGCGCCGCTCAAAGGCGGGCGCGCGCTGCTCGTCCTCAAACGGGCGCAGGCGCTGGGCCCCGTGCACGGCGTGACACCGTCCGAGGCGGTGTTCGAGACCGACGAGTTCGACGGACGCTTCAGCTTCCGGATCGACGCGTCCACCGCCGCGCCGGACCTCGAGCGCGCCGTGCGCGCCGCGGGCGACGTGGAGCACGTGACGGTGGGTGGGGAAGAGCGGCGTGCACCGTCGCCGGTCGCGCCGGGTGGCGCGACTGGGCCGCCGGCCGAGGCGAAGAGCCGGCATATCCGCGTCGATCTGCGGCGGCTCGACGGGTTGATGGACCTGATCGGCGAGCTCGTGACGGTGCGCGGCCGGTTGAACGAGCTCGCCGCCTACGCGCGCGACCCGGCGATCGACGACGTCGCGATTCAGGTGTCGCGTCTCTCGACCGAGCTGCAGGCCGAGATCATCCAGGCGCGCATGACGCCGGTGTGGCAGGTGTTCGACCGGTTTCCGCGGCTGGTTCGGGACCTCGCGCGCGAGCTGGGCAAGCAGGTGGTGTTCCGCGTGGAGGGCAAGGAGATCGAGCTCGACCGCGCGATCCTGGACGAGCTGGGCGACCCGCTGCTGCACCTGCTGCGCAACGCGGTGGACCACGGCATGGAGACGCCCGCCGAGCGGCGGCGGGGCGGCAAAGCGCCCGAAGGCGAGATCGTCCTGGCGGCGGTGCGCGAGCGCGCCAGCGTGGCGATCAGCGTGACGGACAACGGGCGCGGCATCGCGCGGGGGAAGATCCTGGAGCGTGCCAAACGGGACGGCGTGGTGGATGCGCACGCCGAGGCGCTGTCGGACGATCAGCTGCTGCGGGTGCTCGCCCGGCCGGGGTTCTCGACCGCGGACGCGGTGACGAGCGTCTCGGGGCGCGGCGTGGGCATCGACGTCGCGGTGACGCGCATCCGGGCCTTGGGCGGCTCCATCGAGATCCGCTCCGAGGAAGGGAAGGGGACGACCTTCGTGCTGCGCCTCCCGGTGACGCTCGCCATCGTGCGGGCGCTCATCGCCGGCGTGGGGACGGAGCGGTACGCCCTGCCGCTCACGTACGTCTCGGAGACGGTGGAGTTCGGGGTCCAGCCGACCACCACCGTGGAGGGCCGCGAGGCGATCGTGCTGCGCGACCGCGTGGTGCCCCTGGTGCACCTGCGGCGGCTGCTCGGCGTCATCGGGGATGCCCCGACCCGGTGTCCGATCATCGTACTCGAGATGGGCGAGCGGCGCAGCGGCATCGTGGTGGATGGGATGCTGGGACAGCACGAGATCGTCGTGAAGGGGTTCGACGCGCCGCAGGGCACGCTGCCGGTGTTCAGCGGGGCGACCATCATGGGCGACGGGATCCCCGCGTTGATTCTCGACGCCGGCGGACTCCTGTAGGGGAGGCGGTATGGAGGACGTCCGGGATCTGAAGGAGCTGCAGATCGACGCGCTACGCGAGGTGGCGAACATCGGCGCCGGCCACGCCGCCACGGCGCTGTCGCAGCTCACCAACCGCCGCATCATGATCAGCGTGCCGAAGATCAACATCGTGCGCCTGGAGGAGGTGCCGGAGCTGCTCGGCAACCCGCAGGACGTGGTGGCGGCGGTGCTGATGCACATGCTGGGCGACCTGACCGGGCGCACGCTGTTGCTCTTTCCGGAGGCGGTGGCGCGACGGCTGTGCGACATGCTGCTGCGCCGGCCGATCGGCACGACGGCGGGGTTCGATGCGCTCGAGCAGTCGTGCCTCAAAGAAGCGGGCAACATCCTCTCGGGCGCCTACATGAACGCCCTCTCCGACTTCATGGGCATGCTGTTGCTGCCGTCGGTGCCGAGCCTCGTGGTCGACCTTTCGGCGGCCGTGCTCACCACTACGTACCTCAACTTCGGGCACGAGCGAGATTTCGTGTTCTGCGTCGAGACCGCGTTCACCATCGACGCGGGAGAGGGATTGCGGGGCGACTTCCTGCTGCTCCCCGATCTGGCGTCGCTCAAGGCCATCTTCGACGCCATTCGTCTGACCTGACCCGTGACGGCGCCCGCGCTCTCGGAACGCGACCTCGCCGTCCTCCGATCCTTCGCCCGCCGGATCGACCCCTCGGACGCCGGGGCCCATAACAACCTCGGCGTCCTCTATTATCAGAAGAGTCTCGTCGAGGACGCGATCGCGGAGTTCACGCGCGCGCTCGAGCTCGACCCGAAGATGCAGGTGGCGCAGCGCAACCTCGAAATCGCCTACCACGACACCGGCTACTACGATCGCCAGGTCGCCCAGCTGCGCGAGCGGCTGCGTCAGACGCCGGACGACCGCGACGCCCGCTGGGAGCTGGGCCGCGCCTACGCGATCCTGGGGTCGTACGAGGAGGCCGTCGGAGAGTTCGAGCAGCTCCTCGCCCAACGCGCCAACGACGTGGCCGCGATCATCCAGCTCGGCCTCGCGGAGAAGAATCGCGGCCGTCCGGAGGCCGCGACCGACTGGTTCCTGCGCGCGGTCGAGCTCGAGCCCAAGTCCACCGTCGTGCACTTCTACCTCGGCGAGATCTACTACAACCGTGGGCTGAACGCGGAGGCGCTCGCCGCCCTGGAGCGCGCCGTGGAGCTGAATCCCGACAACGCCAACGCGCACTACCTGATGGCCTTCGTGCTGGGCGACCTGGGCCGCCACCAGGACGCGCGCGCCTCCTCCAAGCGCGCCATCCAGCTGAACCCGCCGCTGGCCCGGGCGCAGACCAACCTCTCGCTCGAGCGCTACACCGCGGAGCGCAAGAGCCAGGAGCGGCGCCAGCGGCTCGTCCCCGAGCCGCAGGTGGTCGAAGGGAACGAGCTCGCCCACTACAATCTCGGGCTCGCCTTCCGGCAGAAGGGCTACTACGCGGAGGCCCTGCGCGAATACCGCCTGGCGCTGGAGCGGGGCGAGGACCGGCGCCTCACGCTGCAGGCGATGGCCGAAGTGCACCTCCTGAAGCACGACTTCGCCGCGGCGCTCGAGCTGTACGACACGCTGCTGCGCGAGGTTCCCGATTCGCCCAAGCTGTGGAACGAGCGCGGCGTCGTGCTGCACCAGGCCGGCCGGGGCGAGGACGCGCTCGCGTCCTACCGCCAGGCCGTCGAGGTGGACGCCAAGTACGTGCTCGCCTGGAACAACCTCGGCGTGGTCCAGGCGCCCACCACCGACACCGACGCGGCGATCGAATCGTTCCGGACGGCGCTGCAGATCCAAGGGACGTTTCACGCCGCGCGGCTCAACCTCGCCCTGCTGCTCTATCAGCTCCGGCGGTTCCAGTTGTCGCTCGAAGCGTACCGCCAGGTGCTGTCGAGCGAGCCCAAGTCGGCCGCGGCGTGGAACGGCGTGGGGCTCGTGCTGGTGGAGCTGAAGCGGTTCCCGGATGCGCGCAACGCCTTCGTGCGGGCCGTCGAGGCCGACCCCGACCACGCCGGGGCGCATTACAACCTGAGCTTCACGCTCTCCAACCTGGGCGATTTCGACGGCGCGTTGCGCGCCACCAAGCGCGCGCTCGAGCTCGATCCCTACTACGTGTCGCAGAAGTTCGCGCTCACGATCGATCTGCAGTACGAGAAGGCCACGATCGGGATCGCGCCGGAGATCTCGGCCGACGTGACGGCGGAGACGATCGGCGAGGACTTCAACTTCGACCAGCGGCTGCTGGACAACATCTTCCAGGAGCTCGCGCCGCCGCCGGCCGCCGCGGAGCCGCCGGGCGCGAAGGCCGCGGACGACCCGCTCGCGCTGGCGCGCGATTACGTGAGCAAGGGCCTCATGGACGTGGCGGCCGCCGAGGCGGTGCGCGCGGTGCAGCGGGGGGCGAGCCGCGCGGATGCGGCGGTGCTGCTCGGGGACATTTTCGCGAAGCGGGCGCTCCACGGCGAGGCACTCGAGCGCTATCGCGAAGCGCGCGGCCTCGAGCCCAGCCGCGCCGACGCGCGGCTCGGTGAGGTGAAGGCCCTGTTCGCCCTCGGCGGCCAGCGCGCCGAGGAGGCGCGCGGGCTGGCGGAGGAGCTGCTCGCGCTCACGCCGGACGACGTGGACGCGCTCGTGGCGGTCGCCAAGGGGCGCGCCGCCGGGGGCGACGCCGCCGGGGCGCTCACCGTCCTGCAGCAAGCGCAGACGCGCGCTCCCGGCCGCGCCGATCTGCACAAGCTGCAGGGCGACGTCACGCGCAGAATCGGCGACAAGGCGGCTGCGCTCGCCGCCTACCAGTCGGCGCTCCAGCTCGACCCGGGGTTCGTCCAGGTGTGGCTCGACCTGGGGCGGTTGCACGAGGAGAAGGAAGCGTGGGGCGACGCCCAGCAGGCGTATGAGCGGGCGCTGGACGCGCTGCCCACGTTCCACGAGGCGGCGCTCGCGCTCGCGGACCTGCTGCGGCGCTCGGACCGCGTTCGGCAGGCCGTCGTGCGCCTGGCCGAGATGCTCGAGCAGGACCCGTACGACCTGTTGGCGTTGCTGCTGCTCGGGCGCGCGTTGCTCGACGACAAGCGCGACACCCAGGCGCTCGAGGCGTTCCAGCGCGCGCTCAAGTTCGACCCCGAGCAGGTCGAGGCGTTGTTCCAGCTGGGCGTGGCGCTGGCGCGGCTGCATCGCTATGGCGAGGCGGTGCAGGCGTGGGGAAAGGTGACCCGGATCGATCCCGCGGGGCCCTTCGCGCAACGGGCGCGCATCCATGCCCGCACCGCGCTCGACCTGCAGCACATCTTCGCCTCCGACGTGGCCTGAGCCATGGCGATCGAAGGCCCCCTGAAGGAGCTCGGGATTCACGATGTCTTCCAACTCCTCGACCTGAGCCGGAAGACAGGCGTGCTGCGCGTCACCTCCGAGCTGCGCCACAACGCCGGCACGATCTACTTCGAGGGCGGCGCCATCATCTTCGCCGAGATCCGCTCGAACCCGCACCCCCTGGGCGCCCTGCTGCTCCGGACCGGGAAAATCGGCGAGGCCGACCTGGAGCGCGCCCGCGACATGCAGCTGCGCCAGGGCGACACGCGCCGGTTCGGCGAGATTCTCGTCTCGCTGGGCGCCCTCACTCCGCGGGAGCTCGAGCGCCAAGTCCGGTTTCAGATCGAAGAGGTCGTGTTCGAGGTGATGGGCTGGCGTGAAGGATATTTCTCGTTCACCGAGGGAATGCTCGCCGAGGTGCCGACGGAGGCCACGGTGCGGATTCCCACCGAGGCGCTGCTGATGGAAGGGGCCCGGCGCATCGACGAGTGGGCCCGCATCGAAGGCCGCATTCCGCATCTCGGTGTGGTGCCGACGCTGGCGCCGCCCCTGCAGGGGAACGAAGGCGGGCTCGACCTGCTCCCGCCCGAGTGGGAGATGCTGGCGATGATCGACGGCGCGCGCGACGTGCGCGGCATCGCGTCCGAGCTGGGGCGCTCGGACTTCGAGGTCGCGAAGACCCTGTTCGGACTCGAGAGCGCGGGCGTGATCGTGCTGTCGGATCCCGGCGCCACCCCGCGCGAGCGGACCACGCTCGCGGGCGATCTGGCCGAGCTCATGGCGCGCGCCGAGGACGCGCTCGCGCGCCGCGACGTCGAGGAGGCGCGCGGCGTGGCGGAGCAGGCCGCCGGCGCGCATCCCCACGATCCTGCCCTGCACCTGCTGCTCGGCCGCATCGCGCTCGCTGCGGGACGCGCCGCCGATTCGGTCGAGGAGCTGCGCCGCGCGCTCCGGCTCGACCCCCTGCTCGTGGCTGCCCACCGGGTGCTCGGCTACGCGCTCGTCGCCACCGGCCGGTTCGGCGAGGCGGTGGAGCAGTGGGACCAGTGGGAGCGGCTCGCGCCGCGCTCGGACACGGAGTTGGCGCAGGTCGACGAGGTGCGCCGTACCAAGGCCGCCGCGCGGACCCTCGCCGGGACGGGCACGGGGACCGGTATGCATGCCTGACGACGTCAAGACGCTCTCGGCGCAGCTGGCTCAGGACCCGGACAGCCTCCTGTTTCTGCGGTTAGCGGAGCTGCTGCGGCAGAGGGGGCAGGTCGACGCCGCGCACCGGGTCGCCTTGACCGGCCTCGAGCGCCATCCGCACCTCGCCGACGCGCACGACCTGTACGCGCGCATCCTCGCGGACAAGCACGACTACGAGCGCGCGTTCGATGAATGGGACATGACGCTCCGCATCGCCCCCGCCCACGTGGGAGCGCTGAAGGGGCTCGCGTTCCTCTATTTCAAGGTCGGCGACGTGCAGCAGGCGGCCGCGCACCTCGAGGCGGCGCAGCGTGCCGCGCCCGACGACCCCGGCGTGGCGCAGGCGCTGGCCCTGGCGCGCGGCGGCGCGAGCGAGGTGGAGCGCGAGCCTCCACCGGACGTGCCGCTGGCCCCGGCGGCTCAGCCGCTCGAGGAGGCACGCGTGTTCGCGGGCCTGGAAGGGGCGCAGGAGGGGCTGTTGCTGCTCGACGCGTCGGGACGGGTGCTCGGCGGCGCCCTCAAGGACCCGCAGGGGCAGGACGTGACCGACGCGGTGGCCGCCTACCTCGCGGGCGTCTCCCAGGAGGCGGCGCGTACGGTGAAGCTCCTTGGCCTGGGAGGCTGGACCGGGCTCGCGGCCGAAGGGAAGCTGGGCCACATCCATCTCACGCAGCCCACCGGCGACGCGCTGTTGCTGGTGGTGCGCGACCGCGCCGTGCCGATGGGCCGGCTCGCGATCATCGCCCAGCGCGCGGCCCTCGCGGCGCGTCGCTGGCTCGAGGCGCACGCGTGACGGCGGCGGCGGGCTACGGCCGGGCGCTCGATCTCATCACGCGCGTCCGCGGGGTCCGGGGCGCGATGCTGGTGTCCGCGGAGGACGGGATCGTGGTGGCCGACCAGCTGATGGAGGGCATCAAGGGCCCGGCGGTGGCGGCGCTGGCCTCGAGCCTGACCACGCGGCTGCGGCGCGCCATGGAGGCGGCCGGCGTGGGCGCGAGCGTGTTTTGGCACCTGCAGGCGGAGCAGGGCGCGCTGCTGGTGGTGCCGACCGGGGGGGCGGGCGGCATCCTGGTGGTCGCCGTGGCGGAGCCGGACGTGAACGTGGGTCTGGTGCGGCTCGAGCTGCTCCGGGCGGCGGAGGTGGCGGGATGACGACGCGCGCGGTCGAAGGGTGGACGCTCCAGCCGTTGATGACGTTCGTGAGGGAAGCCGGCGCGCGGCTGGTGCTCGTCATGACGTCAGCGGGCCAGGTGCTCGCCCAGCACGGCTTTTCGCGCGCGCTGGACGTGATGTCGGCTGCGGCCCTCGGCGCCGCGATCATGGCGTCGACCGACGAGATCGCCCGCCAGCTCGGCCAGGCTCCGTTCGCGGCGCTGAACCATCAGGGCGAGCGGCACGGAATCTTTCTCGCCGGGGTCCCGACGGGACGCGGCCGGCTGGTGGCGCTCGTCGTTTACGACCTCGATGTTTCGTCGCTCGGCCTGGTGCAGTTATTCTTGGAGCAGCTCGCCGCCGACCTCCGGGCGGCGAGCCCCAAAGACAGCGTGCCCAAGCAGGTGCTCGCCGCGGACTTCGAGCGGGAGCTGAGCGACAGTCTCAACACGCTGTTCGGGAGATAGCCCGGTGTCCCTGGTCAACTTCACGACGCGCGAGATCACCTGCAAGATCGTTTACTACGGCCCGGGGCGGTCGGGCAAGACGACCAATCTGCACTATATCTACGGCCGGGTGCCGGACTCGCGCCGCGGACGCATGGTCTCCCTCGCCACCCAGACCGATCGCACGCTGTTCTTCGACTTCCTGCCGATCGACCTCGGGCAGATCTCGGGGTTCTCCACCCGGTTCCAGCTCTACACGGTGCCGGGCCAGGTCTACTACAACGCGACGCGTCGGCTGGTGCTCCAGGGAGCGGACGGAGTGGTGTTCGTGGGCGACAGCCAGGCGCGCCAACTCGATGAGAATCTGGAGAGCCTCCAGAACCTGCAGAGCAACCTGCTCGAGCACGGGGTGGACATCCGGACTATCCCGCTGGTGCTGCAGTACAACAAGCAGGACCTGCCGCGCGAGCTGATTCTGTCGTCGGCGGACCTGGACGACGCCCTGAACTTCCGCGGCGTGCCGAGCTTCGGCGCGGACGCGCTGCACGGGCAGGGCGTGTTCGAGACGCTCAAGGGGATCTCCGAGCTGGTACTCAAAAAGCTGGCGGCGGGGACTGCGGCATGACCAGCGCGCTCAACCCCAAGTATTCCTTCGACACGTTCGTGGTGGGCTCGGCGAACCGGCTGGCGGTCACCGCGGGACGGGCCGTGGCCGAGAACCCAGGCTCGGCGTACAACCCGCTGTTCGTGTACTCCGGCTCCGGGCTCGGGAAGACGCACCTCCTCATGGCCGTCGGGCATGCCGCGAAGAAGCTCGCCCCGGCACTGAACATCGAGTACCTGACGCTGGACGAGTACGTGGAAGCGTTCCACGCGGCGATCGCGGCGGGGCAGGGCGACCTGTTCCGTCGCCGCTTCCAGAACGTGGACGTGCTGCTGCTCGACGACGTCCAGTTTCTCACCAACCGCAAGGAGATGCAGTCGGAGCTGCTGCGGCTCACGGAGGCGCTGCAGGCGGCGGGTCGTCAGCTCGTGTTGACGAGCGACCGGCCGCCGCCCGACATCGCCGACCTGGACGAGCGGCTGATCTCGCGGCTCTCGGGCGGTCTGGTGGTGGACGTGGGCGTGCCGGACTACGAGACGCGCGTCGCGATTCTGCGGCGCAAGGCCGAGGAGCGCGGGGCGCGCTTCGAGCCCGGAGTGTTGGAGACGGTCGCGCAGGCGGAGGTCGGCAACGTGCGCGAGCTGATGGGCGTGCTGAATCGGCTGGTCGCGTTCCAGGCGGTGCACGACACGGCCATCAACGCGGAAACGGCGAAGCAGATCCTCGGCCTCGTGGCCGGCGCGGCGCCGGCCGCCGTGCCCCGCGGCGGCGACGAGTTCGGCGAGTTCCTCGCCGACGTGACCGTCACGGTCGGGAAGGCGGTCGAGGCGTGGCGGTCGCGCGTGGGCGAGGCGGTGCTGCGCTGGGGAGGGGAGGGGTATCGCACGCACCGGCTCGAGGCCCTGCTCCAACGGGATGCGCCGGGGGCGGTGGACGAGGCGATCGCGACGTTCGGGCAGGACGTGGAGCGGCTCAAGGCGCTCGAGACCGAAGTGGCGGAGCTCGACCCGCAGGCCGCCGGCCAGAGCGTGTTCCGCGATCCGGAACGGCTGGCGGAGGCGGAGGACGCCGCGTCCAAGGTCCGCGACGGTGCCGCACCGCCGCCGCAGCCGTCGGCCGCGTTCCCGCTCACGGCGTACGCCGTCGGGCCGTCGAACCAAGTGGCGGTGAGCGCCGCGCGCGCGGTGCTCGAGCACCCGGGGAAGAAGTACAACCCGCTCGTGCTGGTCGGGCCGAGCGGGCTCGGCAAGACGCATCTGCTGCACGCGATCGGACTCGAGCTGGCCCGGGGCCGCCGGGCCGTCGTGGCTTGCCTCTCGACGCAGGCCTTCATCGACGAGTTGATCAGCGCGATCGACGGCAACCGCGTGGACTGGTGGCGGGCGCGCTACCGCCGCGCCACCGCCTTGCTGCTCGACGACATCCACTTGATCGCGGGCAAGGAGCGCACGCAGGAGGAGCTGTTCAACCTGTTCAATCTGCTCCACGACAAGGACCGCCAGCTCGTCTTCACCGCGGCGGCGCATCCCCACAAGTTGCAGGGGCTGGAAGAACGCATCGTGTCGCGCCTCGAGGGCGGGTTGGTCGCCGAGCTGAAGGAGCCGGACCGCGACGTGAAGCGGGCGGTGCTCGAGCGCATGTTGACCCAGCAGCACATCGCGCCCGAGCCCACACTGATCGACTACCTCGCCGACCGGCCGGCGGACTCGGTGCGCGGCCTGGTGGGTGTGCTGCAGCGGGTGGTCGGCGCCGCGGCTGCCCAGGACGTGCCGCTGACCGCCGGGCTCGCGCGCGAGGTACTCGAGGGACAGGCGCCGCGCGACACCCCGCGCGGCAGCGGCTTCCGCACCACGGGGCTGGTGGTCTCGAGCCTCGGCGGGATCAAGAGCCGCGAAAAGATGGTCTGGGACTGGGCCGACGTGACGGATCGCCTGATCGAGGAGTTGCGCTGATGGCCATCAAGGGATCGCTCAAGGAAGCGTCGCTCCCCGACGTGCTGCAGCTGCTCGCGCTGGGGCAGAAGACCGGATGTCTGTCGATCGCCGATCGCTCGAACTTCGGCTACATCTACTTCGACAAGGGCCGGATCTGCTACGCATCGATCGTGAACCGGCGCGACCGGCTGGGCGACCTCCTGGTGAAGCACGGCAAGATCACGCAGGAGCAGCTTGACGCCGGGATCCACCGGCAGACCAAGGAGCACGGCAAGAAGCTCGGCGCGATTCTGGTCGCGCTGGCGGTGATCACGCAGGCCGACCTCGAGCGCTACATGCGGGTGCAGATCGAGGAATCGGTCTACTATCTGTTCACCTGGACGCAGGGGACCTTCAACTTCGAGGCCGACGTCCGCCCGGAGCGTCAGGGCTTCTTGGTCTCGATCAACCCCGAGTCGCTGCTGCTCGAAGGGGCCCGACGGGTGGACGAGTGGAGCCTGATCGAGAAAAAGATCCCGTCGTTCGATCTGATCTTCGGCGTGGACAAGGACCGGCTGGCGATCAGCGAGGCCGAGCTCACCGACACGCAGCAGCGCATCCTCCCCCTGCTCGACGGCGGGCGCGACGTGCACCACGTGATCGAAGACGCGGGGCTGGGGGAGTTCGAGATCGGCAAGGCGCTGTACGGTTTGATCACGGCGGGGTTCGTGCACCGCGCGGGGCGCACCGCGTCGGCCGCGAACGCCCAGATCACCGACGCGCGGGTCGAGGAGCACCGCAACCTGGGGGTCGCCTTCTACAAGACAGGGATGCTGGACGAAGCGACCCGCGAGTTCCGGCGCGTCGCCGAGCTGCGCCCCGCGGAAGCCCACGCGCACTTCTACATCGGCCTCGTGGCCCTGAAGCAGGCGCGGTGGCGCGAAGCGATGGAGGCGCTCCGCCTCGCGGCGGAGAAGGGCGGGGGCCGGGCCGCGGTGTTCCATAATCTCGGCTTCGCGTACGAGCAGCTCGGCCGGCTCGACGATGCGGAGGCGGCCTACGGCGAGGCGGCGGCGCGGGCCCGCAGCGATGCCAAGGTCTACTTGGGCTGGGGAGTGGTGGCGCTGAAGCGGGCGGACTATGCGAGCGCCGCCGGTCGGCTCGACCGGGCGCGGGAGCTGTTCGGGCAGGCGCCGCCGCCGGCCTGGTTCTGGGCGCGTTCGCTCACCGCCGCGGCCGCGGGCGAGTTCGAGGCGGCCGAAGAGCTGGCCGAGGAAGCGACGGAAGCCTACCCGTCCCACGCGGCGCTGCAGAACAACCTCGCGGTGCTGAAGGAGCTGTCGGGGGACCTGACAGGCGCGGAGGACCTGGTGCGCGTGGCCCGCAAAAACGAGCCGTCGCTCCCTCAGCTGTCCAAGAACCTCGGCGATCTGGCGTACCGCGGCTCGCGCTACGACGAGGCGTGGGAGGCGTACAGCCGAGCCATCGAGCTCGCGCCCGCCCTGGGGGAAGACGTGTACTTCAAGCTCGGTAACATCGCCTACAAGCGGAACGAGCGGGAGCTCGCGGCCCAGCTGTGGCGCAAGGCGCTCGAGATCAACCCGAAGCACGAGCTCGTCAAAGCCAATCTGGACACGTTGAGCGCGCTGTCGTGACGTCGGAGCAGGACGAGCGGGGGTTTCGGGCGCTCACCCAGAAGATCACGCGGGCGCGGGGCCTCGCCTGCGATTCCTACAAGGACCGCTGCCTCCGTCGCCGCATCGCGGTGCGCATGCGCGCGCGCGGCGTCCATACCTTCGACGACTACAGCCGCCTGCTGGACCACGACGCGCACGAATACGACCACCTGCTCGACGCGCTCACCATCAACGTCACCAAGTTCTTCCGCAATGTGGAGACGTGGCGGGCGCTCGAGCCCCGGCTGGCGGATCTGTGGACGGCCCGCCGGGGCGAGGTGCGCGTCTGGTCGGCGGGATGCGCGTCGGGGGAGGAGCCCTATACGTGCGCCGTCGCGCTCGCCGAGACGGCGCGCCGACTCGGCCAGGAGGAGCTGCTCCCGCGGGCCCGGGTGGACGCGACCGACATCGACCGCACGAGCCTCGAGCGCACGCGCGCGCCGCAGTATCCCGAGACGGCGTTCACCGAGATGCCGCCCGAGCTGGTGCGCCGCTACTTCACGGCCGAGCCGCCGCGACACCCCGTGCCGGAGCTGCAGCGGATCGTCCGCGTCGTGAAGCACGACCTCACGAGCGAGCCGGCCCCGGCGCCCCCGTACGACCTCGTCGTGTGCCGCAACGTGGTCATCTATTTCGACCGACCGATGCAGGAGCGTCTGTTCTCCCTGTTCGCCGAGGCACTCGCGCCCGGGGGCGTGTTGCTGCTCGGCAAGGTCGAGACGCTGTTCGGCCCCGCGCGCGAGCGCCTCGTGCTCGAGGAGCCCCGCGAGCGGATCTACCGACGGGCCCGGTCGTGACGGGAGCGCCGCCGCCGCGGGAGCGGATCGTCAAGGTGGCCGACTGGGCTGCCGAGCGGGGCGACGCCGTCATCGTCACGCTCGGGCTCGGGTCGTGCGTGGCCATCATGCTGCACGACCCCCAGGCGGGCGCGGGGGCCATGGCGCACATCCTGCTGCCGTCGCGCCGTCTCGCCCACGATGTGTCCAACCCCGCCAAGTTCCCCGAGACCGCCGTGCCGCTGCTGGTGGAGCGCCTCACCGCGCTCGGTGCCGAGCCGCGGCGGCTCGTCGCGAAGCTGGTCGGCGGGGCGAGCATGTTCGCCCAGCTGATGATGCCGGGCTCCGTGCAGATGGGCGAGCGCAACATCGCGGCGGCGCGTGACGTGCTCCGACGCGCGGGGATCCCGGTGGCGCGCGAGGCCGTGGGCGGCGGGGCGGGGCGCTCGGTGCGGTTTTACGTGGCGGACGGCCGGGTGGAAATCCGCTCGGTGGGTGGCGATGCCATCCTTCTCTGACCGCCGCCCCAGCGTCCTCGTCGTGGACGACAGTGCGCTGATGCGGCGCGTGCTGAGCGACGTGCTGGGCGGGGCCGATGGCATTGCCGGCGCCGGCGAGTTCCGCGTGGTGGCGAGCGCGCGCGACGGCTTCGACGCGGTGCGGAAGGTCCACCAGTTCGACCCGGACGTCGTCACGATGGACCTCGAGATGCCCGAGCTCGACGGTCTCGGGGCGATCGGATACATCATGTCGGAGTCACCCCGGCCGATCGTGGTCGTGAGCGCGCACGCGGGACCGGGCACCGGCGCCGCGATCCGCGCGCTCGAGCTGGGTGCGATGGAGATCGTCGCGAAGCCCGATGAAGCGAACCGCGCGGCCCTCCAGCGGATGGGGCCGGAGCTGCGCGCCGCGCTGCATCGCGCCCTGGCGGCCGACCTGTCCCACGTCTCCGTCATGGCCCGGCCCCCCGCCCCGGCGCGGCGCGCGCCGGAGGGGGGGCTGCGCGCCCGCGCGCAGTTCGCGGTGGCCGTCGCCGCGTCCACGGGCGGGCCCCGCGCCCTCGCCGAGGTGATCCCGCGCCTGCCCACGGGGCGTGGCGCCGCGGTCCTGATCGTCCAGCACATGCCGCCCAAGTTCACGCGCTCGCTCGCGGAGCGGCTCGATTCGCTGTCCGCGCTGCGTGTCGTCGAGGCGGACCACGGCGCTCCCGTGGTCGCCGACACGGCGTACGTGGCGCCGGGCGATTATCATATGCGGGTGCTCCGCGCTCCCGACGGCCCCGTGATCGCGCTCGACCAGGAACCGCCCGTGTGGGGCGTGCGCCCGGCCGCCGACCCGCTGTTCCGCTCCGTGGCGCAGGTGTTCGGCGCCAAAAGTGTGGGCGTCGTGCTCACCGGGATGGGACGCGACGGCGCGGACGGCGTGCGAGCGATCCGGGCCGCGGGCGGCGGCGGTATCGCTCAGGATCGCGGGTCCGCCGTGATCGCGGGGATGCCCACCGCCGCCGTCCAGGTCGGCGGGGTCGAGTTGGTTTTCCCGCTCGGCGGCATCGCCGACGGCATTGCGGCGGAGCTCGCAGCACGGGGGGCGAGCGTGGGAGTCCGCTCGTGACGCCGGATGTGAGGGTCGGGGCGCCACCTGCCGCGCCCCTCCAGCGACCGTGAGCCGCGGCTACCTGTTGGTCCGCGTGGACGGCAGGGCATACGGGCTGCCCCTCGCCCGGGTGCTCGAAGTGAGCGACCTGGCCGAGATCCTCGATGTCCCGCGCGCCCTGGCCGCGATGCGCGGGCTCACGCCGCTGCGTGGGCGGCTGGTGCCGGTGGTGCACCTGGGCGCCCTGATGGCCGACCAGTCGCCCCCCACCGCACGCGGCCGCACCGCGGTGCTGGTGGAGCTCGGGGCGGGGGAGGGCACCCGCTGCGTGGCGTTCGAGGTGGACGACGCCGACGATGTCGTGCGCGAGGCGGCGCTCCCCGTGCCGCGCGGCGAGTCGTTGCCGTGGGCGTCGGGAGTGGCGCGGCGGCGCGGGGCGCTCATCCCGATCCTGGACCTGGACGCGCTGGGAGATCGCCTCACATGACCACGGGTGACGACGTCCAGCTCGTCACCTTCAAGCTGGCCGGCCAGGATTTCGCGTTCAACATCTTCCAGGTGGAGCGCATCCTCCGCTACGAAGCGCCGGCGCCGCTGCCCAAGGCACCCGACTTTCTCGAAGGCGTGCTGCGCTACCAGGGGGTCGCGGTGCCGCTCGTGGATCTGCGGAAGCGGCTGGGTGTGGCGGCGCCCCTGCGGGAGGAGACGCGCACGGTCATTCTCGAGTGGGAGGGCGGCAAGCTCGGCGTCGTAGTGGACGCGGTCACCGAGGTGCTGCAGGTCGCGGCACCCGAGATCACCTCGCCGCCGGGGATCGTCAAGGGACTCGCCGCCGAGTACATCACGGGCCTCGTGGTGAAGGACGCCCGCACGATCGTCGTGCTCAATACGGCACGCCTGCTCGCGTCGAAGGAGAAGGTCGCACTCGAAACGGCGGTGCGGGCGCAGGCGACCGCCTGATGATCCACACGCCCCTGCCGGCGCTCCGCGCCGAATACGAGGAGATCGCGCGCCGCCTGGACACGGTGACGGGCGGCGCCGAGCGCGAGGCCGTGAAGCGCGAGATCATCGCGTACTTCAAGCAGGTGGATTCGCTCATCGGTGAGCTGTCGGCGCTCAAGGAGGAAGTCCGCAAGCTGGTCGACCGCTTCAAGCAGCTGTCCGAGTCGACCGAGGAGGCGGCGGCACCGGAGTTTACCGGCACCCGCCCCGCGGTCCATGCCGACCACATCGGCGCCTCGACGTTCATCGAGAAGGGCTGGAGTCTCATCTCGCTCGGGGACAACGCGGGCGCGATCCAGGCCCTGCAGCGGGCGCTGCAGCTCTCGCCCGGTGAGACGCAGGCCGAGTCGCTGCTCGGGTGGGCGCAGATGCTGCACGAGGACTACGACGACGCGCTCTCGACCTTTCAGAAGGTCCTGATGAAGGAGCCGGCGAATGCCCTCGCCCGCATCAACGTCGGCTACATCTGCCTCAAGAAGCGCATTTTCGGCGAGGCGATCGAGCATCTCTCCAAGGCGATCCGCCTCGACAACGACAAGAAGGCGACCCTGTACGCCCACTTCTACCTCGGGCTCGTCTACCTGCAGCGCGAGATGTACGAGGATGCGCAGACGTTCTTCCAGAAGACGCTCAAGCTCGGGCCCAACCTGATCGAGGCGTACTACGAGCTGGGGCGGGCCCACTGGTTCGCGGGCGACCCGGAACAGGCGAAGCGGATCTGGCACGATGGTGCCGCGGCGAACAAGTTCAACCCCTGGGGCAAGAAGTGTCAGGAGACGCTTGCGCTCGTGCTCCAGGGGCAGGAGCCGCCGCGCTCCTAACGCTCGCGTGGCTGCTCGCGCAGGGGCCGCCGCTCACGACCGTCACGGTGGGGCGGGTGACCGCGGTCGCCTGGCCCTCGCAGGCCGGTCTGGCCGCGGCGCTGGCCGAAGCGGCGGATCGCACCGCGCCCTTCCCGGGGATCGGCCCGCTCCCCGACCGACCCCTCCGGCTCATCCTCGCGCCGACGCGCGCCACATTCGACTCGGTGACCCGCCGCCGCATGCCCGGGTGGAGCGAGGGCGCCGCGTTTCCCGACGCGGGCGCGATCGTCCTGCTGTCTGACCGACCACCCGACCGCCTGTCCGCCGCGCTGCGCCACGAGCTCGCACACGTGGCGCTGCGGTGGCGCGTGCGCCGCTCGTTACCGCTCTGGTTCGAGGAAGGCTACGCCGCGGTGGCGGCGGGGGAGTGGGACCGGCTCGACGCCCTGAGCCTGAACTGGCAGGTGGCGCGCGGGGTCCGGCTCGACCTGGACGAGGTGGACCGAGCGCTGCGCGCCGATCGGGCCGACGCGACCACCGCGTACGCGCTCGCGACCACGGCCGTGCTGCAGCTCGAGCGCTGGGGCGGCCCGCGGGGGCTCGGTCCTCTGATCGAGCAGCTGGCGCGCGACGCGACGTTCGACGCGGCCCTGCGCGACACCTACCACGTCACCGAGAGCGATTTCGAGGCCCGCTGGCAGCGCGACGTGGGGGAGCGCTACGGCTGGCTGGGGTGGGCCAGCGCCGTCGGGTTGTTCTGGGCGGCGCTGGCGCTCGCGCTCGTCTGGCTGGTGCGGCTGCGGCGCCGGCGCGATCGGCCCCGCCGCGCGCTGCTCGACGAGGGCTGGACGCTGCCCGACGACGACGAGCCAACTGCTTGACGACGTTGAAATTGCCGCGTAAACTCTTGCCCTTATGCCCGACCAGAGTGTGGTGCGCTCCCGACTCCATTTCGGACCGAAGAACTGGCTGTTGCTGGGGGCGGCGGTCGTAGCGCTGGCGATGGGGTACTGGCTGCTGCACCAGGGCTCGACGACGGCCGCGCCGATTCTGCTCGTGCTGGGGTACTGCGTTCTCTTCCCGGTAGGCCTCGCCCTCTAAATGACCCGGCGTGCGACGGGCGAATAGCTCAGCGGTTCAGAGCGCCTGCCTTACACGCAGGAAGTCGGGGGTTCGAATCCCTCTTCGCCCATTGGGGTATCAGACCGCAACGTGAGGACTGCGCGCGTGAGACTTCTGCGACTCGTCGCCGTGCTGGGGTGCATCGCCACCGCGGCTCCGGCACAGCTCGCCTATCAGCAACCCACCGCCAAGCTGCTCCTGCTGCCGCTGATGGTGAAGACGCCGGCCGACTCCGCCATGAGCATCGCCGTGATGGACGTGGCACGCGAGAAGCTCGGCGGGATGGCGCGCTACAAGGTGCAGGTGATCCCCAAGCCGAAGCTGTGCGAGGCGCTCAAAGCGTCCGACTACCCGTGCGACGTGCTGCTGGACGACACGCAGGCGAACCAGCTGGCGCGATTCCTCGCCGTCAACGCCTACGCCACCGGCACGCTCGAGCGGAGCGGCGGCGCGCTCGCGGCGACCGTCCGGGTGCGGGACGTCGGCAGCTCCGGCATGGCCGCGCTGCTGTCGGTGTCGAGCGGCAATCCCGCGACGGCGGCGGTGCTGGGCGCGGCGATCGCGCAGCGCCTGAACACGATCATCCGGGCCGCCGAGCAGGCGCGCGAGTGCACCGAGCAGCGGCAGAAGGCCCAGTACGCGAAAGCGCTCGACGCGGCCCGCAAGGCGCTGGCGATCGAGCCGAACCTGACGGCGGCTCACCTGTGCATCGCGACGGTGTACGAGTCACAGCGCATGCCGACCGACAGCATGATCGGCGCCGCGCTGCGCGCCACCAGGGGCGATTCGCTGAACGCGACGGCCTGGGAGACGATCGCGCACGCCTATCAGCAGAAAGGCGACACGCTCAAGGCGATCGACGCGTTTACCCACGAGCTCGGGGGCGAGCCCCAGAACGTTCAGCTACGGCTCGGCATCGCGGAGCTGCTGCGGCAGCAGCGGCAGTACGCTCGCGCGAAGACCTTGCTCGACGAGGGGCTCGCGAAGAGTCCGAGCGAGCAGCGCATGGTGGAGTTCCGCCAGCGGGTGTGTATCGAAGGGGAGCTGTGGCGCTGTGCGCTCGACGGGTTCGTCACGACGATCCAGAGCGACTCGAGCAAGGGCGCGGACAGCGGCTTCGTCAAAGCCGCTCTCGGGGCAGCGCAACAGGTGGGCGACACACAGCAGCTGCTGTTCTTCGGTCGCACGGCCGTGAAGCATTTTCCCAAATCGGCCGCCTTCTGGAAGGCGCTCGGGTCGGCGTACGACATGAAGGGACAGCGGGACTCTTCGGTGTGGGCGTACAAGCAGTCCTTGAAGCTCGACCCGACCGACGTGAAGGCGTCGCTCTTGGTCGCGCGGGGCGTCGTCGAAGGGACGACGTACGACACGGCGCAGGCCAACAAGCTCAAGGGTGACACGGCCGCGCTGCGGGCGCTCCGCAACGTGTTCGCCGACCGCACCGACAGCGCGAGAACGTATCTCGCCCTGGCGTTGAACTCGCCCGACTCGACCGACCGCTTGAGCGCAACCGTGTTCATGCTGACGGCTGGATCGAAGCTCGTGCAGGCGGGGGCCTACGATCGGGCCTACCCGTGGCTCGACCAGCTCCTGCAGCTCGTGGCACCCCGGACAGCGGCCGACACGGTCGGAGCGCGACAGACGATCCGGGTGCAGGCAAGCTTCTTCTACGGCGTCGCGTCGGTGGCCACGCTCGCGGGCCCATACTCGGCGATGGTCAAGTCGAAGAACTGTGACCAGGCGAAGGCGATCAACGATCGTATTGCCCGCACCAAGGAGGCGTTGATTCTTGGCGCCCGCGTACATCCGCCCACGGCGAACACGATGCTCCAGAACGTCGCGAAATTCGAAGCCGTGATGCCGCAGGTGAAGAAGCAATTCAAGTGCAAGAACTTCTGAGGCATTGAATTGACTTCCCCACGAACCTATATTGCCACCCTCCGTCGCAGGGGGCTGTAGCTCAGCTGGTTAGAGTGCCGGTCTGTCACACCGGAGGTCGCGGGTTCGAGCCCCGTCAGCCCCGCCTGAACCCGCCTCGCGGGACGACGCATCCGGCCCCGTCTGCCACGGCAGGCGGGGCTTTCGTTTTCGGCGAAGGGAGAGCCACGGCCACGTATCATGTCCCCGTTCTCGCCGACGTCGTGCGGGCCTGGGCCGAAGGCAGCCAACGCGCCGTGGACGCCACGGTGGGCGGCGGCGGCCATACCGCCCTGCTGCGCGCCGCGGGCGCGGAGGTGCTCGCCGTGGACCGGGATCCCGAGGCGATCGCCGCGACGCGGGCTCGGTTGGGCGAGCAAGGGATCCGGTATTCCACCGGCCCGTTCGGGTCCGCCAAGGTGGTGGGCACCATCCAGGCGTTCCGCCCCGACCGTCTCCTGCTCGACCTCGGCGTCTCATCCCATCAGCTCGATACCGATGCCCGGGGGTTTACCTTCCGGCCCGGGGCGTCACTCGACATGCGGATGGCGGCGGGCCAGGGTGTGACCGCGGCGGACGTCCTGAACACGTGGCCCGCGGAGCGGCTGGCCGACGCGTTCGTCACGCTCGCCGACGAGCCGCGGGCCCGGCGACTCGCGCGGGCGATCGTGCGACGGCGCGCGACGGCGCCGTTCGCCACGAGCGACGATTTCGTGAACGCGATCCGCGAGGTGCGGGGGCCACGCTCGGGGCCGTCCGATTTCGCGCGCCTGTTCCAGGCGCTCCGGATCGTGGTGAACCAGGAGCTCGAGCAGCTCGACCTCACGCTGCCGGCCCTCCGCGCCGCGGTGGTGCCAGGCGGCCGCTTGGCGGTGATCACCTACCACTCGGGCGAGGACCGCATCGTCAAACATGCGTTCCGCGACTGGAGCCGGGCGTGTGTCTGTCCAGCGGGACAGCCCATCTGTACGTGTCGGGGGCGCCCGCTCGGCCGTGTCCTCACCAAGAAGCCGATCCGGCCGGACCCCGCCGAGCTGGCCGACAACGCGCGGGCCCGCTCCGCCAGTTTCCGGTCGTTCGAGGTGGCGAACGATGGCTAGGGGGCGCCATTGGGTCGCCCTCTGGCTCGTGGCCTTCCTCGTCACCACGTGGATCGTGTACGCGCGGCAGACGGCCGCCATCCGGACCGCGCGCGCGCTCGCCGATCTGCGGGCCCGGCGGGCCAACCTCGACGGGCACCGTGCGGACCTCGAGCGCCGCATCCGCACCGGCGAAAGCCGAGCGGTCCTGGTGCCCCGGGCCCAGCAGCGGGGCCTCCACCTGCCGAGCGACAGCGAGATCGTCCTCGTCCCCGCGCCCGGCGGCTCGCACTAGAAATGGCGAAGCCCGCGGTCCGGCTCCAGGTGGTGGAATTCGGGGTGTTCGTGGGCCTGGCCCTGCTGGTGGCACGCGCCGCCCACGTGCAGTTGATCCACGGCCGCCGCTGGGCCGAGGAGGCGCAGGCCCAGCGCACCGAGCGCGTCGTCCTGCCGGCCCGGCGCGGCACGCTGTACGACCGCCACGGCACGCCGCTCGCCGTCACGCAAGAGACCTACCACGTGGGCATCGCGCCCAACGAGCTGCGCGACCCGGCGGTGGACGGTGCCGTCATCAGCCGGCGGCTGGGCCTCACGGCGCGCACCTGGCAGGAGGCGCTGCGCAGGCGGTACGCGTACTTCGCGGGCCCCTACAGCGCGCTCGAAGTACAGCCGTTGCGGAGCGTGCGGGGCGTGCATCTCGAGTCGGTGCTCAACCGGTTCTATCCGGATCCCGGCGTGGCGCGCGCGACCATCGGCCGGCTGGGAGACGACGGCGCCGGCGGGTCGGGGCTGGAGAAAATGCTCGACAGCCTGCTCGCGGGCCGGGCCGGGGCCGCGGTGGTGCTCAAGGACCGCGCGGGCCGCGAGTACGAGTCGCCGGCGCGGGTGATCGCTCCTCCGGTGCCGGGGCTCGATGTCGTGCTCACGCTCGACGGGGAGCTGCAGGAGATCGCGCAGCGGGCGCTCGACGACGCGTTGCGTCGCATGGACGCGGACGGGGGCGACGTCGTCATGCTCGACCCCGGGACCGGCGAGGTGCTGGCGCTCGCCTCCCGTACGCGGGGCGGCAGCGCGCGGCCCAGTGCGTTCACCGACACCTTCGAGCCCGGCTCCATCGCCAAGATCTTCGCCGCCGCGAGCCTGCTCGCGCTCCGTCGCGTCTCGCCCGCGGACCACGTGTCCGGTGAGGGGGGCACGTGGCGCCTCGCGGGTCGCACCATCACCGACGACGACCCGCAACCCTCGCTCACGCTGGCGGATGCGATCCGTGTCTCGAGCAACATTGGCATCGCGAAGTTCGCCGCCCGGCTCGAGCCCGAGGAGCAGTACGCGATGTTGCGCGACTTCGGGTTCGGGGCGCCCACGGGCATCGAGTTTCCCGCCGAGGCCACGGGACGCCTGCGCCCGCCATCCGAGTGGTCGCGCCCGAGCGCCGCGAGCCTCTCCATGGGCTACGAGCTCTCGGTCACGCCGATCCAGATCGCGACGGCCTACGGCGCGCTGGCGAACGACGGCTTGCTGCTCCAGCCCACGCTGATCCGCGAAGTGCGGAGCGTGCCCGGCGGCGTGCGGTATCGGCACCGGCCCGAGCCGGTGCGGCGCGTGGTCTCGCCCGCGGTGGCGGCGACGCTGCGCACCCTGTTGCGCGGGGTGGTGGAGCACGGCACCGGCGCGGAAGCGGCGCTCACCAATTTTCCAGTCGCGGCGAAGACGGGAACGGCGCGGCGGGTGGTGAACGGCCGCTACGCGGCGGGTGAATACACGGCGTCGTTCGCCGCGCTGTTCCCGGCGGACAAGCCGCAGCTCGTGCTGGTCGTGAAGATCGACAACCCGCACAAGGGGAGCTACTTCGCCGCGCAGACGGCGGCGCCGGTGACGCGCTCGATGCTCGAGCAGACGCTCGCGGCCGGTACGGTCGCGCTCGACCGGGCGCGACTCTCCACCGCGGCGCCACGTGCCGCGGCGGCGCCCCTCGAGGATGGCGGGGGTGTCGTGCCCTACGTGGTCCCCTGGCCCTACCGGCCGGACAGCACGGGCGCAGCGCTGCGCCTCACCGTCCCCGACGTGACCAACCTGGGGATGCGGGAGGCGGTGCGCCGGCTGCACCGGCGCGGATTCCGCGTGGCGCTCCGGGGCTGGGGCGCGGCGGAGCACACATGGCCGGCGGCGGGCGACAGCGCCACCGTCGGCTCCGTGGTCACGCTGTTCGCGCAGGCGGGCGGGCACGTCGCCCGCGCAACCCCGCGGGCGCCAGCGCCTGCGCCAGTCCGCCGCAGGCCGCGGCGATGAGCCGTCTGGCGGACATCGTCACGGCGCTCGAGCGCGCGCAGCTGCTCGTGGAACTGCCCGACCTGCACACCTGGCCCGACGTCACGGGCCTCACGGCCGACAGCCGCACCGTGGAGCGCGGGATGCTGTATTGCGCACTGCGCGGCTCGGTGCAGGACGGACACGAATTCCTGGCGGCGGCGCGCGAGCGGGGCGCCGCGGCCGCACTGGTCGAGCGCGAGCAGCGCCTGGACCTGCCGCAGATCCTGGTGCGCGACGGGCGACGCGCAGCGGCAGCGGCGGCGGAAACGTGGTACGGCAGGCCCGCGGCAAAGCTCGACCTGATCGGCGTGACGGGCACGAATGGCAAGACGACCTCGGTCACGCTGCTCCGCCACGTGCTGTCGGCACTCGAGCCGATCGGGTCGATCGGCACGCTGGGCGCGTTCGACCCGGCGGGCGACCCCGTGCCGAGCGAGGCGGGGAGCCTCACCACGCCCGGCCCGATCGAGCTCCAGGCGACGCTCGCGGCGCTGGTCGCGCGGGGCGCGCGGGGCGTCGCGCTGGAGGTCTCGTCCCACAGCCTCGATCAGGGACGCGTGGAGGGGCTCGAGTTCCGCGCGGCCGTCTTCACCAACCTGACGCGCGACCACCTCGACTACCACAAGACGCTCGAAGACTATTACCGTGCCAAGGCGAAGCTCGTGCACTATCTCGCCCCCGACGGGCTCGAGGTGGTGAATGCAGACGATCCGGCGTGGCTGCGGCTGCGGCGCGAGCACCGGCGGGTGACCTTCGGCGAGCGCGCGGGTGAGGTGACCGCGCGGCGCGTCGCGCTCGACGCCACGGGCGCGCGCTTCGAGCTCGTCACCCCGATGGGCGGCGCCGACGTCCGGCTCCCGCTGCTGGGCCGCTTCAACGTCGCCAACGCCCTCGGCGTCGCGGCGTGCGCCTGGGGGCTGGGCGTCCCGGTCGACGTCGTCGCCGAGCACCTGACGCGCGCGCCCCAGGTTCCGGGCCGCATGGAGCGCATCGCCGACCAGCCGTGCACGGTGCTGCGCGATTACGCGCACACCCCGGACGCCCTGGACCGCGCGCTCGAGACGCTGCGCCCCCTCACCACCGGGCGGCTCATCGTGGTGTTCGGCGCGGGCGGCGACCGCGACCGGGGCAAGCGCGCCCCGATGGGCGCGAGCGCGGTGCGCCACGCCGACGTGGCGATCGTGACGTCGGACAACCCCCGCACGGAGGATCCCGAGAAAATCCTCGACGAGGTGGAAGCGGGGATGGGGGCGAAGCCCCATTACCGCGAGGCCGATCGGCGGCGGGCGATCGCGCACGCGCTGGCGCTCGCGCGGCCGGGCGACACCATCTTGCTCGCCGGAAAAGGGCACGAGACCTACCAGGTGATCGGGACCGAAAAACAGCCGTTCGATGAGCGGGTGGTGGTACGGGAATTGGGGGCGTCCTGATGTGGGATTCGGCGTGGGTCGGGGACGCCTTGGGCGCACCGGGTCCCCGAGGACTGCGCTTCACCGGCGTGAGCACCGACACCCGACACCTCACGCCTGGCACCTTGTTCGTCGCCCTCCAGGGTGAGCGCTTCGACGCGCACGCCTTCCTCGGGCCTGCGAAACAGGCCGGCGCGGCCGCGGCGGTGGTGCGGCGTGGCACGCCGCCCGTGGACGGGTTGCCGTACTTCGAAGTCGACGATACCCTCGCCGCGCTCGGTCTCCTGGCCCGCGCGCGGCGCCGGCTGCTGCCCCCGGGCAGCCCCGTGGTGGCGATCACCGGCTCGAGCGGGAAGACCAGCACGAAGGAAATGATCCGCGCCGTCCTCGGGACCGCCTACCGCGTGCACGCGACGAGCGGCAACCTGAACAACCTGGTCGGCGTGCCGCTCACGCTGCTCGCGACGCCAGACGATGTCGAGGCGCTCGTGGTCGAGGCGGGCGCAAGCGTCCCGGGGGAGATCGCGCGCCTGCGCGCCGTGATCGAGCCCACGATCGCCGTGATCACGAACGTCGGCTACGCGCACGTGGCGGGATTCGGGTCGCTCGCTGGGGTGATGGTGGAAAAGCTGGCGCTGCTCGAGGGGGTGCGGCGGGCCGTGGTGGGGACCGATCCGCCCGAGCTCGCCGCGGAGGCCCGGCGGCGGGCGCCGACAGTGGTCGCGGGGACCGCCCCGGAGGCGGAGCTCCGGCCCGACCGCGCCGAGCTCGACGACGAGGGGCATCCACGGCTCACCTGGCGGGGACACACCGTCACGCTGCCCGTGGTGGGATTCCATCAGATGGAGAACGCGATGCTGGCCCTCGCCGTCGGGCGCGAGGCGGGCGCCGACCCGGCGAGCGCGGTGGCGGCACTCGCGGGAGTCCGGCTGCCGGCGGGGCGGGGGGCGGTGCTGATGCTCGGCGGTCTCACCGTGATCGACGACACCTACAACGCCAACCCGGACTCACTGCACTGGGCGGTGAAGCTCGCCCACTGGCTCGCCGGGCGACGGCAGCGGCCGCTCGTGGTCGTCGTGGGGTCGATGTTGGAGTTGGGACGCGAGAGTGGCAGATTGCATGCGGCCGCGGCGGCGGAGATCGCCGCGCTCCGGCCGGCGCTGGTGGCCGCCGTGGGCGAGTTCGTTCCGGCGTTCGAGCCGCACCGCGCGGCGCTCGCGGAGCGGCTGATCACGGCGCCCGACGCGGACGCGTTGGGCCCGCGGCTCAAGGCTGCGCTCACCGGCAACGAGATCGTGCTGCTCAAGGCGTCACGCGGGGTGGCGCTGGAGCGGGTGTTGCGGCACCTGAACTGAGGATCGGACGTGCTCTATCACTTGCTCGCGCCGCTGGCGAAGCAGCACATCCTGTTCAATCTGTTCAGCTACCTCACCTTTCGCGCGGCGGGCGCGGTCGTCACCGCGCTGCTGCTCGCGTTTCTGTGCGGTCCCGCCATCATCCGGCGGCTGCGCGATCGCAACGTCGGACAGGTGATCCGCGCCGAGGGACCCGCGAGCCACCACGCGAAGCGCGGCACGCCGACCATGGGGGGGCTCATCATCATCCTCGCGACGGTCCTGCCGACGCTCCTGTGGGCGCGGCTCGACAGTCGGTACGTCGTGGTCGCCGTCGCCGCCATGCTGTGGGCGGGTGCGATCGGCTTCCTCGACGACTATTTGAAGATCGTGCGCGGCAAGTCGCAGGGGTTGGTGGCACGGTGGAAACTCATCGGCCAAGTCACGTTCGGCGTGGCGCTCGGCGTTGCGTTGATCCTGTGGCCCCTGGCCCCGGACCTGCCCCCCACATCCACCCAGCTGCCCGTGTTCAAGTACATCCTGCTCGTGTTGCCGGCACCCCTGTACGTCCTGTTCGTCACCGTCGTCGTGACCGGTACCTCGAACGCCGTGAACCTCACGGATGGGCTGGACGGTCTGGCGGCCGGACTGACGGCCATCCTGGCGGGCACGTTCGCGGCGTTCGCCTACGTGTTCGGCCGCATCGATTGGACGCGCTACCTCCTCGTGTACTTCCTGCCCGGCTCCCAGGAGTTGACGATTTTTTGCGGCGCGCTGGCCGGAGCGGCGCTCGGCTTCCTGTGGTTCAACGCGCATCCGGCGCAGGTGTTCATGGGCGATACCGGCTCGCTGGCGATCGGTGGCGCGCTCGGCAGCGTGGCGATCATGCTCAAGGCGGAGTTCCTGCTGCTCATCGCCGGTGGTGTGTTCGCGGCGGAGGCGGTGTCGGTGATGCTGCAGATGTGGATGTACCGCTGGCACAAACGGCGGCACGGCAAAGAGTACGCCGATGCCCATCGCGTCTTCCGCATGGCGCCGCTGCATCATCACTTCGAGAAGCTGGGCTGGGCGGAGCCGCAGATCGTGACGCGGTTCTATATCTTGGGAGTGATGTGCGCGGCGATCGCGCTCGCGACGTTGAAGGTGCGATGATTCCGGAGGCGTGGCGTCGGGGCGTCGTGGCCGTCGTCGGGTTGGGAAAGAGCGGCGTGGCGGCCACGCGGCTGCTGGCGCGCGAGGGCGTGGGCGTGTATGCCAGCGACGCGTCGAACCAGCCGTACGGCGGCGACGCGCTGGCGGCGCTCCGGGCACTTCCCGGCGTCACGCTGGACGTCGGGCGGCATGATCTGGCGCGGATCCGCGCGGCGGCGGCGGTCATCGTTTCCCCCGGCGTGCCGCCGGAGGCGCCTCCACTCGCCGCGGCGCGCGCCGCGCGGGTCCCGATCCTTTCCGAGATCGACCTCGGGTTCCGTGCCCTGGCCGGCTCGGGGACACGCTGCATCGCGATCACCGGCACGAACGGCAAGACGACCACGACCGCGCTCGCGGCGCATCTGTTGCGCGTCGCGGGACTGAACGCGGAGGCCGCCGGGAACATCGGGCGTCCACTCACGGACATCGCCCTCCAGAGCGACCGGTACCAGTGGCTCGCGGTGGAGGTGTCGTCGTTCCAGCTGCACGACAGCCCGCACTTCGCGCCGGACGTCGGCGTCGTCACGAACCTCGCCCCGGACCACCTCGACCGCTATCCCGACGTCGACGCCTACTACGCCGACAAGCGGCTGCTCTTCCAGAACGGGGCCGACGGCCACGTGTGGGTGCTCAACGGGGATGATCCCGCCGTGCTCGACCTCGCGCGTGGCGCGCGGGGCCGGCGGGTGCAGTTCTCGCTGCGTCGCCCCGCCGAGGGGTGGTACGACGCGTCCGATCGCCGCCTCCACCTGGGCCCACACGCACTGCTGCCGCGCGATGAGCTGCGACTGCTGGGCGACCACAACGTCGCGAATGCCCTCGCCGCGGCACTGGCGGTCCAGGAGGCGGGCGTCGCTCCGGCGCTCATCGCCCGAGGGCTGCGCACGTTTCGCGCGCTGCCGCACCGACTCGAGCCGGTGCGCGAGGTGGGCGGCGTGCGCTGGATCAACGACTCGAAGGCCACGAATATCGCGTCCACGGTCGTCGCGGTGGAGGCGATGGACCGGCCGTTCGTGCTGCTGCTCGGAGGGCGACACAAGGGGGAGCCGTACACCCGGCTCGCGCCGCTGCTCCAGCGCACGTGCCGCCTGGTGATCGCGTACGGGGAGTCGGGGGCGCTGATCGAGCAGGATCTAGGGGGCGCCGTACCGCTCGAGCGCGGCACGACGTTCGCGGACGTCGTGGCGCGGGCCCGTCGGGCGGCGCGACCGGGCGACGCGGTGCTCTTGTCCCCGGCGTGCTCGAGCTACGACATGTTCAAGAATTATGAGGAACGGGGCGCGACGTTCCGCAGTTTGGTGGAGGCCATGTGAGGGACATCCGCTGGGAGACGCGCCTGCTCGCGCTCGTCGCGGCGATCCTGGTCGTGTTCGGGCTCGCCGCGGTGTACGGCGCGTCGAGTCTCCTGATGATCTCGGGCGGGCAGGTGGGCTCGAGCTTCGCCCTGAAGCAGGCGCTCGGTGCGGCAGTCGGCGGAATCGTCGCCACGCTGCTCGCGCGGTCGGACTACCGCCAGTGGCGGCGGGCCGCGTGGCCGGTGCTCGCCGTCGTGGCCGTCCTGCTCCTCCTGCCGCTGCTCCCGTTCACCCACGGTATCGCGCCCAGCATCAACGGCGCGCGGCGCTGGGTGAACCTCGGGTTCGTGACGGTGCAGCCGTCCGAGCTCGCCAAGTTTGCCGTGGTGGTCTGGACGGCGATGCTCGCCGCGAAGAAGGGCGACCGCATTCGCACCTTCAAGTTCGGCCTGCTGCCCTTCATTGTCGTCCTGGCGCCGGTGATCGCGCTGATTTTCCTCGAGCCGAACCTCTCGATGGCGCTCCTCGTGGCCCTGCTCGCGGGCGTCGTGCTGTTCACCGCTGGCGCGCGCATCGGGCACTTCCTGGCGCTCGGCGTGGTGGCGACCCCGCTCCTGTTCGGCGCCGTCGCGAGCGCCCAGTACCGACTGGCGCGCGTGGTCACGTTCCTGAACCCCGGCAGCGCGCCCGCCGAGGCGACCTGGCAGGTGCACCAGTCGCTGGTGGGGATCGGCGCGGGGCGGCTGTTCGGCGTGGGGCTGGGGCAGGGGCAGCAGAAGCTCGGCTATCTGACGTACGCCTATTCCGACTTCATCTTCTCGACGATCGGCGAGGAATGGGGCTTCCTGGGTGTGCTCGGGATCCTGGTGCTGTTCGGCACGTTCGTGTGGCTCGGCTTCCGCATCGCGCGGGCGGCGGGCGATCTGTTCGGCCAGCTGCTCGCGGTGGGACTGACAGGCCTGATCGGGATCACCGCGGTGCTCCACATCGGCGTGAGTCTCGCGCTCCTCCCCGCGACGGGCATCACGCTGCCGTTCATCTCGTACGGCCGCTCGAGCCTGTTCGTCGCCCTGGTCGCGACCGGCGTGCTGATCAGCATTGGGAGAGGACGGCGAGGAGCGGCGTCGTGATAAGCGTGGAACGCGGAACAATAGTCGAACGCCGAACGCGGAACGCGGAACGCGGAACAGATCGCGCACGTATCGAACCGAGTATCGAGCTTCGCGAATCGAACTCTCACCTCCTGTTCCGCGTTCCGCGTTCCGGCTTCCGCGTTGGGTGGGGGTGGGATTGAGGGTGCTCCTCACCGGCGGCGGCACCGGCGGCCACCTCATGCCCGCCCTCGCCCTCGCGCAGGCGCTCGGTCAGGCTCGTCCCGACCTCGAGCCCGTGCTGGTAGGCGCCGAGCGGGGCATCGAAGCCGAGCTGCTGCCGCGCTATCCGTTTCGCTATCACCTGCTGCCGATCGAGCCGATCTACCGGCGCACCTGGTGGAAGAACCTGCGCTGGCTGCTGATCGCCGGCCGGGTGTGGAGGGCGGTGGGGCGCGTGCTCGACGTCGAGCGGCCGGCGGTCGTGATCGGCACCGGCGGCTACGCCGCCGGCCCGGTGGTGTGGCGGGCGCAACGCGCGCGGATCCCGACCGTGCTGGTCGAAGAAAACGCGTTTCCCGGACTCACGACGCGCTGGTTGGCGCGCCACGCGCGGCAGGTGCACTTGGGGTTCCCCGAAGCGCGCGACCGTCTCACGGTCGGCCCAGAGACCCACGTGTTCACCCTGGGCAACCCGGTTCGCCCGCCGGCGCCGGGAGACCGCGGCGCCGCGCTTGCCGACCTGGGTCTCGCGCCCGAGCGCCGCACGCTCTTGGTGTTCGGCGGCAGTCAGGGCGCGCGGGCGATCAACTACGCAGTCGCCGGCGCGCTCGAGCGCCGGCTGCTCGACGCGACGAACCTGCTGTGGGGGACCGGAGCGGCGCACGCGGAGGCGCTGGCGCGCTACGCCGTGCCGGGTCGCGTCGTCGTCCGCGGCTTTTTCGATCCCATGACGGCGGCGTACCGCGCGGCGGATCTGGTGGTGGCGCGCGCCGGCGCAATGACCGTCGCCGAGCTGTGCGCCTGGGGCAAGCCGAGCATTCTGATCCCGCTCCCCTCGGCGGCGGCCGACCACCAGACCGAGAACGCGCGCGCCCTCGCCGCCGCCGGCGCCGCCGTGCTGCTCACCGAACAGCAGCTGACGCCGTACACACTCGCCGAGCACGTGCTGGCGGTGCTCGGCGACGGCGCGCGACTCGAGTCGCTCGGCGCCCGGGCGCGGGGTCGAGGGCACCCCAACGCCGCCCGGGAGATGGTGTCGAGGATTTTGACACTGATCGTGTGAAAAGGCCGTGGTGTCTTTCCCAAGTTTCGTAGATTCGCTATATTAGCCCCTCACTAATGACCTTGTTTGCTACGGTGGATTCCCGTCCGATCCACTTCATGGGGATCGCCGGAGCGGGCATGAGCGGCTTGGCGCTCCTCGCCAGACGACAGGGCGTCGCGATAACCGGCTGTGATAACGACCCCTCTGGCGCCGCCGATTTGGCAGCCATCGGGGTGGAAATTTGGCGGGGTCACGACCCGGGACATGTGGCTGGAGCCCGGGCGCTCGTGGTCACCGCGGCGATACCGGGAGACCACCCGGAGCTGGAGCGAGCGCGCGCCCTCGGGGTCCCGGTAGTACGGCGGGCTGACGCCCTCAGCCAGGCCGTCGCCGGTGGAACAGTGGTCGCCGTGGCGGGAACGCACGGAAAGACGACCACCACGGTGATGGTCACGGAGGCGTTGGCGGCCGCCGGGCGGGATCCTACGGGACTCGCCGGCGGCCGCGTCGCTCGGTGGGGTGGCAACGCGCGCGTGGGCGCGGCCGAGCCGGGCGGGGGCGGGTTGTACGTCGTCGAGGCCGACGAGTTCGATCGCGCGTTTCTGTCGCTCACGCCGTCGGTGGCCGTCGTGAACAACGTCGAGGCCGACCACCTCGAGTGTTACGACGGCAGCGTGGCGGCGTTGGAGGACGCGTTCGTGCAGTTCGCGGGCCCGGCGCGGCGCGTGATCGTGGGGGCCGACGACCCGGGTGCCGCGCGGGTCGCGGCGCGGCTGGCGGCACCGGTGTGGCGGGTCGGGACGGCGGTGGGCGTGGACGTGCGGATCGCGCAACCCGCGTTCACGGAGCGGGGCTCGACGGCGCGGATCGAGTTGCCGGGAGGTCGGGCGGTGACGTTGCAGCTGGCGGTGCCCGGGCTCCACAACGTGCGCAACGCGGCGGCCGCGCTGGCGGTGGCGCACGAGCTGGGCGCGGATCTCGATCGGGCGCTCGCGGCGCTCGCGACGTTCAGCGGCGTGGGGCGGCGGTTCGAGCGGGTGGGCGAGGCGCACGGCGTGACGGTGGTGGACGACTACGCGCACCATCCCACGGAGGTGCAGGCGACGCTCGCGGCGGCGCGTCAGGCGTTCCCCGAGCGGCGCGTGGTCGCGGTGTTTCAGCCGCACCTGTTTTCGCGCACGGCGCTGCACGGTGACGCGCTGGGCCGGGCGCTGGCGGCGGCGGACGTGGTGGTGGTAGCGCCGATCTACGCGGCCCGCGAGCAGCCGCTTCCGGGTGTGAGTGCGGACGTCGTGGCGCGCGGTGCGGCGCGGGCGGGGGCGACGACGGTGGCAGTGCGCGAGCGCGCGGGTGTCGCGGAGCAGGTCGCTGCGACGGTTCGGGCGGGTGATGTGGTCTTCACGCTGGGGGCGGGTGATATCACGCGAGTGGGACCGGAGCTGCTGGAAAAGCTGGGGTCGCGACGGTGAGGCGGCGACGGTGGCCGCGGTGGCGGCGGCAGGCGGTCGCCGGCGTCGCGGGAGCGGTGCTGGTCGCGCTCGGGTGGCTCGGTGCGCCGCTCGTGTTGCGGCACGTGGCGTTCTTTCGCGTGCGTCAGGTCGAGCTCGTGGGCGTACGCAATCTGACGCCGGAGAGCGTGCTTGCGGCCCTGCGGCTGGCGCCGCACGCCAGCGTCTTCGGCGACACGCGGTTGCTCGCGGATCGGGTGCGGGGACTGGCGGGGGTGGCGGACGCACGGGTGGTGCGCCGCCTGCCGGCAGCGTTGACCGTCGAGGTGCGGGAGGTGGAGCCGGCGGCGCTCGCACCGGGACCGCGTGGAGCCGGCCTGGTCGCGGTGGACGCCGCGGGCCGGGCGCTCCCGTTCGATCCGGCGCGCTCGGGCCTCGACTTGCCGATCGCGGCGACCCGCGATTCGGGCGTGGTGGGAGTGCTGGCGCTGATCCAGGCGGTGGATCCGGCGCTGTTTCAGACCATCACCGGCGCGCGGGGCGTGGCGCGCGGCGGCGTGTCCCTGGAAATCGGGTCCCGCCGCGTGGTGGTCGGGCGCGACGCCGGGCCGGAGGTCATTCGAGCCGTGGTGCTGGTAGCGCAGGATCTCGCTGCGAAAGGGCGTCCCTACGTGGAGCTGGACGCCCGCTTCGCCGGCCAAGTCGTGGTCCGGCGCCGGGCGACTGCGAGTGGGGGCGGTGAGAGCGGGACGGGGGGGGCGTGAGCCGGGATCGCCAACTCGTGGCCGGGCTCGATCTCGGCAGCACGAAGACGTGCGCCGTGATCGCCGAAGTCGTGGGCGACCTGCCCCGGCTGCCGCTCGCCAAGGTGTTGGGCGTGGGACTCGCCAAGAACGCGGGCGTGCGGCGCGGCATGGTGCGGGATATCGACGAGACCAGCCGCTCGATCGTCGCCGCGATGCGCGACGCCGAGCGGATGGCGGGCGTGAAGGTGAGCGCGCTGACGTGCGGGATCGCGGGCGAGCACGTCTCGGCCCGCACGTCGCCGGGCGTCGTGGCGGTGTCGGGCGACGAGGTCACCGCGGAGGACGTGGCGCGCGTGAACGAGGTGGCGCGCGCCGTCTCGCTGGGACGCGACCACGAGCTGCTGCACGATATCCCGCAGGAGTACGTGGTCGACCAGCAGCGCGGCATCTCGGACCCGGTGGGGATGACCGGCACGCGGCTGGAAGTGGAGATGTATCTCGTGACGGTGCAGTCTACCGCCGCGCAGAACCTGCGCCGCAGCGTGGAGCGGGCGCGCTACCGGCCCGCGGAGCTGGTGCTCGAGCCGCTCGCCGCCTCGTACGCGGTGCTGACGGACGACGAGAAGGAGCTCGGAGTCGGGCTGGTGGAGGTGGGCGGCGGCTCGACGGGCGTGGCGATCTTCCACGAAGGGAAGATCCGTCACCTGGCGTCGATCAACTTTGCCGGCGCGCACGTCACCAACGACCTGGTGCAGGGCCTGGGTGTGACGCAGGCGGACGCGGAGCGGCTGAAGGAGCGACACGGCGTTGCCTACCAGCCGCTGGTGGATGCCTCGGAGATGGTGAACCTGCCGTCCACGCCGAGCCAAGGGGCGCGCCAGGCATCGCGCGAGCTGCTGTCCCACATCATCCACCAGCGGGTGGACGAGATCTTTCAACTGGTGCAGCGCGAGTTCGAGCGGGCGGGGTACGGGGGGGGACGGCTGCCGGCGGGCGTGGTGCTGACGGGCGGGACGGCGCACGTGCCGGGGATGGTGGAGCTGGCGCGCGACGCGTTCGCCGTGCCGGTGCGGGCCGGGACACCGGAGCAGGGGATCTCGGGGCTCGTCGACAGCGTCCAGGCGCCGCGCTACGCCGTGCCGGTGGGGCTGGTGCTGTACGCGGCGCGCCGGCTGGCGCAGGGGGGGGGAGGCGGCGCGCCCGGGGGCTCGCTCGCCAGGAGTGGGGGCGTCGAGAAGCTGTTCGGACCGCTGAAGCGGTGGTTGCAGGACTTCTTCTGATCGGTCACCCGAGGGAGCCATGATCTTCGAGCTCGAAGAGACCGTATCGCAGAACGCGCGCATGAAGGTCGTCGGCGTGGGCGGGGGCGGCGGCAACGCCTTGAACCGCATGGTCGACGAGGGACTCCAGGGCGTCGAATTCATCTCGGTGAACACCGACGCGCAGGCCTTGCTCAACAACAAGGCCGACGTGAAGGTGCAGATCGGGAAGAAGCTCACGCGCGGGCTGGGCGCGGGGGCGCGCCCGGAGATCGGCCGTCAGGCCATCGAGGAAAACCGGGACGAGGTCCTCCACGGACTCCAAGGCGCGGATCTCGTGTTCGTCACCTGCGGCATGGGCGGCGGGACGGGGACGGGGGCGGCCCCCATCATCTCGCAGATCGCGCGCGACCTGGGCGCGCTCACCATCGGGATCGTCACCAAGCCGTTCCTGTTCGAAGGCCGCAAGCGCATGCGTCAGGCGGAAATGGGAATCGCCGAAATGCGCAAGCATGTCGACACCATGGTCGTGGTGCCGAACGAGCGGCTGCTCGCCGTGGTCGGCAAGGGGATCCCCTTCCAGGACGCCCTCAAGAAGGCCGACGACGTGCTGCTGCACGCCACGCAGGGCATCTCCTCGCTCATCACGGTCACCGGCATCGTGAACGTGGATTTCGCCGATGTGCGCACCGTCATGCAGAACGGCGGCGCGGCGATCATGGGGACGGGCATGGGGCGGGGCGAGAACCGCGCGATGGAGGCGGTGCAGCAGGCGATCTCCTCGCCGCTGCTCGACAACATCTCGATCAGCGGCGCCACCGGCGTGCTCATCAACATCACGGGCGGCGAGGACCTGACGCTCGGCGAGGTCACGCAGATCTCGGACGTCGTAAAGGACGCGGCGGGCGAAGAGGCCGAGATCATCTTCGGCACCGTGAACGACCCGGCGATGCACGGCGAGATCCGGGTGACCGTGATCGCGACGGGATTCGACAGGCCGGCGGCGGGCGCGGAGGCGCCGCACCGGGCCGCACCGGGCGTGCTGCCGTTCCGCGAGCGCGGCGCGCGGCCGACGCCGGCGCCGGCGGCAGGGTACGTGAAGCCGGCGGAGACCCCGGCCCGGCGCCCCGCTCCTCCGCTGCCCGCGGAGCTGAACGAGCTCGAGATTCCCACCTTCATCCGGCGGCAGATGGACTGATGGCCTGGCGCGCCAGTCATTACGTCGTCGCCGGCGCACTCGCCGTCGTTGGCCTCTCCTGGGCGGCGCGCGACGCGTGGCCGTGGCGACGGCCGCTCACGGCGCCCACCATCGTGGTGGACGCGGCCTACACCGATTTCACCGAAACGCTCGGTCGGCGCGAGATGCTCGCCGACGTGCTGGCGCGCGGCCACGTCACGGGGCGCGACTACGCGGCCTTCCTCGCCGCCGCGCGCGGCCTCCCGGTGCGCCGCCTCCGCCCGGGCCTGGCGTTCCAGTTCCGTCGCCTCAAGACCGACAGCGTCGCGACCCGGGTGACGGTGCGACTCTCGCCCGACCGGCGCCTCAGCGTGACGCGGGGCGACGCCGGCTGGACCGAGGCGGTCGAGACGATTCCCTGGACCATCGTGCGGCTGCGGGTGACGGGCGTGATCACGTCGTCGCTGTACGACGCGCTCGACAAGGCGATGCCCGATTCGTTCCTGCCCGCGGTGGAGCGGCGCCAGCTGGCGTGGGCGATCGCCGACGTGTACGACTGGGAGGTCGACTTCACCCGCGACATCCGCCCGGGCGACCGGTTCACGGTGCTGCTCGAGCGCCTCGAGTCGCCCGAGGGCGAGCGGCGCTTCGGCCGTATCCTCGCGGCGCGCGTGGACGTGGCGCGCACGCCCCAATACGCGTTCTCCTTCGAGGATGCAGCGGCGAGCGTGGCGGGCTTCTACGACGAGCGCGGCCGGTCGCTGCGGCGCGCGTTTCTGCGGGCGCCGCTCCCGTACCGCCGCATCTCGAGCGGGTTCGGCTCGCGGTATCACCCGATCCTCCACATGTGGCGCACGCACGAGGGTGTGGACTTCTCCGCGGCGTACGGGACGCCGGTGCGGGCGACGGCCGACGGGCTCGTGATGCGGGTGGGGCGGGAGGAAGGCGGCTACGGCAACCTGATCGAGCTGCGTCACGCCAACGGTATCCGCACGCGCTATGGACACCTTTCCGCGTTCGCGCGCGGGCTGCGCGTGGGAGAGCGCGTGAAGCAGGAGCAGACGATCGGCTACGTCGGGTCCACGGGACTCTCGACCGGGCCGCACCTGCACTACGAATTCCTGGTCAACGGCCGGGCCACGAACCCGCGGCGCAAAGACATGGGCGCGGGCACCCCGGTGCCGAAGCCGCTCGCCGGCGCCTTCGATGCCGAACGCGACCGTCTGATCGCGCAGCTCGAGCCGAAAGTGCCGGTCGCTCCCGCCATCGCCGCCGCCACGCCCGATTAGTTTCCTTTTCATCCGTGGAGCTCTACCCCGCCGTTGACATCGAGGGCGGGCGGGTGGCGCGTGCCTCCTGCGCCGCCGACCCCGTGGCTGTGGTGCGCCAGCTCGCGCGCGACGGGGCTCGCTGGATGCATCTCGTCGATCTCGACCGCGCCCTCGGCCGGGGGGAGAACCGCGCGCTCGCGCAGCGGGTGCTCGCCGACGCGCCGCTCCGCGTCCAGGTCGGCGGGGGCCTCGCGACCGAAGCGGCCATCGCCGAGGCGCTCGCCTGGGGCGCGAGCCGCGTCGTGATCGGTGGCGCGGCGGCGGTCGATGCGGCGCTGGTCGGGCGACTGCTCGGGCGACCGGACGCGGAGCGGCTCGCCGTCGGCATCGACGCGCGCGACGGTCGCGTGGCGCCGCGCGGATCGGCCGCCAGGTTCGACGTGACGCCGCTCGAGCTGGCCCGGCGGGTGCGGGCCGCGGGCGCGCGCACGGTGGTCTATGCCGATGCGACGCGCGACGGGACGCTCGCGGGGCCCGACGTGGCGGGCGCCCGGGCGATCGCCACGCTCGGCCTGGACGTGATCGTCTCGGGTGGGGTCGCATCGCTCGACGACCTGCGGCGCGCGCGCGACGCGGGGCTCGCGGGCGCGATCGTCGGCCGGGCGTTGCACGAGGGGCGGTTTACGCTGGTCGAGGCGCTCGCGTGCCTCGCCGGGTGACGGTTGGCCTCGCCGCGCTGCGCGCCGCCGGTCTGGGGGCGCTGGCGCTGCTCCTGTGGAATCCGACGACCGCCCGTCGCGCAGCGGGTGACGCGCCACCGCTCGTGCTGCTCGATGCCTCGCTCAGCATGGGTGGGCACGGCGGCCGCTGGCGCGAAGCGCGTGACACGACCCGGGCCCTCGCGCGCGGAGGCGGGGGGGTGATCTGGCGGTTCGGCGAGCGCGTCGGCGGGTTCGACACGCTGCCGCCCAGCGACGGCACGAGCCGGCTCGCCCCCGCCCTCGATGCGGCCGCGGCCCGCGGCGGTCCCCTGACGATCGTCAGCGACGGGGCGGTGACCGATCCCGCCGATCTGCCTGTCGATGTGCTCCAGCGGGCGCGGATCGTCGTCCTTCCCCGGCCCGCGTTCTTCGATGCCTTTGTCGCTTCCGTCGAAGGACCGAGACGGGTGAGCGCCGGAGACACGATACGGCTCCGGGTGAGCTACGGAACGGCCGGGAAACGGGAGGCGGGAGGCGGGAGACGGGAGGCGGGAGGCGGGAGACGGGAGACGGGAGGCGGGAGACGGGAGGCGACCCTCGCGTTGAGTGCCCTGGGCCGTCGCCTCCTGTCGCGCAACGTCGAGCTCCCTGACAGCGGGATCGTGTCCACCGACCTCACGTTTCCCGCCTCCCGTCTCCCGGCCGGGTGGGTGGCGGTGGAGGTGCGGTTGGAGGGGGTGGGGGACGAGGAACCCCGCGACGACGCGCGCGTCTTCGTGCTCCAGGTGAGCGCGCAGCCTTCCGTCGTGCTGCTCGCAGCACCGCCCGACTGGGAGACGCGCTTCCTCGCACGCACGCTCGAGGATGTGGCGCGCCTGCCGGTGCGGGTGTTCGTGGCGGCGGAGCCGGGCGGGACCCCGTGGCGCGACGCGGCCACGCTCGAGGACCGCGCGCCCAGCGTCGTGGCGCAGGCGGTGGCGTCTGCCCAGCTGGTGATCGAGGCCGGCGACCCCCCGACGTTCAGCCGTTTCAGCCCCAAGGGAGCCGTGCTGGTCTGGCCTGGCACGCGGCGACTGGACGGCGACTGGTACGTGCAGCCGCCCGGCCCCTCGCCGCTCGCGGCGGCGCTCGCGGGTGTGGCGTGGGACTCGCTCCCGCCCGCCACGTCCCTGGCCGAGCTGGTCCCCGACAGCCTGGCCACGGTCGCGCTGGCGGCGCGGCTCGCCCGGCGCGGCCCGCCGCGTCCGGTGGTGGTCTTGTCGGAGCACGCTGGCCGGCGCCACGCCGTGGTCGCGGCCGGCGGGCTGTACCGCTGGGCGTTCCGGGGCGGCGCGAGCGCCGAGGCGTATCGGGCGCTGGTAGCGGCGCTGGCCGACTGGCTGCTGGCTGGGGGAGAGGGGAGAGGGGAGAGGTTCGCTCCGCTGACGTACGAGGTGCCGAACGGAATGCCCGTCGTCTGGCGCTGGACGGGAGGCGGCGAGCCGCGAAACGTGGTGGTGTCGCTCACCACGGAGCGTGGGCAGCACGTCGACACGCTGCGGTTCGACGCCGGCGGCAGGGCGGAGCTGCGTGCCCCGCCGGGCGCGTACCGCTACGCAGCCGCCGACGGGGCGGAGCGCGGGATGGTGGTGGTGGACTCGTACTCGGACGAGTGGCGGCCGCAGGCGGTGGTGCTCGCGTCCCAGCCCGGGACGCGGCAGGGACGGGTCGTCAGCGTGGCGTTGCGGGAGCGCTGGTGGTTGTTCGCCGTGGCCATCGCCGCGTTCGCCGCCGAGTGGGCCTGGCGGCGGCGGCAGGGACTGCCCTGATGCCGCTGCACCTGACCACCTCGGTCAAATACTTGAAGGGTGTCGGCCCCAAGCGTGCCGAGGCGCTCGCGCGTCTCGGCATCAGGAGCGTCGGCGACCTGCTGTACCACGCGCCGCATCGCTACCTCGACGCGACGGCGGTCTTGCCGCTCGCCCAGGCGCACGTCGGTCAGGAGGTGACGTGCGTCGGGCGCGTGGCCAGCACGGGGGTGCTGCCGACGCGCCGTGGCTTGCGTGTGTTCCGGGCGGTGCTGCGGGACGAGAGCGGCGTGCTGGAGTGCGCCTGGCCGGGCCAGCCGTTCCTCGAGCGCCAGATCAAGCAAGACCAGCTGCTGCTGGTGACGGGGCCGGTGCGCTACTACCACGGCCGCCAGCTGGTGCCGCGCGAGTTCGTGATTCTCGCGGACGCGGGGGAGGACGGGCCGGAGCGCGGCCTGGTGCTGCCCGTGTATCCTGCGACGGAAGGCCTGAGCCATCGCCAGATTCGCGGCCTGGTGCACCAGCATCTCGACGCGCTGCTGGCACTGGTGCAGGACCCGCATCCGCCGGCGCTGCGGGCTGCGGTGGGGCTGCCCGACCTCCGCGCGGCGCTCGCGGCGGTGCATCGGCCGGCGACGCCGGCCGACGCCGAGGCGGGCCGCCGCCGGCTCGCGTTCGACGAGCTGTTCGACCAGCAGCTGGTCCAGGCGCGCGCCCGCGCGTTGGCGAAGCGCGCCCGCGCCGGCATCCGCTTCGTGCTCAAGAAAGCGCTTACGACGCGCCTCAAGGAGCACCTGCCGTTCGAGCTGACCGCCGATCAGCGGCACGCGGTCCGCGAGATCGCGGACGACATGACCGCCCCACTCCGGATGCATCGGCTGCTGATGGGGGACGTCGGAACGGGCAAGACCGTGGTCGCGCTGTTCGCGATGCTGCTCGCGGTGGAGAACGACTACCAGGCGGCGATCATGGCGCCGACGGAGCTCCTGGCCGAGCAGCACCTCGCGACGCTCACGCGCCTGCTCGAGCCGCTCGCGCTCCAGCCCGATCTCCTGATCGGACGCCTGACGCCGGTGGAGAAGGCGGCGGCGCGTGGGCGGATCGCCGCAGGGGCGTCGCGTGTGGTGGTGGGGACGCACGCGCTGATCCAGGAGGCGGTCAAGTTCCAGCGGCTCGGCCTCGCCGTGATCGACGAGCAGCACCGCTTCGGGGTGGAGCAGCGGGCGGCTCTGGTGGAGAAAGGGGACGCGCCCGACGTGCTGCTCTTGACCGCGACACCGATTCCGCGCTCCCTCGCCCTCACGCTGTACGGCGACCTGGATGTGACCCAGCTGCGCGAGCGCCCCCCCGGCCGGGGCACCGTCAAGACGGCGCTCCGCACCGAGGCCGCGCGCCCCAAGATCTACGAGTTCATTCGCGCCGAGTGCGCGGCCGGGCGCCAGGCCTACGTGGTCTATCCGGTGATCGACGAGTCCGAGCGCGCCGACGTGAAGGCCGCGACCGTGATGGCGGGGCGGTTGGCCAAGGTGTTTCCGGAGCTCACGGTCGGCCTGGTGCACGGCCGGCTCAAGGCGGACGAGCGCGACGCGACCATGCGGGCGTTCCGGGACACCGCGGTGCACGTCCTGGTGGCGACGAGCGTGATCGAGGTGGGGATCGACGTGGCGAACGCGACGGTGATGCTGATCGAGCACGCCGAACGGTTCGGTCTGGCGCAGCTGCACCAGCTGCGGGGGCGCGTGGGGCGGGGGGCGGCGGCGAGCCACTGCATCCTCGTGTCCGACGTTCCGGAGGCGGCGCCCAGACTGCGGGCGTTCACCGAGACGAACGACGGGTTCAAGATCGCGGAGCTCGATCTCCAGGAGCGCGGCATGGGCGAGCTGGCGGGGGCGCGCCAGTCGGGCGGGATGGCGCTGCGCTACGCGAACTTCGCGACCGATCTGCCGCTGCTCGAGGCGGCGCGCCGGGCGGCGGGGGAGATCATCGCGCGCGATCCGGCGCTGGGGGAACGGCAACACGCACCGTATCGCGAGCGGATCGTGCAGCGGTATGAACGGGGGTTTGAGCTGTTTCGGGTGGGCTGACGGGACCGTGGAACGTGGAACGCGGAAGTCGGAACAGGCATTTCGGTTCCGCGTTCCCACTTCCGCGTTCCGCGTTTCACCGCTAGTCTATTCGCCCGCATGCCCGGCTTCCATCGGATCGAAGCGCTCCCGCCGCTCGTCGGCCAGACGGTCACCGTGCACGGCTGGGTGATGACGACGCGCTCGTCCGGCAAGATCGCGTTCGTGGCCCTGAGGGACGGCACCGGCTACCTGCAGGTGGTGCTCTCGAAGAAGGACGTCCCCGAGGCCGCGTGGGAAGGGTTCGGCCAGCTCACGCAGGAGACCTCGGTCGCGGTCACGGGCGTGGTGCGGGCCGACGCGCGGGGCCCGGGCGGCGTCGAGCTCACGGCGTCCGACCTGACGATCCTCGGGCCGAGCCGCGACTTCCCGATCACGCCGAAGGAGCACGGCACTGCGTTCCTGTTCGAGCACCGCCACCTGTGGCTGCGGAGTCGTCACCAGGTAGCCATCGCGCGGGTGCGCCACGAAGTCGTGCAGGCGATCCGTGACTTTTTCTACGAGCGGAATTTCGTGCTGGTGGACACGCCGATCCTCACCGGGTCGATCGGCGAGCACGCCGGGACCCTGTTCGCCACCGACTACTTCGACCTCGGCAAGGCGTACCTGGCGCAGACGGGACAGTTGTACGTCGAGGCCGCGGCGGCGGCGCTCGGTAAGGTGTATTGCTTCGGGCCCACGTTCCGGGCGGAGAAGTCCAAGACCCGACGCCACCTCACCGAGTTCTGGATGGTCGAGCCCGAGGTGGCGTGGAACGACTCGGCGGCGAACATGACGCTGCAGGAGGAATTCGTCTCCTACCTCGTGGCGCGCGCCCTCGAGCGCCGCAAGCCCGAGCTGGCGGAGCTCGAGCGTGATGTGACGCCGCTCGAGGCGGTGCGCCCGCCCTTCCCCCGCATCTCGTACAGCGACGCCGTCGCGAAGCTCAAGGTGCTCGGCAGCGACATGGAATGGGGACGCGACCTGGGGGGCGACGAGGAGACGCTGCTCGCCAAGCAGTACGACCGCCCGGTGATGGTCTTCAACTATCCCAAGACGGTGAAGGCCTTCTATATGAAGGAGAACCCCGCCGACCCCCGCACCGTCCTCAACAACGACATGCTCGCCCCCGAGGGGTACGGCGAGATCATCGGCGGCAGCCAGCGGGAGGACGACTACGACAAGCTGATCGGCCGGATCCGCGCGGAGCAGCTGCCCGAGGAGGCGTACAGCTGGTACCTCGATCTCCGAAAATACGGCAGCTTCGTGCACGCCGGGTTCGGGCTGGGCGTGGAGCGCACGGTGGCGTGGATCTGCGGCATCCCGCACATTCGCGAAGCGATCGCATTCCCGCGCACGCTCTACAAGCTGTGGCCGTGAGCGTCTTTCCCCGCCTTCACCTCCTCCCACAGCCGGTCCAGTTCTTCCAAGCTCGCCCGCCCCCGCCCCACCTCCACGCCACGCTCCTCGGCCAGCCGCTCCACCGCCTCGAACCGCCGCCGGAATTTGTCGTTCGCCCGCTCGAGCGCCGCGCGCGGGTCCATTGCGAGCTTGCGCGCGAGGTTGACGACGGCGAACAGAACATCACCCAGCTCCTCCTCTAGCGTTTCTCGTTTCCCGTGTCCCGTTTCCCGCTCCAGTTCCGCAATCTCCTCTTTCACCTTCTCCATGGGTCCGTGTGCGTCCGGCCAGTCGAACCCAACACCGGCCGCCCGTTCTTGCAGGCGATACGCCATCAGCAGCGGCGGAAGGGAGGACGGTAGGCCTCGGAGCGTACCTCTGACCTCTCCCCTCTCCCTTTTCTTGACTCGTTCCCACCCCTCGTGATCCGGAGTCGCTTCGCTCCCGAACAGCTGCGGATGCCGCCGCCACATCTTCTCTTCCAGCGCGCGTGTGACCGTTTCCGCGTCGAACTCACGTCGCTCTTCCCCGATCACGATCTGGAAGGCGAGGTGCAGCAGCACGTCGCCCAGCTCGTCGCGCAGCGCGGCGGGTTCGCCATTTTTCAGCGCCTGGTCGAGCTCGAGCGCTTCTTCGATCAGATAGGGGCGCAGCGTCTCGCGAGTCTGGGCGTGGTCCCAGGGACACCGCGCGCGCAGATCGCGGACGAGCGCGAGCGCACGGGCGAGGGGAGCGTCTTTAGCCGGGCTGTTCTGTGGCATCGTGTTGGACCCTTTTCATGTTGCCTTTAGCCAGCGGGGCGGGTTATCATACCCGCGCCTGTGAACGGGTCAATCCGCGGGCGTCAGGCCCCCCCCCGTGCGTGGATCGAGGTGAGCCTCGCCGCCGTCGTCGCCAACGCCCGCACGGTGGCCCGGGTCGCCGGCGCACGGCTCCTCCCAGTGGTGAAGGCGAACGCCTACGGGGTCGGAGCCGTCGCCGTGTCTACGGCCCTGGAGACGGTCGATCCGTGGGGCTACGGGGTCGCGACGATCGACGAGGGGGCTGAGCTGCGGGCGGCGGGGATCGCCCGGCCGGTGCTCGTGTTCATGCCGGCCCGGCCCGATCTGTTCGACGCTTACGAGGCGCACCGATTGACGCCGGCGCTCGGTGACCGGGCCAGCATCCACGCCTGGATCGCGCGCGGGGCGCGGGGCGGCGCGTTCCACCTGGAGATCGACACGGGGATGAGTCGCTCGGGCGTGCGCTGGGACGAGATCGAGCGAATCGCGGACCTGCTTGACACGCCGTACCTCGAAGGCTGCTATACCCATTTTCACTCGGCCGAGCGGCGCGACGGCTCGGCCGAGGCGCAGCTCGAGCGCTTCAAGGCCGCCGTGGGATGCCTGGCGCGCCGGCCGCCGCTCCTGCACGTGGCAAATAGCGCGGCGGCGTTGCGCGGCCAGCCGTTCGCGCTGGATGCGATCCGCCCCGGCATCTGTCTGTACGGGGCATCCGTCGGCGAAGGGTTGCCGATCGGCAAGCCGGTGATTGCGCTGCGCGCGCGTGTGGTGAGCGTCCGCAAGGTGCTGCGCGGCGAGAGCGTCAGCTACAACGCGTCCTGGACCGCGCCGCGCGACACCACCGTAGCCACGCTGGGAATCGGCTACGCCGACGGGGTGCGCCGCTCGCTCGGGCTGAAGGCCGAAGCGACGGTGCTCCTGAACGGCGCGCGCTGTCCCGTGGTCGGGCTCGTGACGATGGACCTGACGATGGTCGACGTGCGCGACGGACGCGCCGCCGTGGGTGATGTCGCCACCCTGGTCGGTGAGGCGGACGGGCTGGGCAACACGCTGGACCAGTTCGCTGCCTGGAGCGGCACGTTGCAGCACGAGCTCCTGGCCGGGCTCGGTCCCCGGCTGCCGCGCATCTACGATTGAAGCGCGCCGCCATCATCGTGCTCGACGGGCTCGGGATCGGGCCGTGCCCCGACCAGGCCGCGTACGGCGACGCGGGATCGGACACGCTCGGGAACGTCGCGCGCGCGGTCGGCGGGCTGCGGCTGCCGAACCTCGAACGGCTGGGGCTGGGAAGGTGCCGGTCAATCCCCGGGCTTGCGCCGGGGGTCAGTCCGGGCGCCGCGTTCGGCGTGGCGCTTCCCAGATCGCAGGGGAAGGACTCGACCACCGGACACTGGGAGATCTGCGGGGTGATCCTGGAACGGCCGTTCCGCACGTACCCGAACGGCTTCCCGACGTCGCTGCTCGACGCCTTCGCGCGACGCACCGGTCGTGGGTATCTGGGCAACAAGGCGGCGTCCGGCACCGAGATCCTCGCCGAGCTGGGGGAAGCGCACCAGCGCACCGGGAAGTGGATCGTCTACACGTCGGCGGACTCGGTTTTCCAGGTGGCGGCGCACGAGACCACGGTGCCGCTGGACGAGCTGTACCGCGCGTGTGTGGTCGCGCGCGACCTGCTGGTGGGAGAGCACGCGGTGAGCCGGGTGATCGCGCGCCCGTTCACCGGGAAGCCGGGCGCGTACGAGCGGACGCCGCGCCGCAAGGACTTCTCGATCGAGCCGGTGGGGACGACGCTGCTCGACCGGTTGGCGGCGGCGGGGATCCCGCGCATGGGGATCGGGAAGGTGGACGACCTGTTCGCCGGTCGCAACATCACGAGCGAGCACACGCCGACCAATGGGGACGCGTACCGGCTGATCGAGCGGGCGCTGGACGAGACGGAGACGGGGTTCATCTTCGTGAACGTGATCGAGTTCGACCAGAGCTGGGGGCACCGAAACGACGTGCCGGGGTTTCATGAAGGACTCAAAGCCCTCGACGCCTGGATCCCCCGGCTCCAAGCCCGCGTCCAAGGAGACGACCTGATCGTCATCACCGCCGACCACGGCAACGACCCGACCACGCCGTCGACGGATCATTCGCGGGAGGCCGTGCCGGTCCTCGCCCTGGGCCCGCGGGTGCAGCCCCGGGGGCTGGGGGAGCGGCGCACGTTCGCGGATCTGGGGGCGACGGTGGCGGACTACTTCGGCGTCGCGCCGCTCGCGGCGGGCACGTCGTTCCTCGAGGAGCTCCGGGCGTGACGCCCGAGCTGGTCCGCCGGGCGCGCGCGGTGCAGCAGCACGCGTACTGTCCCTACAGCAAGTTCCGCGTGGGCGCGGCGCTCGAGGCGATGGACGGCCGCGTGTTCGTGGGGACCAACGTCGAGAGCGCCTCGTACGGGCTCACCATCTGCGCCGAGCGGATGGCGATCGGCGCGGCGGTGGCGGACGGCGCGCGGGGGTTCAGCCGCATCGTGGTGGCGACCGACGTGGATCCGCCGGCATCGCCGTGTGGCGCGTGCCGCCAGCTGCTCGCGGAGTTCGGGCTGGATCTCGAAGTGATCGCCGTGGGCCCGAAGACCGAGCGACGCTGGGTGCTGCGCGACCTCCTGCCCGACGCCTTCGCGAACGCGGCGCTCGCCACGTGACGCGGCGTCGCCTCGCGTTCATCGGCGCCGTGCTGGTCGCGGCGGCGTGCGTGGAGCGGGTGGCGGCGCCGGGCCGGTGCCCGAGTTTCTGTCCGTCGGGCCAGATCACCATCGTGGATACGCTGCTGGCCGGCAGTATCTCGGGCGACTCGGCGTTTCGCGGCTACGTGCTGGCGTACCAATCGAGCGTGATGCTGGCCTCCGACACGCCGCTCGTCGACGGCCGGCCGATCTTCCGCATCAACGGGTTGGGCGCGCGCCGCGTGATCACGGCCGGCGACACGACGACCGGCGCGATCCTCGGCGCCGACTCGGCGCGCCTGCAGATCTCGATCACGCGACGCGACAGCTCGATGCGCAACCTGTCGCTGCGGTTCTACCGCCTGCCGATTACGATCGACACGTCGACGCGGTTCGCGGATCTGATCGGACCCTTCGCCGCCTCGCCCGTGCACACCCTGAACGTCGATGCGCTGCTCGCGCAACCGGGGCGGAAGGACTCGGTGACGGGCGACAGCGTCGTGGCGGACGACACGGTGAGCCACCAGCTCGTGCTGTCGCTCAAGCTCGACGCGGCGGCGGCGCGCTACCTCGCCGCGGATTCCGGGACCGTCGCCTACGGCCTGCGGATCGCGGCCGATTCGTTCGCGAGCATCGCGCTCGGCAAGGGGTCGCTTGGCCCCGTCCTCCAGTGGTACCTGCGCGTCGACTCGGCCGGGACGTCCGTGGCACGCACGCCCGGGAGCCTCGGGGTTGCGTTCGGGAGCTTCGTGCACGATCCGCCGCCCGCGCCGCCCGACTCGACGCTTGCGGTCGGCGGCGTCCCATCGGCTCGCAGCATCCTGCGCGTCGCGTTCCCGCGGTCGCTCCGGGATTCGACCCAGATCATCCGGGCCACGCTGTTCCTGCTGCCGGCGGTCCCTGCCCGCGGGGCGCCCGCCGACTCGTTCGTCGTCGAGGTGCGCTCAGTGCTCGCCGACTTCGGCGCCAAGTCGCCGATCGACCCGCGACTCGGCGACACGACCGTCATCCACGTCGGCGCGACCGACACGCTGGCCGTCGAGGTCACCAACCTGCTGCAGCTCTGGGCGGCGGACTCGACCCTGCCCACCACGCTGATGCTGCGGGCGAGGGCCGAGGTGCAGTCCTTCGGCGAAGTGCGCTTCTATCCCTCGATCGCCCAGGCGTTCCGCCCGGCGCTCGAGGTCACGTTCGTGCGGCCCTTCCCGTTCGGGGTGCCATGAACGCGGCGGTCAGGCGGTCGGGCGGTCGGGCGGTTGGTATGGCGGCGGTCCTCGCCGTGGTGTTCCTGACCGCCGGTCCGCCGGACCGGCTGTCCGCCCAGGACTCCCAGTACAGCATCCGCGGGCTCGGCATGCCGGGGCGTTGGGAGTCGGTGCGCGCGCGGTCCAGCGCCGGTGCGTTCGCGCCGTTCGACCCGCTCTCGCCCTTGATGGAGGCGGCGATGGCCGACGTCGGCCGGCTCACGGCGACCGCCGGGGAGGGGACGTCGTATCGCGAGGTCATCGTGGGCGACACCACGACGCGCCTTCGCGGCACCCGGTTCCCGCTGATGGCGATCGTGGGTCAGGTGGCGCCGCGCCTTGCGGTCGCGGCCGGATTCACGACGTATCTCGACAAGTCATGGGACGTGACCCAGCGGGACTCGGGCGTCCTGCGGGGCACCATGGAGCGCTTCACCGACGAGATCACCAGCGACGGGAGCGTCGGGGATCTGCGGCTGGCCGCGGCCGCCCGGCTGTCGCGCGGCATTGCGATCGGCGCCGGGGTGCATCTGCTCGCCGGCTCGACTCGGATGACCGCCGCGCGGCGGTTCGACGATTCGACGTTCCACGTGGTGCAGCAGCTCGCCGAGGTGCGCTACGGCGGGTTGGGGGTGTCGGGCAGCGTGCTGATCGGGCTCGCACCCGGGTTGAGCATTGCGGGCTGGGCGCGGTCGGACGGCCGGCTGCGCGCCAAGGTGGGCGACGCGACCAGCGCGGAGACCGACCTGCCCCGGATGGCCGGCGGAGGGGTGCGCTTGGCGCCCAGCCCGAGCGCGCGCTTCGCCGCATCGGTGGCGTGGCGCTCGTGGTCCAGCGCCGGCGCCGGCGCGTTTGATACGTGGAGCTGGTCGGCGGGGGGCGAGTTTGGGAAGGGGCGCGTGCCGTTCCGGCTCGGCGCGCGCGGCGGCCAGCTGCCGTTTGGGCCCGGGACGACGGCGCCCACCGAGTTCGCGGCAACCGCCGGCACGGGCCGCGCGTTCGCGCAGGGCCGGGCGCTGGTGGATATCGGCGTCGAGCGCCTCGAGCGCCGGGGGGGCGGGCTGACGGAGCGCGTGTGGACGGTGCTCGTGGGGCTCACCGTGCGGCCGTGAACGTCTAGTTCCACACCTTCGGCTGCAGGAGGTCCTCACGGAGGACTACCTTTCGGTCTATCTTCCCACGCACGAGTGGCAAGGTCACCCTCGCTGCGAGGTGACGGTCCGCTAGCAATGCCGCGTATCTACATCGAGACCTACGGCTGTCAGATGAACGTCGCGGACTCCGAGCTGATGCTCGGGGTGCTGGGGCGCGACGGCTACGTCCGCACCGACGATCCCGCCCTGGCCGACGTGCTGCTCGTGAATACGTGCGCCGTGCGCGACCACGCGGAGCAGCGCGTGGTGTCGCGCGTGGGCGAGCTGAAGCGCTACAAGCGGCCGGATGTGGTGCTGGGGGTGGTGGGCTGCATGGCGCAGCGGTTGGGCCCGCGGCTGCTCGCGCAGGTGGCGCAGGTGGATCTCGTGATCGGCCCCGACGGCTATCGCGGGCTCCCCGCGTTGATCGCGCGGGCCCGGGGCGGCGAGCGGGCGGCCGAGGTGGCGTTCAAGCCGTGGGAGCATTACGAGGACGTGCCGCCGGTGCGGGACACCTCGATCTCGGCGTATGTGACGGTGCAGCGCGGCTGCGATTATCGGTGCACCTTCTGCATCGTTCCGATGACGCGCGGGCCGGAGCGAAGCCGCAAGTTGGCCGACGTGGTGCGCGAGGTGACGGACCTCGCCCGCGGCGGCACGACCGAGGTGACGCTCCTTGGCCAGACGGTCAACAGCTACAACGACGGCACGCACGACTTCGCCGACCTGCTGCGCGCGGTGGGCGGCGGCGGCGTCGCGGGGATCCGGCGCGTGCGCTTCACCTCGCCCTACCCCACCGATTTCACGGAGCGGGTGCTCCAGGCGATGGTCGAAGCGCCCGCCGTGTGCGAGCACGTGCACCTGCCGGTGCAGAGCGGCTCGTCGCGCGTGCTCAAGCGGATGCGGCGGCGCTACGATCGCGCCCGCTATCTGGAGGTCGTCGCGGCGCTGCGGAGCGCCATCCCCGGAATCGCGCTCACGACCGACATCATCGTCGGGTTCCCGGGCGAGTCCGAGGAGGACTTCCAGGAGACGCTGTCGCTGGTGGAGCGGGTGGGCTTCGACGACGCGTACACGTTCAAGTATTCGCCGCGCGAGGCGACGCCCGCGACCCGCCTCGACGATCCCGTGCCGGACGACGTGGCGGGGGAGCGGCTGGAGCGGCTCATCGCGCGGGTGCGCGGGATCGCTCGCGCCACGAACGTCGGCCTCGTCGGCACGACGCACGAAGTGCTGGTCGAAGGGCGCGCCAAGCGCGGCGATCTGCTGCAGGCCCGCACTCGCACCAATAAAGTGGCGCTCGTCGCGGGGCCCGACGCGTGGATCGGGGGCTACCGCTCGGTGCGGCTCACGGGCACCACGGGCTCGACCTTCACCGCCTGGCCGCTGGCGCAGGGGCAGGGGCAGGGGCAGGAGCTCGCCGTCGTGGGGTGACGAACGTGACGCTCGAGGTGCTGCAGCGGGAGTACGAGAAGTTGCGTGCCCAGCTGCCACGGTTCTGCGGCTGCGAGACCTGCCGCGGGGACGTGCTCGTGTTCGCCCTCAACCGGCTGTCGCCCAGCTACGTGTCGACGCCGCAGGGCGAGGTGCTGACCGAGCTGCGCCTGGACAGCGATCAGGAGAAGGCGAAGCTCGACGTGGCGCTGCTCGACGGGTTCCGCCGCGTGGGACTCGCGCCGCGCTGCGGGGCGAGGCCGGTGCAGCTGCTCTAGTCCGTTGAGGCGGCCCCGATGCGGCCGCCGATTCTCTTTCTCGCCATAGCGTTCGGGGCCGGCCTGTGGGGCGGCCTCGAGGTGTTTACGGCGGGCGGTGCGCTGTACGCGGTTGCGCCTGTGCTCGTCGCGGCGCTGTCGCTCGCGCGGCGGGCGCCGTTGGGCGCGGCGGTGGGCGTCATGCTGGTTGCCGGGATGGGTTGGGGGACGGCGGCGGCGCGGGAGCGGGGCGTCACGTGCGCGGGACGGTGGACGGCCGGGGAAAGGGGAACGGGGAAGGGCGAAGGGTCGCGCGCGGCGATCGTGCGACTCGCCGATCCCGCGCCGGAACAGGGCGGCGTACTCGACGCGGACGTGGTGGCGGGGCCGTGCGGGGGAGCGTTGCGGCTGCGTTGGCCCGAAGGCAGCGCGGCGCGCGGCGGGACGACGTGGGTGGTGGCGGGCCGCTGGACCGGCCCAGGCGCCCGCGGCGTGCTGGTGGTGCGGCGGGCGCGCCTGCTGGACGCGGCCCGGCGGGGGCGGGGCGCCGTCAGAGACCGGCTGGCGGAGCGGACGATCGCGCTGTTCGGGGCTCGCGCCCCGCTCGTGGACGCGCTGGTGTTCGCGCCGCGCGCCGACCTGGACGCCGAGCTGCGTGAGCGGTACGCGCGCTCGGGGCTCGCACACATCCTGTCGATTTCGGGACTGCACGTCGGCTTTCTCGCCGCGTGGCTCGCGCTGATCCTCTCGAAGCTCGGTCTGTCACCCCGCCCCCGCATGGCCGCGGCGGCGCTGCTGCTCGGCGCCTACCTGTGGCTCATCGGGTTTCCGGCGCCGGCTCTGCGGGCGGTGGCGATGCTGGTGCTCGGCGACGTCGCCCGGGTGCGGCAGCGCGTGGTCGCGCCGGCCGGGGCGGTGGCGCTCGCGGCGCTCATCGTGCTGCTGGTCGATCCCTGGGCGGTGCAGGCGGTGGGCGCGTGGCTCTCCGTCGCCGCGATGGGCGCGGTGATCTGGGCGGGCCGGGCATTCGCGGGCCGGCCCCTGCTGGTGCGACTGGTCGCGCCCTCGCTCGCGGCCACGCTCGTCACGGCGCCGGTCACCGCGTTCGCGTTCGGCACCGTGGCGCCAGTCGGCGTGCTCGCGAACCTCGTCGCCATTCCGCTCGCCGCGATCGCGGTCCCCGGGCTGGTGTTGGCGCTCGCGCTCTCGTGGGTCGCCCTGGGCGTCGCGCAGCTCGTGGCGGCGGGGTCGGGATTGGGCCTCGCGCTGCTCGACCTCGTCGCGCAGGGCGCGGCGCGCGTTCCGGGCGGGCACGTCGTGATGGAGGCGGGTTGGGCGGCGGCGGCGGTGTGGGTCGGGGTCGCCGCCGCGGCGTGGTGGCTGTGGAACACGCCGCGCCGCCCCTGGCTGATCGCGGCCCGCATCTCGTTTGCGACTACGGTGTTGGTGGCGACGTCCTGGCGCGACGTCGTCGGACTCGACGCCTGCCGTTGCTTGACGGTATTTTTCTTGGACGTCGGGCAAGGCGACGCGGCCGTCTTGCGAACGCCGCACGGCCGCTGGATGGTGATCGACGGCGGGCCCCGCATTCCCGGGAGCGATGCGGGGCGGCGGGTGGTCGTCCCGTTCCTGCGACGCCACGGTGTGGGGCGGTTGGCGCTGGCGGTCGCGACCCACGGCGACGCGGACCATTTGGGTGGCATGCCGGCGGTGGTGGACGCGTTCGATCCCGAGGTGGTGCTCGAGCCGGGAGAGCCGCTGGGGCGGCCGCTGTATCTCGAGTTTCTCGCCGCGGTCGAGGCTTCCGGGGCGCGGTGGCATGCCGCACGGGCCGGGGATCGAGTCGAGGTGGACGGCGTGGTGCTCGACGTCTTGAGCCCCGACTCGGTGTGGCTGCGCTTGCCGCTGGACGTGAACGAGCATGGCGTGGTGTTACGGGTGACGTACGGCGCGGAGCGGCTGCTGTTCCAGGCGGACGCGGGCCTGCCGGTCGAAGCGCGGCTCGCGGGCACGGTAGGTCCGGTGGAGCTGCTCAAGGTCGGCCACCACGGCTCGCGCAGCGCGACCTCGGACGCGTGGCTCGACGAGCTGGCGCCGCACGAAGCGGTGATCAGCGTGGGACGGCGCAACCGGTACGGTCATCCGACGCCCGAGGTGCTGGCGCGGCTGGCGGGGCACGGCATCACGATTCTCCGGACGGACGAGCGCGGCACGATCACTTTCACCACGGACGGGCATAGTGCACGGGTCCGAAGTCATCACGATTGAGCGGTTCATCATGGAGCAGGAGCGGCTCTACCCGGAAGCGACGGGCGAGCTGTCCAACCTGCTGTACGACCTGTGCCTCGCCGCCAAGATCATCTCGCGCAACGTGCGCCGGGCGGGCTTGAGCGACATCCTCGGCGCGGCGGGAGCGGAAGCGATCAACGTCTCGGGCGACCTGCAACAGAAGCTCGACCTGTTCGCGAACGAGACGGTGCGCAACAGTGTGCAGCACACCGGTCGGGTGTGCGTCACCGCGTCGGAGGAGGATCCGGAGCCGGTCCCCGTGCCCGCGGGGAAGCCCGCGGGCAAATACGTGGTGCTGTACGACCCGCTCGACGGGTCGATGAACATCGACGTCAACGTCTCGATCGGCACCATCTTCTCGATCCACAAGCGGGTCAGCAAGAAGGCCGGCGTTGCCGGGCTGGCGGACTGCCTCCAGGCGGGGAAGAAGCAGGTGGCCGCGGGCTACATCCTGTACGGCTCGAGCACGATGCTGGTGTACACCACGGGGCAGGGGGTGCACGGCTTCACGCTGGACCCGACCATCGGCGAGTTCCTGCTGTCGCATCCCGACATCCGTACGCCGCCGGTGGGGAAGTACTACAGCGTGAACGAGAGCAACTGGAACCGTTGGAGCCCGCCGGTGCAACGCGTCGTCGGGGCCTTCAAGAACGGTGAAGGGAAGATCCAGCCCAAGAACGCGCGCTACATCGGCTCCCTCGTCGCCGACTTCCATCGCAATCTCATTTCCGGCGGCATCTTCCTTTATCCCGCGGGCACGAACTACCCTCAAGGCAAGCTGCGGCTGCTGTACGAGGCGGCGCCGCTGGCGCTGGTGGTGGAGCAGGCGGGGGGCCGGGCGACGGACGGCTCGCGGCCCATTCTCGACATCGTGCCGACCGATCTGCATCAGAAGACTCCGTTCGTGATCGGCAGCAAGGACGACGTGGCGTTCGCCGCGCGGATTCTCTCGGCGGCACCGGTGGCGGCGAAGTGAGCGAGCGTAAGCCGGTCTACGGTCCGGACGAGTGGCAGGGCGACCCCGCGCACGAGCTCGGGTCACCGGGCGCGTTTCCCTACACGCGCGGCGTCCATCCCTCGATGTATCGGGGCAAGCTCTGGACCATGCGCCAGTACGCCGGGTTCGGGACGGCGGAGCAGACCAACGCGCGGTTCCGTCACCTACTCGCCGCGGGTCAGACCGGTTTGTCGGTCGCGTTCGATCTCCCCACGCAAATGGGCTACGACTCGGACCATGCGATGGCCGAGGGGGAGGTGGGACGGGCGGGCGTGGCGATCGACAGCGTGGACGATCTGGCGCGCCTGTTCGAAGGGATCCCGCTCGACAAGGTGTCCACGTCGATGACCATCAACGCGACCGCGTCGATCCTGCTCGCGATGTACGTGGTGGTGGGCGAGGAGCACGGGGTGACGCGGGCGCAGCTCGAGGGGACGGTGCAGAACGACATTCTGAAGGAGTTCATCGCCCGCGGCACCTACATCTATCCGATCGAGCCGTCGTTGCGGCTGGTGACCGACGTGTGCCGCTTCGTCGCGGCCGAGGGGATGCGGTTCAATCCCATTTCGGTGTCGGGCTATCACATGCGGGAGGCGGGAGCGACGGCGGCGCAGGAAGTCGCGTTCACCTTCGCGAACGGGCTCGAGTATGTGCGGCGTGCGGTGGCGGCGGGGCTGGACGTCAACGACTTCGCGCCGCGGGTATCGTTCTTCTTCGCGGCATTCACCGATCTGTTCGAAGAAGTCGCGAAATTTCGAGCGGCCCGGAGGTTATGGGCGCGCCTCATGAAGGAGAACTTTCAAGCCTCTGACGCTGCGTGCCGGTTGCGGTTCCACACGCAGACGGGGGGCTCGACCCTCACGGCGCAGCAGCCCAAGAACAACGTGGTGCGGGTGGCGATCCAGGCATTGGCGGCGGTGCTGGGCGGCACCCAGTCGCTCCATACGAATGCGTATGACGAGGCCCTGGCGTTGCCGACGGAGCAGAGCGCGACGCTGGCGCTCCGCACCCAGCAGATCCTGGCGCACGAAACGGGGATCGCCGAGACGGTCGATCCGGCGGGCGGGAGCTGGTATGTCGAAGCGTTGACGGACCAGGTGGAGCGCTCGGCGCGGGTGTTGCTGGACGGGATCGAGCGGGCGGGGGGCGCGGCGCGGGCGGTGGAGCGGGGCGTGTTTCAGGAGGCGATCGCGGCGAGCGCGTACGCGCAGCAGCGGGCGATCGAGACGGGGGAGAGCGTGGTGGTGGGCGTGAACGAGTACGGGGACGATCAGACCATCCCGTCCGTACCGGCACCCGACTACCGCGCGCTCGCCGCCGCGCAGCGGCGGAGAGTCGCGGAACTGCGCGGGAGGCGGGAGGCGGGAGGCGTGAAACGGGCTCTCGGGGCGATCGAGGCAGCGGCGCGCGATCCCGTGGCGCCGCTGATGGAGCCGATACTCGCCGCCGTCCGCGCCCGGGCCACGGTGGGGGAGATGAGCGAGGTATTGCGGGGGGTGTGGGGGGTGTACAAGCCGGGGTGAGTGCCTCCGCGGCTGCGTTCTGCAGTTTTTTGACCTTGTCTAGGTTGGTCCTTCCGCTAGGGTGAGGCGTGTCCGGGGATTCTTCGGGAATGGCGTCAGGTCCGCGCACGCTGCTCGGGCGGTTACGCGCGGCGGTGCGGGCACGGCACTACAGCCCGCGCACGGAGGAATCGTATGCCGGGTGGGCGAAGCGGTTCGTGGTGTTCCACGGCCGCCGCCACCCCGACGGTCTGGGCGAGGCCGAGGTCCGGGCGTTTCTCGATCATCTCGCCGAGGGCGACGGGGTGAGTGCATCCACCCAGAACCAGGCGCTGGCCGCGCTGCTGTTTCTGTACGAAGCCGTGCTGGGTCGGCGGCTGACGTTGTCGCCTCAGGGCATCGTGCACGCAAAGGAGCTGCAGCGTCTGCCCGTGGTGTTGAATCGGGATGAGGTGCGGATGGTGTTGGCCCAGTTACGGGGTGTGCCGCGCCTTGTGGTGCTCTTGCTGTACGGCTCCGGGCTCCGGTTGCTCGAGTGTTTGAGCCTGCGCGTGAAGGACATCGACTTTCAGCGGGCCGAGATCCGGGTACGGGCGGGAAAGGGGGGAGTGGACCGAGTGGTTCCCTTGCCAGTCAGGGTGCAGGGCCCCTTGGCGGAACATCTGGCGCGCTTGCGGGCGCGCCATGCCCGCGAGGGGCGCGGTGGCGGTCGAGTGGCGCTGCCGGGTGCGTTCGAGCGGAAGGCGCCGGGCGCAGCTGCGGAATGGGCGTGGCAGTGGGTGTTTCCGGCGACGCGGACGCACCGCGATCTCGTGTCTGGGGAGGCGCGGCGGCATCACCTGCACGAATCGGCCATCCAGCGGGCGGTGCGCGACGCCGTGCGGGCCGCCGGGATCGCCAAGCGAGCGACTTGCCACACGTTTCGGCACTCGTTTGCCACGCATCTCCTGGATGCGGGTTCGGACATCCGCACGGTGCAAGAGCTCCTCGGCCACCGGGACGTCCGCACGACGATGATCTACACGCACGTTCTCAATCGGGGTGGCCTGGGGGTGAGGAGCCCTGCAGACACACTGTAGCAATATCAGGGGTAGCTTGAGCGCAACGTTCCGCGTCTTAGGCTGCGAGCGGTCTTAGGCTGCGAGCCTCGCAATGTTTCCACAATGGACCAGAGCTTAGGGGCTTGACGTTAACAGGCGCCGTCGCAGAGGTTACAGGAACCTCATTGGCTCGACCGATGACGCCTTGGACTGCGGTGAGAACGAGCGGGCGAACCGATGACCAGCAGTCCAATATGAGTTAGGCGGCTCGCACGCACCCCACGACGCTCCGATGCCGACTTCCTTATTGTGTGGTGCTTGAACGGGGCGCCTTCGCCCCGGGCTCTCGAGGAGAGCTCCGCTGCGCGGCGCCCCTCCACCCCGTCCTGTTTCGTGCGGCGCGCCGCCGGTCCATCAGAAGAACCGCGGGCGGTGGGGGATCGGAGCGGGCGAGCCTTGGAGAGCCGCCCGCCGGCCGTCGAGGGGCGCGGCGCGCCGAAGCATGTGTCGGTGCAAAGCTCGCCGTCTAACACGCGCTTGAAGCTGGCGGCGCCTGGCAGTTGGGGTAAACTTTCATTTGTGACGAACCAAGCTGTGCGCCGCAGCTTAAGCGCGATCCGTTAGGCAGCCCATTCGAAGCCATGCACCGGAAGCGACTCAAGCATCAAGCCGATATCCTCTGTCATATGTTCCGCGGCTGGCAGCTCTTGAACGATTAT
>Ga0184619_10000002_pt1 | contig 176429 bp, 173 predicted proteins | sample PLM0_60_b1_FD_133146 | JGI IMG/M metagenome (GOLD analysis project Ga0184619, IMG submission 133146) | Groundwater sediment microbial communities from an aquifer in East River, Colorado, USA - PLM0_60_b1 | ecosystem: Environmental > Terrestrial > Soil > Riparian zone | place: USA: East River...
GCCGCCCGGGTCGCCTGAGCGTCCTGGGGCGTGAAGACCGGCAGCCCGGAGTCCCAGCCCTCCGGCAGCCGGCCGGCCAGCCGGCGTTCGAGCTCGGCGGCGAGCTCCGGGAACGCCCGCCGGTACGCCTCGTGCTTGTGCCGCCACTCGGCTTCGAGCCGGGCGCCGCGATCCCGCGCCAGCCGCCACTGGGCGAGGGCTTCCTCGGGCACGTGGAACGGCTCGAAGCTGGGCCAGGCGAGCTGCTGCTTGGTGAGCTTCACCTCGTCCTCGCCCAGCGGGGCGCCGTGGGCTTCCGCCGTATCCTGCTTGTGCGGGCTGCCGTACGCGATGTGGGTGCGCACGATGATCAGCGACGGGCGGTCCGACACCCGCCGGGCGACCGCGAGCGCCGCGTCGAGCGCGCCGAGATCGTTCCCGTCCGCGACTCGCTCCACGTGCCACCCATAGCTCTCGAACCGCTTGGCGGTATCGTCCGAGAACGCGAGATCGGTCTTGCCGTCGATGGTGATGCGGTTGTCGTCGTATACGCCGATCAACCGGCCGAGCTTCAGATGCCCGGCCAGCGAGCACGCCTCGTGCGACACGCCCTCCATCAGGTCGCCGTCCGAAGCGACGAAATAGGTGTGGTGCTCGACGATCGCATGTCCCGGCCGGTTGAACAGCTGCGCCAGGTGCGCTTCCGCGAGCGCCATCCCCACGGCGTTTCCCACACCCTGGCCGAGCGGGCCGGTCGTGGCTTCGACGCCGGGCGTGAGCCCGCGCTCGGAGTGGCCGGGCGTCCGGCTGCCCCACTGGCGGAACTGCTTGAGGTCGTCGAGCGACAGGTCGTACCCGGTGAGATACAGGACTGCGTAGAGCAGCATGCAGGCATGTCCCGCGGACAGCACGAACCGGTCGCGCCCCGACCAGTCGGGGTTGATGGGATTGAAGCGCAGGTGCCGCTGCCACAGCACGTACGCGAGGGGCGCGAGCGCCATCGCGGTGCCGGGGTGACCGGAATCGGCCCGCTGCACGGCGTCCATCGCGAGGGTGCGGACGGCGTTGATGCAGAGCTGATCGAGTGACGTAGCGCGGGCGTTGGGTGGGGCAGCGCCCTTCACGGATTTCGTCACAACAGGCCGGACTTGGACGCTTGCCACAGGCCCATGAGCCGGTCGAAGCCGCTGACCAACAGGTCCACCTGCTGTGGGCTGGCGCTGGCCTTGGCCGCCGTCCTGAGCTCCTCGCAGATGCGCGGCATTTCCCTGCGTCCCTGCTTCGTTCCTGCGGCGGCGATCTGGTCCAGAATGACGATGATCTGCTGGCGCGCCGCCTCGTCCTTCGGCACCTGCCACAAGTACTCGGCGAGCTGCTTGCCCTCGGTGCACAGCGTGCCGAGGGCATCCATGAGAGGCGGCTGCGGGCGGCGCGGCGGGCTGGGATCGCTCATTGCGAGCTCCAATTATACCAAGAAACCCGCCACGGCGGACGGTTGCCCGAAATTGGGGGCCGCTCTAGCTTGCGGTCTCCATGGAGCGACCTTGATGCTCGAATGGCTGCGAGCCTTCAACCGACGGACCCAGGGCTGGGCCGGCTCGATTGCCGTGGCGGTGCTGATCTGGGTCGCGCTCCGGTCCTACCTCATCGAGGCGTTCCGCATCCCGTCCGCGAGCATGGAAAACACGCTGCTCGTCGGCGACTTCCTGTTCGTCAACAAGGCGATCTACGGTGGGGAGCTCGAGATCCCGTTCACGGGGGTCCGCTTCTGGCGCATCCCGGGCTACGCCGACCCGCGGCGTGACGGGATTGTCGTGTTCCGCTCGGTGGAGGACTCGACGCCCAACCTGAACATCGTGAAGCGGGTGATCGGCGAGGGCGGCGACACGCTGCAGATGGTCCACGACACGGTGTACCGCAACGGCCACCGGCTGGACGAGCCGTACGCGCTGCATTTGGAGTCGCACGGCGACGATCCGTTTCAGCTCCGCAACATCCGGGCGTTGCAGCTGCCCCAGTACGTCGGGCGCGACTCGGCCCGCTACCACCCGACGACCCACGACTGGGGCCCGATCGTGATCCCGCGCGGGCATTACTGGGTGATGGGCGACAACCGCGACGAGTCGTACGACAGCCGCTTTTGGGGATTCCTGCCGCGGTCCCACATCGTGGGCCGTCCGGAGATCATCTATTTGAGCGTGGCGAGCGATCCGTGGCGCATCCGCTGGAACCGGATACTGCGGCGGCCCCGCTAGTTCGCTGGTCCCTTGACGCCCCCACGCCCAGCGGTTAGAACCAAGCGAAATTGCATGCACAGACTTCCGACTCACAGGCGAGTGGTGGTGCTCGCCTCGTTTTGTCTCATCCGGCCCGGTGTTGCGGCGACGCAGGAGCGGGATACCACGGCGCACCCGGCGGACAGTTTGAAGGTGTACACCCTCCCACCCGCCGTCGTCTCGGTCACCCGCACCAACCCGCCGATCAACCGAATTCCGCAGGCCGTCCAGCTGGTCGACAAGTCCGAGATCAGCGTCGCCCGCCCCACCTGGGGTTTGGACGAGGCGCTCGTCACCGTGCCCGGTGTGTACGCGGCGAACCGGTACAACTTTTCGCTCGATCAACGCATCTCGATCCGCGGGTTCGGCGCACGCTCCGCGTTCGCCGTGCGGGGGATCAAGGTGCTGGTGGATGGGATCCCGCAGACGCTCCCCGACGGTCAGGGCCAGCTTACGAATCTGGAGCTCGGCGCCGCGGACCGGATTGAGGTGCTGCGCGGCTCCGCCTCGGCGCTGTTCGGCAACTCCTCGGGCGGCGTGATCAGCATCTGGACCGACCCGACCGCGCCCCAGACGGTCAAGCAGGACGTGCGTGTCCTGTTCGGCACGTTCGACCGCGATCTGGAGCGCAACTGGAGCAAATGGCAGTCGAGCACGTCGTTCCGCGTCGGCCCGGGAAGCGGGCTGGTGACCGTCTCGCGCCTGGACTACACGGGCCAGCGGCAGCACTCCAACGCCGACTTTCGGAACCTCAACACGCGGTGGCACTTCCCGCTCGCCGCTGGGTGGTCACTGGCCGCCACCGCGGACTTCGGCTGGGATCCGCGGGCCGACAATCCAGGGGCGCTGACCGCCGCCGAGATGAGCAGGAACCCCGATTCGGCGGCCGCGATCAACATCACCCGGGTGGCGGGGAAGGAAGTGACGCAAGGGCAGGGCGGCGTCACGCTGCGGCGCGAGCTCATGGGCGGCGGCGAGGCGTCCTTGACCGTGTTCGGCATCACCCGCAGTCTCAAGAACCCGACCACGTTCGCGTACATCGATCTCGACCGCGTGGACTACGGCACGCGGCTGGCCGTCAGCCGCCCGATGCCGCTCGGGTCCCTGGAGCACCGGCTCACGGCGGGCGTCGACTTCCAGCGCCAGCGGGACGACCGGCTCAACTACGGCAACACCGCGGGCCGGCCGGACACCCTGCGCCAGCTCGACCAGCTCGAGCACGTGACGGAGGTCGGGCCGTTCGTCCAGAGCGCGCTGCAAGTCACGCCGCACGTCTCGGTCACGGGCGGAGTGCGCTACGATTGGGTGAACTTCCAGGTGGCCGACCGCCTCATCACGCCGACCAACCCGGACGACTCGGGCCGGCGCTTGATGAAGGCGCTGTCGGGCTCGGTCGGGGTCGCCGTCACGCCGTCCGACGCGGTCACCGTGTATGGCAATGTGGGGACCTCGTTCGAGACGCCGACCACGACGGAGCTCACCAACCGGCCCGACTCGGCCGGCGGCTTCAACCCGACGCTCCAGCCGCAGCACGCGACCAACTACGAGCTCGGCGTGCGGGGCGACCTGGCGGGCCGGCTGAATTACTCGGTGGCGCTGTTCCAGGCCGAGGTGCGCGGCGAGCTGATCGGCAGCCAGGTTGCGTCGTCCCCCGGCCGCGTGTTCTTTCAGAACGTCGGCACGTCGCGCCACCGCGGCGTGGAGCTCGGCGCCGAGCTCGAGATCGTGTCGGGACTGAACCTGACGACGAGCTGGACCTACTCGGACTTCCGCTACACGAGCTACACGACGGGGTCGCACGTACTCGACGGCCGGGCGCTGCCCGGGATTCCGCAGCACTGGCTCCACTTCCTGCTCCAGGGCCGCCCCGCGCTGGGGCGTAGCGGCTGGGTGGAGGTCGAGGAGACGCATTCGTCGGGCTACTTTGTGAACGATACGCTCGGTACCAGTACGCTTCCCTGGTGGACGACGAACGTGCGCCTTGGTTGGGACGGGACGGTCGGGAACGTGAGGGTGCGCCCGTTCGTCGGGTTCAACAACGTGTTCAACCGGTCGTACGTGGGGTCGGTGGTCATCAACGCGTCCAATGGGCGCTATTATGAGCCCGCTCCTGGTCGCAACATGTATGTCGGGCTCTCGCTCGGTGCTGGGGAGTAATGGTCGACCTTCAACGGAGGTGGGTATGAAGCGGTTGGCTCGATGGTGCGCAACGGTGACGGTTGCCTCGCTCGTCGCCGCACCGGCTTGCGCGCAGGGGTCGGGGGGCGCCGTAGACGCCGCTGCGACGCGCGCGGCGGTGACGAATGACATGCTGCTCAATGCCGCTGCGAGCGGCGACTGGCTGATGTACGGACACAACTACTGGAACAACCGGTTCTCGCCTCTCAAGACGATCAACACCGCGAACGTCAAGAATCTCGTGCCGCGGGCCGTGTACACGCACGGGTCCGAGCGGCTTGGCAGCTTCGAGACCACCCCGATCGTAGTGGCCGGGGTCATGTACATCACCTCGCCCGCGACGCCCAACAACATCGTGCGCGCCTTCGACCTGCGGACGCAGAAGATGTTGTGGGAGTACACGCACAAGAACGATCCGGTCGCGACGGCCTGCTGCGGCCCCAACAATCGCGGCGTCGCCGTTTCGGGCGGATCGGTGTTCCTCGGCACGCTCGACGACAACCTCGTGGCCCTCGATGCGACCACCGGCAAGGTGAAGTGGGAGGTGAAGGTGGGGGATGGTCCCGCCGCCGGATATACCGAAACGATGGCGCCGCTCGTGATCGGCGACAACGTGATCATCGGCACGTCGGGCGCCGAGTACGGCATCCGTGGCTACGTGAAGGCGTTCACTGCGGCGAGCGGGGCGCCGGTCTGGACGTGGTACACGCTGCCCGATCCGCAGCACGGCGGCTGGTGGGGCAAGTGGTCGAAGACGACCTGGGAGGGCGACGACCTGAAGCGCGACATCGCCAAGGAAAAGGCCGACTCCGCCAAGTACGCCGACGCCTGGAAGACCGGCGGCGGCTCGATGTGGATGACGCCCGCGTACGACGACGCTTCCAAGACCCTGTTCGTCGCCATCGGTAACCCCTCCCCCGACCTGGACGGCTCGATCCGCCCGGGCGACAACTTGTGGACCGAAAGCATCGTGGCGATCAATGCGACGAACGGCGAGTTCAAATGGGGCTACCAGGAAGTGCCGCACGACGTGTGGGACCTGGACGCCGTGAGTCCCCCGGTGATCGCCATGGTCGGCGGCAAGAAGGCCGTCGTGGAGGCGGGCAAGACCGGCTTCGTCTACGTCCTCGACGCGGCGACCGGCAAGCTGATCCGCCGCTCAGCGGCGTTCGTGCCGCAGCAGAACATGTACACCCAGCCGACGGCCGAGGGTGTGTTCATGCTTCCGGGCGCCAACGGCGGCCAGGAGTGGTCGCCCATCGCCGTTCATCCCGACCTCGCCTACGCGTACACGGTGGGCCTGCACCAGCCGATGCACTACAAGGTCCACTATGCGCCGTGGGAGAACGGCCGGCTGTGGCTGGGCAGCGCGTTCATCCGGGTTCCGGACGACAAGGGCGGCTATTCCGGTGAGTACGGCAACGTCAACGCGATCGACCTGAACACCGGCAAGATCGCGTGGACGGTGAAGACCGACCTGCCGATGATGGGCGGCGCGACCGCCACGGCGGGCGGCCTGGTGTTCACCGGCGAGGGCAACGGCTGGTTCAAGGCCTACGACGCCAAGACCGGCGCGGTCCTGTGGAAGTTCAACTGCGGCGCGGGCGTGAACGCGGCGCCCTCGGTGTTCGAGGTCGACGGCGAGCAGTTCATCGCCGTGGCGGCAGGCGGCAACTTCCAGATCAGCTACCCGCTGGGTAACTCGGTCTTCGTCTTCGGACTGCCGAAGGCGGGCATGTAACGACCTAAGCCGGGAGCCGGCGCACGGTGGTATTGGTCGTGCGCCGGCTCGATCCTTTCAAGGCTGCTGCACGGAACCCTCTCCGAGCGTGTGGAGCAACGCGCTGACCTGTTGCCACTGGGCCGCCGGGAGCACGTCATCGTCGGACTCAACCACGTAGGCGAAGTCGTAGCCGCAGTACGCCGAAGTCATCCCGCGCCGCTGCGCGCACTCCGTGAGGCGGTACACGGCGCCCTGGCGGAGGAGCCAGACCGCCGAGTCGCCCACGGCGGGGTGCGGCAGGTCGCCCGTCTTGAAGTAGAAGACCGGCCAGGTCTTGGCGCCCCGGCGCAACGTCGCCTGGTACGCCTTCGGGATGTCGGCGCAGCCGTACAAGAGACTGCGAAACACGCCGCAGGGCTCTTCGTAGCGCCAATCGCGCTCGGTCTTCGCGAGCGTGGCGGGCACCACCAGATCTGCCCCGGCGAGTCGCAGGGCGAGGGGGCGTTGCCCTGCTGCAACCAGCGGAACCCGCTCGAGCGCGGCTTTGCGGGAGTGAACACAAGCGGCGGCGGTCAGAAGCAGCACGAACATCGCGCTGCGCACCAACCGGTACAGCCCCAGAGCCAGCAACCACTCAACGACGCGGCCGAAACCCGTGACGCTGGACTTGGAGTACATGCAAGGCCATCCTCGTACGCTGCGCCTACCCTCTCGGACTGGAGCGCCGTCTCGCAGCTGGCTCTCCACCGGCGGCCCAAACGAGCTGCAGTTTCTGTTCTCGCAAGGAGGATGCCAGGCACGTCAGCGGCCGTCGGGGAATGCTACGATAAACCTGAGGCTCCCACGTGCCATGCCTGTCGCTGGTGCGCCACAGTACAGGGGTGTCGTCAGATTCACGCTCTTCCGCCTCCCGGGACGGGCTAGTAGCTTCGCCACGTTCTTACTCCGGCGACGAGGGATTCGGTGGTGAAGGCGTTGTCGGTCGCTGGCCTCGTGGCAGTGGCCGTGGCGGAGCCGGTCGTGGCTCGCGCACAGGGCGGTACGGCCGCGCCCACGCAGGCGGTTGATCAGTCGTGGCTGCAGGTCGATACCGTAACCAAGACGGTCACCTTCCAGCTGGTGGCGGGCCTAACGGGTCTCAACGGCGCCCTCAACTTCAACGGGTTCCGAGACGGCGGGCTGACGCTCACGGTGCCGCTGGGGTGGACGGTCGTGATGCATTTCCGGAATCACGACGGGATGCTTCCCCATTCCGCCGAGGTCATCGCGGACACGCATCCCCTTCCCACAGGGCCAGTTGCGCCCGCCTTCCCGCGCGCGTTCACGCTGCGGCTGGACCAAGGGCTGATCTCGGAGCAGACGGATGACCTGCGCTTTATTGCGGACAAGGGGGGGTCCTACCTAATATTTTGCGGGGTTCCGGGCCATGGGGCGGCCGGCATGTGGGTTCGCTTCGAGGTTTCGGGCTCAATTCGGAAGCCGTCGTTGGCGGCCACTCCTGCGGGGCCACCCTAAGTCTCGCGGGAGCGGGGAGTGCGGAGCGGACGCTGGCGTGGCCTGGTGCGGTCGGCGCGGCGGCGCGGCGCAGCACGATCAACTCGCTCTCAAGGAGGTGGGCTCCGCTGTCCTTTTAGTCACACCCCTGTAGGTGAGAAGCCAGACGAGTCTGTACTGGTGGGAGGACCACGTTCCCACTCGGCTGTACCTGGCGCCGGGCAGTTGCAGGTGGCGCCTCGAGGGCACGAGCGGTAGGATTGGCCAGGTAAACTCCCAAGGAGGGAATCTCGTATGAAGCGTCTCACGCTGTTGTTGTTGGGCTTGGCGCTGGGCGTCTCGGCGACGGCCGGCGCGCAAGGCCTGACGATGCAGATGTCCAACGGGTGGGCGTTCCAGTTTTCGGGGAACGTAAACGCCTTCTGGTCGTTCACGAAGGTGAACAACAGCGGTCCGGCGAATTCCAGCGTCCGTACCGGGTTGCTACCCTCCTTCGCGACGTTCGAAGCCAGGGGCACAGAAGCGGGCATGAAACTCGCCGTTCACTTCGGGTTCGCCCCGCAGATCAACAATGCGGCCGTCCACGACAACTTCGGCAACGGCACGCAAGCCGGCGCGCAGATCGACATGCGTCAGGTGTACCTGACGGTCGGCTTCAAGAATGGTGGGCAGATCCTGGCCGGTCGCGAGCTGGGCGTCTTCAGCCGTCAGAATATCCTCAACGACATGACGCTGTTCGGCGTCGGCGCGGTCGGCATCGGCGGTGGGCAGGGCGGTGGGACGACCCTGGGCCGCATCGGGTACGGCTACCTCTATCCGAACTTCGTCTCTCAGGTGACCTACAGCACCAAGCCCGGGCGGTCGCAGCTCAGCATCGGCTTGTTCCAGCCCAGCGTGCTCGAAGCGGGAAACGGCGCGTACAACTTCACCAAGATTCCGCGCCTCGAGGGAGAATTCACCTACAACCAGAAGTCCGGCAAGAACAACTATATGTTCTGGGTCGGCGGCCTGTGGCAGAGCACGTCCGACGCGCCCACAGCCGGCAACACCGCCAGCTCGTTCGGCGGCACGGCCGGCATTAAGGCCGGCATGTCCGACCTATCGGTTGTCGTGACCGGCTACATTGGCAAGGGCCTCGGAACGACCCTGCTGTTCTCGGGTGGCGAAGTCGCGGGGAATGGCACGGATCTGCGCAAGTCGGACGGTGGATACGTTCAACTCACGTACAAGGTGAGCCCGAAGACCACCCTCGGCGGGAGCTGGGGCTTCAGCCGGCTTGTCAACAACGAGACCGGCGACGGCAACACGGCTGTGATATCGAACCTGTATTCCTACACAGCCGGCATCTACCACCAGTGGACAAGGTCGCTGAAGCTCGTGGTGGAGGGTACGCAGGAGGGGACCAACACTGGAGGTAGCGCCAAGCAGATCGACCTCTCCGGTGGGTTCATGCTGTTCTACTAGAGGGCAAACCGGCGTCCAGCGGAGGCGTCAAGTAGAGACGTCACGCGACAACGTCACGTAGAGACGTCGAGAGGCCGGGGAATCACTCCCGGCCTCTTACCTTTGTGCGTGACGTCTCTGTGTTACGCCCTTGTGCTACGTCTTTGCTCGACGCCCTTATTTGTACCGGTATGTAATTCGCCCTCTCGTCAGGTCATACGGAGAGAGGTCCACCGCGACTCGATCCCCCTGCAGGATCCGGATGTAATTCTTGCGCATCTTGCCGCTGACGTACGCCAGCACCTCGTGCCCATTCTCGAGCTTCACGCGGAAGGTCGTATTGGGGAGCACTTCGGTGATCGTGCCCATCATTTGTATCGCGTCGCCAGCCACGCTGCCCGTCACTCTCCTTCTCCCGCGCTGCCACGGGGGAGGTCACACCTGCACGCTGTGCGGGTCCATCGTTTCGTCGCGCGGCGCTTCCGGCCCGCGCTCGATATAGGAGGCGTGGCGGCCGCAGCCATGGCACGTGAGCGTGATGCGCTCCGGCGCGAGCGGCGTAGCCTTGGCGCCCCGACGCCGCGGCACGCGCACGATCGACCGCGTCCCGCAGGAAGGGCAGACCAAGGGGACATGCCCCCGGTCCGCTGCAATCAGCGCCAACGCCTCCGGCGCCCGGTACTCCTTGATTCCGCGTCGTCCCACGGCTGCAGTTCCTCCAGAGCCGAAATGTAGCCCCCCCTGGAAGATGGCAGGCGCGCCAACGGTCCCCGGGCGGCCTTGACACCTCCCGCAGGAGGCGTATCTCTCACGCAGCCTGGAGGTTGCCCCCAGAGGTCAGCATGGAACGCTTACCCTACGAGCCCGTCGCCCAGATCGAGGTCGATGCCGCCCGGCCGGAAGCCCAGGGCTTCACGCTGACCGGCCAGGGTCCCGATCACGCGGAGTATCAGCTCGACCTGCGCTTCGAGATGCCGCTCGACCCCAGGACTCGCAGCGTGCTGGGCGAGCTGTTGTCGCACTCCGATCTCACCATCTCCCGCCGGGCGCCGGGCGGCCTCGTCCAGGCTTTGCGTCAGCGTCGTAACCGCGCGCCCCAGCGATAGTTCGGTCGAAAATCCTCCGAAAATCCTTGACGCTGTGTAGGGGCCGATGTAGCTTGGCGCGACCCTTAGCGCCGGAGCAGCGTGTTCGATGCCAGCCGAGCTCGGCGGGTCGCAGATCTCTTCGCTGCTCGAGGCCCTTCCCGGCATCGCGAGCGTGTTGCGCAGCCCCGTGGCCGACGCGCTCGTCAAGGCGATCCGCGCCGCCGCTGGCGTGGGCGAGTTCACCCTGGCCGATGCCGACGAGTTGGTGCGCTACGCGGTGCGGCGCGGCCTGATCGGTCCCGAAGAGGGTGATCGGGTGCTCGCGGATGTCGATGGCCCCTTGAAATCCAAGCACAAGCCCGTCCGCGGCGCCAAGCCGAAACCACCGCCCAAGAAGAAGCCGGCGAAGAAGAAGTCGCGGCGGTGAAACCGCAGCTCCCGCTCCTTCTGATGGTGCTCGCGGCAGCGTGCGCCCACGCACCCCGGCCAGCTGCGGTCACGCCCGCCGAGATTCCCGGACTCGAGAGCCAGGCACGGCAGCGTCCCCAGGACGCCGGCGTGCGGTTCCGGCTCGCGGCGGCGCTCGCCGCCGGCCGGCGCTGCGATACCGCGATCGTCGTGGCGCGCGCGGGACTCGCGCTCGAGCCCCAGAACGTGCTCGGGCCGCTCGTGGTCGGCGCGTGCCAGGAGCAGGCGGATCGCTACGACGCCGCGGTGGCGACCTACACCGACTTTGCCGCGGCGCACCCCAGGGCCCGGGGCGTGGCGGCGCTCGGCGCCAAGGCGCAACTCGGGCTCCGCGCTGCGGCGGAGCGAACGGCGCGGCAAGCGCTGGCCCGCGAGGCAGCGCTCGATCCGCCCCAATCCGCCACGGTGGCCCTAGACCCGAAACCCGCGCACCAGGCCCCGCAGCTTCTCAGCCGCCTGCAGCAGATGCCCGGCCGCGGCCGCCATCTCCTGGGTGGACGCCCCCTGCTCCTGGGACGCGGCGGTGACCTGCTCGGCGCTCGCCGCATGCGCCGTGGCGCGGCTCCCCACCTGCTCCGCCTGCTGCTGCAGCCGCGTCGTCGTCTCGCGATTTGCCTGCGCGGCCACGCGCACGCGCCCCGCCGCCTGCTCCACCAGCTCGACCGCCGCGGCGATCTCCGCCAGGCCGCGCGCAGCTCCCTCCGCGACGGACTCGATGCCGCGCACCTTCGCCTGCCCAGCGGCCATGGTGGCCGTGACGTCTTCCATCTGCTCGCGCAGCAGACTCGTGGTGCGGGTCACCTCCTCCGCCGCGCGCGCGGACTCGTCGGCGAGCTGCCGCACCTCCTCCGCCACCACCGCGAAGCCGCGACCGTGCTCGCCCGCTCGCGCCGCTTCGATCGCCGCGTTCAGCGCCAGCAGGTTGGTCTGCGATGAGATGCGTTTGATCAGCTCGACGAAGTCGTCGATCGAGGTGCCCAGCTCACCCAGCTGGGCGACCTGCTTGGACGTGGTCTGTACCACCTCCCGCACGTCGAGCAGCACGGTTCCCGCCGCAGCCACGTCACCCCGATGGCGCTCTGCGACGGTCCGGATCTCCTCGCCGAGCTGCGCCGAGCGCTCTGCCGCGTCCGCCATGTCGCTCGTGGCCGTGCGGAGCGCCTCGAGGTCCGTGCCCATGGACGCGAGCGCGGTGCGCTGGGTGTCCGCGCCCCCCGCGATGTCGAGCATCGCCGTCGCCACCTCGCTCGACGACGCCGCGAGCTGCTCGCTCACCGCCGACAGGTCGCCTGCCGAGCTGGCGATGCGGTCCGACTCGCCGATCACATCGCCCACGATCTGGCGGAGTCGGTCGCCCATCCGCTGCATGGCGTCCGCCAGCACACGGAATTCGCGGGGCATGTCGCCCGTGGTGACCGGACGCAGGTCCCCGGCACCGAACCGCTCGGCGGCCGTGACGAGCCGGCCCAGCGGCCCCTGCACCGACTGGAGGGTATAGCGCGAGAGAAAGAGGCCAGCGACCACGAGGGCGACGACGAGCACCCATAGGTTGCGCTCCCGAGCGCCGGCGTCCGCCGTCAGCCGCGCCGCGGTCTTCGCCGCCTTCTGCGCCTGCCGACGGGACAGGTCACGAACCAGGCGTGTCAGCTCCGTCGCCTGCGGCCGGACCGTCGACGCCCGCGCCACGGCCTCCTGATCGCGCCCCAGGTCCCGCAGCGCGTGGGCAATCGAGTACTCCGTCTGGATCGCGGCGTGCAGCTGTTTCAGGCGGTTGATCGTCAAGCGGTCTTCGACGGCGAGCCCACTGAGCGCGTCCAGCCGCCGCTGGTACTGGAAGGCGTCCTCCGCGGTGGCTTGGAACTCTCGCCGCGCGTCGTCCCCGGGCGAGGCGAGGTACTGCTCGGCGGCGCGGATCTCCTCGAGCACGCTCGTCACCAGGCCGCTCCCCACCTCGGTCGAGGTGCGTAGCGCCTCGAGCTCGTTTTCGACGGAGTACCGCATCCGTCGCAGCGTGCTCGCCCCTGCGATCGCCGTGATGACGAGCCCGGCCATGAGCAGGATCAGCCCGATCAGGATGCGTGCGCGGATGGTGTCGAACACACCTCGCATCACCGCTCTGCCTGCGTCACCAACTGGCCGTCCCGCACCACCCCGATCACCACCGTTTTCTCCGGCACGTCCCCGTTGGCGTCGAACGCAATCCTGCCCGTCACGCCCTCGAACGGCGCCTTGCCCCGCCCGACGCGCGCCAGGTAGTCGCGGACGGCGCGCCGGTCGGCCCCTGCATTGTCGATGGCTCGGCTCAGCAGCAGCACGATATCGTAGGCCCCCGCCCCCCGATGATCCGGCCGCTGACCCGGAAACGCGCGGCCATACTGCTCCACGAAGGCGACGTTGCGCTCGTCCCGCCGGTCGGGCAGATAGGCCGATGACACGCGCATGCCCTCCGCGAGCGCGCCGTCCGTCTCGATCCCCGTGAGTGGGTCGCCACCGAGCACCGGCCACCGCACCTCGAGCGAGCGCATCTCTCGGAGCCCGAGCTCGGCCCCCGGGCGCTCGGCCGCGAGCAACAGCAGATCCACGCCCGACCGGCGCATGCGCGACAGGTACGGCTCGAGCGACGGCGTCGCAGGGACGTAGGGATCGGCTTCGATCACCACCCCCCCAAGACGCGCGAACTCCGCCGCGAACGTGCTGCGCACGCCTCGCCCGTAGTCGTTGTTGAGGTAGATGATCCCGGCCCGCCGGGCGCCGAGCGTCTGCCAGGCGACGCGAGCCAGGTGCGGCCCATGCTGCAGGTCGCTCGGGCACACCCGGAACACGTACGGACTCATCCCGGACAGCTCGGGACTGGACGCGGACGGCGAGATCATCGGCACGGGAGTCAAGCCGCCGCCGTACACGCGTGCCGCCGCAATCGAGGTGCTCGAGCTGAGGTGCCCCACCACCGCCACGACGCCCGCGTCGGCGTACAGCTTCTCTGCCACCCGCACCGCCACATCCTCGCTCCCCGAGTCATCAACGATCCGCAGCTCGAGGGATCGGCCCCGCACGCCTCCTTGGGCATTGATCTGGTTCACCGCGAGCTGAGCGGCCCGCAGCATTGAGGCGCCCTGCGGCTGGGAGAAGGGACCCGCCAGACCGACCGCGATCGAGCCGCCGGGGCGGGAGCACGCCGCCAGCCAGAGCGCGGCACCCACGAGAGCTGACCTTCGCAGAGAGCCCTCCAAGTTCCGTCGGGAAAACGGGATGACTGCGGTCGGCAGGGCGCGCGGCAAGGTTAAGCTGGCCTGTGGGGAAAGGCAACATTCCCCACCCGCCCACAGGGTTTCCACCCGGTTTTCCAGACGGATGTGGACAAGTGCGGTTTGCCTGCGTGCCGGTGCGGCGTAGTTTTGGTGCAGATGGAACCGTCGCGCGGACTGTACCGCCTTGCCGGCGCCCTCGAGTCGTTGCTCGCGGCTCACGATGCCCGGACCTTCGAGCGGGCGTGGGAGACGGCGCACGTCGACCGGCTTGCGTGGGAAGCCCTCGGCCGCGCGCGACAAACCGACACCGCGGCGCTCGAGCCGGCGCTCCACCAGGTGGACCGTCGTCTGCTCGCCGTGCTGAAGCGCTGCCGCGCGTTTCTCGACCCGCATCTCGTGACCTTCCGCGTTCCCGAGCTGGAGCGGTGGCAGCACGCCGCCGCCGCCGCGCTCGTCGGCGCGCGCTGGGGCGTCGCCGGACTGCGCACCGTGATCGCCGACACGGAAGCGCCGCTCGCGCGTCGCTACTTCGCGTTCCTCGCGCTGGCGGAGCGCCACCCGGAAGGCGCGTGGCCGCTGTTCGAGCGCTACCTCGTGACGCCGGGTGCCCACCATGCATTCGTCGCGGCCGCCGTGGAGGCCGCTCGCTACTACGCCGGTCATGCCGACCTGCTCGTGCGCCTGTTCGAGCGCATCCGCGGCGATCAGCTGCTGCGCCGGTTCCTGGCACCCAAGATCCTCGAGTCCCTGTACGTGCTGGGGGAGGAGTGCAGCCTGCCGCTGTTCGAGGAGTTGCTCGTCACCGGGCACACCGACGCCGACGTCGACCGTTGCGAAGTGACCCGGGCCCTGGTGGCGGTGCGCCGGTTCACGGGGCGCGTCGCGCCGAGCGTGAAGTTCGCCGACGTTGACGACCAGGACGTACTGGGCACCCTGGACGCCGCCGAGCGCCGCTTCGAAGCCACCCGACACCGGATTGTCCCCGTCGTGGTGATCTAGGGTCGGACCGTCCGTCCGATGAACTCCCACATCTTATCGCGGTACTCCCGCCCGCCGACGGCGTAGGTCTCGTTGTGTCCCGCGCCGTGGATCAGCACCACCTCGACCGGTCCCGCCGCTGCCGCCGCCACCGCGACGCCCATCGCGGTCGGCACGAGGCGATCGACGTCTCCGTGAAACACCAGGATCGGGCAGTGGATGCGGCTGACGTTGGCGATGTTGTCGAGGCGGAGCGTGAGGATGAATGTCGGAAGCAACACGTAGAGGTGCCGCGCCATGGCGGCGGCGCTCGTGAACGGCGATTCCAGGATCAGCCCGGCCACCGGGTGGTGCGCCGCCGCGTACGTCGCCACTGCGCTGCCGAGCGAGCGGCCGTACACGTAGATGCGCTGCCGGTCGACGCCCGGGCGGGCCGCCAGCGCGGCGTATGCAGCGTCGGCGGCCGCGTACAGGCCCGCTTCCGTCGTCCGACCGCCGCTGCCGCCATAGCCGGGGTAATCCACCACCAGCACCGCGGTTTGAGGCGGCTGGAACTCCCGCACCACCGGCCAGATGGCCGCGACGGTTTCGCCGTTGCCGTAAAACCAGAGCAGGCCGGGGGAGGATGGGGGAGGTTGGGGGAGGTTGCTCCCAGCGGAGTCAGCCTCCCCCGTCCTCCCCCGTCCTCCCCCATCCTCCACAACCTTTGCCTTCAGGTACCACCCCACGAGTCTCGTCCCGTCGCTCGAGACCAGCTCGACCCGCTCGCCGTTCTCGACGCCTACCCGGTTGGGATCTGGTAGACTCGCGCGCGGTGCCGGAAAGGCGAGCCGCTCTTGCAGCAGCCAGGCGAGCGACACGAGTACCGTGTACGCCATCGCCAGACCGACGAGGATTCGGAGGGCGAGCATCGGTGGAAAATTAATGTAGGGGCGCAGCATGCTACGCCCCCAGGCGGCACGGCCATTGCCCCTGGCGGCCGGAGGACGAATCTTACGGGCCGTGCCAACCCAGTTGACATGCCCGTCGTGCCGCGCCGAGATCCCGCGGGGCGCGGCGTTCTGCTCTGCCTGCGGCTCGCCGTCCCCCACGGTGATCACCGGCGAGCGTGCGGCGCCAGCGCCCGCCGGCGGTCCGCCCGCCGCTCCGACGGCGGAGCGGCTCGGCGGCGCGCTCGGGCCCAAATACGAGGTGAAGCGTCTGGTCGGTCGAGGCGGCTTCGCCGAGGTGTACGAGCTGTGGGACAAGGATCTCGAGCGGCGCCTCGCCTGCAAGGTGCTTCACCCGGAGATCGCCTGGACGCCCGGCATGCTGGCGCGTTTCCGGCAGGAGGCGAAGGCGCTGGCTCGCTTGCAGCACCCGGCTATCCTGCCGATCCACTTCACCGGCGACGGCGAGGGATTGGTGTTCTACGTGATGCCGTTCGTAGAGGGCGAGTCCCTCGCCGACGCGCTGCGGCGTCGCGGCCCCTACGCCGTCGCGGAGGCGCTCACGATCGCCGAGCCGGTCCTCCAGGCCCTGGCGCATGCCCACGGCCAGGGCCTGGTGCACCGCGATATCAAGCCGGACAACGTGATGCTCGAGCTGAAGACGGGCCGCGCCTTGCTCGTGGACTTCGGGATCGCCAAGCTGCTCGATCCGGGAGGGGGCGACGCCGGCGCCAGGACAGCCACCGGCTTCACGGTCGGCACCGTGCAATACATGAGCCCCGAGCAGGCCCTCGGTCAGCCGAAGCTCGACGGGCGGAGCGACCTGTACGCGTTCGGCGCCATGCTGTACCAGATGGTGACCGGCACGCCGCCGTACGACGGCGACTCGAGCGCCGAGATCGTGGGCAAGCACCTCGCCGATCCCGTTCCGGTGGCAAGCGACGTCAACGCCAAGATCCCGCGCTGGCTCTCGACCGTGATCGTGAAGTGTCTCGCGAAGAAACCCGAAGACCGCTTCCAGAACGCGGAGGCAGTGCTGGCGGCACTCGACGCGGGCCGGGCGGCGGGGTCCGGCCGGCTCGTCGGCGCGCAGACCTTGGAGCGTCAGGTCCGGCGCTCGGGCGGCGTGCGCCGCGGCTCGGGGCGCCTCGGCTGGTGGGTGGCCGGCGGACTCGCCGCCCTGATGGTCGGGGCCTGGCTCGCGCGCCGCGCGGGCTATGTTGGATCGGGGGTCGGGTACCTGCACAACGCCCTCGTCGAGCCGATCGAGGTGCTGCGCGGCGGCGTTCCCGTGGACACCGTCGAGCCGGATGCCACGGCTCGGCTCAGGCTGTGGGGCATCGGAGGCGGCGAGCTCGCCTGGCGCCTCGTCCGGCCCGGCAACCCGCCGATTGGAGAGCTCCTCGTAGCGCCCCTCCCCGAGTTCGAGCGCGTCCGCGGACGGCGACTCGCCAATGTCACCGCGGAGGCGGGCGGTCAGCGGTACTTCGCGCCGCTGATCACCAACACCAGCCCGTCGGACATCACCGTAGAGGTGAATCCCGGCACGGCCGCAGCGGTGCGGTGCAACTGCCTGGTGTCGAAGGGCGCGGCGCGCGTCCACATCGGATACTATCGCCTCTACCAGAACTCGGTCATCGCCGCCTACAACAGCGCCCATCCCTACACGGGCCCGCACGTCGATCGACAAGGCTTCGCGACCCGCGTCGCCCCGACGAGCGGCGTCGTGGTGCTGACGTTTTGACGCCAGACGACTCGGGCGACACGCTCGATCTCCAGTTGGTGACCCGGGCACGCGGCGCGTTGCTCGGGCTCGTGGTGGGCAACCAGCTCGGCGTGCCCACCGAGACGCTCGGCACGGCCTCGGCGATCCGTGAGGCGTTCCCGCAAGGGGTGCGCGATCTCGCGGCGCCCCCCGAGGGGTCGCCGTTCGACGACGACGCGGCGATGGCCCTGCTCCTCGCCGCGTCGCTCGCCGAGCGGGGCGACTTCGACGCGAACGACGTCGCGGAGCGCTGGGTGAAATGGATGAAGCTGGACGGTCGCGGCATCGGTCTCACGACGCAGCGCGCCCTCCGACTCATCGAGGACGGCACCGAGCCGTTCGAGGCCGGCCGGCTCGCCCTCGGCCCCCGGTCGGCGTCCAATGGTGCCGTGATGCGCTGCATCCCCGTCGCCCTGCGCTATCACGACAACGTGGACAAGCTGGTCCGCGTGTCGACCCAGCAGGCGGCCATCACGCACGCCGACGAACGGTGTACGTGGGGCGCCGCGGCGGTGAACCTCGCCGCGCGCGAGCTGTTGCACGGGAATCCCTATTTCGTCGAAGAAGTGTTGCACCGGCTCCAGGGTACCGCGCCGCGCGCGCTCGTGGAGGCGATCCGGCGCGTCCCATGGGAGCAGGAAAGCGACCTGCCGATCGCGGTGACGGGGGAATCCGGCTATGTCGTGCACTGTGTCGAAATCGCGTTCTGGTGCGCGGTGCACCGACCGTCGCTCGAGGAGGCGCTCATCTTCCTCGCCGAAGCTGGTGGGGACACCGACACGAACGCCGCGGTGGCGGGGGCGTTGCTGGGCGCGCGGGACGGCGAAACGGGGATCCCGCCGCGCTGGCTCGATCAGCTGGGCAGCGGCCGCGGCGTGTCCGAACTGGCCGAGCGCCTGATCCGAGGGGGCTAGGTCTTGCCCCGGGTGGGTCGCTTCACGTACGCGCTGATCCGGTCCATCACGTCCCGGTCGAGGAGCGTGACGGACACCCAGCGGCCGGTCCCCCGCCCGCGCCAGCTGAACCGCACGACGCGCCGGCCGAAGCGCCATTCCCAGCCACTCTTCCCGATCGGGCGAGGGCGGCCGAACAGGTGCGTCAACTCCTGCTTCGTGCGGTCGACGAGCGGCACGCCCCGCCTGTCACCGAAGCCCGCCGAGTCGAAGAACGCGACGACGTCGGCGTTGCCCTCGACGAAATGCGCGCTGAGATAGGTTCGCGCCGCGTCGCCCGGGCCGCGGATCACCACGCCGCACTCCATCACCTGCGCCGTCCGAGGGGACGTCTGGCAGCGCAGGATGTCGCCGTCGGCGAGCGCTCGGGCGCGCTCCGTGAACGCCCGGTAACTGATGCCTGGCGTGAAGCCGCGATACACGGGGACCGCCGGCGGCGCCGCGGGCTTGGCGGGAGCGGTCGGCGGGATCTGGGCGACGCCGCCGGCCGGCACGAACGAGAGGGCGACGAGCGCCGCGACGATCGAGCGCATGAGGCAATATAAGGGCCGGAAACGAGAGCGGGCTCGGGGAGTACCCGAGCCCGCTCGAGCTGCGATCAGCGTCGTTCAGACCTTGCGGACGTTTTGCGCCTGCAAGCCTTTCGGACCCTGGGCGACTTCGAACTCGACCGTATCGCCTTCGGCGAGGCTGCGGAAGCCCTCAGCCTGGATCGCCGTGAAGTGGACGAACACGTCCGGACCAGACTCCTGCGCGATAAAGCCAAAGCCCTTCGCGTCGTTGAACCACTTCACCTTACCCTTTGCCATACCGTTTGAACCTCAGCACTAAGGGGCACTGCCCCGGACATGTTCGACCCTGGTCACCGCGACCAGAGACGGGCTCAAACAAAAACCGCGAGACCAGTGGTCCTCGCGGTGCGCAGACAAACCGGTGACGGTGCCACGTATTGCTTGAACCGGGGCCAAAGGTAGGGTCGACCTGTACCCCTGTCAATAGAGTAAATGTCGGGCGCTCTGACGGTTGCGCCGTCGAGCCTGGGCTAGCGCCACCATAGAGACAGTATCACATCACCTACTCTTCGACGTATCCTCCTTCACCGGCAGCCCGATCGCCAGACGAAAATCCCGCAGCGCCGCGTCGTAGGTCTTCATGCGCTTGCCGAGCGCGACCGCGGTCGCGTTGGGCGTCGCGCCCGCGCTGTCCTCGCAGATCGTCGTGTATTTGATAACCGAGTCCATCTGCGCGACGAGCCGTCGCGCCTTCAGTTGGACGGAATCCTCGTACACCACGGGACTCATCTGCGGGCGACCCCGCCGCAAGAACCCGCGGCTCGAGCCGCACAATCCGGCGAGCAACCGACCCGCGCGTCGCTGCGCCACGGGATTGCGCGTAGCCTCGGCGCGCGTGACCCGGCTCACACCATCCTTGAGCTGGGCGATGCCGCGAGTGGCCGTGCGCAGGCCGTCGAGGAACCGTTGCTGCTCGGGGCTCGGCGGCGGCGGCGGCGGTGTCGATTCCGCGGGCGCCGAGTCGGGCGGAGCCGCGGGCGGTGGCACGGGCTCCTGCGCTCCGAGCGATGTCGCGGCGATACACAACAACACGGCCAAGCGATGCGTCACTGGTCCTCTGTCAGGCGCTGGAAGCCCTGGTTATAATGTCACAATGACGGTTCCCGCAACCTCGCGCCAGAGCCGCACCTTCGACGATCGCGCCGACGCCCTTGCGCATTTCTTCCTGCGTGCGGGAGAGGCCCCCCGCCTCCTGGCGTACGACGATAGCGTCGGCTGCCCACTGGACCAGGCGCTTGCCGCGCTCGAGTGGACCGGGGCGGTGGGGATTCTCACCCAGGACGACCTCATTCACGCGGCCCGCCTCGGCTCCGACGCGTCCGCCGCCGTCGTCGAGCGCAAGGACGGCGACCAGCGCGTGTTCATCTACTTTGGGCCCCGCATGGACGCGCCGCCGGCCGACCCCTACGAGGGCACGCTGCTGTACGACGAGCCCGGCGTGCGCGCCTACATCTTCGCACAGCGCGTGCACGCGATCGCGCACTTTCTGCGCGCCACGCTCGGCCTGGGCGCCATCCTCTCGCTGCTCGGTCGCCGCGCCCCCGAGCTCCGCCACATTCGCCGCTGGCTGCAGACACTGTTCAGCGAGCCGCTCACGGGCCGCTCGACCCAGCTCTTGGCTGGATGGTTCGCGACAGGGGGCGCCGGCGTGCTGTTCCTTCCCCGCCAACCGGACGAGCCCTTCACCTACTGCGAAGTGGGACTGGAAAGCTGAAGCAGGTTCGGGAGGTTGCATCGCATCGGGCACAACCTCCTCCAACCTTCCCAACCTCCCAAACCTCCACAAACCTGCCTTTTTGTTGATTCACAACTCCACATCGTGTGGACGGGCGCGGCAATGGCAGACGGCCGCAGGGGTTAGCGTCCACATCTGATGCACACTCAAGTGAGCTAACCCGAAGAAACATCGGCACTTGCGCGCTTTGGGCGGGCGCCTATATTGATCCCACGCGGCTTGGAGGGAAGGGTTGGGACCTGGTGTTCCGATCACGCCTTCAAGACGGGTCCGAGCGGAAATTCCGGGGAGGCCGCCGATGCAAACAAGGGCTCAGGCGGCCGGCGATCCGGGAGCAGGCTCTCCGGCTCGGATAGTTGGGGCCAGTCGCGTGCCCCAGCCACGTCGACGTGGTGCCTCGACGTGCAGTGCGGAGGGTCGGTCCGCGACCCGATCTGACCCGTAGCACCCACATTGGTGAACCTCGTGGCCCGGCCAGGCTGCTTGGGGATGGAAGCCGGAGCTCCTGTTCGCCCTACCGAGCGACGCATCAGTCAACCGGCGGCGGCAGGATGAAGAACGGAGGGAGCAATCCCCCGGCTCCGGGTAACCGGTGTGCGGGGCCCCCGGGCGGCCTATCGTGCCGTCCCGGGGGCTTCGTTTTATTTTGCGCGCATGCTCCTCCCCCTCACCGCTACGGGTGCCGCCTTGGGCGCCTGGGCCTACGGCACCTACGAGCCCAACAGCCCGCTGTTCGGGCGCGCGATCGGCCGCGGGTCGCGGCGGGAGCGCGTGGCCTACCTCACCTTCGACGATGGCCCGAACCCCGGTGCCACGGAGCCCATCGTCGAAACGCTAGCGGCTGAGGGGGTGCCGGCGGCGTTTTTCATGGTCGGCGAACACGTCCGTCGCTTTCCCGCGATCGCCCGCCGGGTCGCCGGCGCCGGACACGAGGTCGGAAACCACACCCTTCGGCACACCAAGCTGCACGTTCAAGGGCCGCGCCGGATCCGTGAGGAGCTTGAGCGCGCGCACGAGATCATCACCGGTGTGACCCAGCGCGCACCGCGCTGCTTCCGAGCGCCGCACGGCTACCGCAATCCGTTCGTGTCGCGCGCCACCCGGCGCCTCGGGTATACGGTCTTCGGCTGGACGTTCGGCGTGTGGGACTCGGACCCCCGCGTACCGGCGGAGGAGATCCGGGCGCGCGTGCGCCGCAAGCTCCGGCCCGGTGCGATCATCCTGCTGCACGACGGCGATGGCTACGCCCCGGACGGTGACCGCCGCCGGACCACCGGCGCCCTGCCGGGCATCATCGCGGACGCGCGCGCCGCCGGCTACACGTTCCGCCCGCTCGCGGACCTGCTCCGGTGACGGCGCGCGGCTGGCGCTGGGTGTGGTGGTTCGTCGCGCTCGTGGGAGCCGGGCTGGCCCTCAAATTCTTCACGGGATTTCCCTGGCGTGTCACCTTCGCCGCACTCCTCGGCGCCAACCCGTGGCTGCTCGCCGTCGCGTTCGTGGCCAATCTCTCGTCGCTCGTCGCCAAAGGATGGGGGTGGCACGTGATCCTGAAGCCCGTGGCGCCGCACAGCTGGCGCCACGCCCAGGAGGCGAACCTCGTGGGGGCCGCGGTGAACGATCTGTCGGTGGCCGTGGCGGGGGAAGCGGCGCGCGTGCACGTGATCGCGCAGCGGGCGGGCGTGCCGATCGCCGCCGCCGTGTCATCGGTCGTGTGGACCCGCCTTGCCGAGGCGCTCGCACTGGCGGTGTTCCTGGTCATGGCGCCCAGCCTGCTCGCGCTCGAGCCATGGCTGCGCGTGCTGCAGGTGGGGGTGGGGCTGGCGCTCGTCGTCGTGCTGTTGCTCGCGTGGGCGCGCGGTTGGTCCTGGCTGGCGGAGCAGCTCCCACCCGCCCTGGGCGCTCGCCTCGCGGTGCTGCGCACCATGGGGCGGGGCGGGCGGCTGGTCTTGCCCACCGTGTTTGCGCTGTACAACTGGGCAACGCAGTGGGCGACCTACCATCTGGTGCTGCGCGCGACCCACGTCCCCGTGTCCCTGGCCGCGTCGTTCACGGCCCTCATCGCGGCGAATCTGAGCGGCCTGTTCCGCCCCACGCCGGCCAACGTCGGCGTGACCCAGGCCGCGCTGGTGGTGGGGCTCCTGCCGTTCGGGGTGGCGCCGGAGCAGGCGGTCGCGGCGGGACTGGCGCTGCAGGGGCTGCAGGTCCTGCCGGTCCTGTGCCTGGGCGCGATGGTGACGGGGTGGCGGTTCCTCACGCTGGAGTCAGAGCTCGCCTAAAAAGCGACGGGGTGCGGGGGAAAAGGGTGACTCGCATGCCGCGCGCACGCCTACCTTTGCGGGCGTGTCCCCGACGTACCGGATGCCGGACGCGGCCACGCGGCGACGCGCAGCCCAGATCGCAGACGTGGGCTGCGCCCTGGCCGCCGCTCGGTGCGCCCTGCGCCTCGTGGGGCCTGGGACCGGCGAGTGCGTGGTGCGGGCGCTCCTGCCCAGCGTGATGGACCAGATCAATCGGGCGGAACGGGCCTTGGCAAGTCTCGTCTCGACGCCGCACGGTGACGGTTTCGCGTGACGCTCTTCGGTGACGACTGCGTTCGACGCCGTTACGTCACGCGACGCCCCCTCCCTCCTTTTTGAGTTTGAGCTGGGCGTAGCCCATCCCGCGCAGGATCGCGATTCGCTTGACCATGGGCGGGTGCGTCGCGAGCGCGTCGGCGAAGAGGCCCTCACGGGCGGTGAGGCGGCGGCCGAGCGGGTCGGCGATGCAGAGATGGGCGGCACCGCGCTTGATGGCGGAGGTCGGGGCGTCCGCACCCTCGATTTTCTGGAGCGCGCTCGCCAGCGCCAGGGGGTTGCGCGTGAACTGCGCACTCATCGCGTCGGCCAGGTACTCCCGCTTGCGGCTCACCGCCAACGCGAGCATCTGCGTGATGATGGGGGCGAGCAGCCAGGAGATGATCCACACCACGAGCAGGATCAGGACCAGTGGCGCGCCGCCCCTCTTTCCCCCGCCGCGGGAGCCTCCCCCACCCCCCCCGCCGCCGCTCCCTCCGCGGAACCCGCCCCGCAGCACGCGCGTCGCGCCATCGTGCATCAGGGCCACCGCCCCGACCAGCGCGGCCAGCGTCGTCATCAGCCGGACGTCCAGGTTCTTCACGTGCCCGAGCTCGTGGCCGATGACCGCCTGGAGCTCGTCGCGCGTGCACAAGTCGACCAGGCCGCGGGTCACCGCGACGTGGGCGTGCAGCGGATCGGTGCCCGTGGCGAAGGCATTGGGATCGGCGTCGTCGACGATCCAGATGCGGGGCCGCGGCACACCCGCGGCGATCGCCATCTCCTCCACCACGTTGACCAGTTGCTTCTCCTTGGGATCGGTGGCGTCGAGCACCTCGCGTGCCCCGGTGGACCAGAGGACCTTCTCCGGTCCCGTGGCGTACGCATACCACGCCGTGAGCAGGGCGACGGCGGTGAGCGCGATCCCGAACCATGGGAAGGTGTGGTGGTACGCTGCGCGCGGCGCATCGAGGGTCGACAGGTGGTAGATGTAGTCCCCGCCGAATCCGAGCCACGCGAAGAAGACGACAAAGCCAACCACCAGCAGCACCGTGCGCCGGCGATTGGCTTCCTGTTGTTGAAAGAGATTGAGAGAGGTGTCGTCGCTCACGCTTTCGGCTTCATCGAGAGATCGACCTGCGGGACGGCCTTCTCGGTCTGATCGGTGATCTCCCACAGGTCGGCGGTCTGCGCGCGGGCGAGCCCCGTCACCAGGTTGGTCGGGAACTGCTGCTGCTTCGTGTTGTACAGCGTGGCCGTGTCGTTGTACAGCTGGCGAGCGAACGCCACCTTGTTCTCGGTGGACGTGAGCTCCTCTTGCAGCTGCCCGATGTTGCCCGTGGCCTTGAGCTGTGGGTACTGCTCGACGACGACCATCAGGCGCTGCAGCGCCGACGAGAGCGCGTTCTCCGCCTTGCTGATCTGCTTGATGCCCTCGGGCCCGGCTGCGTTGACCTTCACGGCCTGGTTGCGAGCCTGGATCACCGCCTCGAGCGTCGATTTCTCGAACTCCATCGCGCCCTTGACCGCGTTCACGAGGTTCGGGATCAGATCGTGCCGCCGCTTGAGCTGGACGTCGATCTGCTTGAAGGCGTTGAGCGTCTGGTTCTTGAGGGAGATGAGTCCGTTATACGCGCCGATTGACCACAGGGCGGCCGCGACGACGAGGGCGAGGAAGATCCAGGGAAACATGTGGGCTCCGGAAGCAGGTTATGAGGGGCTTACGGCGCGGGTATGAGTTTCGCGAGCGCCTGCCGCACCGCCTCGGCGACGGTCGCGTCCTCGGGCCCGAGGCGCGCCAGCGGATGCGCCGTCTCGAGGTGCAGCTCCACGCCGCGGCTCACGGGGATGCGGCGCCAGGAGCTCGGGATCTCGGGGTCGCGCGTCGCGTCGCGCGCGAGCCACGCCGTCACGGCGCGTCCGGACTTGCCGCGCGGCGGCCCGCCCGTGCTCTTGAGCGGTAGTCGATCGGGGGCGAGGAGCGAGACGCCCAGCGCCTGCGCCGCACGACGCTCCAGCACGTCGCCCGTTTGGTCCTGCATCTCCTTGGTGATCGTCGCCAGCGTCGTCCCCTCCATCTGCCGCAGCTTGATCCACAGGAGCTGCAGGAAATGACGGTACGAATAGGTCGCCGCGGTCCCGCGCCCTTCGGGCGGGCTCACCAGACCCTTGGTCACGTAGAAGCGGATCGTGCGCTCGCTCGGCTGCGCCCGCGCCGCCGCGTTGATCGGCGTGATGGCGGACGCATCGAGGACCGCACCCACCATCGCGGCCAGATCGCGCAGGTTCCAGGGCGCGAGGTTGCGATACTCCCGCAGGACGTGAAGCGGCTCGTGGTGCGGCACGCCGGTCACGCCTGCGCCCCTGCGTGCTCGCGCTCCGCTCCGATGGTGAGCGGTTGCGTGCTCATGAGGCCGACGCCCGCGCTTGACCGGGGGTCAGGAAGCGCTGCACCACCCGCGCCAGCGCCTCGCTCGAGTCGAGCGACAGGCGCATCTCCCCCGCGGTCAGCCCGAGATAGGCCCGCGCGTGCAGCTGCAGCGTCTTGGTCTGCGCGTAGCCCAGCCGCTTTGCGACGTCCTCGATGGTGAAACCGGGATCCTGCAGCAAACGGTGCGCGTAGAGCACACGCGCCGCCGAGAGAAAATGGCGGGGCGACGGCAAGCCCACCCGCGTGAACCACCGCTCACACGTGCGGCGGTCCACTCGGGCGCGCACCGCCACCTGACCCACCGTCTGTACTTCACCGGGCGAGCGCAGCGCCTCCTCGAGCATCCAACGCAGCTCGTTCGGGAGCGGCGCCAGCGCGTCAGCGAGCTGGTCCAACAGCTGGCGCGACGAGGAGCGCGCCTCCTCCTGGCCCAGCACGTCCCGCAGCCGGCTCGGATGATCGTCGTAGTTGGCGAAGACCGCGTGTTGGATGCCGCGCTGGCCCAGTGCCAGCAGCACCCCCGCCGTCCGCGGCGTGAGGGTCGTGTACAAGACGAGGGGCAGGGAGGGGAACAGCACGCGCAACCGCTCGATCTCCTGCGACCGTGCTTCCCCCGCCAACAGCGGGTCCACCACGGCCAACTCGACGGGCCGACCCCGGATGGCCGCGAGCACGTCGTCCCAGGTCAGCGCGTGCCCCACGCTGAACCGCGATCCGGCGGCGCGGCGGAGCTTGTGGAACTGGACGTCCGGCACAGCTCCTAGTACGAGCATGAATCCTCCAAAACCACCAAATGTCGCAAAATCGCCCTATGATGCCACAAAAGCGCCCTAAAAAACGGACGTTCCCGCAACGAGGTTAGGCCGTCTCGATGCGGTCGTTCCCCCACCTGGCTTGCGGAGGCTCCCGATGTCCCGTATTCGCGCCCTCTTCGCCCTGCTCGTCGTCGCGTTCGCCCTCTCGGCGGTCGCGTGTGCCGACGCCACCGGCCCCCGTCACGGCTGCGATATCCAGAACAGCAACACCTGCCACTAGCCGCTTCAGCCGTCGAGCTGCGCGAGCGACTCCGACACCTCGCGCAGCTCGGCCGTTTGTAGCACCCGCTCGGTGGCGGGGTGCGACTCCCGCGCCATGATCTGCTCGCAGTCCTGGAGCCCCGCCACAATCCGCTCGATCCGGAACTCGGCCTCGTGCAGTCCGGCGGGCCCCGCGATGTCGAGGGCCTGCTTCATGAGAACCGCGGCGCGCCGGAACCCCCCGAACCGCGCCTGCCCGATCCCCTGTTTCAGATAGAAATCCGCCCGGATGTTGGGCGGCATGTCCGACACCCGCTCCTCACAGCGCTCGCGCCAACGGGCGAACCCGACGCGGTCGCGCCGGAACGACGCGCAGTGCATCAACTCGATCATCGCGTTGCTGGTACTCTCCTGCGTGCCGCCGCGGCGGACCACTTCTGCGAGGGCTCGCTCCGCGCCCGTCGCGTCCCCCAGGCTCAGCAGCATGATGCCCACGTCGTTCAGGGCACGCACGCGAGAGTCCTCTTCCTCATACAGCTCGAACGCGCGCCACGTGTGGGGAATGGCTTCCGCCGCCTGCCCCATGTGATAGTGCGTCGCGCCGATCCCGTGCTCGGCACGGGCTTCGGCGTCCCGCTCGCCGGAGGCCCGCGCATCCGCGAGGATGTCCCGGAGCTTGCGCTCGGCCTCCGCGAGGTTGCCTCGACCGAGCACGCTGTTCGCTCGCCCGATCCGGCTGAGCAGCGCGGAATAGACGTCGCCGGCGGCCGTCGCCAACTCCCCGGCTTCGGCGTACGCGGCCTCCGCCTCGTCGAACCGGTTGAGCTTGCGGTGCACCCGGGCGAATCGCAGGTGGGCCGCCACCACGTCGGCCGGTGACAGCCGGTTCCCGATGACGAGCAGCAGCGTGGTGAGAACGTCGATGGCCTCCTCGAGCCGCAACTCGTCCTCGAGGAAATGAGCGTAGGCGAACAGCGCCGGCGCGATCAGCTGGATCTCGCTCAGGCGATGCGCATCGGACGCGCTCGCCGCGATCCCGTGGACGTGCGCGCCCTCGGTGGCCGCAGCGTGGAGCTCGCGGCAAAACCGGTCGGTCGCCAGCCACTGGTAGTGGAACGCATCGGCCGAGACCGGTGCCCGGTCCGGCGCGAGCAAGTCCACGAGCCGCAACGCGAGAAATGCGCCCTGTCCGAGGCGCGCCTCCAGCGTCGCGGCGGAATGGGGACCCGATACTCGCTGCAGGAATATGGCGTGTGGCAGTGATTCGAACTGCAGACGCGAAACCGGCATCCCTGGTCTCCGATTGAGCCTGAATGAGTCTTACGCTCCCACGGTATGGCAGGGGTCAGAGCTCACCGCAACATACGGCCGGCGCACAACATACCCTTTTCAGCCTCGGCGCGTTAGGCCGCAGGTTTCGCGTTTTCCGGCCTTTCACGGCATGGTTTCGATGCCGTCGACGCGCCCCCCTGCCCCTTTATTGCGGCCCATGCGCCGCGGTATCACACTCGCCGAGTTGTGCGTCGTACTGGCGATCCTCGCCATCGTGACGGCCATCACACTGCCCCGCTTGACGGGGCTCCTGGACTGGCTGGCGGTGAACGCGACGGCGCAGGAGGTCACCACGGCCATGGCCGTCGCCCGGAACGCCGCCATCATGCGCAGCACGCGGAGCCGCGCCGTGATCGCCGCCGACTCGCTCCGGATCGACCGCTGGCTCGGGGACTCCTGGGGGGCCCTGCTCCGCTGGCCGGGCCCGGCTGAGCGCGGCGTGGCGCTCGAGGTGTCGAACCCGGCGGTGGTGTTCGACCCGATCGGTCTGGGTTGGGGGGTATCGAATACCAAGGTCGTACTGCGGCGGGGCGAGCGGGTCGAGACGATCACGGTCTCCCGCCTCGGGCGGGTCAAGCGGTGGTAGGGCATGCAACCAATTCGGGGGGGTGTGCATCAAAGGGACGTGGAGCATGAAACCTCCAGCCCGGTCGATCGTATCATGCTGGAGAAATAAGCCAATGGTCGCGGCCGAAGTGTGACGGCCACTTCGCCCGACCGCCAACCCGGGGAGTTGTCGGCCCCGGGTTTGGTTTTTATGGCTGGGTTGACCGGATCCCCACGGCCTCGAGCTCGAACGTCACGCGATCGGCGACCCGGACGGTGCCTCCCGGGCCGCCGCGGTACGGCCGGATCCCGAAATCGGTCTGCTTCACGGAGAAACGGCCCGTCGCCCGCAGCGTGTCCGGGCCGACCGCCGCGCGCAGATCCACGGTCACGTCGCGGGTCTCCCCGGCGAGGGTGAGCCGGCCCTGCACGCGGAAGCCGTCCGCCGTCGGGGTGACGCCGGCGGACACGAAGTGGATCAGGGGATAGCGGTCCACGTGGAGGACTTCGGTCCGCATGGACTGCGTGACCTTGCGGATCTCGGCTGTGTCGGGTGGGGTCAGTACGTCGAGGCTGTCGGCGGGCACGGAGATCTCGACGCGCGAGTCAGCGGGGGCGTTGCGGTGAAACACCACACGTCCCGCGAACGCACGGGCGCGGATGCGGTGCTCGTGGCCCGCGAACCCGAGCAATCCCGCCTTCCCGGTATTCACGTCGAACCGGCTCGCCCCCGACAGTACGTAGACCGCGGAGTCGGGTTCGCTGTGCTGGGCGTGCGCGGCAGGGGGGAAGGCCGAGATCGCCCCGGCCAGGAGCACGCGGCGTGCGACGCTCATCCGCGCCCCGTGCCGAGGTAGCGCTCGAGCCCCTGCACGAATGGGAGTGGGCGGATGCCGAACACCGACTCGACGGCATTGTCCGGTGTGGCGCTGCCTTCGATCAGCATCTGGAGCTGATCGCTCGTGAGCGGCGCCGCGGGACCGAGCAGGTCGAACGCCGCGGCGGCGGCGCGCGCGAGGGCGAGCGGCACGTGCACGAGCGGCCGGGGGTGACCCGCGGCCCGGCCGATCGCGAGCAGGAATTGCTCGTACGTGAGCACCGCCGGCCCGCCGAGCTCGAAGACGCCGGCGAGCGCGGCGTTCTCGGCCGCGAGGGCGAAGGCACGGGCGACGTCCTCGATCCAAACCGGCTGCGTGGGGAAATGGCCGTCGCCGAACAGCGGCACCACGGGCGACCAGTGGTGCAGCCGAGCGAGGGTGCGGATCGGCGCGTTTTCCGGCCCGCTGATGATGGACGGCCGGAAGATGGCGTGGGAAAGCCCGGAGGTGCGGACCAGCTGTTCGGCGCGCCATTTGGTGCGGTGATAGCGCGTGGCGCCCGGCTCGTCGCGCGCGCCGACCGCGCTCATGTACACGAAGCGCCCGGCGCGGCACTCGCGCGCCGCTGCGACCAGATGACGCGTTCCTTCGACGTGCACCGCCTCGAAGGTCGCGCTCCCCCGTTCCACGATGATGCCCACCAAGTGGACGATCGCGTCCGCCCCATGCAGCAGCCGTGCGAGCGCCGCGCCGTCGGCCAGGTCGCCGGCCACGGGCTCGACGGCGGCGGATGGCAGGGTCTGCGCGCGGTTGGGCTTTCGTACCAGCGCGCGCACCGTGTGTCCGCGGTGCGCGAGCAGCGCGGCCACGTGCCGTCCCACGAATCCTGTGGCTCCCGTGACGGCGATCAACACGAAGGAGGGAATCAGCCGCCCGTGGTGCCGCTGCTCTCGTCGAGGAATACGAGCGTGTGTCGCTTGGCGACGATCGCGGACAGGGCCTCGACCACCTGCGGGTCGAGCACCGTGCCGGAGAGGTCGGCGATCCGCTCGACCGCGTTTTCGGGACTCATCTTTTCCTGGTAGGCCCGCGACGTGCTGAGGGCGTCGAACACCTCGGCGGCGCCGATGATGCGCGCGCCGATGGGGATCTCCTCGCCGCGCAGCCCGTCCGGGTACCCCGTCCCGTCCCAGCGCTCATGGTGGTGCCGCACTGCCGGGATGATGTCGCCAAGGTGTGAGAGGGGGGCGAGGATCTGGGACCCGATGACGACGTGTTGCTTGACGTGCTCGAACTCGTCGGGAGTCAGGGCCCCCTGCTTGTTCAGGACGGACTCGCGCGTGCCGATCTTCCCGATGTCGTGCAGTCGCCCGGCGACCCGCACGTGCTCCAGATCCTCGTCCGCCAGACCGAGCTGATGGGCGATGGTGGCGGACAGGTCGGCCACGCGGGCCGAGTGCCCCCGCATGTAGGGGTCCTTCGCTTCCAGGGCATTGACGAGCGCTTCGAGCGTGGCGATCGAGAGGCGCTCGAGCTTCCCGCGCTCGCGCTGGAGCTCCGCGGTGCGGGTGCTGACTTCCTCCTTGAGCCACTGGTTCAGCTGACGGTTCTCCCCCAGCATCTCGCGCCGCTTGAGTGCCCGCTGGACTGCCCGCCCCAGGTCCGCCAGTTCGATCGGTTTCGTGAGGTAGTCCATGGCGCCCCGCTGCATGCACAGTGCGGCGCTGGTGGCGTCGTTCACGGCGGTGAGCATCAAGATCGCGAGCTCGGGCTCGATCTCGATCGCTTGGGGCACGAGGTCCACGCCGCTCGTGCCCGGCATGCGGATGTCGCACAGCATCAGCGCAATGCGGTGGCGTCGGAGCTGTTGCAGCGCGTCTTCGCCCGTGCCGGCGGCGTACACCTCGAACTGCTGCTGCGAGAGGAACTTCTTGAGGGCGTTCCGGATGGGCTCTTCGTCGTCCACCACGAGGATCTGGACGGGCCCCGCCATGTCGGCCACTCAGGACTCCTTGGATAATTCCCCCCCGGAAAATGGCGCTCGAGGGTCCGTCTGGATAGCCCCGGCTCGCGCCGCGGACGGCAGCTCAGGTGGCGGCGGCCACGAACGTGACGTTCACGGGTGCGCCGAGCAAGCCCGCGCGGTGGGCGCGGCCCAACAGCTCGCCAACGGCTTGTCGGCCGGTGGGTCCGTAGTCCACCGTGTAGTCGTTCACGTACATCCCGATGAACCGGTCGATGCGCGCGGCATCGAGGCCTCGGCCGTAGGCCTGCGCGTGCGCGAGTGCTTCCGCCCGGTGGGCGAGGCCGTACTGAATGCTGGCCTTGAGATCGCGGGCGATCTCCCCCATCAGCGCGTCCCCGAGGTCTCGGCGCACGACATTGCCGCCGAGCGGCAGGGGCAGCCCCGTTTCCGCATGCCACCATTCCCCCAGGTCGACCCAGAGGTGCAGGCCGCGGTCGGCGAAGGTGAGCTGACCCTCGTGGATGAGGAGGCCCGCGTCCGCGCGGCCGCTGGCCACGTACTCCTCGATCTGGTCGAAGGGCACGACGACGTGGCGCACCGCCGGTTGGTACAGCTTGAGTGCGAGAAACGCGGTGGTGAGCTCGCCTGGCACGGCGACAAGGACCTCCGGCCGGCCGAGCGCCGTCCGCGGGTCGGCGGGGGGCACGGCGCGCGCGACGATACGGGGCCCATACCGGTCGCCGATGCTCGCGCCATGAGCGAGCAGCGCGTACCGGTCGGCGAGGTAGGCGTACGCGTGGAGCGACACGGCCGTCACTTCCAGCTCGCCGGCCAGGGCGCGCCGGTTCAGAGACTCGATGTCGCCGAGCTCGTGCACGTAGCGCCGGTCGCCCGTGTCGATCCGGCCGGCGGCGAGCGCCCAGAACATGAAGGCGTCGTCCGCATCCGGGCTGTGGGCCAGACGGATCGTCCGGCGACTCTTAGCTACCACGCTTGGCATTCCCACCCGTCACTTGGGCCGCCTGCTCGTGGAAGGCATCGAGGTTCTGCGCGTGCTCGTCGTACTCGGGCCGCCGGCGTGCCCGCTCCGCCGCCTCGTTCTTGAGGAATTCGCTGTAGGCCCGCCGCGCACCGGCCGCGTCGCGCTGGAGGTCGAGTGCGCGGGCCCGCAGCATGAAGCCGAAGAGGTGGGCGGGGACGGCCCGACGAATCGTGTCCGCTTGTGCGAGCGCCGCGGTCGCGCTGCCGCCGGTCAAGTCGAGCACGCCGATGTGGTAGCGGGCATCCGCGTCGAGCGCCGGGAGCATGGCGTACGCCTGGAGGGCCATCGGCAGGAAGAACGCCGCGCTGTCGGCTTTGCCCTGCGTGTGAAGCGTCATCACCCGGTTGTAGAGCCGGGTGGCGCGCTCTTCGGCGGACATCTGCGAAATATCGGGAGGCGTGGAGCGGGATGCGGGAAGCGGGATGCGGGATGCGTCATCGTCCGACGCGCTTCCCCCATCTCGCATCCCGCCTCCCGATGAGGCACCGATGCGGAGGGCCACCACGGTAAGCAACGCCCCCACCGCCGCCCCCGCCACGCCCCAGGGCAGCCCGGCCCGCCATCCGACCACCTCAGGACCGGGGACCTGGGCGCCGCAGCTGTGACAGAAGCGTGCAGTGGCCGCCAGGGCCGTTCCACAGGCTCGACAGTTCATCGCAGCGGGAATCTAACTGGCAGGAATCCCGGGGGCAGCGTACTGTAGTCTCGTGCACCATGTTCCGACCCCCCGTCCACCCGGCCGCGCCCGATGAGCGCCGCCTTCCCGGGGCAGGACCGCGCCAAGCACATGGGCGAGCTGAAGCGCGGCGACGCACGCTGGGATGTGTTCATCGAGATGCAGCCCGACACCGAGATCGGCGCGGTCCGCGGGCGCGTGCATTTCGTGAGCGGGGACCATCGCCGCACGACTAGTTGGATCTTCCTCGAGGGGTCGGAGCGCGACATCCAGGAGCGCTTCGGGGAATTTTCGGCTGTGGAGCTGTGGCACTTCGTAGAGGCATTGGACGGCTGACGTGGTGTGTGGAAAACAGTGCATGTTACGCACAGTTGGGTTGACAGCGTGCAGCTTGAGTGGTTCTCGGTCAAAGTCGGTCCCGCCCATGTTGCGTGGTCGACACGAAATGGTTGACACCCTGCAACGCCCCCGGTAGCTTCCCGCATGCCCACCTCAGCACGCCCCCTGGGTTGGTCGAGCGGCCGTGGGCCGGAACGCGCCGTCGGCTTGTGTTGCCGCGTGGCATCGTCCGTGCACTTCCTCTCATGGTCCGTGCACTTTCTCTTCAGGGACCGCTCTAGGAGACTGACCTTATGACCGCGACGTTGGAGCCGACCACCGCCACCCCGGGGGCGAAGCCGCTCGCCAGCGCAACACCGGCAGACGTGATTCGCAAAGCGAGGGATGCCGGCGTCCAAATCGTGGACGTCAGGTTCACCGACCTGCCGGGCACCTGGCAGCACTTCTCGATCCCGCTCAAGGAGCTCACCGAGGACCTTTTCAAAGAGGGGATCGGGTTCGACGGCTCCTCGATCCGCGGGTTTCAGGCGATCAATGAAAGTGACATGCTCCTCTTCCCGGATCCGACGAGCGCGTTCGTGGATCCGTGCCTGGAGGTGCCGACCCTGTCGCTCACGTGCGACGTCGCGGATCCGGTGACCGGTCAGCGCTATTCGCGCGACCCGCGCTACGTGGCCCAGAAGGCGGAGCAATACCTCGTCAAGTCGGGGATCGCCACGACCGCGTACTACGGTCCCGAAGCGGAGTTCTACATTTTCAACTCGGTGCGATTCGACCAGAACGCGCACGAGGGCTACTACCACATCGACTCCGAGGAAGGGATCTGGAACTCGGGCGCCAACGACGGACCGAACCTGGGCCACCGGCCCCGGCATAAGGAGGGGTACTTCCCGGTGCCGCCGGTCGATCGGCTGCAGGACCTGCGCTCGAAGATCATGCTGGCGCTGATGGCGGCGGGGATCGAGGTCGAAGTGCATCACCATGAGGTGGGCACCGCCGGCCAGACCGAGATCGACATGCGCTTCGCGACGCTGGCGCGCATGGGTGACCAGCTGATGATGTACAAGTACATCGTGAAGAACGTCTGCCATCAGCACGGCTACACGGCCACGTTCATGCCCAAGCCGATGTTCGGCGACAACGGGTCGGGGATGCACGTGCACATGAGTCTCTGGAAGGACGGGAAGAACCTGTTCTTCGACGCCAACGGCTACGCGCTGCTCTCGGATAGCGCGCGCTGGTACATCGGGGGACTGATCAAGCACGCCCCGGCGTTGCTGGCGTTCGCGGCACCGACGACCAACAGCTACCGGCGTCTGGTGCCGGGGTATGAGGCGCCGATCAACTTGATCTACTCGCAGCGCAATCGCTCCGCGATCTGCCGCATTCCGGTGTATTCGAAGTCGCCCAAGGCGAAGCGCGTCGAGTTCCGGGCGCCCGATCCGTCGAGCAACCCGTACCTCACGTTCGCCGCACTGCTCATGGCCGGCCTGGACGGCATCAAGCACAAGATCGAGCCGCCCAAACCGATGGATGTGGACCTGTACGACCTCGAGCCCGAGGAGCGCAAGCACGTGAAGAACACGCCCGGCTCGCTGGGCGAATCGCTCGCGGCGCTCGAGACGGATCACGCGTTCCTGCTCGAAGGCGGGGTGTTTACGCCGGACCTGATCGAGACGTGGCTCACCTACAAACGCGCCAAGGAAGTCGATCCCGTGGCGCTGCGGCCGCATCCGTACGAATTCTTCCTGTACTACGACGTCTGAGGTGAGACGACGGTAGAAGACGGTAGAGGACGGTAGAGGTTGACGCCGCCCTCTACCGTCCTTTACCGTCTTCTACCGCCCTCTATGGCCACCACCGCCCTCAAGACCACCGGCGCCTCCAAGCGCGACATCCTCGAGCTCTGCAAGAAGCAAGGGATCAGCTTCCTGCGGCTCCAGTTCACGGACATCCTCGGCATCAACAAGAACGTCGAGGTGCCCGAAAGTCAGTTCGAGAAGGCGCTTGAGGGCGACCTCATGTTCGACGGTTCGTCGATCGAGGGATTCGTGCGGATCGAGGAATCGGACATGGTCCTCAAGCCCGATTTGGAGGCGTTCCGCATCCTGCCGTACGACGACGAGGGCGGGCGCGTGGCGCGGCTCATCTGCGACATCTACAACCCGGACGGGTCATCTTTCGCGGGGTGCCCGCGCCAGGCGCTGAAACGCCAGATCGCGAAGGCGAAGGACCTCGGCTACGAAATGATGGCGGGCGTCGAGGCGGAGTTTTTCATCTTCCAGCTCGACGCGAGCGGCGACCCCACCACGGAGACCCACGACAAGGGCGGCTACTTCGACCAGACGCCCGTCGATCGGGCCGAGGAAATTCGGCGGCTGATCATCCGGGACCTGGTCTCGATGGGATTCGAAGTCGAGGCGGGGCACCACGAGGTCGCGCCGGGTCAGCACGAGATCGACTTCCGTTACACCGAGGCGCTCGAGACGGCCGACAATCTCGCGACCTTCCGCTTCATCGTCCGCAACGTCGCGTACCGGCACGGCTTCCTCGCGACCTTCATGCCCAAGCCGATCTTCGGCCAGAACGGTTCGGGGATGCACACGCACCAATCGCTGTTCAAGGGCGGGAAAAACGCCTTCCACGATCCTAAAGGGAAGTCGGAGCTGTCCGACACGGCGCTGCAGTACGTGGCGGGGCTGCTCGCGCACGCCTGCGGTTTCTGCGCGGTGACGAATCCGCTGGTGAACAGCTACAAGCGACTCGTGCCGGGATACGAAGCCCCGACCAATGTGGCCTGGTCGATGCGGAACCGGTCGCCGCTCGTTCGCATCCCGGATCGCCGCGGCATCGGCACGCGCTGCGAGCTGCGCATGCCCGACCCGTCGGCCAACCCGTACCTGGCGCTGGCGGTGCAGCTCGCGGCGGGCCTCGACGGGATCGAGCGGAAGCTCGTGCCGCCCGACGCGGTGAACAAGAACATTTTCACGATGAGCTTCCGCGAGCGTCGCAAATATCGCATCGACGAGCTGCCGCGGGACCTGCACGAAGCGCTGAATGAGCTCGAGAAGGACGACGTCATTCGCGCTGCGCTGGGTCCGCACATCTACGAGCGCTTTGTCGAGGCGAAACGGGAGGAGTGGCAGGAATACATCGGGCAGGTGAGCGAGTGGGAGTTGGACAGGTATTTGGGGCAATACTGATAGGCGTAGCACGAAGGCGTAGCACAAAGACGTCGCGCGAGGACGTACCACAAACGGCGTCATCACCTGTCGGGCGGCGGGTGAGCGATCAAGCGCCCCAACAGCTTGATGACGAGTGCGACTCGACTCTCGACGGCGTGAATCGCCTGCGCGTGGACCGGGTCGAGGGCGGCGGCGACTCGCAACTGCGTCAACGTCTCCTGAGCAGATCCCCGCGCATACTGCAGGAACCGACGGAACTCCGGGACGCTGCCTCGCCCGCAGGCCTCCGCTATGTTTGAGCTGACGGAGAGCGCCGCGCGGACGAGTTGGTCGACGCGCGCCGCGGCTCCGGGGCCGGATAGTTCCCGGCTCAGACGAGCCACCTGGACGGAGACCTCCACCGCGATCTCGTGCACCGGCAATCGACGAGCGTACGCGCGCAGCATCATGCCTGACAATACGGCACGGCCCAGCTGACGGCGGCATCTTTTTCGCGCCTCCACGCGACGTTTTTTTGCAACGCCGTCGCGAGACGCCTCTGTTTGACGCCCTTCCTCTTTCTGTCGTGCGATGGCGTCTCCCGCCCCGGCGACACCCTCGGTGACCAAAGCACCGCGCGCTGGGAATGGCATGGGCGGGTGGCGGTCGAGCAGGATCCGCGGCTGACCGTAGTCCGCTTGGCCCTCGACACGACGCAAGGCGGCGGCGACGTCGGTCTCGCCCGCTACGACTTCAATCCCGCCGTCGGCGAGGGCGACGAGTACTCCATCATCCTCGCCGTGGACCTGGGGCATGCGCGCGACCTGCGCCAGAACGTGCCGTACCCGCTCGGTCCCCCGCCGGCGCGCATTCCCGCCTACGCGACGGTGACCTGTCTGTGCCGTCCCCTCAAGCCGGACTCGGTGCGGGGTACGTTTCGGGTCGCGACCCGCGGTCTCCGGCAGATCACCGGTCGCGTCGACGCGACGCTGTATTTTACGGAATGGAACGATGCTGCACGCCACGTGACCTATCCGCTGCACCAGCGCATTGACTTGGTCAAATAGGGCGACGGCGGTCTGGCGGACAGCCGGTCTGGCGGTCGGAACTGCGGCGGCACTCCTGACCGCCGGTCCGCCCGTCCGCCTGTCAGGCCAATCCCCCCCGGCCACGATCGACACGATCATCGTGGTGAACCGCAACGTGTTCGATCTCCAGGACCCCAACGCGCCCGGGTTCATGGCCCGGCTCGCGAACCGGTTGCATGCGCGCACGCGCGCGGGGGTGATCCGCGGCAGCCTGCTCGTCGACCCTGGCGATCGCTACGACTCGGCGCGGGTCGCGGAGAGCGAGCGAGCGCTCCGCGCGCTACACGTGTTCAGCCAAGTGCGACTCGACACCACCCGGCTCGACGGCCGCCTCGCCCTGCGCGTGGCGACCACGGACGGCTGGAGCACCAAGCCGCAGATCGGCTATTCCTCCGCGGGCGGCGACGTCACCTGGCTCGCCGGGCTCGTGGAGGACAATCTCCTCGGCACGGCGACGTCGCTCACGGTGGTATACAACCGGACGCCCGACCGGAGCATCTTCAACGTCGGCTACGTGAGCCCGCACTTCTTTTCGCGTCGCACCGAGCTGCAAGCGGTTGTGAGCGACAAGTCGGACGGCACGCAGGGCCGCTGGCTCCTGGGGGTGCCGTTCTACGAGACCGCCGCGCGGCGCGCGCTCGCGACCGACGGGGAAGCGGCGTCGGAGCGGGTGCTCGTGTTTCGGCGTGACGCGCTGGGCAGCAGTGTCGTGGACACGGTGGAGCGGCGCGCGCTGCGCGTGGGCGTGTCGGTCGGCCTGGCCACGCACGCGACCACGCGCGACTACGTGCGGTTGTCCGTTGCCGGTCAGTGGCGCCGCGAGGACTTCAAGGCCGAGCGGGACACCGCCCCCTTCCGGCGCTCCGTGTTCGGCACGGTGGGAGCGGGGATCGACGTCGGACACGTGCGCTTTCAAGTGCTCGAGCGGTTCAACTCGTACGCCCGGCGCGAGGACGTGAACATGTCGCAGCTGTTCCATTTCGGCCTATGGGCGGCGCCGCGCGCGTGGGGGTACGCGTCGGACGAGGCGGGCGTCGGGCCGGAAGTGAGCGTCCAGCTCGCAGCCCCCTGGAGCCGCGGGTTCGCGGTGCTGCGGGCGGCGGGGAACGGTGTCTTCACCGCGGGCGTGCCCGATTCGGGGCGGGTGTCGGGCGCACTGACGGTTGCGAGTCAGTATCTCCGGAACCAGACGTTGGTGCTCCACGTCGAGGGTGCACAGCTGCGGCGGCCCAAGCCTGGATCCGAGTTCGATCTGTGGGTGACGCAGAACGGCCCGCGCGTCTTCGGCATCCACCAGTTCACGGGCACCCACAGTGCGTGGCTCGCGCTGGAGAATCGGGTGCTCGTGGCGGACGAGATGTGGGGTCTCTTCGGCGTTGGCCTGGCTCCGTTTTTGGATTACGGCGGAGCGTGGTATGCGGGGGAGCGGGCTCGCCTGGGCGGCGACGTGGGCGTGTCGCTGCGCCTCGGGCCGACCCGTGCCGTGCGCGGTGACGTCGCGGAATTCGCCGTCGGATATCGCTTCGGCAAGGGCTTCGCCGGTAGTCGGTGGGGCTTCGCAATCCGGAAGGGTGTGAGCTACTAGGCCCTGGCTGGGCGCGCCGGCCGAGATCACGCGTATCCAGCTCACGCGGGCGTAGGACTCTCAGCCGCAGCGCGGTCGAGCCGCCGGTCGGCGGCGCGCACGTGGGCCTCGAGCCCCTCGGCGCGGCCGAGCCATGCCGCATCCTCGAGCAGCGGCCGGGCCGCGACTCGGTCGTCCACGCGCAGCCACGTGCGCACCCGCAGGAACGTGTATACCGAGAGCCCGCCCGCCGAGCGGGCGGTCCCCCCAGTGGGCAGGACGTGGTTCGGCCCCACGCCGTAGTCGCCCATCACCTCCGCGGCGCCCGACCCGATGAACAACGCTCCGTAGTGAGCCAGCCGCGGTGCGACCGCGGCCGCATCTTCGAGCTGGAGGTGCAGGTGCTCAGGCGCGATCGCGTCGCACGCAGCGATCCCCTCGGCGACATTCCGCACGACGATCACTCCACCGTTCAGGAGCGCCGCGCGCGCGACGCCGGCCGTCGGCAGATCGATCAGTTGGCGCCCGATTTCGCCCTCGACCCGATCGGCGAGCGTCGGGTCGACGGTCACGAGCACCGGCAGCGCGTCGGGATCGTGCTCCGCCTGCGCCAGCAGGTCCGCCGCGACGACCACGGGGTCGGCGCTCGCATCCGCGAATACCGTGAGCTCCGAGGGTCCCGCCAGCGTGTCGATCGCGACGCGTCCCGCCACGAGCTGCTTGGCGGCCGTGACGAAGCGGTTTCCGGGGCCCACGACGGCGTCGCACGGCGGGATCGGCCCCGCCCCATACGCGAGGGCGGCGATGGCCTGCGCCCCGCCCGCGGCCACGAATCCGTCCACGTCTGCCACCGCCGCCGCCGCGAGCGTCACCGGCTGGGGATGGGGGCTCGCCACCCACACCTCGCGCACGCCGGCGGCCCGGGCAGTCACGGCGGTCATCAGCACCGACGAGGGTAACGGGTAGCGTCCGCCCGGCGCGTAGCACGCCGCGCGCTCGACGGGCGCGATCCATTGGCCGGCCGCGCCGCCCGGCACCGGAACGGTGATGGACGTGAGCGCGCGCCGCTGCGCGTCGGCGAACGAGCGGATGCGCTCGGCCACGCGCTCGAGGCGGGCACGGTCGCCCGGCGGCAGTCCCGTCAGCGCGCGGCACAGCGCTTCCCTGGGGAGGACGAGCGGCGCGCCGGGCCGTAGCTCGCCGAATCGCTCGGCGTACTCGCGCACCGCGGGCTCACCGCGCGCGCGGACCGCCTCGATGATGGCGGCCGCGACGGCGACCGCGTCGGCCGGTACCGCGTCGCGCGACCGGGCCGCCAGCTCCTGCACCGTGCGGCGGCGGAACAGGCACGCGGTCATGGGGCGGTCACGGGCTTGGCGGTCATCGGGCGCCGCGTGACGGCGCCGTGTCGGCGCGCCAGCACAGCCCGGACGTCGGCGAGCGACCCGCCGCCGCGTGCGAGCGCGACGAGCGCCATGTAGAACACATCGGCGGCTTCGGCCACGACCGCGTCAGGCGTGGCGGCGCGCGCCAGCTCGCCTGCTTCTTCACCGAGCTTCGCGGCGAGCAGAGGGGGGCTCGTGAGAAGCTTGGTGGTGCCGGACCTGGGATCCGGCCTGGCGACGCGCTCCGCGATCGCACGCTCGAGGTCGTCGAGCGTGAAGCCCGCCGGCCAGCACGAGGGCCGGTCCAAGTGACAGAATCCGGCCCCCCACTGCCGCACCGTGAAGCGGAGGGCATCACGATCGCAGTCCAGGTCCACGCGCAGCAGCTGCTGCGCGTTCCCTGAAGTCTCGCCTTTCACCCACAGCGCGCCACGCGAGCGCGACCAATAGATGCCACGCCGCTCCGTCACGGCGCGCACCAGCGATGCTCGGGTGCTCCAGACCAATCCGAGGGTTCGCCCGGCCTCGTCGCATACCACCGTGGGCCACACGTCGCCCTCGAGCGGCCGGGTCAACGGGGCCGCGACGGCGTCGCCCAGCGGCAGCCGGCCGGTGTACAGCGCCATGCCGACCTGCGCGTCCGCGCCGATGCGGTCGAGCTCGGCCACCTCACCCGGTGTGGTGATGCCTCCCGCGGCGGTGACGCGGGCGTCGCCCGCCGCGCCCACCGCGACCGTCACGGCGGGTAGGTCACACCCCGCCATCTCGCCCTCCCGCTCGACCTGCGTGAAGAGGAAGCCGCCCACCACGGACTGCAGCTCTCGGATCCGCTGCAGCACCGACACGCCGGTGCGGGTGCGCCAGCCGTCCACCACGACCTCGCCCCGCCTGGCGTCCACCGCGCCGATCACCCGGTCGCGCGGGAGGGCGCCGCACAGATCGGGGCTCAACGCCGTGCCGATCACGACCCTGGCGGCACCGGCGTCGAGCCACGCGCGCGCGGTATCGAGGTCACGGATCCCGCCTCCGACGCGGCACGGCGCGCGCCGCACCATGCGGCGGATCAGGCCCTCGTTAGAGCCCTGGCCCCGCGCCGCGTCGAGGTCCACCACGGCCACCTCACCCGCGACGGCGAACTCCTCGAGCCGCGCGAGCGGGTCACCGCCGTCCAGCACGAACTCCCGACCATGCCGCAGCTGGACCGCGCGGCCGTTCATGATGTCGATGCTCGGGATGATCATGACCGCACGCGAATTCCCCGGACCGCGAGGTCCGCTTTGATGCCGGCGACCGTCTCGTCGCCGTCATGGAATACGGACGCCGCCAGTACGGCGTCAGCGCCTGCAGCGAACGCCTCCGCCACGTGGGCTCGCCGGCCGATCCCCCCCGACGCGATGACCGGAACGCGCACGGCCGCGCACACGGCCCGCAACAACGCCCCGTCCGGGCCCTCCCGCGTGCCGTCGCGGTCCCAGCTGGTGAGCAGGATCTCCCCGGCGCCGAGCTGCTCTCCGCACCGCGCCCACGCCACCGCGTCGGGGAGTGCGGACTCGCGCCCGCTCAGGGCGAGGACTTCCCAGCGGTCGTCGGTGCGCCGCGCGTCGATCGCGAGCACCACGCATTGGCATCCGAACGCCGCCGCCAGCTCGCCGAGCAGGGCCGGGCGCCGCAGCGCGGCGGTGTTGACGCTGACTCGGTCCGCTCCCGCCGCCAGCAGACGCCGCGCGTCCGCCACGCTCCCGACGCCGCCACCGACCGTGAGTGGAATGGAGATCGCGGCGCGCACCCGGGCCACCGTCTCGAGGTGCGTCTTCCGGCCGTCGGGCGACGCCGCCACGTCCAGGACGACGATCTCATCCGCTCCCTGCGCCTCGTAGCGTGAGGCCTGCTCGGCCGGATCGCCGGCGTCGCGCAGGCCCTGGAACCGCACGCCCTTCACGACCCTGCCATCGCGCACGTCCAGGCAGGGAACGATGCGCCGCAAGAGCCCGGGCGCCACGGCGCCCGCGTCCGTCGCCAGTGCGAGGCCGCTCCCGCCCCTGCGCTCGGCCCCCAGCCAGCGCTCGAGCAACGTCGCGCCGTAGGAGCCCGACAGCTCCGGGTGGAACTGGCACGCGAGGATGGCGTCGCGCTCGAGCGCGGCCACGAACGGGACGCCGTGGGCCGACCAGGCGGGGGTCCATCCGTGTGGCGCCTCGTGGAGGGCGTACGAATTGGCGAAGGCCGCGACCCCACTCGCGACGTGGCGTGCGCCTGGCGCGGCCGTGACGTGGTTCCAGCCGAGGTGCGGCACGCGCACGTGGTGTGGGAGGCGACGGCAGGCGCCCGGGATGACGCCGAGGCCGGGCATCCCGGGCGCTTCCTCGCTCGCCTCGCACAGCAGCTGCATCCCCAGGCACACGCCGAGTAACGGCGTGCCGCGCGCGGCGATCTCCCCGATGGCCGGGGCGAGCCCCCGCGCGCGCAGGCCGGCGACGCCGGCACCGAACGCACCGACCCCGGGCAGCACTACGCGCGCTGCGCGCCGTACCTCTTCGGGTGTGGCGGTCACACTGACCGTCGCTCCGAGCCGGCGCAGCGCGCTGGCGATGGACGCGAGGTTCGCGATCCCGGAGTCCACGACCACGACGTCACTCATGGCGCGCCGCACCCAGCGTGCCCTTGGTGGAGGGCACGTCGTCGAACCCGGAGCGCGCCGCCGCCTGCTTGAGCGCCAGGGCCACGGCTTTCACGGCGGCCTCGGCTCTGTGATGGTCGTTCTCGCCCTTCAGGACGTCCACATGCAGCGTCAGCCGCGCCGCGCTGGCGAGCGAGCGGAGCAGGTGCGGGATGTTCTCGCAGGCGAGCCCGCCGATCGCCTCGCGACGCAAGCCGAGCGTCACGTCCGCACGTGGGCGCCCGGACAGGTCCACCACGGCACGCGCCAGCGCCTCGTCCAGCGGCGCGTACGCCCACCCGAAGCGCGTGACGCCGCGCCGCTCGCCGAGTGCCTGGTCGAGGGCGTCGCCCAGTGCCAGGGCGCAGTCTTCGGCGGTGTGGTGGTCGTCCACCGCGAGGTCGCCCTGACAGGAGAGCGCGAGATCGAACCGGGCGTGCCGGCTCAGCGTCTCGAGCAGATGATCGAGGAACCCCACGCCGGTCCGCACCTCCGCGGTCCCGGTGCCGTCCACGGCGAGCGTCACGCGGATCGTGGTCTCGCGCGTCGTGCGGGTGACCGTTGCGGTGCGCGGCGTCACGAGCGGACCTCCCGGACATCGGCGCGCGCGGCGGCGAGCACGGTGTCGAGGGCGACGCACAACCGCTCGAAGTGCGTGGGGTCCCCCGGCAGGGTGATGCGCAGGGCGGTCTCGATCCCCGCCCGGAGCGGGAAGTCGCGCACCAGCACCCCGAGGGCGGCGAGCCCCGCGCACACGAGGGCCGCGCGCGGGCCGAAGTCCGCGAACACGAAATTGGCCTGGGACGGAGGCGGCGCGAGCCCCCGGGCGGCGAGCCGTGCGCTCAGGGCGGCGCGCTCTTCACGGACCCGCGCCACATGCGCGCGCAGCGGCTCGAGGCCGCCCTCGATTTGGTGCAGCGCCAGGGCGATCGACGGCGCCGCGACCGGATACGGCCCGCCCGCCGCGCGCAGCACCGACACGACATAGGGGCTCCCGATCGCATAGCCCACGCGGCAGCCGGCGAGTCCCCAGGCCTTCGACATGGTCCGCACCACCAGCACGTTCGGGAGGTCGAGCACCGCGGGCGTGAGGTCTTCGTCGGCGTACTCGACGTACGCGTGATCGAGCAGCAGCAGCGCGGTCGGCGCGGCCGCCGCGAGACGGCGGACGTCCGCGAGCGTGGCGACACTACCCGTCGGATTGTTGGGCGATACGACGGCGATGACGCCGGTGCGGGCGTCGAGGCGGTCGAGAAAGCTGTCGACTGGAAACGCGCCGCCGCGCCACGGGACGCGCCGGACGTGCCCGCCCGCGAGTGCGGTGAACCGGTCGAACAGCTCGAACGTAGGGTCGGGCAGCACGACGGTACGACCGCGATCGAGAAACGCGCGGCAGGCGCGGTCGATCGCCTCGTCGGCGCCGGCCGAGACCATCACCCGGTCCGCCGGCACGCCGATCCAGGAAGCGAGAGCCGCTTCGAGCGCGGAGGCGTCGCGGTAGCGACGCAGCAACTCAGGGTCGGCGGCGGCGAGCTTCCCCAGCAGCTGGCGGGGTGGCGCCGGCCCTTCGTTGCTGTCGAGACGCAGCAGGTCGGCGCCTTCCAGCCGGGGCCGCGCGTACGAGGCAGCCGGGTCGATGCGCGAGACAGGCCCGGTCGGGCCACGGCGGGCGATCGTCACGGGACGATCTGCGACAGGGTGGAGACCACCACGTCCGTGCCACCCGCCTGCTTCAGCGCGGGGATCACGTAGGGCAGGCAGTCGCGTGGCACGGCGGCCTTGACGGCGTACCCGCCGTCCCCGAACAGCGGCGCCACCGTGGCCTGGCGCATCGACGGCAGCACGGCCACGACCGCCTCGAGGCAAGCGGCCGATGCATTCAGCTCGAGCATCACGCGGCGCCGGGCCTCGAGGACCGAGTTGATGAGAAGGACCAGGTCATCGATTCGGCGGCGCCGTGCGGGGTCTTCGAGCGCCGCGCTGTTGGCGTAGACGCGCGTGGAGGAGCGCATCAGCTCCTCCACCACCGCCAGGCCGTTCGCCTCGAGCGTCGCCCCGGTCGCCGTATTGTCCACGATCACGTCGGCGTCCTCCGGCGGAAACACCTCCGTGGCGCCGTACGATCGGACGAACTCCGCTGTCAGGCCGCGCTCCCCGATCCAGCGTCGAGTGAGCCGCTCGTACTCCGACGCGACCACGAGGCGGCGCGTCGGCAGACGCCCGTCTTGGAGCAACTCCGGAGCCGCCGCCGCCACGACCTGCACGGGGTCGAGGCCCGTGTCGAGCAGCTCGACGACGTCGGCCTGGAGCTCCGTCGCCCAGTCCGCTCCCGCGAATCCGACGTCCCGGCTGCCGAGCGCGAGCATCTCGACGATGTTCTGAGGCTTGAGCAGCTTGGCCTCGGTGTCGGCCAAGGACAGGTGGGGTCGGTAGCCTCGGGCCCCGGGAGTCACGCGGATTCCGGCGTCGCCGAGGAGGGTCAGGACGCTCTGCTCCATGCGGCCCTTGGGCAGGCCGAGGCGGAGGCAAACCGTGCTGCTCGCTTGTCTGAACATCGCTGCCGCTCCGACGTGGGCCGAGTCGGAACCCCCGGGGTCGAGCGGCGCCTGCAAAAAACACGACGCCGGCCCCAGGGGGCCGGCGTCGGCGGTGACTCAAGGCTGTTGCGGCCTGCTCGCTACCTTGTGTACCCCTCCGGCTGCCCCCCACCCAACGGGTGGCGATGATGGTGCCGGTGGTGCAACGAGATGCGCCGCATGGGCGAATAAGTAAACGGCCGGCGGGGCTGCGTCAACCCACCCGACGGAGCCGGGAGGGACCCGACCTTGACGGTCGCCGGTCCGGGCCCCATTTTCCCGGTTCGATCGCAACGCAGCACCTGTCCGATCTGGAGCGTCACCGACTCATGATGCAGTTCACGCTGCTGCTGGCTCTGGTCTTGGTCCTGCTGAGCATTATCGCTCAGGACGGGGTCGGCGGCGCGCGCGAGACGGCAAGATGATCGAGTAGCACGAGAGCAGCAACGCAGCACCAGCGCCGCGGACCCCCCAGGGTTCGCGGCTTTTTTGTCACCAGCGGTACGGGAAAGGGAGCACGGGCGCCACCATGGAGAGAGACGTCATCATCTTCGACACGACCCTGCGCGACGGGGAACAGGCACCGGGCAACTCCATGACGGCCGAGGAGAAGCTGCGCCTGGCGCATCAGCTGGACACGCTGGGCGTGGACGTGATCGAGGCAGGGTTCCCGTGCGCGTCGGAGGGCGACCGGCGCGGCGTGCGCGCCATCGCCGAAGCGGTGCGCCGTCCCGTGATCGCCGCGCTGGCCCGCTGCCTCGAGCGGGACATCGACCTGGCGGGTGAAGCGGTGCGGCCGGCGGCGCGGCCGCGGGTGCACGTCTTCATCGCGACCTCGGACCTGCACCTCGAGTGCAAGCTGCGGCTCAGCCGCGAGCAGTGCCTGGAGCGGACGCGTGAGGCGGTGCAGCGCGCCCGCCGCTACACGGACGACGTGGAGTTCTCGGCGGAAGACGCGACCCGCACCGACCTCGAGTTCCTGTGCCGGGTGGTCGAGGCGGCGATCGCCGCGGGCGCCACCACGATCAATTTGCCGGACACGGTGGGGTACGCGCTGCCCGTCGAGTACGGGGCCATGTTCCGCGCCGTCCGCGAGCGCGTCCCGCACGCCGACCGGGTCGTCTTCAGCGCACACTGCCACGATGACCTCGGGCTGGCCGTGGCCAATTCCCTCGCCGCGATCGAGGCCGGGGCGGGGCAAGTGGAGTGCACGGTCAACGGCATCGGCGAGCGCGCCGGCAACGCGGCGCTGGAGGAGATCGTCGTCGCGGGACGGGTGCGGCCGCAGGCGGTTTCGTTCCGTTGCGGCGTGAACGCCCAAGAGCTGTACCGGACGAGCCAGCTCCTGTCCCACGTGATCGGCGTGTTTCCCCAGCCCAACAAGGCGGTCGTGGGCCGAAACGCCTTCGCTCACGAGGCCGGGATCCACCAGCACGGCGTGCTGCAGAACGGCCTCACCTACGAGATCATCCGCCCGGAGGAGGTTGGCGTCGCGCGCTCGAGCCTGGTTCTGGGCAAGCATTCGGGTCGACACGCGCTGGAACGGCGCTACCGCGAGCTTGGCTACGAGCTGGACGAGGCGACGCTGGGAACGTTGTACCAAGAGTTCTCCACGCTGGCGGACAAGAAGCGCGAGATCCTCGACGAGGACCTGCTGACCCTGTTGCACGGCCGGTTCCACGACGCGCCGGAGGCCTACCGGCTCACGCATCTCCACGCGACGTGCGGGACGGTGGCCGCCAGCGCCGAGGTGCGGCTCGCGGGTCCCTGGGGCGGGGAGCGCGGCGCCACGGCCTCGGGCAACGGGCCCATTGCCGCGACGTTCGCCGCCATCGCCAGGGTCGTCGAGCGCCAAGTGGAGGTCTCGAACCTCACCGTCCAGTCGGTGACGCCGGGACGCGACAGCCTGGGGCAGGTGGTGGTGCAGGCCCGGATCGACGGCAAATCGCTCTCCGGGCACGGTGCCTCGACCGACATCGTCGAGGCGAGCGCCCGGGCTCTGGTGCACGCCCTGAACAAGGTGAGCCATGCGGACCAGCTGGAAGAGCAGTCGCTCAACGCCAGCTACTTCTGGGGAGTGTGAACCGATGAGCGAGCTCCTCACGGGGGCGGAGATCCTGTGCCGCGCGCTGGTCGACGCCGGGGTCGACGTGATCTTCGGGTATCCGGGCGGCGCCATCATGCCGTTCTACCACGCCCTGCCGGACTACCCGCGCCTGCGTCATGTCCTCGTCCGGCACGAGCAGGCGGCGGCGCACGCGGCGGACGGCTACGCCCGGGCGGGGGGGCGTGTGGGCGTGTGCGTCGCCACGTCGGGCCCGGGCGCCACGAATCTCGTGACCGGGTTGGCCGCGGCGCACATGGACAACTCGCCCGTGCTGGCGATCACCGGCCAGGTGTCGCGCGCGATGATCGGGCGCGACGCCTTCCAGGAAACGGACATCATCGGCATCACCCTCCCGATCACGAAGCAGAACTATCTCGTCCAGGACGCGGGTGACCTGGCGGACGTCGTCGCCGAAGCGATCGCGGTGGCGCGGGAAGGGCGGCCGGGGCCCGTGCTGATCGACGTCCCCAAGGACGTGCAGAACCAGAAGGCCGAATACCGCGATCCCTCGACGCGCGCCCGAGGCCAGGGGGCGCGACCGACCCCGGGCGCCAGCGCGGGCCTTCTGGAGGACGGCGTTCGCAAGGCTGCGCGCCTGATTGCCGGCGCCGAGCGGCCGCTCCTGATGATCGGGCACGGCGTGATCCTCGGGCAGGCATATGTGGAAGTACGGGCGCTCGCGGAGAAGACCGGCATTCCGGTCGTCACCACGCTCCTCGGCATCAGCGCGTTCCCCGACGGTCACCCGCTGCACCTCGGCATGCCGGGGATGCACGGTGAGGTGCATGTGAATCGCGCGATCCAGCACGCCGACGTCATCATCGGCATCGGGCTGCGGTTCGACGACCGCGTCACGGGGAACACGGCCAGCTTCGCGCCGCAGGCCCGCATTGTGCACGTCGACTTGGACCGCTCCGAGATCGGGAAGAACGTGCCGGTCGCCGTCGGGATCGTGGGCGACGCGCGCGACGTCACGCGGCGGCTGCTCGCCGCGGTGGAGCCGCGGCGGTGCGAGCGCTGGCTGGAGCACATCCGCGGCTTCACCCGCACGCGGCCGGCGTCGTATCGGGGCGACCTGTCGCCCGAGGGCATCCTCGCGTCCATCTACGAGACCAGCCACGGCGAGTGCACGATCGTGTCGGACGTGGGCCAGCATCAGATGTGGGTCGCGAAGCTCTATCCCTACCAGCGGCCCAACACGCACATCACGTCGGGGGGCCTCGGCGCCATGGGGTTCGCCGTGCCGGCCGCCCTGGGCGTCCACCTCGCGCGCCCGAACGACACGGTGTGGGCGATCTCGGGCGACGGCGGCTTCCAGATGAACATGGCGGAGATGGCGACCATGGTGCAGGAGGGACTACCCGTGAAGATGGCCGTGTTCAACAACGGGTACCTCGGGATGGTGCGGCAATGGCAGCAGTTCTTCCACGGGAAGCGCTACTCGTGCACGCCGATCTGGAGCCCGGACTACGTGAAGTTGGCCGAGGCATACGGTATCCCGGGGTACCGGGTGAAGGACGGGAGCGAGGTCGCCGGCGCGGTCGCGCGGGCGAACGCCGAGCCCGGGCCGGCGCTGGTCGAGTTCATGATCGAGCAGGAGGCGAACGTGTACCCGATGATCCCCCCCGGTGGCTCCCTGTCCGAGCCGATCGAGGCGGAGCCCGCCGCGGCGGCCGGAGACTGACCGGCGCATGCCCTCCGCCCACACCGTCGCCGTGCTGCTCGACGACGCGCTGGTGACGCTCAACCGCGCGGTGGGCGTGCTGCGTCGCCGGAACGTGCCGGTGGAGGGTCTGGCGGTGCACCCGAGCGGCACCGCGGGTGTGTCGCGACTGACGTTCGTGCTGAAGGCCGATGCGGTCACCGCCGATCGTGTCGCCCAGCAGTTTCACAAGATGATCGGCGTGCGTTCGGTGATGGTGCTCACGGACGAGGATCCCACTACGGAGGCAAGACCATGAGGTCGACAGAACCGCGCGTCTTCTACGACGTCGACGCCGATCCCGCCCGGCTCGAGGGCCGGGTCATCGCGGTGATCGGGTACGGCAGCCAGGGTCATGCGCACGCGCTCAACCTTCGGGACTCGGGGGCGCAGGTGGTCGTGGGCCTGCGCCCGGGCGGGGCCTCGTGGGAGCGCGCCCAGGCGGAGGGCTTGGACGTGCGCCCGGTCGCCGACGCGGCGCGGTCGGCCGACGTCGTGATGATGCTCGTCCCCGATCAGACGGCACGTGCGGTGTACGAGGCGGCCGTCGTCCCCAGTCTGCGGGGCGGCAAGACGCTGCTCTTTGCGCACGGGTTCAACGTGCATTTCGGAGAAATCGCGCCGCCCGCCGAAGTCGACGTCGCGATGATCGCGCCCAAGTCTCCCGGGCACCTGGTGCGGAGCGAGTTTCAAGCCGGGCGCGGCGTGCCGGCGCTCGTTGCCGTGCATCGCGATGCGAGCGGCCACGCGCTGGCCGACGCCCTGGCCTACGGCGCGGGGATCGGCTGCACTCGCGCCGGTGTGTTGGAGACGACGTTCCGCGAGGAGACGGAGACGGACCTGTTCGGCGAGCAGACCGTGCTGTGCGGCGGCGTCACCGCGTTGATCCAGGCGGGCTTCGAGACGCTCACCGCCGCAGGGTACGCGCCGGAGATCGCCTACTTCGAGTGCATGCACGAGCTGAAGCTGATCGTGGATCTGATGTATCGGGGCGGAATGAAGTTCATGCGGTACTCCATCAGCGACACGGCGGAATACGGTGATTACACGCGGGGCCCGAAGATCGTGACGGCGGAGGTCCGGGCCGCGATGCAGCGGATCCTGGGCGACATCCAATCCGGGAGCTTCGCGCGGGAGTGGATCGCCGAGTGCCGCGGCGGCGGTCGCCAGTTCGAGGCGCTGCGCCGCGCCGGCGCGGCGCACCCGATCGAGCAGGTCGGCGCGAAGCTGCGCGCCATGATGCCCTGGACGGAAGAAGGCCGCGCCGCCGCTCGAGTCCAAGGAGCCGGCGTCGCGTCATGAGCGCGCGGACCCTGTTCCAGAAGGTGTGGGACGCACACGTCGTGCATCAGTTCCCGGAGGGGCCGGCGCTGCTGTACGTCGACCTGCACCTGGTGCACGAGGTGACCTCGCCGCAGGCGTTCGCCGGGCTGCGGCAGGCCGGGCGCCGGGTGCGCCGGCCGGAGCTGACGGTGGCGACGGTGGACCACAACGTCCCCACCGGGGATCGTGCGGTCCCCATTGCAGACCCGATCGCGGCGCGGCAGCTCGCCGCGCTCGCGACAAATGCCCGGGACTTCGGCGTCGAATTGTTCGATCTCGGATCTCCCGAGCAGGGGATCGTGCACGTGATCGGGCCCGAGCTGGGCCTCACCCGCCCCGGGATGGTGATCGTGTGCGGCGACTCGCACACCGCGACGCACGGCGCCTTCGGCGCGCTGGCGCTGGGGATCGGTACGAGCGAGGTGGAGCACGTCCTCGCGACGCAGTGCCTCGTGTGGTCCAAGCCCCGGACCATGGAGGCCCGGGTCACGGGGACGCTCGCGCCCGGCGTCACGGCCAAGGATCTCATCCTCGCCTTGATCGGATGGATCGGGACGGCCGGCGCGACGGGCCACGTCATCGAGTACACCGGGGACCCGATCCGCGCCCTCTCGATGGAAGCACGGATGACGGTATGCAACATGTCGATCGAGGCGGGCGCGCGCGCCGGCATGATCGCGCCCGACGAGACGACCTTCGCGTATCTGGCCGGGCGGCCCCGCGCGCCGGGCGGCGCCGCTTGGGCTCGCGCCGTGGAGCAGTGGCGGGAGCTCCCCACCGACCCGGGGGCGAGCTACGACGTGCGCGTGGACTTCGACGCCTCGGCCGTGGCTCCCCAGGTAACCTGGGGGACGAGCCCCGGCATGGTCGTGGCGGTGACGGGCTGCGTGCCGAGCCCCGCCGACTTCGCGACCGACGCGGAGCAGCACGCCGTGGCACGCGCGCTCGAGTACATGGGGCTCACGCCCGGGACGCCGCTCGCCGGGCTGCCGATCGACCGCGTCTTTCTCGGCTCCTGCACCAACGCGCGCATCGAAGATCTGCGGGCCGCTGCCCGGGTGGTGCGGGGCGGGGGCCGGCGCGTGGCCGCGGGGGTGCGCGCGCTCGTGGTTCCCGGATCGCAGCAGGTGAAGGCGCAGGCGGAGCGCGAAGGGCTGGACCGGGTGTTCCGCGAGGCGGGGTTCGAGTGGCGGAATGCGGGCTGCTCGATGTGCCTCGGCATGAACGCCGACGTGCTGGAGAGCGGCGAGCGCTGTGCCTCGACCTCGAACCGCAACTTCGAGGGGCGGCAGGGACGCGGCGGGCGTACGCACCTGATGAGCCCGCCGATGGCCGCCGCCGCCGCCTTGGCGGGTCGCCTCGTGGACGTCCGCGAATGGGAGCTGGCCCCGCTATGACCGAGCCGTTCATCCGCCACACGGGCCGGGTGGCGGCCTTGCCGCGAGGCAACGTCGATACCGATCAGATCATCCCGAAGCAGTTTCTCAAGCGGGTGGAGCGCACGGGGTTCGGGCCTGCGCTGTTCTTCGACTGGCGCTTCCGCCCCGACGGCAGCGCGAACCCGGACTTCGAGCTCAACCATCCCGCCGCCCAGGGCGCGAGCATCCTCGTCGTTGGGGCGAACTTCGGCTGCGGCTCCTCGCGCGAGCACGCGGTCTGGGCGCTCCGCGAGTACGGATTCCGCGCGATCCTCGCGCCGTCGTTCGCCGACATCTTTTTCGCGAACTGCTGCCAGAATGGGCTCGTGCCCGCGCGGCTCCTGCCGCAGGAGATCGCCGAGCTGTTCCGCCGCCACCAGGCCTCCGGCGGCGACTATCGACTGACCGTCGACCTGGACGAGCAGCGCGTAGAGGACGGCCTCGGATTCCGCACGGCGTTCGCGATGGAGCCCTATCGCCGGGAGATGCTGCTCCGCGGCCTCGACGAGATCGGGCGGACGTTGCTCGTCGAAGATCGGATCGGGGCATACGAGAAGGGCCGGGAGGCGGGAGGCGAGAGGCGGGAAGCGTGGTGAAGACGTACACCATCGCGGTGCTGCCCGGGGATGGGATCGGCCCGGAGGTCATCGCGGAAGCGGAACGGGTGCTCGAGACGGTGGGCGAGTGCTTCGGGATAGGGTTCGCGCTGGAGCACTTCCCGATCGGTGCGGCGGGAGTGGCGGCTGCGGGCGATCCGTTGCCCGAGGCGACCCGCGCGGCGGTCATCCGCGCCAATGCCGTCCTGCTCGGCGCGGTGGGCGACCCCGCGCTCGACCAGGCGCCCCGACACCTGCGACCCGAGGCCGGCCTGCTGGCGCTGCGCGCGCTGCTCGGCGTGTTCGCGAACCTCCGCCCCGTCTCGATCCATCCCGCGCTGGCTGACCGCTCGCCGCTCAAGGCGGAGCGGTTGCGCGGCGTGGACGTGTTGATCGTACGCGAGCTCACGGGCGGTCTGTACTACGGGGAGCCGCGCGGGCGAGACGCTTCGCGCGCCGTCAACACGCTCGTGTATTCGACCGTCGAGGTGGAGCGGGTCGCCCGCATCGCGTTCGCAGCGGCCCGGCGCCGGCGCGGTCATGTCACGTCGGTAGACAAGGCCAACGTCCTCGAAGTCTCGCAGCTGTGGCGCGACACCGTGACGCGCGTCGGGCGCGAGTACGCAGACGTCCAGCTGGCACATCTCTACGTCGATACCGCCGCCATGCGGCTCGTGGCCGACCCCGCGGCGTTCGACGTCATCCTTACCGAGAACATGTTCGGCGACATCCTGAGCGACGAGGCGGCGGTGCTCGTCGGCTCGCTCGGCCTGCTGCCGTCGGCCTCGCTGGGTGCGGGAGCCGGCCTGTTCGAGCCGATCCACGGCTCGGCGCCGGACATCGCCGGACGTGGTGTCGCCAACCCCATCGGCGCGATCGCATCGGTGGCCCTGCTGCTGCGCCACGGGCTCGGGCTTTCCGCGGCAGCCGACGCGGTGGACGCGGGCATCAAGGAAGCCCTGGCGACGGGCGCGCGGACGAGGGACATAGCCGAACCCGGCGCCAACGCACTCGGGACCCGGGCGATGGGAGCCCGGATCGTGGGGTTGATCGCCGAGGCGCACCGGTCGCGAGCCTCTGTGGCGAGCTAAACTACCGGCTACGCGTCCGTCACCGCTCCGAGACTGGCGCTCGACACCAGCTTCGCGTACTTCGCCAACACACCCGAGGTATAGGTCGGCGGCCGCGGCTTCCACTGCGCGCGCCGCCGGGCGAGCTCGTCCTCGGGCACTTCGACCTGCAGGAGCCGCCGTTCCGCGTCGATCGTGATGGTGTCGCCATCTGCCACCAGCGCGATGGTCCCGCCCACGGCCGCCTCGGGCGCCACGTGGCCGACCACGAGGCCGTAGGTCCCGCCCGAGAACCGCCCGTCCGTGATCAGACCGACCGCGTCACCGAGCCCGGCGCCGATGATGGCCGAGGTAGGTGAGAGCATCTCCCGCATGCCCGGGCCACCCTTCGGCCCCTCGTAGCGAATGACGAGGACGTCCCCGCGCTTGATGTGGCCGGCGAGGATGGCCTCGAGGCAGACCTCCTCGCAGTCGAAGACGCGCGCCGGGCCGGTCATCCGCGGCGTCTTCACACCCGTGATCTTCGCCACGCCGCCTTCGCTCGCGAGGTTACCGCGCAGGACGGCGAGATGCCCGTGGGGATAGAGTGGCCGATCCCACGGGCGGATGACTTCTTGATCCTTCCGTGGTGCCTCTGGCACGTCACGCAGCACGTCCGCGATCGTCTGCCCCGTGATCGACAACGCATCGCCGTGCAGCACGCCGTGCGCGAGCAGGATTTTCATGACCTGGGGCACCCCGCCCGCCCGGTGGAGGTCCACCGTCACGAACCGCCCTGACGGCTTCAGGTCGCACAGCACCGGGACGCGCGCCCGGATCGCCTCGAAGTCGTCGAGCGTGAGCGGCACATGGGCCGCGTGGGCGATGGCGAGGAGGTGCAGCACGGCGTTGGTCGAGCCGCCGATGGCCATGGTGACAGCGATGGCGTTCTCGAACGCCTGGCGGGTCAGGATCTGGCGCGGGCGCAGCTCCCGCGCGATCGCGTCCACCAGCACCGTGGCCGAGCGGGCGGCGCTCTCGGCCTTCTCGGCGTCTTCCGCGGCCATCGTGGATGAGTAGGGGAGGCTCATCCCCATGGCCTCGAAAATCGAGGACATCGTGTTCGCCGTGAACATCCCCCCGCACGAGCCGGCACCGGGGCACGCCTGGCGCTCCACCTCCAGCAGCTCGGCGGCATCGATGCGGCCGGCGGAGTACTCGCCCACCGCCTCGAACACGCTCACGACCGTGAGGTCGCGTCCCGCGTGGTGCCCGGGCTTGATGGTCCCGCCGTACACGAATACGGCCGGAATGTCCATGCGGGCGATGGCGATCATCGCGCCCGGCATGTTCTTGTCGCACCCGCCGACCACGAGCACGCCGTCCATGCTCTGCGCATTGCAGGCGGTCTCGATCGAGTCGGCGATGACCTCGCGGGAGACGAGCGAGTACTTCATCCCTTCGGTTCCCATCGAGATGCCGTCGCTCACCGTGATCGTGCCGAACGTCTGCGGCATGACGCCCGCGGTCCGCAGGGCGGCCTCAGCGCGCTTGGCGAGCAGGTCGAGCCCGAGGTTGCACGGCGTAATGGTCGAGTACGCGTTGGCGACGCCGACGATGGGCTTGCCGAAGTCCCGGTCGCCGAAGCCCACCGCTCGCAGCATGGCGCGGTTGGGGGAGCGCTGCACTCCGTCGGTGATCGTGCGGCTGCGAAGCTCGTGAGCCATGGCGGAAACTAACCCTTGGCGACGGGGATGTCGCTCCGGGGGTAGGCGCCCAGAATCCGCAGATCGCGCGCGAGTCCGCGCAGCTCGGCCAGCGCTTCGGCCACCCCCGCTCGCGGATCGCCCACCACGTCCAGATAGAACGCGTACTCCCAGGGCCTCCCGGCCAGCGGACGCGATTCGATCTTGGTCAGGTCCAGCCCGCGCGCGGCGAACACGCCGAGCGCCCGGTGCAGCGACCCGGGCACGTTGGGCAGGGTAAAGACGAGCGACGTCTTTTGGGCCAGCTCGGGCGGCGCTGGCTCGCGCGCCACCACGAGGAACCGCGTGTAGTTCTCGGCGTGATCCTCCAGCCTTTCCTGCAGGACGGCGGCGCCGTACAGCTCCGCAGCCAGGGAGGACGCGATCGCCGCGTCGGCCGCGACCCGCCCCGCCATGAGGTCGCGTACACTGCCGGCGGTGTCATACGCCGGAACCTGGACGACGTCGGGGTGGGCGGCGAAGAACGTGCGGCACTGCGCCAGCGCCACCGGGTGCGAGGCGACACGGCGGATGCCCGCGAGCGTCGTGCCGGGTCGGGCGATGAGACAGTGGCGCACGCGGACCTGCGTCTCCGCCACTACGTGGAGCGCGTGCGCGCCGAGCAGGTCGTAGTTCTGGTGTACCGATCCAGCGAGCGAGTTCTCGATGGGGACGACGCCCCAGCCGGCTTGCTTGGCTTCGACCGCGCGGAACAGCTCCTCGAAGCTGGCGCAGGGCACGAGGCGCGCGTCCGGCCCCAGCACCTCGAGCGCCGCGGCATGGCTGAAGGACCCGGCTTCGCCCTGAATGGCGACTGTCACGGTGCTCATGTGGCCTCACTGATAGTCGCAGGCCCAGCGAGCGTCAAGCAGGGCCTGGCGTCTCCCGCTTGCCAGAAAGGTCGATTCCCCGTATTTCGACGTTTCGACGTCGTCCGGAGGGGAACCTCGGTCCCCGTCGGGCGGTTCCTGTTCTTGCCGAGCCACCCTCCCCCGTCGCTGAGGTGTCCCATGAGCGTAGCGTCGACCCTTCATCAATTCGGCGACTGGGGCTTGTTGGCGCTCCGACTCGGCGTGGGGACCGTCTTTCTGGTCCACGGCCGCGAGAAGCGCGCCATGTGGAAGTTGCAGCCTTCGGCCCAGATGCCCGCGGGAGTGCTCTCGCTCCTGAGGGTTCTCTCTATCGCGGAGCCTGTGGGCGCGCTCGCGACGCTCGCGGGCTTGCTCACGCAGGCGGCGGCGGCGGGATTCGTCCTCGTCATGCTTGGCGCGATCCGTCTGAAAGTGACCCAAATGCGCAAAGGGTTCACCGGCGAAGGAGGCTGGGAGTTCGAGTTCCTGCTCCTCGTCGGGGCGATCGCGCTGCTCTTCCTCGGCGCAGGGAAGTTGGCCCTCGACCGCCTCCTGTTCGGGATCTAGGCACACCTTTAAGGAGATCATCATGACTCACACCACCACACCCCGTCGGGACTCGCCCGTCAGGTCGCGTAGCGCCACCGAGACGACCTCCGGCGTCGCGCGGCTCTATCCCACGAAGCACGATCTGCCGGAGGCCAATCGGCGCGAGGCGGTCGGGCTGCTCAATCAGCGGCTCGCCGAGTGCATCGACCTCCAGACCCAGTGCAAGCAGGCACACTGGAACGTGAAGGGGCCCAGCTTCATCGCGCTGCACAAGTTGTTTGACGAGATCAATGCGGCCGTCGAGGAGTACGTGGATCTCATCGCCGAGCGGGTCGTGCAGCTCGGGGGCATCGCCGAGGGCACCGTGGGGGTCGTCGTGGAGCGCTCCACGCTCATCGATTACCCTCTCGCCCTCTCGACCGGTGCGGAGCACGTGGCCGCGCTATCCGACGCGCTCGCCGCGTTCGGCCGCACGGCGCGGCTCGGCATCGAGGAGATGAACGACCTCGAGGACGCGGACAGTGCCGACATCCTGACCGAGATCTCGCGCGGCGTGGACAAATGGCTGTGGTTCGTAGAGGCGCACCAGCAGGGCACGGTTACGCCCGCCTGATGACCGAGACCCCGAAGGCGGCTGCCCTCGGCATCCATCACGTCACGGCGATCTGCGGCGATCCGCAGCGCAACCTGGATTTCTACGCCGGGCTCCTCGGGCTGCGGTTCGTGAAGCGAACCGTCAATTTCGATGACCCGCAGACCTATCACTTTTATTACGGCGACGGGCAGGGCCGCCCTGGCAGCATCTTGACCTTCTTCCCGTGGCCCGGCGCGACGCGCGGGCGCGCCGGGCCGGGGCAGGTCGCGGTCGTGTCGTTCGCCGCCGTGCCGGACGCGCTTGGGTTCTGGATCGAGCGCCTGGTGCATCACGGCATCGCTTTCGAGGGGCCCAGCACACGCGGCGTGGAGCAGGTGATCGCGTTTCGGGATCACGACGGTCTCATGCTCGAGATTGTGGCGACATCCGGTGCCCAAACACGGGCCGGGTGGACTGGCGCACCGGGCATCCCGCCCGCCCAGGCGCTCCGCGGGTTCCACAGCGTCGCGGTATGGGAGGAACGGGCCGACGCCACCGAGCGGTTGCTCGTGGGTACGCTCGGCTTCCACGAGGTCGCCGAAATCGGCGGGGCGCGCAGGCTCGCCGCCGGAGACGGCGGGCCGGGCACCCTCGTCGACATCCGCGCGGTCGGGGGCTTCCCTCCGGGGGTCGGCGGCGTGGGCACCGTGCACCATGTAGCTTGGCGCGCGGCCGACGACGCTGCCCAGCTTGAGCTGCGGGCCCGCGTGGCCGCTCTGGGGCTCGAGCCGACGCCAGTGATCGACCGACAATACTTCCACTCGGTCTACTTCCGCGAGCCCGGCGGGGTGCTGTTCGAGATCGCGACCGATCCGCCGGGGTTCGCCATCGACGAGCCGAAGGATCGGCTCGGCGAGCGACTGATGCTGCCGCCGCAGTACGAGCCGTATCGGACACAGCTCGAGGCCGCGCTCCCACCGATCCATCTCCCGGTGCCGGCGGCCGACACGGAGCTGGTGCGCACGGTCGGCGGACCGGAGGACGTGACCCGCGAGGTGGCTGGCTTCAGCCACCGCTACCTGCCGCCGGCGGCCGGGGCGGAGCTCGCCGGCAGCACAACGCTCCTGCTGCTCCACGGGACGGGCGGGAATGAGGATGACCTCGTGCCCTTGGGGCGGGCGCTCTTGCCGGGGGCGGGGCTCTTGAGTCCTCGCGGTAAAGTGCTGGAGCGTGGGATGCCACGCTTCTTCCGCCGGCTGGCCGAGGGGGTGTTCGATCAGGAGGATCTGGAGCGACGTACCGAAGAGCTCGCCGGGTTCGTGGAGACGGCAGTGAGGACGTACGGATTGAACCGCGACGGGATCGTAGCCGTCGGCTTCTCGAACGGCGCCAACATCGCCGCGAGCTTGCTGCTGCGCCGGCCGGGTCTGTTGCGCGGTGCGGCGCTGCTCAGCCCGATGATGCCGCTTGCGCCCAATACCTTGCCCGACCTCGCGGAGACTACCGTGTTCATCGGAGCCGGCCGGACCGACTCGATCGCACCGCCCGCGCAGGCGGAGCATCTTGCCGCTCTGCTCCGACGGTCGGGGGCTGTCGTGACGGTCCACTGGGAGCCGGGCGGGCACGCGGTGACCGATGGCGAGGTCGCAGCGGCTCGGCAGTGGCTTAGGCAATCGGTCGTAGAACGCCCCCGGCAGGACCGAGCGGAGCCCGTCCCCGCCGAACGACGAATGTAACCTATCGCATGGCACTGCTCACCCCCGCCGTCGGCCCGCGCGACCACGCGTTGGGACCGGTGGACGCGCCAGTGACGCTCGTGGAGTACGGTGAGTTCGAGTGCCCGTTTTGCGGCCGTGCCTACCCCGAGCTGCAGCGCGTGCTGCGGGAGCTCGGGCCCAAGGTGCGGTTCGTGTTTCGGCACTTTCCTGTGAGCGAGCAGCACCCGCACGCCCAGCATGCCGCCGAGGTCGCGGAGGCGGCTGGCGCGCAAGGAAAGTTCTGGGAGATGCACGATCGCTTGTACCAGCGGCAGTCGGCTCTCGCGGACGACGATCTCCTGGCGTACGCGCGTGAGCTGGGGCTCGACGCGGACCGGGTGCGACGCGAGCTGACTGCACACGTACACGCGGCACGGGTGCGCGAAGACTTCTTGAGCGGCGTGCGGAGCGGTGTGAGCGGCACGCCGCGGTTCTTCATCAATGGCCGTCCCCATGAGGAGCCCGGGGACGCGACAACGCTCCGCGTCGCCCTGAGGCGGGCGCTGTAGCGAGGAGGATCGAGCTCAGCGGCGCGGATACCCTACCGTCGCCAACGTCGCGGTGATCTCGTCGAGACTTGCCGGATCGTCGATCGTGGGTGGTATCCGATACTCCTTCGCATCGGCGATCTTCTTGATCGTGCCGCGCAGGATCTTGCCGGAGCGCGTTTTCGGCAGCCGCTGGACGACGACCGCGGTCCGGAACGCCGCCACCGGGCCGATCCGCTCGCGCACCATGGTCACGAGCTCGTCGGCGATGGCGTCGGCGGGACGCCGCACGCCCGCCTTCAGGACGATGAGGCCCAGCGGGATCTCCCCCTTGATCTCGTCGGCCACACCCACGACTGCGCACTCGGCCACGTCAGGATGCGACGCGAGCACCTCTTCCATCGCTCCGGTGGAGAGCCGGTGGCCCGCGACGTTGATGATGTCGTCGGTGCGACCCATCACCCAGAGATAACCGTCCTCGTCCTTGTAGCCGGCGTCGGCCGTGAGGTAGTAGCCCGGGTACCGACTCACGTACGAGCGCACGTAGCCCTCGTCGTTGTTCCACAGCGTCGGCAGGCAGCCGGGAGGCAGCGGCAGGCGGATCACGATGTGCCCGGTCTCGCCGGCAGGCAGCTCGCGGCCGTCCTCGCCGAGGACGCGCACGTCATAGCCCGCGACGGCCTTGGCGCACGACCCCGGTTTCACCGGTAGCATCCCCAGCCCCACGCAATTCACGCCGATCGGCCAGCCGGTCTCCGTCTGCCACCAGTGGTCGATGACCGGGACGCCGAGCTGCTGCTCCGCCCAGTGCAGCGTGTCGGGATCGCACCGCTCGCCGGCGAGGAAGAACGTGCGGAACGCGCTGAGATCGTAGCGCCGGACGTGCTCCCCGGTGGGATCGTCGCGCTTGATGGCGCGGATCGCCGTCGGAGCGGTGAAAAAGACGCGCACGCGGTGCTGCGACATCACCCGCCAGAAGGCGCCGGGATCGGGCGTGCCGACCGGTTTGCCCTCGTAGAGGATGGTGGTGTTCCCGTTCAACAGCGGACCGTAGACGATGTAGGAGTGCCCGACGGCCCAGCCGAGGTCGGAGGCGGCCCAGTACACTTCGCCGGGCGCGACGCCGTAAATGTTCGGCATGGTCCACTTGAGCGCGACGGCGTGGCCCCCGTTGTCGCGGACGACGCCCTTCGGCATGCCCGTCGTGCCCGACGTATAGAGGATGTAGAGCGGATCGGTCGCGGCCACCGGCACGCACTCCGCGCTTCGCGCCGCCGCCATGAGCTCCGACCAGTCATGGTCGCGCCCGGCGATCATCGGGGCGCGCTCTTCGGGCCGCTGGAGGATGATGCAGCGACGCGGCTTGACCGTGGCGAGCTCGATCGCCTTGTCGAGGAGCGGCTTGTACGGAACGACACGATTCACCTCGATGCCGCACGAAGCCGAGACGATCAGCGTCGGCTCGGCGTGACTGATGCGGGAGGCGAGCTCGTGCGAGGCGAAACCCCCGAACACGACCGAATGGATCGCCCCAATCCGCGCGCACGCCAGCATCGCGATGACCGTCTCCGGGACCATCGGCATGTAGATGATGACCCGGTGGCCCTTCCCGGCGCCCTGTCCGATCAGTGCCCCCGCGCAGCGGGCGACCTCATTCAGCAGTTCTCGATAGGTGAAGGTCCTGATGGTTCCCGTGACGGGGCTGTCGTAAACCAGCGCGGGCTGGTCAGCGCGGCCGTGCTCGACGTGCCAATCGAGCGCGTTGTAGCACGTGTTGAGCGCGCCGCCCGGGAACCAGCGGTAGAACGGGGCGCGCGAGCTGTCGAGCACGTGCTCCCATCTCTTGTACCAGTGGATGGCTTCCCCGGCGTCGGCCCAGAACCCTTCCGGGTCCTTGGCCCACCGTCCGTAGACGTCGTTCTGAGTGCTCTGCGTGGTGTTCGTAATGGCCCTCAGGTGATCAAAACTCGTAGCGCAGCCCGAGCTGCCCCTGCCGCGGGGCGAACACACCGCTCCTGCGGCTGAACAGCGCGTCTGTCTGGCGGCCGACGAAGCCCGAGTAGTTGTTCCAGTTGAAGATGTTGAACGCCTCCGCGCTCACGCTGAGCCGGCGGACGCCGCCCACCGGCACGCCCTTGGCGAGACGCAGGTCGACTGTCCGGTACATGTTGTTCCACGCCGCCACGGGCCGGATGATCCGGTTCTCGATCCCGCCCACGAAGTCGTCGTTGAAGTTGTTGTCGTGGTTCGCGTCGACGCCAGTTGTCGCCACGTAGGGCCGCGGCGCCGCGAAGATCGACACCGTCGACAGCTTGAGGCCGAACGGCAGGTCGCCGATCGCAGAGAACACGACGCGCCACCGCTCGTCGGCAGCGGTCGGCTGCATGATCAGGAATGTGGCATCGTTGTAGGGCCCGAGCCCTTCGGCCTGCGACTTGTACCAACCCACCGTGAACGCCGTGTTGAGGCGCAGCCCCGGCCGGTCGTACGTCACGCTGCCGATCAGCGCGTCGAACTTGGCGCGCCCGATGTCGTCGTACAGCGTGATGTTCCCATATGCGTTGGTCAGATTGCGGTTGCCCGTCGTCGTGTTCAGCCAGTTCGGCGTGAGCTGTACGTACAGGTGGCGCGCGTTCTGGTGAATGTAGTCCACGTTCAGCGCGATCACGTCCGTGAGCTGGTGACCGATACCGATGGAGAACTGACGGTTCTCCGGCGTTTTCATGTTGGTCTTGAGGAGGAAGATGTTCGGCACGGTGGTGCCGCCGCCGTTCAGGACGATCCGCCGCAGCGAGTCCGGGTCGGTGGTGCCGGGATTCTGGAAGTCGTAGGTGCGCCAGCCCGCTGACACCTTCTCGTTGAACGCCATGAACGTGGTGATCCGGTCGTACATGATGCCGGCGCCACCGCGCAAGAACGTGCGGCCATTGTCGAGCACGTCCCACGAGAAGGCGACGCGCGGCCCCAGGTTGTTGAGATCGTTCTTGCGGTGCCCCGTGTTGAGGAAGTTCTTGAGCAGCGGGATCGCCTGCAGCGTCAGGTCGCTCGCCCACGGCACGGTGAAGTCGTTGTCCAGCGTGTTGATCTCGGCGTCGTAGCGCAGGCCAGCGGTGATCTGGAGGTTGCGCCGCGCCTGCCACTGATCCTGGATGTAGGCCCCCGTGCTCCAACCGTTGGTGATAGCCCGGGCATCCTCGTCCGAATTGGGATTGAAGAAGCCGACGCCGATGCGGCCCAGGAGCGGGGAAGAGCTCGAATCGAATTGGAATTGGAAAAAGCCGTCCCGGTTGCTGGGTTGCCAGGCGTTCGTGTGGACGCGGGCCAGTTCCACGCCGCCGGTGAGAATGTGATGGCCGTCGCCCAGCGTGTGTGTAACACGGTCGATCAGTCGAACGTGCGTTTCCTTGAGCACGAGCGGGAAGCCCGCGGTGCCGAATTGGATGCCGGGGTACCGCATGGCGACCCCGGGCTCGAGCGGCGACTCGTTGTGGCTCCAAGACAGCAGGTTTAGGGACAGCTCGTTGACGAATCCCGAGCTGGGCGTGTACGTGTCCCGGAGCTGCACGCTGTGGACCCAATACTTGGCTTTGATACCGGCGTCATGCGCGCCGATCGCGCCGAAGCTCGCGCCACTGCCGAAGTCCGTTTCACTGTTGTAGTAGCGGGTAGCCCAGGTCGCGTCCAGCGTGTGCGCGGCACCGCGTGACGCGGTGAGCCGCACGACCGCAGTGTGATTCTTGGTTGGCGCCTTGAAGGTGCCGGCGAAGGTGTCCCAGAAGCCGGGGTTGTAGGGAGGGCGCCCGGGCACGACGCTGATGCCATCGTTAATGCTCTGCCCCTCGTAGCTGACGGCGAAGAACAGCTTATCGCGCGTGATGGGGCCCCGCAGGTTGAAGCCGAACTGGGCGCGGGTGTAGTCCGGGATCGAGAAGGTGCTGGGGCTCGCGGTCCGGCGCTCCCGCTGGATGAGGTCGAGCGCCTTGAGGGCGTTGGTCTGCCCATAGCCGAAGATGGACCCGTGGAAGTCGTTGGTGCCGCGCTGCGTCACCGCGCTGATGACAAAAGACGCCCCGCGCGTGTACTGGGCGTCGTACGGGTTCAGGTGGACGCGGAACTCGCGCATCGCCTCCTGCGGCAGCGGCGAGCCGGTCTGGGGGATCCCGACGAGGTTGCCGTTGAAGAAGCTTTTCCACTCGGCGCCGTCCAGGTAGAAGTTCCAGAAGCGCAGGTCCGGCAGTGGGCCGGAGGAAGGCAGTGAGCGGCCAGCCGTGGGCGCGAAGGTCCTCACCCCCGGCACGATCGCCGCCAGGTTCATCGTGTTGCGCGTGTTGAGGGGCAGGTTGATGATCTCGTTGGTCACGACCAGCGCCGAGACGTCGTTGCGCTGCACCTCGAAGCTGGGCTCCCGCTGGTGCGTGACCTCCACACCCTCCAGGGCCACGGCCGCCTCCTGGAGCTGGAAGTCGAGCGTCGCGTGCTGGCCCACCAGCAGCTCGATGTCGCGCTCCTGCGCCCCGTAGCCCAGCAGGCGCAGACTGACGTGGTAGGCACCGGGCGGCAACCCGACGATGGTGTACGTGCCCTGCGGCGACGTGACGGCGCTGCGCTGCTGCCCGGTCTCACGGTTCGACACGGTGACCTGCGCGGCGACAAGCGACGCACCGCTCGCTCCGGTGACGCGACCCTGCAGGTTGACCGTGTTCTGCGCGAGCAGTCCGGCGGCGCCGGCGACGAGCCATCCGGCGGCCAGCAGCACGGCGCGGAGTCGGTGAGCCAGTCGAGACAACATCGGACGATCCTCCTGGTAATGACCTGTGAGGTCAGCGGTGGTGACTCCGCCGGAACTCGAGAACGTACGCCCCACCGGCCGGCAGGTCCAGCGTGATCGGCACGATACCGCTCGAGAACTCACCGAACGGACGACGCCCGCGCTCGTCGATCCGCTCGATCTGCCCGCCGCTCGCGAGACCGTAGGCGGCCGGGTCGAAGGCGAAGGAGATAGACATCGGCTGGTCGACGATGCTCGCCACAGCGATCGCGACGCTGCCGTCTGCCGCGCGCCACGCCCCGGCGATCGCCGCCGGGTACTGCGCCGTCGACACCGTAGGCCCCCCGCGCCGCGCCGCGTAGATCGACACGCGCGAGAGATCCACGTCGACCGACGGTACGTGCAGCTCCGGCGGCCGCAGGAACGTGCCGTACAGCAGATAGTCCAGTGCCCGGGCGCGGATGCGAGCCAGGCGCATCATATAGGCCGTCTCATCCGGCCGGTCGGCCAGCTGCGAGGCGCGGAAATTCGCGATCGTCGGCTGTAATCCCCAGACGAAGGACCGCGCCTGCTCCAGATAGAACTGCCGGCGGAAGCGCGTGTCCAGCAACGCGAGCGGCTCGGCCGGCGCGAACTGCGCGGGCCACAGCTCGTCATAGGGCGGCATGACGAGCGACGAGTAGTTGCCGTACGTCACGCCATAGGCGTGGTAAACCGCCTGGAAGAATGGAATCGGCTCCCACCCGCTGGCGGGGTCGCTGTAGCGCTCCTGGCTGACCTGGAGGGTGAGCATGAGGTCCAGCTCCGATAGCCAGGGCTCGCCGGCGCCCTCGCCCGCGAGCAGGACCGGCCGCCCCGGCCGGGCGGTCGCCCGGATCTGCGCCGCCAGGGCGTGGAATCCGCCCATCCAGTAGTTCCCGCCGCCGACGGGATGTCCGTGCGTCGAGTCCCAGCACACGAGCGACTGGACCGACTGGTCCATATAGATCCCATCCACCCCGTACTGGTCCAACACGGTGTCCGCGATCCCAGCGTACTTAGCGCGCCAGAACGGTGTGGTCACGTCCATGGTGGCGCACGGCTGCGGATCGAACGTGTTGTAGGTCTCCTCGCGCACCCGGCCGTCCTTCTCCTTCACCGCCCAGCGTGCGGCGTGCTCGCTCGCCCAGCTGGGCGTGGCGGTGCACCAGAGCCGCTGGTTCATGTAGACCAGCGCGCGGCTGCCGGCGGCGTGCGCCGCCGCTACGCCAGCACGAAACGAATCGACTCCCTCTCGCGGCGGGAGGTAATCGGGGAAGCTCGTGTCGTACGGGCCGTGGTGCCACCAGTGCCAGTAGATGTTGACGGGAAGGCCGAGGGCACGCTGCAGCGCGAGCGCCGGCGGCACCACGCCGGGCGAGCGGCCGCGGTTCCAGACCCACATGCCGGTCCCAAGCAGCCATTCCGGGACGCGGCCCCGGGAGAGCCGGCTCTCCCGCGCCCAGCGTTGGCGCGTGGCCCACGCGCGGTAGCGCTCGGCGACCGTGATCCAGTCGCCCCGGAACGTCCCGAGCAGCGCGGCGTACGGCGGCGTCCATTCAGTCCTCGGGCTCGCCGGGTTCTCGAGCGGGTGGATCAGCTCCAGGCCGCGCGACCCGTCCGAATCGCCCCACACGGCGAACGTCTTGCGGTAGGCAAGGGTGTCGTCGACGGCGGCGTACAGTCCGGCGCCGTCGCGCCGGTACAACGCCATCACCTGGAGCGACAGCGTGCCCGGATACGCCCACTCGAGGCGGCGACCCTTCCCGTCCGGTCCCGCGAGCAGCGTGGCCGGGTCGCGCGCCAGCGCGCCCATCCAGCGGGGCACCGCGAGCTCGTCGCCGCCGCCCAGCGGCGGTATGGCGGCGAGCCGGGGGAAGCGCACCTGTTCGATCGCGATCGCGCCCGGCGAGTCGACGACGATCCGCCACCCCGACAGTGCCGAGTCCCCGAGCAGCCGGACCGTGGCTGTGACACGCAGCCCGGGCGCCTCGCTCAGCCCGAAGTCACCCCAGACCAGCGCCAGCCCCTGCGGCTCACCGGCCACCTCGTGCCAGGTGAAGCTGCGCGCGGAGCTCGGGACGACCCTCAAGTCGCCCGGGCCGAGCCGGTCGAGCCGCCAGATAGCGGTGGCGCGTCGCCCGTCGACGAAGGACTGACCGCTCGCACGGTCCGTGAGGTCGAGCAGTGAGCCGTTGCTCGGGTCGAAACCGAGCCGTAGTCGATCGTTTTGAAGCCAGAGCGTGTCCGCAGCGGCGACGGCGAGCAGGCCACCAAGCAGGATGTTCACCGGTAGATCAGGTACGGGGCCCGCTTCTTCCGGAACGTTGCCTGATCGCGCTCCCACTCCCTCAGCAGCTCCGGTAGCGTGCTTCCCTCGATCGCCTGACGCAGCCGCGAAGTGCCGCCGTGCCGCTCGATCGCGCCCCACTGGAATTGATCCGGGTGGAGCCGCCGGATCAGGTCGATCATCAGGAGCGAGGTCGCCAGCGGCCGGTACGATGCGCGGTCCGTCACGGTAAAGCGCACACCCTTCAGTATCTGGCCGGGATACTTGCGCGCTGTCTCCGTCGTCGGGAACTCGACGGCTTCGAAGCGGATGCCGGGCAGGTTCATCGCGTTCATGGCCGCGGCGACCTCGGTGTTCCTGAGCCAGGGCGCGCCGATCTGCTCGAACGGCAGATCCGTGCCACGCCCCTCCGACAGGTTCGTCGCTTCGAAGAACACCGTGCCGGGGTAGTGGATGGCGGCCTCGAGCCGCCGGATGTTCGGCGATGGGTTCACCCACGGCAATCCCGTCTGGTCCCACCACATGTCGCGGCGCCAGCCCTCGACCGGCACGACGGTCAGGTCGGCGCCTATCCGCTGCTCCGCGTTGTACATCTTGGCCAGCTCGCCCACCGTCATGCCGTGGCGCGACAGGACCGGATAGATTCCGATGAACGACTCGTAGGTCGGCTCGAGGATGTTGCCCTCTAGGATGGTTCCGGTGACGGGGTTCGGCCGGTCCAGCACGACGATAGGAATGCCCTTCTCGGCCGCGGCTTGCAGCGCCAGCGCGAGCGTGGACTCATACGTGTACTGCCGGACGCCCAAATCCTGGATATCGTAGACCAGGACGTCGATGCCCTCGAGCATTTGCGGTGTCGGCTTATTGGTGTCGCCGTAGAGCGAATGGATCGGCACCCCGGTCTTCTCGTCGATGCTCGAGGCGACACGCGTCTCCGCGACCCCGCGGATGCCGTGCTCCGGCGAGTAGAGCGCGACCAGCGTCAGGTCCGGCATGCCGCGCAGCAAGTCGATCGTGCTGCGTCGCTGGCGATCGATGCCGGACTGGTTCGTGATGAGCCCCACGCGTTTGCCGCGCACGAGAGCGGGCAGGTGCTCGACGAAGACCTCGACGCCGGGGCGGACGGCGGGCGCCGAGGCGCACGCCAAGGCGGCTGCGACGAGCAGGGCTGCAGAGCGTTTCATGCGTTCCGTGACATGCTACGCGCTGCGGCCTAGATTGCAACCTCATGCCCGCAGCCTTCTCACCGTCCCCAAATTCCGGTCGCGCGGTTGGACGCTAGCCCGGACCGTGTCGCGTTGCTTCGTCGGGGGATCGCGCTCGAGGGAGTGACCGTTGGCTACAACGCCCTCGAGGGGCTGGTAGCAATCGCGGCTGGCGTTGCAGCTGGCTCCGTTGCCCTGACGGGATTTGGAGTCGACTCGGTCATCGAGGTAACGAGCGGCGCTTTGCTGTGGTGGCGCCTCCGGGCTGAGTTAGGTTCGTCGCCCTTGGGGCCGACCGTGGAGCGCAGGGCTTCGCGGGGAGCTGGGTTCCTGCTGCTGGCGCTCGGCGTCTACATCGTCACCGATTCGGCTAGGCTCCTCCTCACGGGCACCCGTCCTGAGTCCAGCCTGGTCGGCGTTCTGCTCACGGCGCTCTCTCTGATCGTGATGCCCCTCCTCGCCCGCGCGAAGCTCGGCGTGGCGTCCAGCCTCGAGAGCCGGGCGCTCCGTGCCGACGCGCACGAAACTATCGTCTGCGCCTGGCTCTCGGCGACGACTCTGCTCGGTCTGGGCTTGAACGCGGTGCTCGGCTGGTGGTGGGCCGATCCGGTTGCGGCTCTGGCCATGGTCCCACTCATCACGCGAGAAGGGCTCGAAGCGTGGCAGGCGGAGCCGCCCCCTAAGGCCTGAACGCCATGATACGCGAGCCCTTCAATCGATCCGGCAGGGTCTCGTACATGACTGCGGCCACGACCACTCCCGAGACGAATGTCAGCGCTGCGATCGCGCCGACGGCGACGGGCATGGTGAACGCGTCCGCCAGAAGCCCTGCGGCGATCGCGCCTACGGCGTAACCTGAGTCGCGCCAGAGCCGGTACACTCCCACGGCGCTCGCCCGCCAGTCGGGGTGCGCGACGTCTGACACGGCCGCGAGGAGGGTGGGGTAGACCAGGGCGGTCCCGATCCCCAAGAGGGTGGCGCCGGCCATCCACGACGAGAAGGAGCGGCCGACGACGAACGCCGTGATGCCCACCGCCTGCACCCACATCCCGGTAACGATCATCCACTTGCGTCCCCAGCGGTCGCTCAGCGCGCCCGTGGCGAGCTGGCCAATCCCCCACACCAAGGGGTAAGTCGCGGTCACCACGCCGACGCGGTCGAGCGTGACGCCGCGCGCCGCGAGAAACACAGGGATCAGTCCCCACACCACCGCGTCGTTAAGGTTGTTGACCATACCCGCCTGGCTCGCCGCGAATAGTGCGCGGTCCCGCCAGCTCGTGAGCAGGAAAACGCTGCCGAAGCCGAGGCGGGGTGCATCGACGCCGAGCTGACGTGACTCGGCCCGCGCGTGGCCGCGGGTCTCTCGGACGGCGGACACCGAAATGACCAGGCCTAGAGCGGCGAACGCGATTCCGGGAAAAAAGGGCGCCGGCCGCAGGCCGTGCGCGGCGGCGAGGTAGCCGGTGAGCAACGCCGACAGCGATACGGCGACGTAGCCCGCGAACTCGTTCAGCCCCATGGCCAGGCCGCGCCGCGCCGGTCCCACGAGATCGATCTTCATGATCACCGTGGTGGACCAGCACAGCCCCTGGTTGACGCCGAGGAGGACGTTGGCGAACACAATCCAGCTCCAGCTCGACGCCCAGATGATGAGCAGCGGCACCGGGAGCCCCGCGAGCCAGCCCGCGACGAGGAGCGGCTTGCGTCCGACCCGGTCGGCGAGCTGTCCGGCGAAGAGGTTGGCGAGCGCTTTGACGATACCAAAGCTGACGAGGAAGGAAAGGACGACGGTCTTCGACACGAGCCCGAAGTCGGCCTGGGCGATGAGGGGGACGACGGTGCGCTCGAGTCCCACCATCGCTCCGACGAAGGCATTGACGACGACGAGCAGCGTGAACTGACGCCAGTTGGCGCCGAGGCCGAGCCGGATGGGAGACGGCGTCTCAGGCAACGGCGCAGCGATTGGCGCCTGCCTCCAGCTCGGTGGGGTCATCAGGCAGCGTGCCGGCTTCGTTCAGGGCGACAATGCGGTGATGGTTCGGCGGTGTTGGCGGGAGCCGGGTGAGGATCTGGCTCACGAATGTTTGCTCGGTCTCACGCAAGAGCGACGTCCGCTCCTGGACTTCCTCGAGCGTCGCGCTGATGGGCTGGCCGTCGAACGCCACGGGCTCGCTCGTATGAGCAGGCAGGACGACAGTTTCGGGAGATAATGCGACCAGGCGCTGCAACGACGCGTGGAGCACGTGAGCCCGGCGGCGCGCCTGCTCCGCTGACGCCTCGAGGTCCGGGCGGCCGACGGCCGCTAGGAACAGGGTGTCGCCGGTGAACAGGACTCGCTCGTTCAACAGATAGCAGACGCTCTCCGGGGTGTGGCCAGGCGTGTGAAGCACCCTGAGCCCGGCGGATCCCACGCGCACGATGTCGCTGTCCTCGAGCGGCGCGTACTGGAAGGAGACGCGGTCCGTCGCCGGAAGGCAGAGTCTGGCCCCAGTGTCGGCTGCGAGAGCGCGGGCACGGGACAGGTGGTCGGCGTGCACGTGCGTTTCGAGGACCGTGCAGATACGCCAGCCATGCTTGTTGGCCACCCGATGGTACACCTGCGGATCGAGCGACGCATCGACCACCGCGGCATCGCCGTTTGAGCCGATCAGATAGGAGAGGCAGCCCTTCCCGGTGCGGCGCAGCTGCACGATCCGCGTGGTGCTCCCGGGGCACGGAAGCTCGGCGGTGTTCCAGGCCAGGCTCCAGGCGCGCATCCCGCCCTCGAGCGACACCGCGTCCACGCCGCGCGCGCGCAAGCGCTCGGCAGCCAGCATGCTCGTCTTCCCGGCGGCGCACACGGTCACGACGCGGTCGCCATTCGTCGGGCGGAAGTGCGCGAGGGCGGTCGGTTCGCCGCGCCGCAGTGCCTCGTACGCGTCGGCGTGTACGCTGCCGGGAATCGACCACTCAGCGTACTCGGCGGCGGGGCGCACATCGAGCACCGTGACCGGCGAGCCCCGCTCGAGCAGCTCCCGCAGGCCTTCGGTGGAGATGGTCGGCGCAGTCATCGGGAAGCGTGCCTAGGTCGCGGGCCTCTGGGCCGTGAACAGCACCGCCTTCACGCCGTAGCCTTCGGCCGCGTCACGCGTCGATTCCTTCCGGAACGCGAAGCCCGGGACGACCGTCGAGCGCACCCGCTTGAACCCCGCGTCCTCGAGCAGTGCGAACACCTCTCCCTCCGGGAGAGCGCCGCCGATTCAGCTGGCCCAGAGCTTGGGATCGTTGACGATGGACTGCGAGAGCTGTTTCGCGCTCACGATGTCGGTGACCGAGAGCCGGCCGCCGGGCTTGAGGACGCGGAACAGCTCACGGATCACGGTGCGCTTGCGGAAGGACAGGTTGATGACGCCGTTCGAGATCACGACGTCCACGCTCGCATCTGGCAGCGGAATGTCCTCCATCTGCCCCTCGTGGCACGCCATCCGCACGCCTGACGCGGCGGCATGCGCCTCGGCCTTGCGACACATCGTCGGGTTCAGATCGACGCCGATTACCCGGCCCGTCGGCCCCACTTGCCACCCCGCGATGATGCTGTCGAGTCCGGCCCCGCTGCCCAGGTCCAGCACCACTTCGCCGGGTTGGAGGCGGCTGCGCAGGTGTGGGTTGCCGACGCCGGCGAACGACGCCACGGCGCCGGGCGGCGCGCGATCGAGCCACTCGCGCTCGTAGCCGAACATCTCGGCCGCCTGACGCCCGTGGTAAAAGTGGAACTCCCCTTCGGGGTGCTCGGCCACTTCCTGATACATCCGCAGAACCTCGCCCTTGATCACTCCCTCGAGCGGGGCCTGCTCTTCGGCGTGAAGCAGTGCGACGTCGGTCACGGCCGCGCCTGGCGCGGGTCGTCCTTCGGATTCACGTAGGTGATGCTCCAGGGCCCGACGCTGTGGAGCTGGAAGACGACGCCGTCGCTTCCGGTCCAGGCGTAGTGGACCATCTTCTGCGGCATCACGGCGTAGCTGCCGGCCGAAAGCACCGTGCCACCCGAATAGGTGGGCTGCTCGCCCATTCCGATGTTCAGCGCCCCGGAGAGCACGGTCACGTGCTCGAGCACGGCGTGCCAGTGCGGCGGGACCCGATAGTTTGGCGGGAACTTGAGGCGCAACGTGAGCGGGACCGCCTCGGCCGGGTTGCCTTCGAGCAGCGCGAACTGGGCCCCGCGGGGCAGGGATGGCGGGCCGTCGGCCCAGCTGATGCCCGGCGCATGGACGACGATGGGACCGGCCGATGGAGTCGCGGCCGACTGCGCGCTCGCCCGCGAGGCGAGAGCGACAGCGCACACGACTGCGACGACGGTGAGCGTCAGCTGGTGCTTCATGGGGACCTCCTTGGGCGCTCGGCGCCCGACACGAGGGGTTGCCCCAAGCTGGCGCAGGTTGCACCATAGGGCTAATACGAGTTATTGATATCATCGATAGGGTTTATCCTATGACCAAGCCGGGTCTCACGGTGCACCGCCTCGAGCTGTTCCTCGCCGTCTTGGACCATGGCGGGGTGGGCCGCGCCGCCCAGGCCTGCCACATCAGCCAGCCCGCCGTCTCCGAGCACCTGCGTGGACTCGAAGCGCACTTTGGCGTCCGACTCGTCGAGCGTCACGGGCAGCGCGTCCGGCCGACTGCGGCGGCGCGCGTAGTCGAGCCATACGCACGCCAGGCCCTCGCGTTGCTGCGCACCGCCGAGCAAGCGGCGGGCGACGTGCGCGGGCTTCGGGCGGGCTCGCTCACGATCGGCGCCAGCACGACGCCCGGCACCTACCTCTTGCCGGCCGCGCTCGGGCGGTTCCATGCGACGTATCCCGGGATCATCCTGAGGCTCGAGATCAGCGATACTCGGGAGATCGAGCGCTCGGTGGCGATGGGTCAACTGGAGCTGGGAGTGATCGGCGAAGCGCCGCTCGCGCCCGGGCTCGCTGCGGAGCCCTGGGTGAAGGACGAGTTGGTGCTCATCGTCCCACGCGGCCACCCGTTCGCGCGACGCCGGGCCGTGACCGCGCACGCGATCGCCGGCGAACCGTACATCGCTCGCGAGGAGGGCTCGAGCACCCGCGGCGTGGCCGAGCGCCATCTCGGGCGGCTGGGGGTCACACTCACGCCGGCGATGGAGCTCGGGAGCACCGAGGCCATTCGCGAGGCAGTCGCCGCAGGACTCGGGGTGGCGCTGGTGTCGCGTCACGCGGTGCTGGCGTGGGATCGGCGGATCGTGGCCGCGCGGCTCGCCGGGCCCCGCTGGACGCGCGATCTTCTGATTGTGCGGCGCCCGGGGACGCCGCTTGGGCCTGCAGCCGCAGCGTTCCGAGAACTACTTCTCGAGCGGCGATGAGACTGGTGGGGTTAGCGCCACCGCCGAAGTCATCGCCGCAGCTCCCCCGTCAACCGTTTGAGGGCGGCATTCGCCTCCTCCACCTCAGGTCGAAGTTCGGGGTCGGCAGTTCGCCAGAGATCTGCGAGATAGCCGTATTCCTGCACGGCCTTGTCGTGCTGGCCGAGCCGTTCGGCGACGCGGGCCCGCTCGAGCCGCCAGAGTCCTTCGGCGGGATCCAGCCAGTCGATGGGCCAGGAGCTTTCCAGGACGGCCGCTGCCTCCGAGCGCTTGCGGTGCGCCTGGAGGAGCTGGGCGGTTACGACCCGATCGAGCAAGCACGGGCAAACGGAGTCCGGCAAGCCGACGAACCGGAGCAGGGCATCAGCAGTATCGTGGCGCGCGAGCGCGACGTACGCTTGAGCGGAAGCCTCGCCGTACAGTGCCCACAGTCTCAGCTCGGGGTTGGGCCCCGCGGCCAGGGCGATCGCGCGCCAGCGCCGCACGAAGGCTCGCAGCGAACTGGTATCCCCCCGGGCCGCCCACCACGGCAAGGCAGTGAGCCGCGGGGCCAGGAGGTCGACGCTGAATTGTCGGGGCAGCGGCTCGCCCAGCCAGCCGGCGAAGGTTGCCCGCGCGCTCTCCGGGGGAACGCCGCCGAGCAGCGCGAGCTGAGCGAACTCGGCGGTAAAACGCGCGCCGCCCAAGGCATACGCCTCTCGCAAGTGACCTCGATGCGCCAGTGCGTTCGTCAGCACCCACTCTCGGACCAGCGGATCATCGAAAACGGGCTCGCCCGTGTGGCGGCTGCTCACGAGTGCTCGGGCCAACCGCACGTCGGTTTCAGCGGAATCGGGAAGGTGCCGCAACACGTTCCAGGCGGCTATCAGCGCATGGCTCGAGGCTGTGTCCATCTGCCGTTGCACCTTGGCTGGCGAGGCCTGCGGGCGAACCAGGAGCTGGTCGACCAACCCCATCCCCTCGCTGTTCAAATCGGCTTGGTCCAGCGCGAGGTACGCTGCAAGATAGCGGCGGGCCGCGGCAGGGCGCCCGAGGTGGAGGGCGACCTCCACGGGATGGATGTAGGCCGGGCCGAAGGCCGAGTCGAGGGCAATCGCGCGATCGAAGGCCTGCAGGATCTGCTCTGGCGTCGTGCGCCCGACCAACGGCCAGTGCATCCGCGCATCCCCAAGCTCGTACCACGCCTCTGGGTCGTTGGGATAGCGCCTCACGGCTTCGTCGAGCGTCGTGAACAGCCGCGTGTGGTGCTCCCGCCCAGCGGGATCGGTGGGTCCATCCAAGAGGGCCTGATACAGCGAGTCGGCCGCGACTAGCAGGCTTTCCCGCGGGGGCAGTCCTCGATTCAAACTCCCAGCGAGAAGACCATACTTGTACCCGAACGGGTCTCCGAGACCTCCCCTTCTCCAGCAACCCTGCACCGCGCTCATCCGGCTCCAGGCGATTGTGAAGCCGCTATCCAGCGCCACGGCACGTTTGTAGTGCGTCAATGCCGAATCCCAGGCGGCGCGACGAAAGAACTGCTCTCCTTGCAAGAACGTCGTCAGGGCAGGCAGGGACCCTGCGCCCAGACTGGCGTGCTGGAACGCCCCGATCGGTCGCGTGCGGTTCAGCTCGCGCAGGAGACGGACCGTCGTCGAGTCGGTTAACCGGTCCATCCGTGAAGTCATGTCTCTGATTTCGACCACTTCTCCCAGCACCTTGCCGGTGGCGACGTCCAGCCACCTCGCGGTGACGCGGGCAGAGTCCCCACCTGCCCCGATCACCGTTCCCAAGACCACCAGCCCGGCACCCGTGCGCCGGCCCAGGTTCACTCCGCCCGCTTGGTCCCCGCGCCCGCTCCAGCTGTGGACCACCATGGTGGGCGACACCGTCCGAAGTGGCCCTGCGCCATCGAGGTTGGCCGACAGCACGTCAACAAGGCCCTCACGCCACCGCGTCAGATTCGGCTCCAGCACGTCGAATGGGGCCACGGCGACGACGTTGGGGTCGAGCGCAGCAGGGTTGCTGGGCAGCGAGAAGCGCCGCGCTAGCACGACGACCCCGATGGCCGTAAGCGCTGCGACGAGGGGCAGTGCCACACGGATGAGGAGAGGGTGTCGTGATGCTCGCGGCGTGGGGCTTCCTGTCGTGAGCGCTTCGACAAACTGCATGGCGGTTGCGAAACGATCCGCCGGCGCCTTGGAGAGGGCCTTCACCACGGCGCGCTCGAATTCCTCGGGCACTGTCTCCCGCACCGTCCGCAGGCGGGGCACGGGATCTAAGGACTGCCGCGCCAGGATTGCCCGTGCAGAGGAACCCAGATAGGGTGGGTTCCCGGCCAGCATCTCGTACAGGACGCAGGCGAGACTGTAGACATCGCTGCGGCCGTCCACCTCCCGCTCCCCCGCTGCTTGCTCTGGGCTCATGTAACCCGGGGTCCCGACGGTCATGCCTGTTTGGGTCAATTTCTCCCCGCCTGCCACCGTGATCGCGCGCGCGATCCCGAAGTCGCTCACGACCGCCTGCCCGGCTTCGAGCAAGATGTTCTCCGGCTTGATGTCCCGGTGCACCACGCCGCGGCTGTGCGCGTAGCTCAGTGCGGTCGCCACTTCGCCGGCGATCCGCAATGCATCCTCTAGGGACAACTGCTTCTCCCGCGTCAGCCGCTCACGCAGCGACTCGCCCTCGACATACGGCATGACGTAATAAAGGAAGCCCGCGGCCTCGCCCGAATCGTAGAGCGGCAGGATGTGTGGATGGGCGAGGGCGGCGACGGTCTCGATCTCGCCGAGGAACCGCTCGGCCCCGAGGGCAAGGGCGAGCTCCGGCCGCAGCACCTTGATGGCGACCGCGCGGTGGTGTTTCAGGTCCTGGGCGAGGAAGACGACCGCCATCCCTCCCTGGCCCAGCTCCCGTTCGATCGCGTAGCGCTCGGCGAGGGCGGCCTGGAGACGGAGGAGGAGGTCGGTCATGTCGGCTCGCGCTAGAGACCCAGCGCTACCTAAGAGTACAGTGTCCGCAGCGCGCGAACCAGAGAGGCGGAGGGAGCACCGCGTAGCAAAGCCCGTCGCTAAGTTGATGAAGAGGGGCAGGTGACGGACTGTCGCCTGTCGGGCGTGTTATCTTACGGACCCGTGTGATTCGCCTCTCCCGAGCACCCATAGCTCTGCGAGCTGTCTGGCTCGCCGTGACGCTGTCCGTCGCCACCGCGGGCAGCGGCTTGCCGATGTGCGTCAGCCTGCTTGCGCAGGCGGCAGCCCCGTGCGACATGCACTCGGCTCACAACGGAGCCGCGACGCATGAGCACGCCGCACAGCTCGTTGCGCTCGTGGCTCAGGCGTCCGGACCAATGTGTCATCAGGATGCAGCCGGACTCGGCTGCGCTGCCGGGAGCACATGCCCGACGGGAAGTCCAGCGCGGGGGGTGTGGGCCAAGGTGTCGGTCGGCTTCCGTGCCACATCCCGTACGGGAGTTCCGGGACCAAGCACCACCTTCGTTTCCTACCTCGCCCCACCGCTCTCTCCACCACCTCAAGCCTAAGTCAGCCATCCCAGATGTAGTGCGTCCGCGTCGCGCGAGCGGCGCGTGCTTGCGACTTTGGCTGGAGGAGTTCTGGATATGCGACGGCTCCTAGTCGTGCTCATCGCCGGAGCGGCGCGGCCGCTCCAGGCGCAGATGGATATGCCACACCCCATGGAGATGCACGGAGGGCCGCTGGGTATTCCAGAGACGCGGACGGGATCCGGCACCTCGTGGCTTCCCGACGCCGCCCCGATGCACGCCGCCCACCACATGCTCGGGCGTTGGACCCTCATGCTGCACGGGAAGGGCTTTCTTCAATACGACTGGCAGGGCGGTTCCCGCGGCAGCAACCAGCTTGGCATCGTCAATTGGGCGATGGCCGCTGCGAGCCGGCCGCTGGGCGGCGGCCAACTCCAGCTCCGGGCGATGCTCAGCGCGGAGCCCTGGACCATCGGCGGCCGGGGCTACCCGCTGCTGGTTCAATCGGGGGAGTCCTACAAGGACGCCCCGCTGCACGATCGGCAGCACCCGCACGACCTGTTCATGGAGCTTGCGGCGCTGTACGAGCGGCCCGTGGCCCGGAATCTCGGACTCTCGCTCTATCTCGCGCCGGTCGGCGAGCCGGCGGTGGGCCCCGTGGCTTTCCCGCACCGGCCGTCCGCGGCGGACGATCCGTTGGCGCCGATCTCCCATCACTGGCAGGACGGCACCCACATCACCTTTGGGGTCCTCACCGCAGGCGTGTTCACGCGGAACGTGAAGGTCGAAGGTTCCTGGTTTAACGGCCGGGAGCCGGACGAGAATCGGACGAACTTCGACTACACGGGCCGCCGGCTCGATTCCTACAGCGCCCGGTTGACCGTCAATCCGGGGCCGCGGTGGAGTCTGTCGACCTGGTACGCCTACCTGAAGAGTCCCGAAGGGCTCTACCCCGACGAGTCCCTCCACCGAATCGGAGCGGCTGCGCTGACCACGCAACCGGTCGGCACCGGGGGGGGGACGTGGTCGAGCGCGCTGATCTACGGCGCGAACGACCCGATCGGGACCGGGCGACTCGCGTCGAGCGTCGTGGTGGAGAGCACCATCGACTTGGACGGGACGAACACGTTTTTCGGTCGGGTCGAGCATGTGCGGAAGAGCGCCGAGGAGCTCGTGATCCCCTCAGTGCCCGCGACGACTCAATACGATGTCGGCGCGCTGGCCCTCGGGTACCTCCGCCTGATCGCCACCGGCGCGGGGCTTGCCGCCGCTGTAGGCGTATGCGGATCGGTGAACTTCGTCCCCTCGAACTTGAATGCTGTCTACGGCAGCCGCACGCCGGCGGGAGTGGCGATCTATTTCCGGCTCCAGCCGGTGGGTGCCCGCGAGGGCGGTATGAAGATGGACGGGATGCCGGGCATGCACGGAGGCTCTCGTGACTGATCACCACGGGGCGCACATGGTGCAGGACATGCTCCGCCGGTTCATCGGGTCGGCGATCCTCACCGTCCCGATCGTCCTCTACTCGCCGCTTGGCACCTCGCTGTTCGGCCGCGAGCTCGCGCCGCCCTTTGGACTGTCGCCCGGGCTCCTGGGTTTCGTCCTGACCTCGATCGTCGTCTGGTGGGGCGGGTGGCCATTCGTGTCGTCCGCGGCGCGCTCGCTCGGACAGGGCGAGCTCACGATGATGACCCTGATCGCGACCGGCATCCTCGTGAGCTACCTGTACTCGACCGCGGTCACGTTCGGGTTCCCGGGCGAGCCGTTCTACGATGCCGCGGCGATGCTGACCGCCTTCAGCCTGCTGGGTCACTGGTTGGAGATGCGCAGCCGCTTCGCCACCGGTCGGGCCGTCGAGGCACTCCTCAAGCTCGCGCCACCCACCGCGCGGCGGGTGCGGAATGGGCAAGAAGAGGAAGTGCCACTCGAGGCCATCGCGGTGGGCGACGTCCTCGCCGTTCGGCCGGGCGATACCATCCCGGTGGACGGCGTCCTGATCGAGGGCTCGAGCTACGTGGATGAATCGATGCTCACCGGAGAGCCGGTGCCGGTCGCGAAGGGGCCGGGCGGCGAGGTGGTGGGCGGGACGCGAAACCAGCAGGGAGCGTTCCGGTTCCGCGCGACCAAGGTCGGCGCCGATACGGCGCTCGCTCGCATCGTCGCAATGGTCCGGGAGGCGCAGTCCTCGAAGGCGCCGGCGCAGCGACTGGCGGACCTCGCCGGTAAGTATCTGGTCATCGTGGCGCTCGGGTCCGGGGTGGTCACGTTCCTGACGTGGCTGGGGTGGGGACACCAAGGCGTCGCGTTCGCGTTGTCGGCGGCTGTTGCGGCTATCGTGATCGCCTGTCCGGACGCGCTCGCGCTCGCGACTCCGACGGCGATCACGGTTGGCGTTGGGCGGGCAGCGCGTGCCGGCGTGCTCTTCCGGAACGCCACGGTTCTCGAGGCGGCTGCCAAAGTAGACACCGTCGTCTTCGACAAGACCGGCACGCTCACCGAAGGCCGGCCGTCAGTGACGGATGTCATTCCTGTGACGGGCGTCGAAGAGGCAGAGATTCTCCGGCTCGCCGCCGCAGCGGATGCGCAGTCGGAGCACCCACTCGCTACCGCCGTTGTCGCAGCCGCCAAGCAGCGTGCGCTTGTCGTCGATCCGCCCTCTTATTTCGAGGCGGTCCCTGGCCACGGCGTACAGGCGACCGTGGGCGGTCGCACCGTGCTGGTGGGGAATCGCAAGCTGCTCGAGCGAAACGGCGTCACGCCGGGGCTCGAGCGCGAGGCCGAGGGACTGCGAGCGGAAGCGAAGACCGCCCTCTACGTGGCGGTGGATGGCCGGACGATCGGTCTCGTCGCCGTCGCCGACCGGATTCGTCCGACAGCGAAAAGTGCGGTTGCGACGCTCCACGACCTCGGCATCCGCGTCCTGCTCCTCACGGGGGACAGCCGGGCCACCGCCGAAACAGTCGCTCGCACGCTCGGCATCGATGATGTTCGCGCCGAGGTATTGCCGGGTGACAAGGCTGCAGAGGTCAAGCGACTCGAGCAACAAGGCCGCCGGGTGGCCATGGTTGGGGACGGGGTAAACGACGCACCGGCGCTGGCGGCGGCGACGGTCGGCATCGCGATCGGCGCGGGAACCGACGTGGCGATCGAGACGGCCGCAATCATCTTGATGAAGGACGACCCGGCCGACGTTCCCGCCGCGCTCGTTCTTGCCCGCCGCGTGCACCGCAAGATCAAGCAAAATCTCTTCTGGGCGGCGATCTACAACCTTATTGCGATCCCGCTCGCCGCCGGCGTGTTGTATCCGTCGCTGGGCATCCTGCTCAAGCCGGCGTGGGCGGCGCTCGCGATGAGCGCGAGCACCGTGACCGTCACGGTCAACGCGCTGTTGTTACCGTCTCTCCACCCGCGCCCGTAGCCATGGAGGCTCTATGTGGAAGCGATTCGCTGTCGCGGTCGCTCTGGTGATGGTCAGCGCGACCGTCCTGCTCGCGCACGACCTCTTCCTCAAGCTCGAGACGTACTTCGTCCCGCCTGAGGCTGTGGTTCGGGTTGCCGTGCTGAACGGCACATTTGCGAAGAGCGAGGCGGCCGTGGCGCCGGCTCGCCTCAGAGACCTGAGCCTCGTCGGCCCCACAGGGCGCCGGTTGCTCCCGCGCGACGCCTGGAAGCCGACCCGTGACACGACCTGGCTCACCGTGCCGACGGGCGCAGCAGGTACGTACGTCATTGGAGCATCGCTCACCCCGCGAGAGCTGTCGCTCTCAGCTGACGATTTCAACAGCTATCTGAAGGAGGATGGGATCCCGGACGTTCTCGAAGCCCGCACGCGCCGTGGCGAGCTCAACCGCGCGGTTCGGGAGCGCTACCAGAAGCACGTCAAAGCCATCCTTCAGGTCGGCGAGCGTCGCACCGATGCGTTCACCATGGCGCTCGGCTATCCGGCGGAGCTTGTGCCCGTCACGAACCCGTACACCCTTCACGTCGGCGACACGCTCGCGTTCCGCTGCCTGGTAGACGGGAAGCCGCTGGTGCAGCACCTCGTGATCGCCGGTGGTGAGGACCACGGGCAGCCGATACAAGAGGTGGGTGCGCGAAGCGACGCCGAGGGGATCGTCCGCGTACGTCTGAGCAGTCCGGGCAGGTGGTACGTAAAGTTCATCCATATGGCAGCGGTGAGCGGCGATAGCGTGGACTACGAATCGAAATGGGCGACGCTCACGTTCGAGGTCAGGCCTTGACCCTACACTTAGCTCTGAGCGAGGCTTCGGTGCCGGGTCCGCTCGGGGGTGATGGCGCTCACATTCCGAGGGTTCTCCAGCGGCTCCCGACCTTGTAAGTTCAAGTCCTGTATAGCCCGGCGCCGTAGCCAAGTGGTAAGGCAGAGGTCTGCAAAACCTCTATTCGTCGGTTCGATTCCGACCGGCGCCTCTCCACCGTAGTGCCTTCCGTTCTCACGCGTTACCCGATTCACAGGCGCACACCCGCAGGCCCGCTCGGGGGCCTGTTGGGCATACGTCTGGGCATAGCCCGCTCCGGGTCGTGGTGGTGCTCGTCGGCTGGCTTCTGCCGCTGGCGCTCGCCGCCCAAGGACCCGAGGGTGCGCGACCGCTGACGCCGCCGCCCGAGTACCGGACGTGGTGGCAGGACGTTGCGGCCCACTGTGACTGCGACCCCGCCACCACCTTCGAGCACCTGCTGTGGTACGAGGTGCCGGGCGAGACCTTTGCCTGCGGGGGCCCCGACCGCTGCGCGGCCGGGCGAGACGCGGACGACATCATCCTCCTCGCGCACCGCTGGGTGCGCAGCGTGGCGGTGGTCCAGCACGAGATGCTGCACGCCCTCCTCGGCGGCGATCCCCAACACCGTCACCACGCGTGGCTGCGGTACTTCGCCACACCGGCCCGGGGCCTGTGACGCCGCGTGGGCGCTCGGGAGCCGCGGTAGCGATGGGGCGCTCACGGAAACCCGGACGCAAGACCTCGTCGGGCGAACCGGCCGCGGCTCGCGTGTTACCGGCGAAGATCCCGCAGCCCCACGGCGGCGCGCTCTACGCCGGCGGAGTGCCGGGCAACGAAGGCGGCGGACGCCGGCCGATGACGCTGCGCCAACGGCTCGCGGTCTCGCTCGAGAAACGCATCCCCATCCTGGAGCAGATCGCCGACGGCGAGGCCATCGTGCGGATGCGCACGCCCGAGGGCGAGGAGTCCGAGACGCTCGTCTCGGCCGCGATTGGCGATCGGCTCAAGGCCATCGACACGATGGGGCGGTACGGCCCGGGCACCGTGCGCGAGCTCTCGACCGACGAAGTGCGAGAACGGCTGCGCGAGACCCTGGCCATCATCCGCCGTGCCTTGCCGGAGCCCGCCGCGGTGGAAGTCATCACGCAACTGCGCGAGGTCTGGCAGTGAGCCCCTCCGGCGTCTGGCCCGAGGACGCGGCGCTGGAGCAGGTCTTCGACGAAGAGGCGGTCGTCGGGCGGCTCGAGACGGGCGAGGAGACGGCGCAGCGCGTGCGCGCCTGGCAGGCGAGTCTCTCCGCCGAGGACCGGGCGGCGCTGCATCCCGACCTGCAGGGGGCGATCACGACGCTTGAGCGCCTCTGGGAGCGGGAAGGGATGTTCCGGGCGGCCGCCGGCGCGACCGAGGGCGCGGCCGACCTTCCGGTGCTCCCGCTTCCCGCAGGGTACGACAGCCGCGCGGCGGCGCGCGATATCGCCCGGCTCGGCTCGCTCGCGTCCTGGCCGTGGCACACGCAACAGCAGTTCGCGCTCGCGGCGGCGACGAACGTGGTGGTCATCCTCGGCGGATCGCAGAGCGGGAAGAGCACCGTGGCCGCGGGCATCGTCGCTCGCTTGATGCGCCGGGAGGGCCCGATCTATCGACGGCTGCGCAACCCCGAGGCGCGGTCGCTGAAAATCTGGGTGTCGCCGCAGACGTTCGAAAAGTACAAGTCGAACTGGGAGCACCGGATTCTCGAGGATGTGTTCGGGGGGATCTCCGTCAACTACGTGCAGTCCCCGCTGCCCGTGTTCACCTGGGACGACCACATCGCGCAGGGCAACAGTCTCTGGGGGAAGTCGCAGGACCAGGGCTTCCTCGCGTTCGAGTCGGATGCGGTGGACCTGGTCGTGCTCGACGAGGAGCCCGCTGATCGCCGGATCGTCACGTCCGCGCAGCAGCGGCTCGCCACCACGAACGGGGTGATCGTGCTGGCCTTCACGCCCCTGCTCGGCATCTCGTGGACCCACAGCGCCTACTACGTCCCGACCCACAAGCCGGAGTACCGGGTCGCCGATCGCGTCTGGCGTCACGGCAACGCGGTCACGCTGATCTCGGCCGGGATGCAAGACAACCCGGCGGCGGTCGCCGGCGGCGGGGTGGCGCGCGTGCAGAGCGACCCGAGCATGAGCCAGTCCGAGCGGAACACCCGGCTCTACGGCGATTACGGCTACACCCAAGGCCTCATATTTCCGGAATTCGCTGATCTCCGAGTGGAGGTGGCGTGACGCGCGCCGACCGAATCGGCGCGCAGCGGACGTTGTGCATCTTGCGCGAAATGCGCGTGTACCCCATCGTAGCAACGCAGAGATTCGGCGCGATGCACCCGGGCCACACGGTCCCGATGCTCGCGCCGAATTTCTTTTTGCGGAGGGTTCACCATGCGTGGCGACGTACTCCGGGCTCGGGCGAACGCCATCGCCGAGCTGCTCCGGACGCGGGAAGCGGCTGCAGCGCTCGGCGTCTCGACGGGCACCGTTCGCAACATGTGCCGGCGCGGGACGCTTCCCCACGTCTGGGTCACCGAGCGGAGCCTGCGCGTGCCGAGCAGTGCGGTGCAGCGCATCCTGCGCGGGATCAAGGGCGCGAGGGGCTGATGGCGAACACGGTCGGCGGGGTTTTCCCGGAATGCGCGGGCTGGCGGACCTTGCTGTATTCGTTCAGCCCGGAGGACTTCGATGACCACAAGGGGCCGCAGACGTTGGAGCGCGTCGCCCGCTTCGCGCTGACGCCGACTGGCCAGCCCTTTCCCGACGCCAACGGACAGCCGCTGATCCCCAGCGTGACGGTGGATGACCGGGCGGCCGCGATCGCGTTCCTGGTCGCGTTCCAGGTGTGTCCCGACGAGGATGCGGAACCCGATGCCCTCGCCACCTGCGCGCGGGCGACCTTCAGGCGGTTCGGCCTCCTCGAATTGTTGTTCAGATTCACGTTTCGCGACACGACCAATGGCGGATCGGCCGCGCCACCGCGTGAGCCTCTGCCGTCGAGGCGGGAACGCTTGGTGGCGCTCGCCCTCATCAACTCGCTCGTCGCCGTCGGACTCCCGCTCTCGCGAGAGGCATCGGGTGCCGATGCGTCCTGGCCGTCGAACTAGGAGCCAACATGTCGAATCCGATCGGAGAGTTCTTGACCGGTCTCGTCGGGGACCAGGAGACGCCGGGCTTCACGGGCGGCGTGGCTTTTCGCCACGGCCTGCAAGACCGCAAGCGCAAGCTCGCCCTCCAGAACGAGGACGTGACCTACGAGCGCGCGCGCCGGCTCCGGGAAGACGTGGGGTTCCAACTCCAACAAGAGCATCGGGGCAAGTTGACGGCGGCCGCGGCGCAGATTCGCCAGCAGTACGGGAGCGATCCGCGGTATAAGGGCATCACGGCCCTGCCGGACGACGAGCTTGTGCACGCCTTCTCCGACTTGACCACCCACCCCGAACGGTTCTCACGTGCGGAGGGATCAACGAACGACCTGCTCTACAACGAGCCCGGCCAACCGGTCGGCCTCATCAACCGCGGCACGCACGAGATGGCGCCGGTGACGAGCGGGGGGAAGCCCGTCGTCCGGCCCTTCACCACGCCGGCGGAGCGGCGCCAGGATCTCGGGAGCGTCGAGCGGCAAATCGACGATACCAGGGCCGACCTCGCCCGCACGGAACGCGAGGTGCCCCCACCGTTCGGCCAGCTTCCAACGGCGCGCCGCATGCTGACCGACTCGGCGGCGTACGAGGCGTCACGGGTCCCGGATGTGCGGCGCGTCGGCGATCTCCGCCAGCGCGCCGACAGCCTGAGCACCGTGCGGGACTCGCTCGCGGCGCGCGTCCAGGGACGGCCCTTCACGCGGCCTCGTGGCCGCGGGGCACCGGATAACATCCTGCAGGACCTTGGCCGGCGGTTCAACTGGGACGAGGGCAAGATTCGCGCGGAGCTGATGCGGCTTGGGTACGACCCAGAGTCCTGAGCCGAGTCCGCTGAGCCAGCGGCTCACGCGCCTCCGCCAAGGCGGGCGACCGGAAGTCACGTCGCTCCCGCCTGGCCGCGAGGGCGACTTCCAAGCGTGGGTCCGGCAGAATCAGATCACCGACCTCGACCATCCGCAGAGCTTCTATGATTACCGCGGAGCGTTCCTTGCCGGCGCCACGCGCGATCCTGCGACCGGCCAAAACTGGCCCGATCCGTGGAAGCAACACGGGCACGAGAGCTTTTCGGTGGAGTCGCAGTACGCCCGTCCCGGTGATCCTGAGGCCGGCCGCTGGGAAGGTGATCGGTTCGTCTCGCCGAACTCAGGCCTGCGGTCGCGGCTCGACCGGCTCCGGCAGGGCGCGCCGTCCACCACCGAGCCCGGTGGTCTCAGTGCGCGGCTCGAGCGGATGCGTGAGGCGTCGCTGCCAGTCGCCTCGCCGATCGAGGCGGGCGCGCCGTCTCCACCGCCAGACTTCACCGCGCTCACGCAGCCAGTCGCACGGGATGTGACGGCGGCGCCCCCGACCACGAGCCCTACCTACGACCGCTTCGGGGAACCCCTGACGCCGGCCGCGCGCGCCGAGGACGACGCGATCCGTCAGGACGCGGAGGCACGGCAGACGCCGCTCCAGCGGACGAGCTACAACGTCGCGAAGGGTGTGGGGAAGGCGCTGGCGATCGACCTCCCGCTTGGTGTCGCCCACTTCCTCTCGACGCCGCTCCGCGCGGTGTTCGCCCCCGAGATGCCCGAGGAGGCGCGCAACCCGCTGATCCGCGCGATGAAGATGGCGCGCGGGGGCATGACGCCGGCCCAGACCGAGGCGGATGTGCACGCGGCGCTCCGGGCCCGCGCCGCGGGCGCGCCGACGCCCGGCGCGGTCGTGGGCGAGGCGGCGAAGGGGCTCGTCACGATGGGCCGTGACGCCCAGCGTGCGGCGATGCCGGGGCCCAACCTTGGAAACATCGTACTCGATGCCCTGACGGGTCGGCACACGACTGACGAGGTCATCGAGGAGGAATGGCCAGACATCATCCGAGGTGAGCAGCCCGAGGCGAAGGCCCGCGCGATCACGAACCTCGCGGTCCTGGGCGGTCTCACCGCCGCGGGCGCGAAAGGCGAGCGCACCGTCGCCGCGCGCACGCAGGCGGAAGCTGCCGCCCACGCGGTCCTCTCCGAACCCGGGCCGGGGGGCAGGCCCGTATCCGGCGCGGCGGTTCCTGCTCCACCGGTGCCAACGGAGGCCCCGACGCTGCGGCAGCGGCTCGCGAACCTCGTCGATCCCGAGCATGCGCAGCGACTGCAGACGCTCGAGCACGAACTCCGCGGCGCCCAGCGGGTGGCGGAGACGGACCCGCTCACCGGGCTCGGCAACCAGGCGGCGTTCCAGCGGGCCCGCGCGGCCGCGGACGTGGATCCGGGCACGGAGGTCGTCGCGTTCGACCTGAACAATCTGAAGGCGCTGAATGACGTGCAGGGGCACGAGGCGGGCAACGCGCTGATCCAGCGCACCGGCGCCGCGATTCAGGCGAGCGGGGCGCGGGGTTTCCGAACGGGAGGCGACGAATTTCTGGCCCTGACGCAACGCGGACAGGGCGAGGCGCTGCGCCACGCGGTCGAGCAGCAGGTCGGCGAGACCCACGTGGCGCTCCCCAACGGTCGGACCGTCCCCGCCTCCGTCTCGGGGAGTGTGGGGTCCACCTTCGCCGAAGCCGATGCTGGGCTGCAGGCGGTGAAGCAGGCGCGGAAGGGCGGCGCCAACTACCGTGAGGTCACGCCGCCGCCCTCGACGATCGTGCGTGTGCCGACGGCGGAGATTCAGGCGGACCCCGCGCGCTTCCAGTTCAAGAGCTTGGGATCCGAGGGCGTGAGCGGCGAGCTCAAGGGCGTGCAGCGGTTCAACGAGCAGCTCGCGGGCGTCGTGTCGGTCTGGAAGGACCCCGCCGACGGTCGCCTCTACGTCGTGAACGGGCACCACCGGCTCGAGCTGGCGCAGCGACTCGGGCAGCCGACGCTCAACGTGCAGTTCATCGACGCGCCGACCGCCGAAGCCGCGCGGGCCGAGGGCGCGGTCATCAACATCGCGGAAGGTCGGGGCACCGCCGTCGATGCCGCGAAGGTGATGCGGGACATGGGCGCCACGCCGGCGGACCTGCTCGAGGCGCGCGGCGTCAGCGTGCGCGGCGATCTCGCGCGCGACGGCCTCGCCCTCTCCCGGCTCACCCCGGATGTGTTCGACCAGGTGGCGACGGCCAAGGTGCCACAAGGCTGGGGCGTCGCGATCGGGTCGCTGCTTGAGGATCCGGTGTTGCAGCGCGAGGCCCTCACCGCGGCCCGGAACGCGGGGACGCGTCTCTCGCAGGCAGAGGTGACCGAACTGGCTCGGCAGGTGCGCGACGCCGGCACGGAGCCGCTGACGCAGGAGACGTTGTTCGGGACCGAGTCGGAACGGCACAGCCTGTTCGCGCAGAAGGCCCAACTCGCGGCCGCCGTGAAGCGGCGCCTGGCGAGCGACAAGCGCCTGTTCGGGTACGTCTCGAATGCCGCCCGGGCGCAGGAGTTAGGCCGTGCCGGCGAGACGCAGATCGACGTAGCAGCCGCCCGGGGGCTCGCCGAGGGCTCCGCCCGGGGTGCGGAAGTGTTCGACCGCCTCTATACACGGGCGGGTGCGATGAGCGAGATTGTCAACCAAGGAGCCAGGAGAATCGCCCATGGAGAAAAGCCCAGTGTCGTTGCCGCCGACCTCTACCCCGCCATCGGGGACGCGGTCGCCCAAGAGCTCGCAGCGAGCGGAGCTCGAGCGGGTGCTGTCGAACGTCCGGTTCCTGCGGGCCCACGGGCACCTGCGGATGAAGTCGCCGCCGGCGAAGCCGCAGGACGAGTAGCCGACTCACCCGACATCGCGCAGGGGGCCATGTTCTCCCCTGCGCGCCGGTCTCCCGCTTCCGCCCCCCGTCTCCCCGAAGGTCGTGAGCGCCCACCGCTCGCGCTGACGCAGGAACCCGCCGGTCCCCCTCAAGCCACACTCTTCAGCCCTCGCGAAGGCACGCCGGCCGCGCGGTCGCTTGCCCAGACGGAAGCGGCGGCCCGGGCAGAGGTCGAGGGCCTGCGCCGGCAGTTCGTGGCGGAGCGGGATCCGGCTCGGAAGAGTGCGCTCGCGAAAGAGATCGTCCAGCGCCAGCGGCTAGTGAACCGCGGCCAGGCGATCGACGCGGAGGAACTCCGCACGCGGGCGGTGGCGGAGCCGGTCGGCGCCACGACGGGGCCCGACCAGCTCGCGCTTCTGTCCCCCGTGGCGGAGCGGACGGCGATCGGCGAGCGGATCCGGAAGGTAACGGGCACCTCGCCACAGGAAGTCGCCGACGTGCAGGCGCTCGTCGACATCAGCCGGAAGCTCGCGGACGCGGTGAGCGTGCCGCTGCGGCAGGGACGGTTCCAGGCCGGGCTCCGGCGCGCCGCCGGGGTGTTCAAGCCGCACGAGGAAGTGACCCGTGTGGTCCGGTTCGACCAGCTCGACACCGTGGCGCACGAGATCGGGCACTACGTCTCGAAGAAGTACCTCCGGAACCCGACGATGCGCAGCGCCAAGTTCCGAGGTGCGGGCCGCCAGCCGGTCCTGCTCCCGAAGGAGGCCGCGCGCGAGCTGGTGCAGATGGGCCGCGATCTCTACGGCGCGCGGAAGCCGGTGGGTGGGTACGGCGAGGAGGGCATCGCCGAGTGGACCAGCTTCTACGTCACCGACCCCGCCGCGCTCACGACGAAGGCTCGAGCGTTCAGCGCGTACATGGATGGCGTGCTAACGCAGGAGCCCGCCCTCCGGGCGGCCTTGGACCAGGCGCGCAGCGATTTCGCCCGCTACCAAGCCGCGCCCCCGAATCAACGCATTGCCGCGATGCTGTCCGTCGACGAGAAGGTCCGGAACTTCCCGACCGTGCGCTCGCTGATGACCGCGTGGCTCGACGACCTCTCTGAGTTCCGGCAGGCGATGAAGGACCTGGGCGGGGCGAAGAGCCCGACCGACGACGCCTACGTGCTCGCGCGCCTCACCCGCGGCAATGCCGGGGCGGCGGAGGAGATGCTGCACCGCGGTGTGGTGAAGTTCGGCACGACGGAGCGCGTCGCCCCCTCCGTCGAGGAGACCCTGCAGTCGGTGCCCGTCGCGCGCCGCCAGGCGTGGCGCGAGTACCTCGCCGCCGAGTCCGCGCTCGAGCGCTGGGCGCACGGCATCAACCCCGGCATCACACGGGCGGATGCGGACGCCGTGGCCACGGCGGGGCGCGCCGAGTTCGGGGACGCCAGTCAGGCGCTCTGGCAGCACGGCCAGGCGCTGATCGACTACCGCGTCGGCGCCGGACTCCTGACGCCTGAGGAGGGGGCGCGCATCAAGGCGAAGAACCAGCGGCGCGTCGCCTTCTACCGGGTCTTCGCGCCGGAGGAGACCGCGGGCGGCCGGGGCGGGGCGGGCAAGAGCTTCGCGAAGAGTTCGAGCGGCGTGAAGGCGCAGCACGGCTCCGCGCGCCGGATCGTCGATCCCCTGGAGAGCGTCATCCGCGACACCTACGAGACGGTCGCCCAGGCACACCAGCAGCAGGTGATGACCACGCTGGTGCGCGCGGCGAAGGCGCACGAGGGCGGGGGGCGCATCGTCGAGGAAGTCCCCGCGCCGATGCGCTCGGTCGCCATCCCCGTCGAGAAGGTGCAGCAGCAGCTCGCCGAGCTTGGTCTCGTCTACGAAGGCGTCGATGCGAAGACCGGGCAGCGCTTCACGGCCCCGCTGGGTGGCCCGGGCGGTGCCGAGCTGGAGGGACTGCTCCGCGTTTTCCAGGAGGCGCGGGTCCCCGGGCCTGCCGAGGCGAAGGACTTGATCGTGCCGCTGATCGAGCAGGGCGAGCGGCGCTGGTACGCGGTGCGCGACCGGAAGCTCTACGACGCCGTGACGGGGCTCGGGACACCGGAGATGTCGAGTCTCGTGCGCTGGCTCTCGTTGCCGGCGCGGACGCTCCGCGCGGGGGCGACCCTCACGCCCGAGTTCATCGGGCGGAACCCGGTGCGCGACGCGTGGTCGTCGGCGATCTACTCGAAGGCGTCCTTCCGCCCACCGGGCTACCGGCTGGCCGAGGGACTCTTCCACTACTTCAAGGCCGACGATATCTACCAGCGGTGGCGGCTCGCGGGTGGCGACAACGCCGCGATGCTCGGCCTCGACCGCCCCACGACCCAGCAGGGGCTCCGGCAACTCACCACCACCGGGGCCGCGAAGGGCTGGGCGGTGGTGCGCCACCCGATCGAGACGCTCCGCCTCGTGTCGGCGGCGATGGAGAACGCGACCCGCGTGGGCGAGTTCGCCGCCCTCGAGCGCCAGGCCGTGCAGCGCGGGGCGACTCCAGAGGCGGCCCGGACGGAAGCGGCGCTCGGGGCGCGCGACGTGTCGCTCGACTTCGCCCGGGCGGGGACACAGGCGCGGGCCATCAATCAGATCGTCGCCTTCTTCAACGCGAGTCTCCAGGGCAGCGCCCAGCTCGCGCGCGAGCTGCGCACGCGGCCGCACGTCATCATCCCGCGCGCCATCGCCGCCATCACGATCCCCTCCCTCGTGCTCAAGTACCTGCAGGATGATGACCCGGTCTACCGGGACGTGCCGCGCTGGGTGAAGAACGTCTCGTGGGTCTACGTGCAGCGCGGGACCGATCGGGGCGCGGGGTGGGACGGCTACGGCTCTGGCAAAGTGGAGCACGTCTGGATGATCCCCAAGCCGTTCGAGCTCGGCGTCCTGTTCGGCACCGTGCCGGAGCGCATCACCGACTACGTGCAGGAGCACAAGCCGCAGGCGCTCACCGAGATGGCGACGGCGGTGGGCCAAGTGTTCGCGCCGCCGGTGCTGCCGACGGCCGTCACCCCGTTGATCGAGAACTACGCGAACCAGTCCTTCTACCGCGGTCGCCCCATCGTGCCGCGCGGCCGCGAGGGACTCGACCCCGCGGAGCAGGCGACGCCGTACACGAGTCAGACCGCGCGGCTCCTCGGGCGCACGCTGGACTACGCGCCGGCGAAGATCGACAACCTCCTCCGCGGGTACACGGGGGGCCTCGGGCGCTACGCCACGCAAGGGCTCGATGCCATCATTGCCCGGGCGCGCGCGGCTGCGGGGCTCCCGCCGGTGGGACCGCCCGTGCCGAGTTCAGAGCGCGACGTACTCACCACCTTGCCGTTCACCAAGGGCTTTACGCGCACCGTGCCGGGGGAGGACGCCGAGAGCATCGAGCAGCTCTACCAGCACTTCGAGCAGGCCGAGCGCCACCGCCGGACCTGGCGCACGATGCTGAACGAAGGGCGCACCGCGCAGGCGCGCGCCTACCTCGAGCGGCACCGCGACGCGATCCTCTCCGTGGGCACCAGCGACGAGCTGGGCGAGGGACAGCAGGGGCCGCTCCGCGCCGCGTACCAAGAGCTGCAGGAGCTGCAGGCCGTGAAGCGCCTCCTCGACCAGCAGCCCACCGGCACCGGCAAACGCGCCACCGTGACCGACGCGATGCGCCGCCTCGGCGGACTCGCTCCGCAGACGGTGCCGTGAGCCGCGTCCCCGTCGACAGCGCCCAGGCGTAACGGACCTGCATGGCGCAGGGCACCGTCGTCACCGATGTCGGCTTTCGACACGCGGCCGCGCTCGCTGGCGACACGGCGGTCGTCCCCGCGCACGCCACCTTTGGGGGCAACGTGGCGCTCACCCAATTCAATGCGGGGAACTCGGGCACGGCGCTCACGATCGACTGGAACAACGGCAACAACCAGCGCGTCACGCTGACCGGCGCCTGCACCTTCACGTTCACCAACCCGAAGCCGGGCGCGGTCTACACGCTCGAGCTCGTCCAGGACGGCTCGGGCTCGCGCACCGTGACGTGGCCCGCCGCGGTCCTCTGGCCCGGGGGCACGACCCCGACGCTCACGACCACGCTCAATCGCGCCGACATGTTCACACTGTACTACGACGCGGTGCCCGGGACGCCCAAGTACCTGGGCCAGACCTTCGGGCTGAACTTCGCGGTGTGAACAGCGCCATGATGGGTCGGCAGGCGGCGCTGGCGCCGCACACCGTCGTTCTCTTCCTCACGAGCGGCACGAGCTGGACCGTCCCGGGCGACTTCAACCCGGCCAACAACACCATCGAGGCGATCGGCGGGGGCGGCGGTGGGGGGAACGGCGACACGGTCAGTCCGGCGGGTGGGGGCGGCGGCGGCGGGGGGGAGTACCGCAAGATCGTGAACTTTGCGCCGGGCGGTGGGTCCGTCCCGTATGCGATCGGTCCAGGTGGAGGGCCAGCGGCCGCGGGCGGCGACACGACGTTCAACACGGCGTCCCTGATTGCGAAGCATGGCAACGGGGGCGCCACGAGCGGTGGCGGCGCGGGGGGAACGGGCGGGACGGGCGCGGGCGGCAACTTCAACGGCGGCAGCGGAGGCAACGGCGCGGCGGCGCTCGGGAGCAACGGCGGCGGTGGCGGTGGCGGGTCGGGTGGCACGACCGCGGTGGGCGGCCCGGGGGGCACGGCCGGGGGCGCGAGTGGTGCGGTGGGCGGTGCCGGGGGTGCGACGAGCGGTGGCGCCGCTGGGGCCGCGAATAGCGGCACCGGGGGGAACGGCACCGTCTGGACCGCCGTCCCGGGTGGTCAGCAAGCGGGGTCCGGTGGGGGTGGTGGGGGCGGCACCGGGACCAGCGTCGCGCAACCCGGCGGCACGGGCGGCAACTACGGAGCGGGTGGTGGCGGCGGCGGCGGCAACTCCACGAACACCGGCGCCGGTGGGAGCGGCAAGCCAGGCGTCATCGTCATCACCTACACGACCGCGTAAATGCCTCTTCGGCGAACCGCCCGGCGTCCGTGCGCGGCCCTGACCGGTCGCGGCCTCCCGTGTCGCGCGGCCCCGCTGCGCACGGGGAACTTCTGTGCGACGCATGAACGTCTGGGCGCCGGCGTCCGCTGCTGGGGCGGTCCGTTCGACGGGTTGCCCCTCCGGCCCGCCCGCGACACGCCCCTCGTCGCGGCGGTCGCCGTCGTGCGCGACGCGGTGCTCGGGGTGGTGCCGTGCCCGCGCGAGGGCGAGGCGCCGGGGGCACCGGTGCTCGGCTGGTACGTGTTGACCGATGCGCGCGCCGGGCTCTGGCGCCACGGGCTGCGCTACCGCTGGCGGGTGGACCGGACGGCGTCGTGAGCGATCGACGCGCCGCGAAGCGGCACGACGGGCAGGCGCTCGCGCGCCGCCCGGTCGCACCGCCGGCGGACCGGTCGCACCGCTTCCAGCCCACGGCGCTCGTGTTGCCCGAGCGCCTGCCCTTCGACGCGTGGGAGCGGCTCGGTCACGACGTGCTCCGCCCCATGGCGCGGGGCGTCCAGTGGTGGATCGGCGACTGGCTGAACTACGGCGAGCGGCGCTACGGCGAGAAGTACGCGCAGGCGATCGACGCCACGGGCTACGACTACAGCACGCTCAACGGGATGCGCTGGGTGGCCGAGCGGATCGCCATTGTGCGCCGGCGCACAAGTCTCTCCTGGGCGCACCACCGGGAGGTCGCGGCGCTCGAACCAGCGGCGCAGACGCGCTGGCTGCGCACAGCGGAGCGGGAGGAGCTCAGCCGAGCGGCACTGCGCACGGCCCTGCGGGACGCGAAGCTCCTGCCGGCGATGCCGACCGCCGAGCCGGTCCACTGCACGACCTGCGGGCAGCCGTTGGTGTGCCCCCACTGCCCCGCGGAGGCGGCGCGGGCTCCGGTCGCGAGCACCGGCCAACGCCCCACCGCCGGGCCGGCGGACCTGCACATCGAGCCGCTCGGCCAGGCGCGCTTTCGCGTCACGGGGGGCACCGACCCGCACGTGGTGGTGGCGCACCCGCACGGCTCGACGTGCGACTGCAAAGGGTTCCGGTATCGGCACGCGTGCCGGCACGTCGCGGCGGTGGCGCGCCACGGAGCCGCCCGACAATGCGACTGACCCTCCTGCGCGTCCTGATCGCCTGCTGTGACCGATGACGTGTGGCACGTCTACGCGCCCGAGGACGCGGTGCGCTGTCCGGCGCGGCTCCCGGATGGTCGGCCCTGCAACCGCGCGCAGGACCTGGTCGCCCCCGGCACCGCCGTCCGGGTGCGCCTGCAGGAGCGGGCGAGTGACGCAGGCCCCGGGTCGCTGCTCCGGATCTGCCGATCCTGCCACGCGCGACTCGAGGTAAACGTCCTGCCCACCACCCCACCACCCCCAAGGAGGACCGCATGAGATTCCGGAAGAAGCCGGTCGTCAGGGGTGGGTGCGTGATGCCGCCGCGGTGAGTCTCGCAGGCTACGCGCTGGCGACGGATCCCGCGAGCGTCGGGCGTCAATTCGCGCGGGCGCTCGGGACGATCGTGTGCCGCTGCGCCCACGGCCGACGGACCGGGGCGCCCTGTGCGCGGTGCGCCGGGTTCGGGCGCGCGCAGGCCCCGCGCCTCGGTCGCCTGCTGTTCGCGGTCGCGCAGGGCGTGCCGTACGGCCAGCGCCCGCTGACCGACGCCGAGTACGCCCGCGTCGGCCGGCTGCTCGAGCAGGTGGAGCAACTCGCCGCCGGGGAAGTGCCGACCGCCCCCGACGACTGAGCGTCACTGCAGTCAACTGAATGTTCAGTCGGCTGAATCGGATTCCCTTCGCCTTGCGGGGAGGCGGGGAACCGCGTCCCTTCCAGACAACCCTCGTTCCCCAGGTAGGTCGTATGCCGTCTCAACTCGTGGTCTCGCTCACGCACGCCGTGCCCGCGCTCGGTGCCGAGCCCGGCGACCATCTCGTGGTGCGGGCGGGGGACGAGGGCATCGACCTGGTGCGACACTTCCCCCTCGCGGCGATTGCCGCGGTGCCGGACGGGGCCGTCGCGGTGGAGTTCGTCGAGCCAGCCGAGATCGACGGCCTCGCCTTCTGGACGCGCCTCCGTCGCAGTCACGTGCGGCCCGGCCTCAGTCTTGTGAAGTAGGGTCGTTCCTGCGGTGCCTGTCGAGCGCGGCGTACCCTGCGACGCGGCAGGGCGCATTGAGCTACGCCGTGCTCGCAGGCGTGCTGACGGATTATGTCTGGCAAACAGTCGGCCGGCCTAGCTATAATGGGGCTTCGCGGACTTGGTTTGCCGTCATCGCTTAGCGAGGAGGGCCTAGATGGCTGACCAGTCGCGCAGCCTGCTCGGTGTCGGGATCTACACGAGGGCAGAGGCCGCTAGGCTTCTCAAGCTCTCACCCGCCCGTGTGAGTACGTGGCTTCGGGGGTATCGCTACACCTGGGGCCCCCGTAACGCTCGCCGCCAAGGCAAGCAGCCGCCCGTCCTCAAGACCGACATTCCCATGTTCGACGGAATGCTGGTGGTGTCATTCCTCGAGCTCATGGAGCTGAGGGTCGTCAAACGCTTCCGAGACGCTGGTACATCCCTTCAAGCGGTCCGCCTAGTCTGGCAGCGTGCCGCAAGGGAATTCGGCACAGATCACCCATTCGCACACCACCGTTTCTTTGCCAAAGCCGGTCACATTTTCGTTTCGCTTGAGAACGAGCCGCCCGACGCGATCCCCGAGGTCCTGTACGAAATCTCCAGCCGCCGCGAGCCCCACCAGGCAATCGCTGGGCTGCTTGTAAAGGAGTCCATTCAAGTTGTCGAATTTGACACTCGGACAGAACTCGTGCGAGAATGGCGGCCTCGGGGTCCGGCAACGCCGGTCGTCCTAAACCCCGGCATCGCCTTTGGTGCTCCCACTGTGGCCGGAACCCGGGTACCAACCGACGTACTCTACCGCTTCGCACAGTCCCGCCAGGTCACCACCGTTGCCCAGTTGTTTGAACTGACCGAAGAACAAGTAACCGCTGCGCTCGACTTCGAAACACACCTCGCCAAAGCGGCTTGATATTTCTCTTTGACGCGAACTTTCCCGTCCAGCTTGGTCGGGCCCTCAAGGAGTTGAGTCGAGCACCGTACGAGTTTAGGCATGTTGATCTAGAGCCGAACCTGGGACGCGAAGCCTCGGACGAGGCCGTGATAGAGGCCGCTGGTGCCCAGGGCTGGTTCCTCCTCAGTTTGGACAAGGGTATAGTCAGGAATCCAGCGAAGCGGAGCCTCCTCGCCGAGAAGGGTGTGGGCGCCTTCTCGTTCACCGGCTCAGCCATCGGCAACTGGTCCTACTATCAGACCGTATCGTTTATCATGTCCATCGCAGAGGAGATGTTCGCGCTCGCCGAGCGGACGCCGCGCCCGTTCATCTTTGGGATCACCGACAAGAAGAAATTCAGGGATCTCGGTGGTGCGTAGGTGGTCTCGCTAACCCAACGACTCCCGCTGTTTCAGCCCGCCAGCAATCCGTCATCGTCGTTGAGGTTGGAAAAGGGAAACTGCGGGAGGGTCACGGGCTGGCGCGCGGGCGTGACGGACCACGTTTGGACCATTGAACATTTGCTTGGACTGCTGGACCCGAAACGACTGTTGGCGTAGGATTCCATCACCTCTCGCCGCTTACTTACTCGGCTGGCCCGCCTCGTCGTGATCGTTCTGGATTACGGGCTTGAGAGTGTTGACCAATTGACGGGCTACACGTTCGACGGTGGCTGAGGACGGGCGCTGACCCGAAACGGATGTGATGGTCTGCTTCGTGAAAGCCCGGGCTGCTTCCCGCAACTGCCGCAACTTCTGGTGTACTGTCATTGTGTGATCTCCTCCCAACAGCGGTCCACAATCAGGTCGCAAAAGTCCCGCTTCCAGTATTTCTGGCGCAGTTTCTTGCGCGCGAGATGATCGGTAAACCTCTTATCCACCGCAACAAGCGGTTCCAGACTCACCGCCACATCGTCCCTTCGTACTTCAGACCCCTGGGGGTAGTTCTGTTCCACGAACTCATACACGCTTTTCGCGTAAGCGAGCCAGTCGTCCCGATGCTCCTCAAATAGTTCGATTACCTTCACCGACCGGAGCCGTTGTTCCACTTCCAGCGTGAGGCCCACTCACACCTGCCAGACGGCCACGATGGCCATGATGAGCAGGAGCAACAGGGACAGCCCCATCGTGACCGCCGCCAGGAACACCCATACTTCCGCACTACAGACGGTCGCGATGACTGCCATCACCCCGCCGGCCAACGAGAGCCCGAACCCCCACAACCCCATCCATGCGCGGAACCTGAAGGAGGGCTGGACCGCCTCCTGTTCTGTCGCTTCAAACTGGTCGTATGAGTTGAGGATCGCCCCCAGGAACACCAAGACGAGACCTGATAGCGCTGCGCTGGCAGTCACCAAGTGATTGGCGAGGTCACGCAACTCGGGTTGCACCGCACCCAAGATAGGGGACCGTTTCAGCCCGCGCACCTGGTCATACTAGGACCGCTATACTCACGCACTCTTTGCAGTCTGTTACAATTAAACTGGACCACTACCCCGGTGGGCGCGATCGGGCGCCACTTCACGGCGAGAACCCTCGATCGGTGCAGCGATTCACAAGGGGAAATCTACCGCGGAACGGGTACCGCAGCGCTGCGGTCTATGCCCATCCTATGCCCAGCGCCGGGTAAGTGGTGGTGCGACAGCCGATTCTGAAAGCGAGAGAATCCCGTAACCGCTGACGTGGTGGTTGTAGCCCGTCACCTCAACGGCCAACAGACGCGCGACGTGGTCTCAGCGCGTGGTCGCCGGCGGACGGTCGCGGCTCGTCGTTGGTCGGTAGCACTCCCACTCCTCGAAGTTCCACACCACGCAGAACTGCTGCCGCCACCGGTCCCAGACGACCGGGTTTCCACCAGAGTCGCTGACGACCCGGTACCGCGTGAGGTGGGCGAGCGCTGTGAGGCCGACAACGGCCAGGCTGAGGAGGATGATGCGCCAGCGTGCGCGCGCTCGGGCCGCTGCACCGGCCGCGCGGTCCAGGTCCTCGAGCGCCAGGCGGCTGAGGTCGGCGCGCTTCTGTTCCCGCTGGTCGTCCCGCTGCTCGTCCACGGCAGCCTCCCACGCCCCAGGTGACGGGACTCCGAGTGAACCGCGGTCTAAAGTTTGGCATCGGCTGAACGGCAGCGACAGCCCGAGCGGCTGCTAGCGCTGCGTAGCGGCTGCTTGACACCGAAGACACGATTCCTACATTAGCATCGGTAGCGATTACTCGGGCCAAGCGAAAGCAGCCCATCCGTAGTTCGGGGAGTGCCCCGGCGGATGGGCTCTTTTGCGTTCTGGAGGCACCCATGGTCGATGACCGGCGACTACTACTCTCCCTCCGTGAGGCGGGCGAGCTCCTCGGCGTCAGCGAAGACTCCGTCCGCCGTTGGCTGAAACGGCATGGCGGGCCAAAGCCGGTGAAGATCGGTACGCGCGTTCTACTGCGACGCAGCGACCTCGAGGCCTTCGTTGCCCAGATGGGAGAAGCACCACCTCGTGTGACGATCTAGCGCATGGCTTAGATGTGAACCGGGCGCCGACGGTAGCACGTCGAGCGCCCAGGAAGGAACGACTGGTGCCAGCGAAACTAACGGTCCTGCGAGTGCGGGGCCAGCCCGCTGCTGATCCACGGGCCCACATCGCCGCCCGTCAGCGCGAATACATGGAGCTGAAAGCGCTCGAGGCGAACACCGCCGCACTTCGGGCGGAAGCCGAGGAGGAACGTCGCCTGCGCGTGGTCATCGAGACACTCCTCGATGAGCTACGCCGGCAACGGCGCTCCACTCCGTCGATCACCGGAGGCGCGTGAGGTGCCGAGGGCGCGCTGGTTGAAGCCCGAGTTCTTTCGCGACCGCAAGATCGCCGAGCTCGGCCCCGTCGCGGCGATCGTGTTTCAGGCGCTGTGGGTGATCGCCGACGACGGCGGGATGGCGCCGTGCGACCCGGATCGGCTGAAGGGCGAGATGTTCTTCGCCTGGGAGACGGTCGGCACGCCGGAGATCACGGCCGCCCTGCGCCGCCTGTCACAGGTCGGCCGGGTGACGTTCTACCAGGGCGGCGACGAGTTGTTCTGTCAAATCGCCAACTGGCGGCACCAGCGGGTGCACCTGCCCTCGGCGTTTCGGCATCGGGACTACTACCGCAAGCAGGGTAAAGACTTCCGCGAGGTCCTGCCTCAGTGGTGCGGCAGTACAGAGGAAGGGGATAGTCAGGGCTCGCCTCCTAGACTCCTAGACTCCAAGACTCCTAGACTCCTAGAGAGTCAAAAACGTCTCGGCGCTTCGCGCCGTGCGGAGCAGGATCCACCGCCGGAGGGCACGACTCCCACAGCGAAAGCTCCGCGCGAGACCTGGATAACCCCGTACTACGACGATTGGGTCAACGCCTACGGCGGGGAGCCGAATTGCGGTCAGCTCGCCAAGTACCTCAAGCCACTCCACGACAAGCACGGGCTCGAGAAGACGCGAGCCCACTGGTGCAACTACCTCGCGAGCACCGCCGCCGACCACGTGAGCCCTGCGCGGTTCGCCTCGACGTTCGGCTCGTGGGACCACCCGCACAGCAACGCGAGACCCGACTCCCAGGCTCCCCGCCCGAATGAGGACCCCGACGCCTACATCGCCCGGATAACCGGAGGTGCTCCCCGTGCCTGACCCGAAGCCGATCCCCACCAACTACAACGTGGCCGCGGCGCAGGTGACGGCCGCGCAGGGAGAGCTCCTCACCGACTACACCACGCTCCCGGCGCTCCCGTGGAGCGGCCTGGCCGACCTGGTGGGGCCGCCCCTGCCGCGCGATCTGTGGGTCGTGGCGTCTCGGCCGGCGAACGGCAAGACCACACTCGCGGTCAACCTGTTCGACCACTTCGTCCGCGAGCGTCGCCCGACCCTCTACGTCGGGGCGGGGGCCGAGGGACCGCCCAAGGATCTACGCCGCCTCTGGGCCGCCCTCCGCTGCAACTACCCGGCGCACCTGGCGCTCGAGAATCAGTGGGCCGCGCTCCCCGACGGCGCGCAGGAGCGCATGTTCGCGGAGCTGCAGCGCCAAGCGACCGAGGACCACGACGTTGCGCACTTCTCCGACGTTGGGGAGCGGCTGACCCCCGCCGCGCTCGTGAAGGCGCTTAAGGGCGGGCGCCGCGAGGGCTGCCAGTACGTGATCCTCGATCACATCCACCGCGTGCGGTTCGCCGCGGCGGCCGATCTGCGCCGCGCTCTGGGAGAGGCGACGCGGTTCCTCCGGGACATGGCGGCGAAGTACGACTGGACGGTGATTGTGTGCGCCCAGCTTCACCGCGCCGACGCCCGGAGCGGGCCGCTGCGCGACTTGGTGCCGCCCACGGTGAGCGACCTAAAGGAAACGGGGACGCTCGAGGAGGATGCGGTTGTCGCGCTACTCCTGCATCGGACCCGCCGGCCGACGGCGACCGCGCAGGACGTTGCGGCTGTGGTGAGAAACGAGCGCCCCGTCGATGACATCATGGCCCCGCGCACGATGTGCGTGCGCGTCGGGAAGCATCGGCGCCGCGGTCACGTGCACGATCACTGCGCGTTCCTGCACGTCGGCGAGGACGGCCGCCTGACGGAGAAGGCGCCCGAGTGGCGATCGCGGCAAACCCCCGAGGAGCGGTATGACCTCTAACCTCGGGTTGGTGATCGTGATGACCGTGGGGCACGACGATGGGTGCCCGTGCGAGGCCGGCGAGCCGTGAGGCGCGGCTACGTGGAGCTCCACGAGCTCGAGCCGGGAGCGCGGTTCCGCTTCTTTGGCTTCCCCGACCAGGTGGCCGTGTTGGTCGAGAAGGGCCCCGGCCGCGCCATGATCCGCTACGCGCGAGCGCGAGCACCGGAGGCGCGCACGTTCCAGGTGCGTGATCGGCGGACCGGCGAACGGGTGGCACGGACCATCGCGGTCAACCACGGGGACGAGCTTGCTCCGTGTGCGCTCGGGGCCCAGGTCGTGCCGCTAGCCGCGCGGGACGCCATGCGGGAGGGCGCGTGAGGGCGTCGGCGCATCGAGCGCCCGATGAGGCGGACGAGCGGATGGTGGTCCTCACCGACCAAGCCGTCGCCCACATCGAGCGGGGCTGCCCGCGGCCGGCGGGTCACGACGGCCCCTGTGAAAGCCCCGCCACAATGGGTGCCCGTTCGTCTGGCGCGTCATCGGCGCCGGCGGATGGTACGGGTGCCCGACCCTGCCAGTGGTCGCCCTGCGGGCGCCTGTTCGTTCCGCGCACCACCGGGGGTCGACCGCAGAAGTACTGCTCCAGCGTCTGCCGCGAGCATGGGAAGGCGGCGTCCCGGCCGATCCGGGCGGTGTGCCCGCACTGCGGGGGCGCGCTGCGCTGGCGTGCGGTTCTGGAGCGTGGACACGATGCCGCGACCGGCGGCCAGCGGTGACGCTCCTTGATCTCCTGGGCCAGCTCGAGCGCCGTGCCGCCGAGGCGGAGGCGGTGGGCGCGACGGCGCCGGTGGCGAACGTGTACCGCCTCGTGCTGGCGGATCTCCGGCCGCTCGCGGACGGGAACGGGGGCGCGGCGCTCTCGGTGCCGGGGGCCACCTGGCGGGAGCGCCTCTGGACCTGCCCCCCCGATACGCGGCTCGGGGTGCGCGAGGTCGCCGAAGCGGTGGGCCGCCCGCGGTCCTGGGTGTACCGCGCCTGTGCGGCCAAGCGGGGGCCGGGCCGCCTCCGGGCGCGTCGGCTGGACGGGGAGCTCGTGCTCCTTGCAAGCGAGGTGCGGGACTGGCTCACCCGCCAGGAGGCGCCGGCGTAGGCTTGACACTCCGCGGGATACCATGTTAGCTTGTTAACATGATCGCTAACGGGAGTGACGGCCATGCGTGAGCGGATCCAGGTGGGCGTGCGGTTGCCGGCGCAGCTGGCCCGCGCCCTGAAGGTCGAGGCCGCGAAGCAGGACACCACGGTGCAGGCGCTCGTCGAGGAGGCGGTCCGCGTCTTCCTCGCGCGTCGCAAGGGAGGCTGAGGGATGGCACGGAACAAGAAGGCCCCGGGGCATTTCGAGCGCCGCGGGCGCGGGTGGCGGTGGCGGGTCTGCGTGGGCGGGAAGTACCACCGGTTCACCATCACGACGCTCAACCGCAAAGAGGTCGAGCGCTGGGCCCGGGAGAAGTTCGACAAGCTCGAGCGGGCGCACGGCCGGCAGCTCCGCGGGCTGCGCGTGGGCGTGAAGATGGTGGACCTCCTCACCTACTTCGAGGCCGAGCGCCTGCCGCGGCTCGCCCCCAACACCCAGCGGGCGTACACGGGCAGCATCAAATCCGTGCGCGCGTTCTTCATCGACCGCCTCGGCGACCTCCCCCTCGAGGACATCGAGGACGACATGGTCACGGAGTTCCTCGACTGGCGGCGCCACCACCGCTTGAACGGGGACGAGGCCCTGCATGGCCGGACGGTGGAGAAGGATCGCGCCGTGCTGCACCGGCTGTTTACCGTGGCGCAGGCGCGCAAGTGGTGCAAGGGCAACCCGGTCACGCAGGAGACCACCCCCGAGGGACAGGACAGTCGGCAGCCGGTCATCCTCACGACCGCGGAGTACCACGCGCTGCTCGAGGCGTGCCCCGATCCCCAGGTCCGGCTGTTCGTGCTGTTCTGCGGCGAGACGGGCGCGCGCTGCGAGAGTGAGGCGCTCTGGCTCCGGTGGGAGGACATCGACTTCGACGCGGGGTTCGTGACGATCGTCAGCGGCCGCGGTGGCCATCGCACGAAAGGCGGGCGCTCCCGCTCGGTTCCGCTGACGGCCCGGGTGCGCGAGGCGCTCAAGGCGTACTTCGCGGCGCATCGGTTCGCGGCCTACGATGGGGTGCGACCGGAGTACGTGTTCCACCACACCCGTACCCGCCGGCACTATCAGGCCGGCCAGCGGGTGCGGTCGTTCCGCCGGGCGGTTGACTCCGCCGTCCCGCGCGCCAAAGTTCTCAACGGCACACCCGAAGGCGCGACGCTGCCGGCGCAGTGGGTCATGCACGACCTCCGGCACCGGCGGATCACGACGTGGCTCGCGGAAGGGAAGTCGCCGGTGCTCGTGAAAGAGGCGCTGGGACACGCGGACCTGAAGACGACGATGGGCTACACGCACCTCGCGAAAGAGCATCTCCGGGCGCTCGTCGAGGAGCCCACGACGGCGACGCCCGCGCAGGCCCAGGCGCGCTAGGTCATGGGCAAATCCTGGGCATACCGGGTGCAGAATAGTTGCAACCGGGCACCACACCACGCGACTGTGGAGGGCGAGAGTGTGAACGGGTACAACGGGATAGCATCAGACGCCACACCGCGCGGCGAACTGCAAAACCTCTATTCGTCGGTTCGATTCCGACCGGCGCCTCTCCCACCACAGCCCGATCGGACATGGCCCGAGTCCTCATCATCGACGACGATGTGACGCTCCGGCAAGCCCTCACGAAGCACCTGGAGCACGCTGGCCACGACGTCCGGCAGGCCGCGGACGGCGACGCCGGGATCCGCTCGTGCGAGCGACACGTCGCGGACGTGGTGATTGTCGACGTCTTCATGCCCAAGCAGGGTGGGCTCCAGACGATCGGCCGGCTGCGCCGCGAGTGGCCGGCGCTCAAGATCGTGGCGATGTCCGGGGTGACGAGCGGGGGATTACTCGATGTCGGGGGGCACACGGTCGCGCTCGGCGCCGATCGCTTTCTCAGCAAGCCGTTCGAAGCCGCCACCCTCGTGGCGCTGGTCGCCGCGCTGATCGGCGAGCAGTCCGCCTAGGGTCAGCCCGACGCGCTCACGCGGCGCGGCGCGGCGAGTCCGGCCCGCTTGGTGGCGACGAACTGCGCGATTTGCCGGAGCGTGCGGAAGTCATCGATCTCGAGGTCCTCGAACGACACGCGGATGGCGAAATGCGCTTCGAGCAGGGCGAGGAGCTTGACGAACATGAGCGAGTCTACGATGCCGGTGGCGAAGAGGTCCACCTCCACCCCCGGCACGTCGACCTGCAGCTGGCTCAGGAACACGTGGGCAATCTGTGCCTCGAGATCGCGATGGTCAGTCATCTGGAATCTCCCGATGCTCCGTCGCGAGGAGGTCGTATAACAGGCGGTCGTAGGGCTGGCCGTCGATCCAGTGGCAGCGTCGCTGACGCCCGATGTAGTGAAAGCCGAGCTGCTCCAACCCCCGACGGCCAGGCGCGTTGATTTCTACCGTCCACGCACCGACCGATTCGAGCGCCAGCTCGGTGAACGCCCACGTCAGCAGCTTGGACGACGCCCGGGGCGCGTAGCCGCCGTAGCGCTTGCGCCCGAGCACAGCCCACAGCGAGCTGGCCGTCTTGAAGCGGCGATCCACGTTCGACAGCCCCACGACGCCGATCGGCAAGTCGCTCTCGTCCGGCGTGAAGACGCGGAGAACATGGAGGTCACGCTGCGTCATCACCTTGAGCGAGATCGCAGTCAGGCTGTGCACCCCGTTGCCGAAGTCCAGCCATTTGAAGTTCTCCTCCTTGCTCAGCCAGTCGGCCACGAGCTCGATCAGCTCGGGGCAGTCCAACGGCAAGAGCTTCATGACGTTCCAGTTCCTTCGCGCTCCAGCGGCGCAGCGGTGCACCCCCGACTTCGCAGGGTTCGGGCCACGCTGCCTCGTGACCTCACCCCCCCGTCCCACAAGGCCCGATGTGGCCCGCGTGCAACAGCGTGGGCGTACCTGGGAGCGCTCGGCGCACCAACCTGCATCGGCGCGCGCGGGTCGCACGCACCGAGATGTAGCACGTCGATGTGCAGGCTCCTGGCGAAGCAGACCGCGAGCTAGACCTGTACGGACGAGGTCCCGACCATCATTGGGCGCCGACCATCTCAGGTGCGAACAGGTCCTTGAGTCTCCGGCGATCGATCTTCCCGTTCGTCGTCTTGGGGAGTTCGGCGAACCCGAGCCAGCGGGACGGCAGCATGTACGCCGGCAACCCGCGCGCCAGGGCCTCGCGCAGCTGTGCCGGCGTCACGTCGCTGCCCGCGAGCGGCGCGTACGCGCAGCAGATGGCAGTCCCGTCGAAATCCTGACTGGGCACGCCGACCACGGCGCATTCCCGCAACGCTCCTGACGCGTGCAGGGCCGCCTCGATCTCGCCCAGCTCGACGCGATACCCGCGCGTCTTGATCTGGGAGTCCGCCCGGCCGAGGAAGCGCACCAAGCCGTCCGTGCCGATGGTCGCGAGATCCCCGGTGCGGTAGACGCGGTCGCCGGGCTCGGCGCTGCCGGGATACGGCAGAAACGCGCGGCGTGTCTTCTCGGCGTCCCGCCAGTAGCCCGGGCTCAAGCCCGCACCCCGGATGTACAGTTCTCCCACCTCGCCGGCAAGCACCGGACTCAGCGCCTCGTCCAGGACGAGCAGCTCCTCGCCCCCGCACGCCTGCCCGATCGGGATCACCTCGTCTTCGCTGCTGGGGCACGACGGGACTGTGTAGTAGCTGCTCGCGATCGTCGCCTCCGTGGGACCGTAGAGATTGGTGAACGTCACATGGGGCAGCCGCTGCATCCAGTACATGAGCGCGGGGGTTGGGAAGACCTCGCCGCACCACAGCACGCGCCGCAGCGCGGGAAAGTCACCGTTCGCGACCACGTCGAACTTGGCCATGTAGTTCAGCACCGAGGGCACGGAGAACCACTGGGTCAACTCGGCGCTGCGGATCAGGTCGGCGAGCTTGTGCGGCAGCACGTTCAGGTCCTGTGAGACGAGGTGCAGCTCCGCGCCCGCGGCGAACGTTCCGAACATGTCGAACGTTGAGAGATCGAAGTGCAGCGGTGGATGCCCGGAGATCCGGTCGGTCGCCGCCATGCCGAAGTGCGCCACGGCCCAGTCGATGAAGCGGCGGACACTCGCGTGGGTGATGACCACGCCCTTCGGCATCCCGGTCGACCCCGACGTGAACAGGATGTGGGCGGGATCTCGTGGGCCGTTCGCGCTCGCGGGGAGGGTCGTGGGGTACGCGGCCAGGTCCGCGGAAGAAAACTGGGCCTCGATGCCGCCGGGGGGCTCGTGAGGCCCGAGCCACCCGATCGCATGGGTGCTGGCGAACCCGGGGGACGCGAACAGGGCCTGCAGCGTCGGGCTGACGGCGCCGCTCGCCAGGATCCAGCGATTCTCACACGAGGCGATCATCTTCTCGAGCCGAGGGGCCGGGCTGCCCGGGTCGAGGGGCACGTACACGGCGTCGGCTTTGAGCACGCCGAGGATGGCGACGATCGCGGCTGGCGACTTGGGGGTCAACAGGCAGACGCGGTCACCCCGCGCGCATCCGGCGTCCCTGAGCAGATGCGCCAGCCGATTACTCGCCAGCTCGAGCGCCTCGTACGTGAGGCGCTCTCCCTTGAACACCAAGGCACCCGCCCCAGGACGCCGACCGGCCTGCTCGGTGACCCAGTGCGGCAACAGCGAGCTCACGATGTCACGCGCTCGGCCGCGCGCTCGCATACGACGCCGATGTGCTCCAGCTCGTCCGGGTTCGCCGGTACGTCCAGGATGATGGTTCGGTAACCCACCCCGACGTAGCGGGCAATCTCGTCGGCCACTCGGTCATAGCTCCCCACGAGATACGGACAGAACGTCTTGTAGTTCTCGAACGGCACCATCCAATACGGCTGCTCCTCTCCGACGGCCGTCTCGCCGAGCTTGGACAACTGCTTGTGCCACTCGGAATCGGACACTTTCATCGCCAGCTGATGGGTGAGCTGACCGCTCCGATCTTCGGGGAACCGTGTCCGGGCCACCTTCCACGCGTCGCGCGCCTCCTCACGCGCGATGATCCCGATGCGGATCCCGAGCGCGGCTGCGTCTGGCGGGGGCGCCGCCTCGTACTCGGCGACGGGTTTGGGATAGCGCACCGCGAGCGCCCCGAGCTCCCGGGCCGCCGCGAGCCCCGCTTCCGACGAGCCGGACACGAACACCCCAGGGACCAGCTCCGGCTTGAGCGGCGGCGTCATCCTCACGTTCGCGACCTTGTAGTACCGCCCGTCGAGCGTCACCGGCCCCGGCCCGCTCAGCAGGTCCATGATCAGCTTCGTGTACTCCACCAGGCGTGTATAGCGCTCGTCATGCGGCGTCGGGTCGTTGAGCGACTCGAGGTCGTTCTTGAACCCTCCCGCCACCATGTTGAGGTACAGGCGCCGCCCGTGCAGAAAGCCCAGCGAGGCGACCATCTTCGCCACTGCATAGGGATGCATGTAGACGGGCTGGACCGCGACGAGCGGACAGAGCCGCTGAGTGTGCGTGATCATCTCTTGCGCGATGAGCCACGGGTCCACGAGCCCGTTGTCGGTATAGATGAGGATGCCCTCGCACCCGGCTGCCTCGCTCCACCGGGCCACGTCCAGAACCTCGCGTCGGTAGGTCTGGGGGGACGCGGCATAGGACGGGGGGCAGGTCGCGAACACCTTGAGCCCGGTTTGGAGCAGACGAACGGTCATGCCACCTCACTAAGAACGTGGGACCCGACCTCTAATCCCCGACGTCTTTAGCAAGAAGCGGGCTCCGTCTCCGCACTCTGTGTCATATTGGTGTCGCGTGCGCGCCACAGTTCACCGGTCAGTGATGGGAAACGCACGCAGCCGCGTCATCGACCTACCCGGTCGGGCGCGGATGATTCGCAGGATCGACCTCTCCTACCCGAGCGTGGGGGGGTGGCCAGGGCAAGGCCACCCCACGTCTACGGCCAGCGCTAGCCGCTAGCCCGCAGCGACCGCGGCGTTGGCGGGCTCGGGGGGCACGGCCGACACGATGACCCCCTGGCCGAGCGCCACGCCCGCCCCGGCTGTCGCCCCCTGCTCGCCGAAGTATGCCTCTTCACCGTGCTCGCTCAGGTCGAGCCCGGAGAGCTGCTCGCGCACGCCGGCCTTGGCGCCGAGCGTGACTTGCACCAGCGTCATGATGATCGCCGTGCCGGCGGCCGCGAGGCCCACCGCGGCGAGTACGGCCACCAACTGCACGCCCATCTGGGCGAAGTTGCCGGCGAGCCAGCCGTCGCCGCCAGCGGGGTTCACGACTTTCGTGGCGAAGACACCCGTCAGCATCGCCCCAGCCACTCCCGCGAGTCCGTGGCAGGAGAACACGTCCAGCGAATCATCGAGCCGGGTGGTCGCCCGGATCTGGATGGCGGTGTAGCTCACGAGCGCCGCCAACGCGCCTACAGCGAGGGAGGCCGGCACGGTGATGTAGCCGGCCGCCGGCGTGATGCCCACCAGGCCGACGACGAGGCCCGTCGCGGCGCCCACGGCCGTCGCTTTTCCAGTGCGCAGCAGATCCAGGCACACCCACGTCATGAGTGCGGTCGCGGCGGCGGTGTTGGTGTTCGTGAACGCGAGCGCGGCGAGCCCGTTGGCGGCGAGCGCCGAGCCGGCGTTGAACCCGAACCAGCCGAACCAGAGCAGTCCCGCGCCGAGCAGGACGAGGGGGACGTTATGGGGAACGATGGCGGTGCGCTTGAAATCCTTCCTGGGCCCGAGCATCCGGGCGGCCACGAGTGCGGAGACGCCGGCGCTGATGTGCACCACGGTGCCGCCCGCAAAGTCGAGCGCGCCGAGCTTCTGGAGCCAGCCGCCTGCCCCCCACACCCAGTGAGCGAGCGGGTCGTAGACCAGTGTGGCCCAGAGGAGGATGAATACGACGTACGCGCGGAACCGCATCCGCTCCACGATGGCACCCGAGATCAGCGCCGGCGTGATGATCGCGAACATCAGCTGGAACATGGCGTGTGCCTGCAGCGGAATCGTGGCTCCGTACGCGGGATCGGCATCGAGCCCTACTCCCTTGAAGCCGAGCCAGGAGAGCCCCCCCCACCACGGGGTGCCGTGCCCGAAGGCGATGGAGTAGCCCACCACCACCCACTGCACGCTGACCAGTCCCAGCGCCACGATGCTCATCATCATCGTGTTGAGCGCGTTCTTGGGGCGCACCAACCCGCCGTAGAAGAACGCGAGCCCGACCGTCATCAGCATCACCAGGGCGGTCGAGGTGAGGACCCATGCGGTGTCGCCCGCCGAGATCGTGCTCATGACGCCTCCTCGCCGGCCACGGCTCCGGCATGGTGTGCGCTGTGGAGCGCTGCGCGCTGCACCGCATCCGCGTTCACGGCGGTGAGGGCCGCGTTGTCGATCTCGCCTGTCCGAATGCGGACCACGCGCTCGATAGGCTGGACGAAGATCTTGCCGTCGCCCACTTCGCCGGTCCGGGCGGACGCGAGGATGGCCTTGATGCACGGCTCCACGAACGGCTCCGAGCACACCATCTCGATCTTCACCTTCTCGTGGAATTCCATGACGACAGTGGTGCCGCGGTACTGACTGACGATCTCCTGCTCACCCCCGTGACCGCTGACGCGGCTGAGGGTGATTCCGGTGACGCCGGCCTGGAACAGCGCAGCCTTGACCTCGGGGAGGCGTTCGGGCCGGACGATGGTAGTGATGAGTTTCATAGTGGACAAGCTAACCCCCCAGTTATTGCTCTGTCAACGGAATTGTGCATCCAATGCACGAATTCGATGTCAGTCTACAGATGACTAATCACAGCATACAGCGTGCCGTCACGACAATCATGCCTGGAATGCACGCACAGGTGATCGACTACCGGTCGTGTCGACGGGCGGTCGAAATCGTCCCTCTCCCACATGCGCCTGGGCGAGCGACTGACCGCGAGCGAGGACACGACTGCCTCGCCCGCGTGCTCCCAGCGCCCGGCATGGAACTCGCCCCAGCCCCCTGCCGTCACCGGCGCACGGGAGGATGGCATGCACACGGTAGCGCGAGTCGTCGTCTTGTTCGTCGCGTTTTCCTGCGCGGCGTCCGCGGCAGAGGCCCAGTATCCGCAGCGCCGCGACGGTTTTTGGATCGGCTTCGGGCTGGGCTACGGCTCGGCCGACATCACGTGCGACAATTGTGATCCCGGGCCCCGCACCGGCGGCGTCACCGGATTCGTAAAGCTCGGCGGCGCCCCCAGCCGCGACCTGCTCATTGGCGCCTCGATCAACGGCTGGTCACGCGACGCCAGCGGCGGGACCGAATCGTTGGGGAACGTCACCGCCTCGCTCTTCTACTATCCGGTGACCGCCAGCGGCTTCTTCGTCACGGGCGGCCTGGGCTTCTCCGGCTACACCCTCGACACCAGTCCCTCGGTCGACGGCACGGGATGGGGCTGGAGCGCCGGGGTCGGCTACGACGTCCGCGTGGGGCGCAATGTCTCCCTCACGCCCGTCGTGAACTTCCTGTACGGCCAGCTCGAGGACTTCGCCGTGCCCGGCGGCACTGCCATCGGCTGGAAGCAGAACGTGATCGACTTCGGCTTGGGCGTGACGTTCCACTGAGCGGGAAGGCGCTTCGCTCGACGAGCCGGCGCCTCCGGGCGCCGGCTTTTCATTATGTTGACCCACTCGATCTTGACCCACCCCCCCATGCTCCTGTGGATCGTGGCGCTCGGCGCTCAGATTGGCGCTCCGTGTCCCCACGCCGGCCGCGCTGCGGGCGAGGCCGGCGCCGGCTGGAACGCCTACCACCAGGGGGCCATTGCCGAGGCGGCGACGCGCTTCGCCGTCGCCGACTCGCTTTGCCCGGGTGACCATGCCGCCCAGGTCGGGCTAGGCTTCGTGGGGTTGCGGCAGGGCCTGCCGGGAGCCGCCACAGAGCGCTTTCTCCGGGCCGTGGAGAGCGACGCGGCTGACGCCGAAGCGTGGTACGGGCTCGGCCTGGCCCGCGCGCGGCTGGGCCAGCGTGCCGCCGCGGTCGATGCGTGGCGCCGCACCTTGCGCCTCGCCCCCGCCTACGCGGATGCCGAACGGCAGATCCTGGCGCTGGGCATCGACAGCGGCCTCGCACTGCCGCCGCTGCGCCGGCCGGAGCACCTCGACGTCCCGGCCCGCACGGCGGGCGAGCGTTTCGAGATCCGCACGAACGGCGGGTGGCAACCGTTTTACGTGAAGGGCATCAATCTGGGCGTTGCCCTCCCCGGCCGCTTTCCCTCCGAGTTCCCCCCCGACGACTCGACCTATGGTCGCTGGCTCGAGCTGATCGCCGGTGCGCACGCCAATGCCGTCCGTGTCTACACGATCCTCCCACCGGCGTTCTACCGGGCGCTCAAGGCGTGGAACGACGGGCACCCCGATCGGGCCGTGTGGCTGCTGCACGGGGTGTGGACCGAGCTGCCGCACGGCGCTGACTACGACGGGGCGAACTGGAAGGCGGCGTTCCGGGCCGAGATGCGCCGGGTGGTCGACCTGGTGCATGGCCATGCGGTCATCGCGGCGCGACCGGGGCACGCCTTCGGCCGCTACGACGCCGACGTGTCGACTCATGTCTTGGCGTTCATCATCGGGCGGGAGTGGGAGCCGTTCTCGATCCGGGCCTACAACCGGCGTCGGCGCGACCGGACCGCATTCCCGGGCCGGTTCCTCGCGGTGGACCGCGGCACTCCGGCGGACGTGTGGATGGCGGAACAATGCGACTACCTGCTCGCGTACGAATGGGACTCCTACCACGCCCAGCGGCCCATCGCCTACACCAACTGGCCCACGCTCGACCCGCTCTCGCACCCGACGGAGCCCACGCTCGAGGAAGAGGAGCGGTTGCGCCGACGTCATGGGTTTCCGCCGAACCCCCGGCTCAAGGAGTATGACAACGACCGCGAGTCGCTCGACGCCATGGTCGTGCGCACCACGCCCGCGGACCTGGCGGGCTATTTCGCCTCCTACCACGCGTACCCCTACTATCCGGATTTCATCGATCTCGATTCGAGCTACGGCGCGGCGCGCTCGGCGCGTGGCCCATCCCATTACGTCGGCTACCTGCGTGCCCTGCAGCGGCACCACGCGGGGCGGCCGCTCCTGATCGCCGAGTACGGCGTGCCCTCGTCGCGGGGAGTGTCGCACCGCCAGGCCGAGGGGATGGGTCACGGCGGCCACGACGAACGGGCGATGGCCAGGATCGACGCGCGGCTCACGCGTGAGGTGCGTGAGGCCGGTGCCGCCGGCGGAGTCCTGTTCGCCTGGCTCGACGAGTGGTTCAAACACACGTGGGTGACGACCGACCTGGAGGTGCCGGCCGAGCGTACGCGGCTGTGGCACAACGTGGAGAACGCGGAGCAAAACTATGGTCTGCTGGGCGAGTATGCCGGCCCGGCCGATGCGACCCCGGAGCCGGGGGGCGACCCCGGGGTTTGGCAGGCGCTGCCGCTGTTCGCGCGCGGCGACGCGCTCGCATTGCACGTCGGGGCCGACCCGTCCTATCTGTATGTGGCGTTGGCGGGCGGGCCGGGGCTCGACGCGGCGCGCTACGTCGTGGGGATCGATACATACCGCCGCGACCGGGGTCAGTTCCGTCTACCGGGGACCGCCGGCGCGAGCCCTACCGGATGCGAATTCGTGCTCGTGCTGAACGACACGAGCGACGCGCAGATGCTGGTGGCTCCGTGGTACAATCCGTTCCTCGGGCCCCGGAGCGGGATGGGCCCGACGGGGCTCGACCTGCTCTATAATGAAGCGGCGCAGGTGGACGTGGCGCGCCGCGACGGGACGTTCGATTCGCTGTTCGTGACGACCAACCGCTGGCGGATCGGGCGGGACGGCCGAACCTATCCGGCGCGCGGCGTGAACCGCGGGCGTCTGCGCTACGGCCGGTCCACCGAGTCGAGCCTCGCCGACTGGTATGTGGACCGTGTGGCGGGGCTCGTCGAGGTGCGCATCGCCTGGGGACTGTTGAACGTCACCGACCCGTCCTCGCGCCGGGTAATGGTCCGCTACCGGCGCGGGGGAAGGTTCGAAACCGCGGTCACCGACGGCTTCCGGTTCACGGTGGCCGCGCTCGGACGGGTCAGCGGCACGGAGATGGCGCGACTCGAGCCCGAGCGGACGTACGCTTGGTCAACCTGGGAGGAGCCCACGTGGCACGAGCGTCTGAAGCCGGCGTACGACGCGATCCGGGAGGTGTGGGCGTCCTGGTGAAGCAGGGGGTCGCGCTCGCCCTCGCCGTCACGCTGCTGGCGCGCGCCGTTGTCGCCCAGCTTCCCGCGGCCGATGATGCGTTTCGCGCGGGGAACTACGCCGCCGCCCGCGCGGCCTACGAGCGCGTGCTGGCCGGCGACTCCGCCAACGAGCGAGCCCTGTACCGGCTCGCGATTCTCGACAGCTGGGACGGGAAGCTGGTGCGTTCGCTGGCGCGCTTTGCCAAGCTGCGCGGCATCGACCCCCGCGACCCCGACATCATGGTGACCCACGCACAGGTGCTCGCCTGGGCGGCCAAGACGGCGGCGTCCGAGGCGTTGTATGACTCGGTGCTGCTACGCTTCCCGGATCGCGCCGACGCGCTCGCGGGCCGTGCCCGGGCGATCGCTTGGAGTGGCAACTTGGATCGCGCCGAGGAGCTGTGGCGCAAGGCGCTCGAGCGGCATCCCGACGATCCCGAGTTGTTGATCGGGCTCGCGCAGACGCTCTATTGGAAGGGCCAGCCCGGGCTTGCCGAGGTGTACGCCGCGCGCGCGCGGGCCGTGGCGCCGGGGGACCGCACCGTACGCGATCTCGAGCGCGTGGTGCGGGCGGCCCTCCGTCCGGAGATCGGCACGACCATGGACGGGGCGACCGACTCCGACAAGAACGATTTCGTGGCGCAGGAGGCCACGCTCACCGGCTCGCTCGGCTCCGATCTCCGCGCCACGCTGCGCGTGGGCTGGCGGCACGCCACCGACCTGGCGGGCGACGGCTCGAGCTATGGAGCGGGCGGCCACCTCATCGCGGCGCTGGGCCACGGCGCCGTACTGCGCGCGGGGCTGGGCCTGCGGCGCGTCGCGCCCGACGCGGCGCCCGCTCGCACTCCGCTCACGGCGCAGCTCGGCGTGGGGCTGCACCCCGCACGCTACGCCACCGCTGGCATCGCCTACAGCCGTACGCCGTTTGACGAGACCGCCGGCCTCATGCGCCACCACCTCACGATAGACGCCCTCGACTGGAGTGTCGACGCCTCACCGGGGGCTGGATGGTCCCTCTCGGGAGGGGGCGGCGGTGCGTGGTTCTCGGACGGGAACCGCCGCTACTCGGCCGTCGGCGCGGTGCTCGGTCGCGTCGTGAAGGGACTCCAGATCGGCCCGTTTGTCCGCGTGATGGGATATCGTCGGCCCAAGCCGGGCCTCTACTTCACGCCGCTCCGCTTCAGCGTGATCGAAGGTCGCGCGGTGTATCAGTGGCAGCGGAGTCGCTGGGGACTGCGGGCCGATGGGGGGCTGGGGTCACAGCAGGTGCAGGCGTTTGGCGCACTCCCGGCCCCGCACCAGACCGAATGGCACGTTGGTGTCTCGCTGTCGCGAGGCTGGGGTGCGAACAACGAGATCGCGCTCGTGGGGTCGATCACGAACAGCGCGGCTGCGGCGACCAGCGCAGGAGCTGTGAGCGGGAGCTTCCGCTACCGAACCGTGGGGCTGCACTTCCGACAGGGCCTTTAGCTCAAGGAGAAGGGGCTTCGTTAGATTCTCTGCGTCGCGTACCGGCCAGGGAATCTGGGCACGCTCGTTCCGAAGCTCGTCACCACCCTCAAGGGCTATACCCGCGAGCAGCTGCGCGCCGATGTGATCGCGGGGGTGGTCGTCGGCATCGTGGCGCTCCCGCTCGCGATCGCGTTCGCCATCGCGAGCGGAGTGCCACCCGAGCGCGGGCTGTTCACCGCCATCATCGCCGGATTTCTGATCTCCGCCCTGGGCGGCTCGCGCGTGCAGATCGGCGGGCCGACGGGCGCCTTCGTGGTGATCGTGTATGCGATCGTCCAGAAGCACGGCGTGGACGGGCTCGCGATGGCCACGCTCATGGCGGGCGTCATCCTCGTGGGCTTCGGGCTCGCCCGCCTGGGCGGCGCGATCAAGTTCATCCCGTACCCCGTCACCATCGGGTTCACGAGCGGGATCGCCCTGATCATTCTCTCGGGGGAGATCAAGGACTTTCTCGGGCTCCAGATGGGCCCGGTGCCCGCGGAGTTTCTGGCGCGGTGGCGGACGCTCGGCGCCCATCTCGGCACGCTGAATCCCTGGGCCGTGGCCGTCTCGCTCGTCACTTTGGCGATCATCGTTGGGTGGCCGCGCATCAACCGGCGCATCCCCAGTCCGTTCGTGGCACTCACGGCGACGACCGTGCTGGTGCAGCTGCTGCACCTGCCGGTCGACACGATCGGCAGCCGGTTCGGGGTCATCAACGCCGCGCTGCCGGCTCCCTCGCTCCCGGCGGTCACGTTCCAGCAAATGCCCGGGCTGATGGGCGCGGCGTTCACGATCGCCCTGCTCGGCGCGGTCGAGTCGCTGCTCTCGGCGGTGGTGGCAGACGGCATGATCGGCGGCCGCCACCGCTCCAACATGGAGCTCGTGGCGCAAGGCGTCGCGAACATCGCGTCACCGCTGTTCGGAGGGCTCCCCGCGACCGGCGCGATCGCTCGCACCGCCACGAATGTGAGGAACGGCGGCCGCACGCCCGTCGCCGGCATCACGCACGCGGTCACGCTGCTCCTGATCACCCTGTTCTTCGGTCGCTGGGCCGGGCTGATCCCGATGGCGACGCTGGCGGGGATCCTCGTCGTCGTCGCCTACGGCATGAGCGAGTGGCGCACCTTCGTGAGCGAGTTCCGGGCGCCCAAGAGCGACGTTGCGGTCCTGCTCACCACGTTTCTCCTGACCGTCCTGTGGGATCTCACGGTCGCGATCGAGGTAGGGATGGTGCTCGCGGCGTTCCTGTTCATGCGGCGCATGGCGGAGGTGACGAACATCAGCGTGCTGACGCACGAGCTCCAGGATCCGGTGGACGACTTCGAGCGTGATCCCAATGCGGTGCGGCGCCGGGTCGTGCCGCCGGGGGTGGAGGTGTACGAGATCACCGGGCCGTTCTTCTTTGGCGCGGCGGAAACGTTCAGGGAGCGGCTCGGGAGCATCGCCGGGCGGCCCAAGGTCTTGGTGCTGCGGATGCGGCACGTTCCGGCGATCGACTCGACCGGGTTGCACGCGCTGCGCGATCTGGTGCGGCGGAGCCGCCGCGATGGCACGCTGGTGCTGCTGTCGGACGTGCATGCCCAGCCGGTGGTCGCGCTCGAGCGCTCGGGCCTGTACGACGAGCTGGGCGAGGTAAACGTGCACGGCAACATCGACGACGCGCTGAATCGCGCGCGCGAGCACCTGGGGCTTCCGCAGCTGGCGGCGCCGGCGTTCGCGACGCCGACGGTGGCGCGAGAGGGAAAGGCCTGACCTAGCATGGCTCCCCCGATCATCGCCCAAGGTACCTGCTACGTGCTGTTCGCGTACGAGGTCGCGCACGCGATCGACCTCGCGGCGGCGGAGCGGCGGCTGGCGAGCGCGACGCAGCGCCAAACGGTCAAGCAGAAGCGGCGCGCCCCGGCGTTCTTCGAGTACGACCCCGCTCCCCTGCGGGTCACCGCGTCGGCGGAGCCGTTAGCCGTCGCTGAGGGGGACCACGTCACGGCACCGCACGTCGAGTTCGTGCTGTACGATTTCGGCGCCGTATCGGTGAGCTATGCCATCCCGCTCCGGGGCCCGCTCACGGACCTCCCGGGACTCAGCACGGCCCTCTACGGCAACGAGCAGCTCCAGGCGGACTCGCGCCGCCGGGTGCAGCAGCTGCTCGAGACCCTGGGGGACGCCGCGCTCCGGTCCCGTCTCGCCGGCTTCGTCGAGGACTATGTGATCTTCGAGGTCGAAGCGTTCAACGAGCCCTGCGAGGCAGCGATGCTCTGGACCGAGCACGCGCAGACCGTGGCCCAGGTGCTGCGGGCCGAGTCACGCCCCCTGTCGCAGCAGGAAGTGAGCGACGCCCTCGCATCACGACTCTCATTCGGGCCGAATGACGCGACGCTGATCGACACCGATGCGACGCTGTTGTTCGACCCGGAAGGGGAGGACGTGCGGGCGGTGATCGAGTTCGCCAACACGCAGCTGCTCGAGATGCGTTATCTCGACGCGCAGCTGGACGAGGCGTTGGAGCAGGCCTACGAGCTGCTCGGCCGAGGGCGGGTTCCTCGCCGCCTGCTGCCGAGCCCCTACGGGCCGGCGCTCCGCCGGCTGGGCCGGCTGCAGCTCGACGCGGCGATCCTGTTCGAGCAGGTCACCAACGCCCTCAAGCTCATCGGCGAGCAGTACTTGACGCGCGTCTACGGCCTCGTGTCGCGCCGCTTCCATCTCGCCGAATGGGACGCGGGGCTCACCCGCAAGCTGCAGACCCTCGACGGGATCTACGGGAAGATGGCGGACCGGGCGGCGACCGCGCGCATGGAGCTGCTCGAGTGGATCATCATCCTGCTGATCGCCGTGTCGATCGTCCTGCCGTTCTTCTCGGGGCTGGTCGGGAAGTGACTCAGTAAGGCCGCTCGCGGGAACGCTGGTCGCGCGGCAAAATCATCGCGCGCACCACTGCCGTGGCGTCTACGGCGATGAGCAACCCCTCCTGCGGCAGCGACTGCACCCCAATCACGATTCCCGCCGGGGGGTTCCGCTGCGGGAAGAAGTCCGGGGCCGCCTGCCGGATCACGTCGAGGTCCTTGGGTGAGTAGTTCCGCACGTAGATCGTGAGCTTGGCGACGTCGGCCGGGGTCACGCCGCCGATCCTGAGGACGGTCGCGAGGTTCGCGAACGCCTGGACGGCCTGGGCGCTCAGGTCGCCGGGACCCACGAGACGACCGGTGCTGTCGAGCGCGACCTCCCCCGACACGTACAGTGTGGAGCCGATGCGCACCGCGTGTGTAAAGCCGGGCAGGGCGGCGAGCGTGCCGGGGTTGATGTACCGTGTGGAAACAGGGTCCGGCCCCTGCCGGATGGAGCCGGGCGTCGGGGCAACGCAGGCTCCGATCAGGGGGAGCGTAGCGATAGTGAGCCGGGCGATGCGCATGCGATACTCCTCAGGAGGCCGGGGATCGGGACGTCACGGCACTCTGTATACGCCGGCGACGGGTGGGAGTTCAAGTGGCCGGCGCTTGCGCTTCAGGGCAGGGCAACACGCAGCGACAGCTGCATCGACACGTAGCGCCACTGCGCGGTCGTCGCCGACTCCATGGCGACGCCTGAATCGTCGCCGTCCAGCTCGAACCGGAGCTCGCGGCCCGGTGCCAGCGGCACGGCGATAAGCGAATAGAGTCGCAGCGCCCGCCGCCAGGGCCCGACGGCGGCACCCTGTTGGGCCGCCCGTTGCGCGCCTATGCCGAGATCGAAGGCGAACACGATAGACCGGGCGGTCTCGAGCTCGATGTATGATCCCGCTTGCGCTATCTGGATGAGCCGGGGAGCGAAGTACCCCGCGCTCGAGGGCCGGGAGTGGCGGATCTCGTGGATTTGGGCCGACACCTCGACACTCGGCGTCACGGCCACGGCCACCACGCCGGCGAGGGTCGTCCGGTGGTTCACGTCGAAGGAGCTCGTGAGCGCGGCGGTTCGGCCGATTCCGCGGAGTTTGAGTCCTCTCGCAACGGGCAACTCGACTATCGCTCCTATCTCCGTTCGCACCACGCGGTTCGTCACGAGAAGCGGGCTCGCGTCGATCGCGTTCCGCCGCGCGCGGAGGTCGACGGCCGGTCCCCCCAGCGGGTCCCGCCAGCGGGCGCGCAGCTGGCCCGTGGGGGTCATCGTGGCGCCGGCGCCGCGCAAGGCGTCGACCCGAGTCGCTCCCCCCTCCGCATCGATCTGCAGCGCGCTCCAGGGCCGGGCCGAGGCACGGAGCGTGAGCTCCTCGAGCCCGATGGTGGTGACCCCGTTCCGAACCTGCGTGCGACTCGCCGCCACACCGAGCCGGGTCGGCCCCGAGGCGGCGAGCTCGGCGACGCCGCCCAGCCGGAGTGTCGCGTTCCCGTCGGAATCACGGCTGCCGCCTACCAAGGGCTTGATGGCGGGGGCGGCCGCCACCCGCGCCGCCGCCAGCTCGCGTCGTACCTCGGCGTCCGTGGCATGGGCGGCGAGCCATCCGCCGTAGGCCGCGATGGCGGCACCCGTTCGGCGCGCCCGCACCAGGGTCCGCGCGCGCCCCACCACGGCGTCCCGCTCGCCGGGAGCGAGGCGCAGCGCATCGTCGTAATAGCGCAGCGCCTCGCCGTAGCGCCCGGTGCGCGCCAGGGCTTCCCCCACCGCCATGTACCCCCACGGGTCCGACGGCTCGAGCGCGACGTAGCGGCGGAACAGCCGCAGCGCCAACCGGGGGTCATGTCGGTGCAGCTGAGCGAGACGATACGTGGCGTGGGAATTCCACGGGTCGGCGGCGAGCACCGCAGCGTACTCCTGTGCGGCGGCCCGCGCATCCCCGGCTGTGAACGCCGAGTCCGCGCGCCCGAGATGGCCCGTGGTGAGGGTTCTGCCCTGTGCGGCGGCTGGGTGCGCGTGGGCCGCGACGACCGCTCCCAGGACGAATGGCAGGATCCTGCTCCGGCGCTCGCCGGCCGCGACGGCACGCCGGTTCTGGTGATGGTCGATGGTGGTCTCGCGGTCCGGCCGCCGGCGCACCCACAGGCGTAACAACTCGACGCCGAGGAGCACGAAGGCCAAGGTCCCGACGCTGATGAGGAGTGCTACGGCGGGCAGCAGGTTGCTCGGATGCAACGTGCCCGCGGATGGGAAGACGCGATGGGACGCGCGGACCGCGAGGCCCAGCAGCCAGCCCGTCGCCCACATGCCCGCGAGGATGGCGCCCGCGATGGCCGTCTGCGCGACGACCAGCCTCCACCCACGCGACCTGCGGCCCCGCATCCGTAAGTAGCCTTCCCGCAGGGGCGTCGCGAGCGCGCTGATCAGGTAGAACATCCCACCGATCCCGGTCCCCGGCAGGCCGGCCGTCATCGTTAGTGCCCCTTCTCGTACACGCGCAGCGAGCGACCGAGCAGGAGCTCGGCGCAGACGGCACGCAGAAAGAAGACCGCGTTGACGGTTCGCAGCACGAAAAACGCGGGGATGCTCGCGATCGCGCGGCGGATCTCCCGCCGCCGTGCGGCGCCGACGAGGACCGGAACGAGCACGGCAGGAGCATCGATCACGTAGCCGATGAGCACCCAGGGACTCGCGAGCATCAGCGCGAGGATTGGTAGCAGCACCAGGTAGACGGCGGCGGCGATCGTCGCATCCCAGAACGCCACCGCCACTGCGGAGCGCAGATAGGGCACTGCGAGGAGCCCGCGCCAGTGCAGCTTCACGTTCTGAACGAACCCGTGTGACCAGCGCCGCAGCTGCTTTCCCATCAGCGTGAGGGTGCTTGGCTCGATCGGGTAGCACACCGCTTCCGGCACGAAACGCACCTCATGGCCCGCCTGATACAGGCTCCAGGTCAGATCTACATCCTCGGCGAGGGTGCGGTTCGACCAGCCGTTGTGCGCCCCGAGGATGTCGGTTCGATACATCGAAAAACAGCCCGAGGAAATGAGCGGCTTCCCGTAGTACTCCTGCAGCTGCTTGTAGTAGGTGAACGCGAACAGATATTCGATGTAGCGGCCCCGCTCCCATATGCTCCGTACGCGCTGCGGAAGTACGAAACCACACGCCGCCGCGACGGTCGGATGGCGGAACGCCGGCAGCAGGCGCTCGAGGGCGTCCGGTGCGAGCACCGTATCGGCGTCGATTGCGACGGTGAGCGGCGTGCGGACGTAGCGGAGTCCGAAATTTTGTGCGCCTGCTTTGGACCCAGTGTTCGTCGGCGGTCTGACGACCATGACCCCGAGCGCTTGGGCCACGTCCCGGGTCCCGTCGGTCGAGCAGTCGTCCACGACGATGATCGCTCTTGGCGGCGTGGTCTGGGCTTGCAGGCTCTTGATCGTGTCGGCGACGCTGGCGGCTTCGTTGTACGCCGGAATGATCACCGTCACGTCGATGCCGGCTACCGGGCGCAGGAGCGGCCCCAACTCCGCCAGGGGCGCCCGGGGCGCGGTACGGTCGCGGCTCCATCGGTGCTTCAGGCGCCATGCGCTGGAAAACAAGGTCGCGTCCGCCGTTTCGTGCTGGGCATTGTGGCCGATAGGGGACTGGCTCGGCGCCCGGGGCCTGGGGCGCTTCCCTCACTAAAGAGGGCGCTCGGCTGACACGGTAACGCGGGCGAAGGGTCAAGCCGGCCGGGGGGCGCCTTGATTCATCAACATACATTGATATATTGTTCCCACATGGCCTCCGTCACCCTTCCCCACATCGGGCACACGGCGCGGCGGTTTCACGCGCTCTCGGACGAGACCCGCCTCGAGATCGTGCAGCTGCTCTCGCACGGCGAGCGCTGCGTGTGTGAGCTCCAGAACGTGCTCGACGCGGCGCAGTCGCGTCTGTCTTTCCATTTGAAGACCTTGAAGGACGCCGGCCTCGTGAGCGACCGGCGGGAGGGTCGCTGGGTGTACTACGCGTTGAACCGTGAGGCCCTGGACGACATCGCCGACTTCGCTTCCGGCGTCAAACCGGGGAAGCACGCCGGCAGTTGTGCCCGCGCGTGCTGCAGCTAGGCGCTTTCTTGATCGGGAGAGGTGAACACATGCACGGCGACGAGATCAAGCAGACGGTGAAGGCGAAGTATGGAACGGCCGCGCTCCGTGTAGTCAGCGGCGAGCGCGGGGACTGCGGCGGTGCCGGCGCCTGCGGTTGCGATCCGGTCAGCTCGAACCTCTACGATGCCGCGGAGACAGCCACGCTTCCTGAGGGAGCCGTGCTCGCCTCGCTCGGCTGCGGCAATCCGACCGCGCTGGCAGAGCTCCGCGACGGGGAAGTGGTCCTCGATTTGGGGTCCGGGGGTGGAATCGATGTCTTGCTGTCCGCCAAGCGCGTGGGACCGACCGGGAAGGCCTACGGCCTCGATATGACGGACGAGATGCTCGCCTTGGCGCGCGAGAACCAGCGCAAGGCGGGAGTCGCAAACGTGGAGTTCCTGAAAGGGGAAATCGAGCACATCCCTCTGCCGGATACGTCGGTGGACGTGATCATCTCGAACTGCGTCATCAATCTCTCCGCCGACAAGCGCCGGGTGCTGCGCGAGGCGTTCCGCGTGCTCAAGCCGGGTGGCCGCTTCGCCGTGTCGGATGTGGTGGTGCGAGGGGAAATCCCGGCTGCCGTGCGGCGCAGCATGGAGCTGTGGGTGGGGTGCGTCGCCGGCGCCCTGGAAGAGGCCGAGTATCGGCGGCTGCTCGCGGAGGCCGGGTTCGAGCAGATCGGTGTCGAGCCGACGCGAATCTACGAGTTCGAGGATGCGCGTGCCGTGCTGACGGGCGCCGGGCTCGACGCCGAGCTCTTGGCGCGCGAGGTCGGGGGCCGCGTCATGGGCGCGTTCGTGCGGGCGCGGAAACCGCTCGACTAGACGTGTTCCGCGTCCTGTTCATCTGTACCGGGAACTCCGCTCGCAGTCAGATGGGGGAGGCCCTGCTCAACTGGAAGGGCCGAGGGCGGTTCCACGCCGAGAGCGCCGGCTCGCGCCCCGCCGAACGCGTGAATCCTCACGCGATCGAGACGCTCGCTGAGTACAACGTCCCGTGGTCGGGCCGCGCCCCGCGCAGCATCGACGGGTTGGAGCGTGAGCCTTGGGACTTCGTGGTCACGGTGTGTGACCGTGCCAAGGAGTCGTGCCCCATCTTCCCCGGCCAGCCGATCCTGGCGCACTGGGGCATGCCCGATCCCGCCGAGGTCGAAGGCGATGAGGTGACGAAGCGGGCGGCGTTTCGGGATGCCTTCCTCCTGATCAGTCGGCGGATCGATCTGCTGCTGGTGCTGCCGCTCGAGAAGCTCGAGCGGCTGGCACTCGAAGCGCGGCTCCGGGCGATCGGCAATCCGACCGGAGGAAACACCCCGTAGCGCACCGGCCCGCGGGGCCGTATTACTAGCCCACACCTGGATAGCAATCCATGATCCTCCAGGAGGTGGCCCATGAGATCGTCCCTCGTTCGTATGCTGCTGGCAGGCTCCACCGTCGTCACTCCGCTCGTCGCGCAACAGACCGGTACTGTGTCGGGAACCGTCGCCGCGACCGGGTCGGGCGCGCCGCTCGCCGGGGCGAGCGTCGTGATCGTCGGGACGGCGCGGAGCGCACTCACCACCGAGAAGGGACAGTATCACCTGAGTGTCCCGGTCGGGGCGCACACCGTGCGAGCGCGGCTCATCGGCTACGCAGCGGCCGAGCAGCGCGTCGTCGTTCCTGCCGGGCAGACGGTCACCGTCGATTTCAAGCTCACCGCGACGCCGCTCGCCCTCAACGAGGTGGTCGTAGTGGGCGCCCGCACGTCGCGCACTGCGGTCGAGACGCCCGTCCCGGTGGACGTGATCACCTCCCAGGAGATGCAGGAGAACGGCCACACGGAGGTGAACCAAATCCTCGCGACGCTCGCGCCGTCGTTCAACGCGTCACATCAGACCATCGCAGACGGCTCCGACCACATCAACCCGGCGAGTCTGCGGGGGCTCGGCCCCGACCAGGTGCTCGTGTTGGTGAATGGCAAGCGGCGGCATCCGCCGGCGCTGGTGCACGTCAACGGGACGTTCGGTCGGGGGACCGTGGGCGTGGACCTGAACGCCCTTCCCGCGGCGGCGATTGAGCGGATCGAGGTGTTGCGCGACGGCGCCGCGGCCCAGTACGGCTCGGATGCGATCGCCGGAGTGATCAACATCGTGCTCAAAGACCGAGCCTCGGGTATTCAGGCGTCAAGCGTGGCTGGGGTCACGGGCGAGGGAGACGGGGAGGAAGTGAGAGGTGACATGAACCTCGGGTTCGGAATCGGCGAGCGTGGCTTCTTGAACGTGACCGCCGAGTACCTCGACCGCCAGGCGACCGACCGGGCGGGACCATATTCAGGCCCGATCTTCGTGCGCCCGGTTCCCGCAGCGTACACGGATTCGTTGCGGCAGATCGACCAGGACTCGCTCACGGCCTACGGGCTGACCCGGGGTGACTTTTCCATGCGCATCGGCCAGGCCGCGGCGACGTTCGGGACGGCGTTCTACAACGCGATGGTCCCGCTCTCGGCCAACGCGGAGTTCTACAGTTTCGGCGGATTCTCGAATCGCGCGGGGGACGCAGGGGCGTTCCGGCGGTTTCCCGATCAGGACATGCAGGTCACGCCTGAGATCTTTCGTTACGGCTTCCTTCCCCTGATCAACACGGGGATGACCGACCGCTCGGTCAGCGCGGGTGTTCGTGGCAGCACGAACGGCTGGGACGTGGACTTCTCCCTGACGCATGGTAGGAACGACTTCCAGTTCCTCATCGAAAACACCGTCAACGCCTCCATGGGGGCTTCGAGTCCCACGACCTTCAACGCGGGGCGGCTCGGGTTCGCGCAGACGGTAGGAAACCTCGACCTCGTGCGTCCGCTGACCTTGCCCGCCGTGAAGGCGATGTCGCTCGTGGTGGGAGGCGAGTTCCGCCTGGAGACGTATCGGATCGAGGCAGGCGACGAGCCTTCGTGGCTGCTGGGGCCGGACTCGACGGCAGGTGGGCAGCCCAAGCTCGCAGGTGCGCAGGGGTTCCCAGGGTTCCAGCCGTCCAACGAGATCAACCGGCCTCGCACGAGCATCGGCGCGTACGCCGGCCTCGAGAGCCAGTTGAGCAATCGGGTGACGCTCGACGTGGGCGGCCGCTACGAGAATTACAGCGACTTCGGCAGCACGGTGACGGGCAAGGTCGCGGCGCGGCTCGAGGTGGTGCCGGGCCTTGCCCTGCGCGGCGCCGTGAGCAACGGTTTCCGAGCGCCCTCGCTCCATCAGGTGTGGTTCAACAATGTGAGCACGCAGTTTGTCACGGTCGCGGGGGCACTCGAGCCGCAGCAAGTGCTGACGAGCAGCAACCCGAGCCGGGTGACCGAGGCGTTCGGCATTCCCCCGCTGAAGGAGGAGACCTCGCTGAACGCGAGCCTGGGCGCGACCTGGCGCCCGCGGGACAACCTGTCGATCACGGCCGACGCCTATCACATCTCGATCGATGACCGGATCGTGATCACGAGCCAGTTCACGACCGCGGACACGATCGTCCAGCGGATCCTCTCGCCATTCCCCGGCGTGGGGCGAGCCCAGTTCTTCGCGAACGCCGTTGACACTCGCACGCGAGGCGTCGACGTCGTCGTCGCCTATGCGAAGGCACTCGGCCCGGGCACGTTGAACCTGACCGCCGCCGCGACGTTCACGAATACGAAGGTCGAGCGGATCAACATCCCGGACGCCATGCGGAGCATCTTCGCCAACGGCGACACGAATGTCATCAAGAATCTCATCCTGAACCGCGAGGATCGGAATCGGCTCGAGGACGGGTTACCGCGCGAAAAGGGAACGCTTTCCGCACGATACGCACTGGGGCGCTTCAGCGGGCTGGCTCGCGCGACCTACTACGGCGTCATCCACTACCGCAACCCCAGCGGGCCTGCCGGCGACGAGCGCTTCGGCGCAAAGACGCTCTTCGACCTGGACCTAGGGTACGACGTTGGTCGCGGCCTGAAGGTCAACGTCGGCGGGTCGAACATTTTCGATGTGTATCCGGACCAGCAGATCAAAGCGGGCAATATCAGTTTCGGCCGCTTCATCTACAGCCGGCGGGTCACGCAGTTCGGGATGAACGGCGGGTTCTACTACGCGCGGCTGCTGTTGAGCCTGTAAGGCCTGAGGGCGGTCAGGCCTGATCGACCGGTCGTCGCCACAGCGACGACCCGAAGGCCAGGCTGGCCACGATGATATTGGCCACGATGATCGGAAGGGAGTGGATCAGCACTCCGTAGGTCGCCCACGCCAGGGCGGCGACCCCCTGGACGCGGCGCAGCGTCGTCGCCCGCTTGCAGAAGTACGAGCTCGCGAAAATGGCCGTCGCGAGCCACCCGACCCAGTCAGGCATGCGCGAGCAGCTGCCTCAGCACGTACTCGAGAATCCCGCCATGGCGGTAATACTGCAGCTCCTGGGGAGTGTCGATCCGGACCGTCGCCCGGAACTGTGCCGTCGAGCCATCGGGGCGCGTCGCCCGCACCGTCAGCTCCTTGCCGCTCGGGAATCCGTCGATGAGCACCCCCGGGAGCCCTGCGATCTCGAACACTTCCTTCCCGGTGAGCCCGAGGCTGTCGGGCGTCTCGCCCGGCAGGAACTGCAGCGGCAGGATCCCCATCCCGACCAGGTTCGACCGGTGGATGCGCTCGTAGCTCTGCGCGATCACGGCGCGCACCCCGAGCAGCCGTGGCCCCTTGGCCGCCCAGTCCCGCGACGAGCCTGAGCCGTACTCCGTCCCAGCGATCACGATGAGGGGCACGCCCGCGGCCTGATACTTGACGGACGCGTCGTAAATGCTCAGCTGCTCCCCGTCGGGGAGATGCAGTGTGACCGGTCCCTCCGTCCCCGGCGCGAGCAGGTTCTTGAGCCGGACGTTGGCGAACGTGCCGCGCACCATGACCTCGTGGTTGCCGCGCCGCGAGCCGTAGGAGTTAAAGTCGGCCGGCTGCACACCCTGGGCGATCAGGTATTGGCCGGCGGGACTGGTCTTGCGGATCGAGCCGGCCGGGGAGATGTGGTCCGTGGTGACGCTGTCGCCCAGGAAGCACAGCACCCGCGCCCCCCGGATGTCGGTGATGGGTCCCGGGGTTTGCGGCATGCCGTCGAAGTATGGTGCCCGGCGGATGTAGGTCGAGTCGGGCTCCCAGGCGAAGCGGTCGCCCGCCGGAACGGGGAGGCCGCGCCAGCGTTCGTCCCCGGCGAACACCTCGCTGTATTGCTTTGTGAACATGGCCGACTTGATCGACGAGCGAACCACGTCGTCCACTTCCTTGGCGGACGGCCAGACGTCGCGCAGGTAGACGGGCTTCCCGTTCTTACCGGTGCCGAGCGGCTCCGTCTGGAGATCGAGGTCGATCCGCCCCGCCAGCGCGTAGGCCACGACGAGGGGTGGCGACGCGAGGTAGTTGGCCCGCACCTCCTGTTGGATCCGACCCTCGAAGTTGCGGTTCCCTGACAGCACTGCGCACACGACCAGCTCGCCTTCCGCCACGGCGGCCGAGACGGCTTCGGGAAGCGGCCCCGAGTTGCCGATGCAGGTGGTGCAGCCGTAGCCGACGAGGTGGAACCGCAGCTGCTCGAGATAGCGCATCAGGCCGGCTTGGACGAGATAGTCCGTCACCACCTTCGAGCCCGGCGCCAGGCTGGTCTTGACCCACGGCTGCGAGGTGAGTCCCCGCTCGACGGCCTTTTTGGCGACCAGGCCCGCGGCGATCATCACCGACGGATTCGACGTATTGGTACAACTCGTAATCGCAGCGATCACGACGGAGCCGTGGCGCAGCTTACACGCCACCCCGTCGATGGTGAAATCGACGTGGGTGCGGCGCCCGGGCGGCGCCTCCACTGCGGTGGCGACGCGGCCGCCCTCGGCTTCCCAGCGGCCGGAGTTCGTGGGCGGCGCGACCGGTGAGGTGGGCTTGGTCAGGGCCGGCAGCGCGAGGTGGAAGCTCCGGGAAAGATCGCGCAACGACACGCGATCCTGCGGCCGCCGCGGGCCCGCGAGGCTCGGCTCGACGGTGGAGAGATCGAGCGTCAGGCTGTCCGAGTACACAGGCTCCGGCGCGCCGGCCGAGTGGAACAGGCCCTGCTCCTTCATGTACGCCTCGACGAGGCTCACCTGCTCGGTCGGGCGTCCGGTGAACTCGAGGTAGCGGAGCGTCTCCTGGTCCACGGGAAAGATCCCCACGGTAGCGCCATACTCGGGCGCCATGTTGCCGATGGTGGCGCGGTCGGCGAGCGGCAGCGTGGCGACGCCAGGACCGTAGAACTCGACGAATTTTCCCACCACGCCCTTCTTGCGCAGCATCTCGGTGACGGTGAGGACGAGGTCGGTGGCGGTCGCGCCTTCCGCGAGCTGGCCGGTGAGCCCGAAGCCCACGACCTGGGGGATCAGCATCGATACCGGCTGCCCCAGCATTGCGGCCTCGGCCTCGATCCCGCCCACGCCCCAGCCGAGCACGCCCAGCCCGTTGATCATGGTGGTATGCGAGTCGGTCCCGACGAGCGTGTCGGGGTAGGCTTGCGGCTTGCGGCTTTGGTCTGTGAAGACGACCCTTGCCAGGTATTCGAGGTTGACCTGGTGCACGATCCCGGTGTCGGGCGGCACGACGCGGAACCCCTGGAATGTTTGCTGCGCCCAGCGGAGCAGGGCGTAGCGCTCCCGGTTGCGCTGGAACTCGAGGTCGGCGTTCGCCTGGAAGGCGGTCGGCGTGCCGAACTCGTCCACGATCACGGAATGGTCGATCACGAGCTCGGCCGCGAGCAGCGGATTGACCTTCCGGGGAGCGCCACCCATGCGCTGCATCGCGTCGCGCATGGCGGCGAGGTCCACAACCGCCGGGACGCCCGTGAAGTCCTGCATCAGGACGCGCGCCGGCATAAAGGCGATCTCGTCGTCTGGGGTCTTCTTGGGATCCCAGCGGGCGAGCCGCTCGATCTCCGTGGACGTCACCGTGCGCCCGTCTTCGCGGCGCAAGAGGTTCTCGAGCAGGACGCGGAGGGAGTAGGGGAGCCGGGCCACGGGCAGCCCGCGCCGCTCGAGCGCGTCCAGCCGGAAGATCTCGAAGGTGCCGCCGGCCGTCTTGAGCGCTGCCCGCGCGCCGAAACTATTCGCCGTCGTCATTCCACGACCTTCACGTCCGCCACGAAGTACTCGGTATCGCCGAAGCAGCTCGTCGGGATGCCCAGATGCTGGGTGTAGGCGAGCGCAACGCGCTTCCCCAAGCTGCGGTTGACGCGTGCCGCGATCGAATCGTCCCGCACGGTGAAATAGAACTTCTCGGACATCGTCCCCGGGATGGACACGATGGCCAGTTCGCCCTCCCAGGTCTTACAGATCCAACCCTTCTGCGAGAACTTCTGCACGTAGCCGGCGCGCTCCCCCTTGGAGTAGCTCCAGCTGAGAGCGGCCCACGTATACAGGCCGAACGCGACGAGCGGGACGATGAGTACCGCGGCGATGATCAACTTGTGCGTACGGGAGAGCGCGAAGTTCACGCTGGGAAGTTAACCTCGTACGTCTCGGTCTTGTACGCCACGAACCCCCGCTTCGTGTAGTTCGGCAACGCGTGTGGATGGTCGAGCGTGCAGGTATGCAGCCACACACGGGCGGGCTCGAGCGCCCAGGCGTCACGCACCGCGCACGAGAGCAGGTGCTTGCCGAGCCCCTGGCCGATGGCGCCCGGAAACAAGCCGAAGTAGGCGATCTCAACCGAGCGATCCTCGGGCACGCGGCGCAGCTCGTACCACCCCGCGAGCGCGTCCCGGCGGCGCGCCACGTGGAGCGTGAGCTCGGGCTGCGCGAGGTGGGTCTGGATCTCTGCGTCGGTCCAGTCCCAGCGGTCGCGCCAGTGGTAGGCCTCGCCGACGCTGCGGTAACACTCGCGATACAGCGCGGGCGTCGGTCGCTCGACCCGCTCGATCACGAGGTCGGGGAAATCACCGAACCCGGGTTTGAACTCGCTGGGCCGTGACAGCTCGAGATATGTACGGGTGGCTTCCATACAGGTATTTTACGTCATGACCTTCAACCGCATGGGGACCGTCCCTCTCCCGCTCGCGCTGCACCTCGCGAGCTACACGGTGCTGGGCTTGTTCTGCTTCTTCGCGGGCGGGCTCAACCTGATCGACCCGGTCAAGATTCCGCACGGCCTGCTGTTCCTCGCCGTCGGCGCCTTCAGTTGGGGCTACGTGTTCGGGATCCTGATGGCCCGGAAGGAAGTCGTGCTGCTCGGCTTCCTGGCGAGCGCCGCGTGGCTCGTCGCCGGCGCCGCGGGCGCCGCCCGCTTCGGGTTCGACTGGCGGCTGACCGGGCTGCTCATCGGTCTCGGCGCGTACGGCTTGATCGCGCTCGGGCTGTACCGCACCCACATCCTGGAGCACTGAGCGGGCCGGCCTAGCCGACCGACGTCGCCACCACGTACTCCGGTGCGGCCGGGAGCTCGACCACGAAGCGCGCGCCGCCCAGGTCCGAGTCCTCGATCCAGATTTTTCCTCCGACCTCGGTCACGACGCGCTGGCAGATCGCCAGGCCGAGGCCGGTGCCCTCGTCGGGGCCTTTGGTGGTGAAGAAGGGATCGAAGATCCGCCCCCGGATGTCGCGCGGCACGCCGGGCCCCGAGTCGTCCACCGTCAGCCGGACCCATCCCTCGCGCGTCTGCGTCCGGAGCTGCACGATCGCCGGATGGCGGCCGCGCACCACGTACTCGGCGTTGGTCACGAGGTTGATCACCACCTGCTGCAACTCCTGACCCAGGCCGAGGACGGGCGGCGTCGCCTGGTCGAGCGTGGTGCGAAACTCGACGCCCTCGGTGCGGAGCACGCGTTGGCGGATTTCGGCGACGTCGTGCACGAGGTCGTTCATCTGCACCCGCGTGGGGGTCGTGTCGGCGCGACGGGCGAGCCGCAGCAGGCTGCGCACGATGCGCGCGGCGCGGTCCACCTCCCGTGTGATCGTCGCCGCCGTGGTGCTCGTCTCGGGATCCTTGCTCGCACGCCCGAGCAGCTCCGCCTCCATGCGGATGGCCGCGAGCGGGTTGTTCACTTCGTGTGCCACGCCGCTGGCGATTTCCCCCACCGTGGCCAGCTTCTCGCGCGCGATCAGCTCGCGCTGCGCGCGTAGCTCGTCGGTGCGGTCGTACAGCGCGACCAGCAGACTGTCCGGCGCGACGCCCGACAGACCGGTGATGGTGCAGTCGCAGATGCGCCTGTCGCCGGACGGCTGCGTCACGAGCACGCGTCCGTGCCACGGATCGCCGTGGCGCGGCCGCGCGAGCGCGAGATGGAGCGAGATTTCGCTGGGAGAGAGCCCCAGGGCCTCGAGGTGTTTGCCGAGCGCTTCTGTTTCGGCGGCGATGCCCAGCAGCCGGCAGCCGGCCTGATTCAACTGCAGCACGCGACCCTCACGATCCACCAGTGCCATCGGCAAGGGGCTGCCGTCCACCATGGCATGGGCGCGCTCCGCGGCCGCGCGCGCCCCGCTCACCGCTTCGGACAGCTCGAGGCCGCCCGCGATGTAGGCGGCCACGGCCGTCAGGTACTGCAGCTCCATGAGGGTGAAGGGGGACGGCTCGGTGGCCCCGGGGCGCAGGTAGCGGACCACGCCCACCGCGCCCGCGACGCCGCTCGACGTGCGGAGCGGCGCGATCATCGCGGCCCGCGCGGTTCCCGAGGGGGACAACGTCCGCTGCGCACCTGCTTCGGTCAGGATGCTGTCGGTGAGAAACGCCTCTCCGGTCCGGATCACGCGTCCGGTGACGCTGGCGTCGACCGCGATCGGGGCGCCGTCGAACTCCACGCATTGCCCCACGGTCGCCGCCACGCGCAGCATGTCGGGGTCGGCGCTGCGTAGCGCGACGTACGCACCCTGGGCCTCCACCAGGCTCGTGACGCTCTGGAGCGTGTAGCGCAGCAGCAGCTCGCGCTCGGGCGCGGCCAGGAGCCAGCGTGACAGCTCGACCAGGAAGGTGCCGAGCCGGCGCTCCCGTTCGAGGCCCGCGCGGCGGGCCACCATCACCGCGAGGTGCGTCGCGATCTCGATGGTCGAGCGCAGCGCATCCCCCGGGAACCCCGCCGGCAGGCCCTGGAACCGCGCGCTCACGTGGCGGCCCTCGGCGTCGTGGTAGTCGGCGAGGAACGGGTCACCCTGTTTCCCCGCGACGCCCGCGTCGGCCGCGCCCGATTCGGTCAGGCCTCTGTAGGTCAACTCCACGCGCGCGCCGCCGGTCCAGTCGCTCAGGATTTCGGTGGCGGCCTGCCAAAAACCACGCGTCTGCTTGGCCTTACCGGCTTCGGTCAGGAGCCTCCGGATGGGATCGAGCATGACTTCAACCTACGTCGAACAACGGCGTCGCGCAGCGACGTCGCACGCGGACCTCGCGCGACGCCGTTTCTTTCAAGGATCCGTAGGCCGGATGTCGACTTCGCTCATCATCGCTCGATCCGACACGGTCAGGGTAGACAGCACGGCATGTGCTACATCGTCGGCCGTGAGGACCCGGTCGGGGTTGTGGGGCATACGACCCTGCTGCTTGGCCGTGAACGGCGTGGCGACGGAGCCCGGGCAGATCGCCACCACTCGGACCCCGTGCTTTCGCACCTCGAGCATCAAGCTCTTCGAGAAGCCCAGGACGGCGTGCTTCGATGCGCAATAGGCGGTCCCGCCGGCGATGCCGTTTTTCCCTGCCAGCGACGCGATGTTGACGATGGTGCCGCCCGCGCCTTGCATGCCCACGACGAACGCGCGTGTGACGAGGTACAACGACCGCACGTTCACGGCCATCGTCTCGTCCCAGTCCTCGAGCGCCAACTCCGCGAGCGGCTTGAAGCGGCCAATGCCGGCATTGTTCACCAAGATTCGGGGCACGCCCCGCTCACGGATCACGAACGCGGCGAACGCCTCCACGCTGGCGGCGTTGGAGACGTCACACGGCATGCCGATGGCGTCGATGCTCCCCGCCTTCAGTTCGCGCACCGTGGCCTCGACATTGGGGGCGGTGCGCGCGCAGATCGCGACCCGCGCCCCCGCGTGCCCTAACGCGAACGCCGTCGCGCGCCCGATTCCCTCCGTTGCGCCAGTCACCACGGCGAGCGAGCCGGTTAGGTTCATAGGCAGGAATATATGACGCCCGTGGGGGCGGGCGCGCGGGAACCCCGCGGTGTTTTGGAGGAGACGACGGAGGGTCATTCGTATGAACGCAGAACTCACGTTGGTGTCGGACGAGGACGCACTCGATGCCTATTCCCGGGCGGTGACGGGGGCCGCGGAGCGGGTGGGCCCGGCGGTGGTGAGCGTGGACGTACGGCGCCGCGTCGCGCGGCGCGGTCGCGCCGCGCGCGACGTCCCGGGACACGGCTCGGGCTTCGTGTTCACGCCGGACGGTTTCATCCTGACGAACAGCCACGTCATTCACGACGCGGCGCGGATCGACGCCGCCTTCGCCGATGGGCGTCGCCTCCGGGCCGAGCTCGTGGGTGACGATCCCGACACCGATCTGGCAGTCGTGCGGGCGGAGCCGCCGGCTGCGGCGGTCGCCGAGCTCGGCGATTCCGGGGGGTTGCGCGTAGGCCAGCTGGTGGTGGCGATCGGCAACCCTCTGGGTTTCGAGAGCACCGTGACGGCGGGGGTGGTGAGCGCGCTCGGTCGCTCCTTCCGGTCGGTGACGGGGCGGCTGATCGATGACGTGATCCAGACCGACGCGGCGCTGAACCCGGGCAACTCCGGTGGGCCGCTGGTGGACTCCCGGGGCCGCGTGATCGGCGTGAACACGGCGGTGATCCTGCCGGCGCAGGGGATCTGCTTCGCCGTGGGGATCAATACGGCCAAGTTCGTGGCCGGCCAGCTGATCCGCCACGGCAAGATTCGACGCGGGCGGATCGGCGTGGCGGGGCAGAACATCCCCCTGCTGCGGCTCGCCCGGCGGGCGCACGGCCTCGATGCGAAGAGCGGCGTGCTGGTGACGGGGGTCGAGCCGGACAGCGCGGCGCAGCGTGCCGGGCTCAGCTCCGGTGATATCATCGTCGCCTTCGACGGCACGGCGGTCACCGGGATCGACGACCTGCACCGGCTGCTCGTCACCGATCGCATCGGCGCGCGCACGACGATCGCGGTGCTGCGCAACGCCGACAAGCTCGACCTGTCCATCACCCCGGAGGAATCCGGGGGGCGCCCCGGTTGAGGAGACCGCACATGGCCAGACGCAACGCCGGCTCGAACCAGCCGCTCGCCGCCGGGACGCCGGCGCCCGATTTCACCTTGGCGAGCGGGCCAGATCGGGCGGTGACGCTGCACGAGCTCCGCGGGCGGCCCGTCATTCTGGCGTTGTATCCCGCGGACTGGAGCCCGGTCTGCGGGGACCAGATGACGCTGTACAACGAGGTGCTGCCGGAGTTCGAGCGCCACGGCGCACAGCTGCTCGGCCTGTCGGTGGACGGCGTGTGGAGCCACGCCGCCTTCGCGGCCCACCGCAAGCTCCGCTTTCCGCTGCTCTCCGACTTCGAGCCCAAGGGCCAGGTCGCGCGTCGCTACGGCGCATATCGGGCGACCGATGGTTTCACGGAGCGGGCGCTGTTCGTGATCGACGGGAACGGAGTCATCCGGTGGAGCTACGTCTCGCCCATCGCGGTCAATCCCGGCGCGGACGGGATTCTGCGCGCGCTGGAGGCACTCACCGGGGACCGGAGGCCGGCGTGACCAAACGCCAGGCGACCGCCCGGCTGGCGCCCGCAGTCGGCGACCGAGACCACGTCCAGGGTCCGGCCGGAGCGCCGGTCACGCTGGTCGAGTACGGCGACTACGAGTGCCCGCACTGCGGGCGCGCCTACCCGATCGTGAAGCAAGTCCAGAAGGTGTTGGGCCGCCGTCTGCGCTTCGTGTTTCGGAATTTTCCCCTGCGCGAGAGTCACCCGCACGCCCAGCATGCCGCCGAGGCGGCGGAGGCCGCGGGAGGGCAAGGGAAGTTCTGGGAGATGCACGATCGGCTGTTCGAGCGGCAGTTCGCCCTCGAAGGCGAGAACCTGATCGAGTACGCCGGTGATCTGGGCCTCGACGTCGCGCGCTTCCGGAAAGATCTCGTGGAGGGGAGGTACGCGCCGCGCGTGCGGGAGGACTTTCGGAGCGGCGTCATGAGCGGGGTGAACGGCACACCCACGTTTTTCATCAACGGCGCGCGGCACGACGATGGGTGGGACGTCGAGCCGCTCGTCGCGGCGCTCGAGCGGGAGAGCGCTAGGCCCTGATCGCCCCCGGGAAGCGTGCCGCGTCGGGCGTGAATCCGGGGAAGATGGCCGAGAGCTCGCGGGCGCCCAGATGGCGCGCCAAGAGCTCGGCGAACAGGTCGCGGAAGTCGGTGGTCACCGCCACGTCCCGCCCCTCGAACCGCTGAGCCGGCTCGAGCCCGGGCCATCTGCCGAGCATGCGGCCGCCGTTCACGGGGCCGCCCAGCACCAACATGGCGGTCGCGTGCCCGTGATCGGTGCCCGAGTTCCCGTTCTCGCGCACCGTGCGTCCGAACTCGGACATCGTCAGCACCACGACGTCGCGCATCCGCTCGCCCAGGTCGACGGTGAACGCGGCCAACCCTTGCCCCAGGTCGCGGAGCCGCGCCGCGAGCTGGCCCTCGCTCGCGCCCTGGTTGACGTGCGTGTCCCATCCGGTGACGTCCGCGAACGCCACCTGCAGCCCGACGTCGGCCTTGATCAGTTGGGCGATTTCGAACATCGCTTTCCCAAGCTTGCCGCGCGGGTAGTCGGCCCCGTTCTCCGGCCGGTACTGCGCAGGGTCCACGTGTTTCAGCAACTGCACCGCTTCGAAGGCCTCCTGGGCCGACGTCGAAAGCAGGCCCGTCGCCGAGCCGGCGTACAGGTCTTCGAAGGCGCGCGTGAGCCGGTCGCGTGCGGCGGGCTGTGGCGCCCGCAGGCCGAACGCCTGCAGGTCGTCGATCGCGAGGCTCGGTGCGGTGCCAGCGAGGATGCGCGGCAGTTGCGGACCGAACGCGACCGCGCGGAACGGGGTGTCCTGGTGCTCGCGGTCGTGCTGACAGAAGCGGTTGAGCCACCCGTCTCCTGTCGCTTTCACGCCCGGTGTGCCCGACTCCATGTAATCCTGCGCGTCGAAGTGGCTACGCGTCGCGTCGGGCGAGCCGATCGCGTGAATCGCGGCCAGGCTCTTCGCGTCCCACAGCGGTTTGAGCGCCGCGAGGCCCGGGTGCAGGCCGAAGTAGCCGTCCAAGTCCACGACGTCCTTCTCGGGCACCGCGATCCGGGGCCGTTCCCGGTAGTAGATGGGGTCGCCGTGCGGCACGATCATGTTGAGCCCGTCCACTGCGCCGCGCTGGAAGAGGCAAACCAAGACAGGGCGGCAACAGGCGGCAGAGGGCGGCAAGGGCTTGTACGAGGTGAACGCCGCCCGCGCCAAGAACAGCGGGTCCAGACCGAAGCTGAACAACGCCAAACCGCCGGACTTCACGAAAACTCTTCGCGAGATCGACATGTTTCGGTCCTCCGACCGTTGCCGCCCTCTGCCGCCCCTGCCGCCCATTCCCGCCCAGTTACTGCCTCTGAAACTCCGGCCCGCCAATCGCGAGACCGACTGCCAGGGCACGCGCTTGGAGGGGATCGCCGATGCCTGACACCTGACGTCTGATGACGTCCCTGGTGTTCTCGGACATCATGCCGCCCAGAATCTTCTCGTTGATCGCGTCGATCAGTTGGCCGGCGCCTGCCGGAGCAACCAGGGAGTCCAGGTCCACTGTCACGCCGGGAAGCCTGCCCGCGGCGAGGGAAACGGCGGCGTTCATGCGATCGAGCAAGGCGCCGCTGTTCACCCACGCGTCTTCCTTCTCAGCGTATCCATCCGGAGCCACGTGGAGATAGAGCGGCTCCCCGAGCCGCGCGACGACCCCGGCCAGTCGCGGAGACGTGTCGGGCTCGGCGGCGACCGCGCGTACGGCGCTCACGACGAACTCGAGCGGCGTCTTGACCTTGGCGCGCAGGTTCCCGGGCGCCCAGAAGTCGGGGCCGCGGAAGATCGCGCGCAGCACCTCCCGGATATCGCCGTTGGAGCGTTTCCACGCGGCCACCGCGTCGTCCACGCAGCCGTCCGGTGGATCATCGTTCACGAATCGTTGGCACAGGCTCCGGCTCACGTGATGCATGGTGGCCGGGTGGCTCGCGAGCAACCTCAGGAGGCGAATCCCTTCGTCCATGCCGTGACCAGCCTGAAACCTGACACCCAACACGTGTTTTTCGCCCCGGTCGTGCGCCCAATCGTGAAACTCGAAGTCCCCGCCCTGCTGGGGACGCGCGATGCCCCAGCCTGTGAAGATGCGCGCGACGTCGATCACGTCTTGCTGCGAATAGCCACCGTCCACGCCGAGGGTGTGAAGCTCGAGCAGCTCGCGAGCGTAGTTCTCGTTGATCCCCTTCGGTCCGCGGTTCCTCCCAGGGGGTGAGGTCCCCGGAGCCACGCTCTCCCAGTTGTCGAGGTAGAACAACATCGCCGGGCTCTTGGCGGTCGCGATCAGCAGGTCCGCGAACTTGCCCATCGCGTTCAAGCGAATGGCGTGTTCGATGTAGTCGGGCGTCAGGAACCGGTCGGCGCCCTTCGCGAAGTAGATGTTGAAGTGATTGGTCCAGAAATCGACCATCACCTCGTAGAGCTGGCGCTCAGAGAGTGCGGCGCGAAGCACCGCGAGGTCGGCGCATTCGCCCGCGAGCCGCCGGCCCCGTTGGACCATGGGAGTGTCTTCGCGCGTGTCGGTCAGGGTGTCCGGCGCGTCCGCGAGCTTGCGCTGACGCCGCTCGCGTTGCACCGCGGCGTACATGGCGGCGAGGTCGCCACGGTCGTCGTCGAGGATCTGGAACTGGTGCTCGCGTCGAGCCAGACGCGCGTCGTCGATCCCGTCGGGGGAGAGCTGACGCTCGATCCAGCGCATCACACCTCCAGCGGCCACGCCCTGCGCCTCGCCGGGTCGGGGTCCGTAGGCGAGGCGGTTCAGGGCATGGAACGCGGAATCGTGTGGGCTCAGGGCCGCATCGGGCGTGGGCCTTTGTAGGGTCGCAGCATGCTGCGCCCCTACCATGGGCGGGGACGCGTTCAAGACGGCGACCAGCCAAACGATGCGCGTTTTCATGTGGTTATATTGACGAACCGCTCCCTCGGAAAGTTAAGGTCTTGACGGCTCCACAGCGCTTCGTCTCGCACGGCATGCTCCCGAAAGCCAGGAGTTCACGCTCGGAGCCCGACGGCAAGCCGCCGAGCTGGCCGGAGCGTCTGCAGGCCCTCAAATACGTCCCGCCTCTCTTGAAGCTCGTCTACCAGACGCACCGCGGCTACACGGTGGCGATCCTGGCGCTGCGGGCGGTGCGCTCGTTCATACCGCTGGCCGTGCTGTGGATCGGGAAGCTGATCATCGACGGCGTGATTGCCGACATGCGGTTGCGGGCGGGCGGCGCTCCGGTGGACTGGTGGTCGCTCGGAAGCCTCGTGGGGCTCGAGCTGAGCATCGCGGTGGCGGGGGAAGGGCTGGCGCGCCTCTCGTCGCTCTTCGAGAGCCTGCTGGGCGACCTGTTCTCGAACCGGATCAGCGTCCGGCTGATGGAGCACGCGGCCACGCTCGACCTGGCGCAGTACGAGGACGCGGAGACGTACGACCACCTGGAGCGCGCGCGCCGCCAGACGGTGGGGCGGATCGGGCTGGTCGCCCTGCTCCTGTCCACCGCTCAGGACCTCATCACGCTCATCTCGCTCGCGGCCGTGCTCCTGGTGCAGCTCCCCTGGCTGCTCCTGTTGCTGGTCGTCGCGGTAGCGCCGTCGTTCCTGGGCGAGACCCACTTTGCGGCCCTGGGCTATTCCCTCCTGTTCCAGTGGACGCCGGAGCGGCGGTTGCTCGATTACCTGCGCTACGTGGGTGCGTCGGACGAAATGGCGAAGGAAGTGAAGCTGTTCGACCTGTCGGAGTTCCTCGTGGGCCGGTACGCGAGCCTGTCGGACGAATTCTACGACGCCAACAAGCGCCTGGCGATCAAGCGAAACGTCGTGTCCACCCTGTTCGTCACCCTCGGCACGCTGGGCTACTATGGTGCCTACGCGGTGACGATCTACCTGACGGTGCTGGGCCGGTTCACGATCGGCGCCCTGACCTTCCTCGCGGGCTCGTTCCGCCAGAGCCGCGACCTGATCCAGCGCATCCTGCTGTCACTGTCGCAGGTGTTCGAGCAGAGCCTGTATCTCTCGGACCTGTTCACCTTCTTCGACGTGCAGCCGCGCGTCACGTCCAAGCCCGGTGCGCGGCCCGTGCCGGTGCCGATCCGGCAGGGGTTCGAGTTTCAGGACGTCGGATTCCGCTATCCTGGCTCCGACCGCTGGGCGGTGCGGCACCTCACCTTCACGTTCGCTCCGGAGGAGAGCGTCGCGCTCGTGGGGGAGAACGGGGCGGGGAAGACGACCCTCGTGAAGCTGCTGGCGCGGCTGTACGACCCCGACGAAGGCCGCATCCTGCTCGACGGGGTGGACCTGCGCGACCACGACCTCGGCAGCCTGCGGCAGAACATCGGCGTCATCTTCCAGGACTTCGTGCGTTACGACTTCGTCCTCAAGGAGAACATCGCGGTGAGCCAGGTCGACGCGCTGAAGGACGACGCGCGGGTACACGAAGCGGCCCGCCGGAGCCTGGCCGACTCGGTGGCCACCCGGCTCGAGAAGGGCTACGATCAGATGTTGGGCCGGCGCTTCGACGGCGGCGTCGACCTGTCGGGGGGCGAGTGGCAGAAGGTCGCCCTGGGGCGCGCGTACATGCGTGACGCGCAGGTGCTGATCCTCGATGAGCCGACCGCCGCGCTCGATGCGCGCGCCGAGTACGAGGTGTTCCTGCGGTTCGCGGAGCTGACCAGGGGGAGGATGGCGGTGCTCATCTCGCATCGTTTCTCGACGGTGCGGATGGCAGACCGAATCCTGGTGCTCCAGGGCGGCGAGCTGGTCGATCAGGGCACGCACGAGGAACTCGTGGTGCGGGGCGGGCTGTATTCGGAGCTGTTCAGCCTGCAGGCGGCGGGGTATCGGTAGCACTCATCTGCTCGAGCGCCGCTCCAAGCCGGCCAGGAACGGCGCGAAATACTCCTTCCAGACCGCTGCGACTGTGTGCGTGCCGTGGCCCCGCGTGCGCTCGCTCGTGGGAATAAGGATGTAGCGGGCCCGTTTCACCTTCGGAATCAATCGCTCCATGAGCCCCAGCTCCGGCGGATTGATGAAGTCGTCCGCCGAGTTGATGGCGAGCACGGGGGCACTGACGCGATCGAGGGTCGCGCTCGGGTCGTAGTCGCGCGACGCGGCGACCTGGTACAGCAGGTCGTTGGCATCCGTTTCGGTGAAGCGCGTGTTCAACCAGCGCGCGATGTAGGCGTCGGCCGAATCGCGCGTAGGGGCGACGCGCTGCTGAACCAGGGGGGCGCTCCCGGCGATGAACAGCAGCTGGAGGGCGGCGCGCAAGCCCCGGGGCTCGGTGGCGTAGTCGCCGCCGTTCCAGTCGGGATCCGATCGGATGTCCTCGATGATCATGCTGCGCCACATCCGGTTCCGCCCCGCGATCTGCGTGGGGATGCAGGCGAGCGGGACGACACCGTCCATGACGTCGGGATACCGCTCGGCCCAGAGCCAGCTGTGCATGCAGCCCATCGACGTGCCCATCACGAGCAGCAAGTGATTCACGTGCAACCCGTCGGTGACGAGCCGGTACTGGGCGGCGACCATGTCCTCGTAGGCGTAGCGCGGGAATCGGGCCCGCAGCCCATCGCTCGGCTTGGAGGAGCGGCCGTGGCCGATGTTGTCGGGCAGGATGAGGTAATGCGTGGCGGTATCGAGCGGCTGCCCGGCGCCGTACAGCTCGGCCGCGAACACCGGTGACAGGAACTGCCCGCCCGCCCCGCCGGTGCCGTGCAGGATCAGCACGGCGTTCCGTACGACGCCGGCGGCGTCGCGCCGCGGGCGGCCGAGCGTCCGGTAGTGCAGCCGCAGCTCGGGCAGCGTTTCGCCGCTCGCGAACCGGAAGTTGCTGATGACGAAGCTGCCGGAGTCTCCCTGCGTCGCGGTGACCGCGAGGAGCAGAACGATCGCCGGGTTCACGCGAGATAGCGCTCCCGCACGATGCCCAGGTGGTGGCGCTCGTGCCCGGCGATGATCCAGGCGAGCGCGCGCACGGTGATCGGGTTGTTGTTCGCCGTCCCGCGCCGTGTCAGCGCCTCGGCGTCGAGGCTCGACAAGAGCGCGATGGTCGCCCGCCGCACGGCGTCGAGCTCGGCGGCGAGATCCTTGAGCGATCGTCCGTCGAACCGCCCGGCCGGCACCCACGCCTTCTCGTCGAACCCCGGGAGGGGTGACCCGTCGGCCCGCGCGAAGCGCAACGCGCGGTAGCAGAACACGCGCTCACTGTCCATCACGTGGCCGAGCACCTCTTTGATGCTCCACTTGTCCGGCGCGTAGCGGTGCAGGGCCTTCGCCTCGGATAGGCCGCCGAGCAGCTGCTGGGTCTCGCGCCGCTGGTCCTCGAGGGCCTTCAGGAGGTTCCCCTCGGGGACCTTCGAGATGTAGGTCTCGTAATGAGGCGCGTACTCGGACGGCTCGGGGCGCGGGATGGTCGCGGCGGTCATGCCGCCCTCCGCGGACCCTTGCCCGTGCCGGCCTTGGTCGGCTTGGCGGGACGGCGGAACCGGGCGAGCCGCGCCTGGGCGTCCGGCATCTGCAGGATGACCTGCTCCAGCTTGTCGAGGTAGCCGGGGTTGTTGAGCAGGCCCCGCAGCTCCGTGAGGAACGGCTGGAGCCTCGCGAACACCATGATGTGCTCGCCGTTCACGTCGGCGAACATCTGCTCCTCGATGGCGCCGTGCAGCACGAGCGCCGCCGCCATGTTCCAGTACGTCGTCACCATCCGATAAGGCGCGCTGCGCTTCCCGCGGTAGACGCTCAGTACCTCCTCGGTGCTCGTGGGGGTGAACTGCTCGCGGAACCAGGCGCGCGCCTTGCGCATCACCGGCTCGCGGCGCAGGTCGTACAGCTTGAGCAGTAGGTCGGCGCTTTCGTATTTGGTGGTCACGGGTGGCTCCGTTGGCATGGCGATGAAGGAAACTACGACGAAATGGGTCTTGATGCGCCGCTCCGAGAAGAATCGGAGCGCCGCGCGGGTGTCGGTACTCTTCCTCACACCGAAGATCTGAACCTCCATCAGCTCCCCGTCGAGAAGCGCACCGCGCCCAGATCGACGAGCTCGCGCAGCGTTTGCGCGAGCGCCTCGGACGCGAGGCCCGTTTCAGCCGCCAGGTCCTCGAGCGTCCGCCGACCATCCGCGAGCCCGATCACCGCCGCCACGCTCCCGTCGCTGCGCGCGACCGCGACCCGCCCGTGCCGCGACCGCGCGACAAGGAGCTTCGTGCGTCGCTCGGGCGCCTGAGGTGCCTCCGTCCAGGGCTGGAGCAGCCTGGGAAGGACGGCGGGAAGATCGAAAGCCAGTTCCAGCAGCACCGTTCCCTCTACCTTCTCGGGAGCGTACCGCTCCCCGCTCCCTGCTCCCTCTGTCGGAGTACCATCCCGCCAGACGCGTGGCCCCGCCTCGACCACCATCATCGCCTCCTCGTACCGCAGGAGATCCGCCAGGTAGGGAATGGGCATCCCGCCGGCCGCGACGTACGCCGTCACGAGCCGCGCCACCGCCGCCGCCGTCTCGCGGCTGCCGAGCACGAGCGTGGGCAGCAGGGCGTCGAAGGCCGGAGACTTGAGGATGACCTCGGGCGCGCGCCCCGTCACGCGGGCGAGTGCGCGCGAGTACTTGAAGAACTGCACGATCCGCTCGTGGTAGAAGTGCCGCGCCAGGAACCGCGCGTAGCGCTCCACGTGGTCGGGGTCCGCGAGCCCCTGGCGCCGCCACTGGACCGATGCCCGGTAGGGCGCGTCGGCAAGGGCGCGGATCACGGAGTCCTGTACAGCCCGATCGCTCGGCATGCCGGTCACGTCGTGTCGGTGGGCTCGCAGCGGCGCAAGCGCACGATGGCCGTCCGGCCGTCGGAGACGATCTTCTGGCCGGAGACGTTCCGCGCTGCGGTGACGGCGCCCGGGAGCATCACGTAATCCGCGAGGTCGCCGCAGCCGCTCGCCTCGAGGTCGTGGACCACCCGGTCGCGCTCCCCATCGGTGTGCGCGTCGATGCGATGCGTCGCCTGGGGCTCCCACGGCTTGAAGATCACCCCGACGTCCTTGTTCGCGGCGCCCACCCAGACGAGTGAAAGACTGTCGAGCAGCCAGATCCGGATGTGGTGACGGATGCGGACATTCGGACCTGCCAGCTCGTACGCGAGGTCCTGCGGCCGTCCCTCGAAGTACTGCGTGCTCACAGGGGCGGTGATGGCGGGCCGGCCGGCGATCGCCGCCGTCACCTCCTTCGTGACCGCCCAGACCGACGGCTTCTCCGCGGGCAGCCACCCCGCGACCCGAAACGCGCTGTCGATCTCGCCCGCGGTGCCGACCAGCAGCACGTTGAACGGGTCGCCGAACACGGTCCCGCCGCGGTTTTCGGAGCGGGGGACGAACTGCGGCAGCGCCGGGAGCTCGGTCAGCTCGTGGTGTGCCGTCACGGGCTCGCACCGCTCTGCGTCCGGGAGGACCAGCGGCTCGGTCAACCGGACGCCGCCGAGCTCGCCCGCGAGGATGCGCACCGGCGGTCCCCGGCGGGCCAGTGAGAAGCCGCCGAGCAGCGCGACGGGAATGACGTCGAAGTCCACGGCGGCCACGACGCCGGCCGGCACCAGTCTCTTGCCGACCCCGACGCCTGATGTCTTCCCGCTCGAGACGAGCCCCGAGTCCCCGAGCGCTCTCGGCCCAGCGTACTCGAGCGTGTCGAGCAGGCCGGACATCGCCACCCAGCGCCCGGAACGGACTTCCAGGGAGTCGAACCGCAGCCCGAGCCTGCCGTGCCGGCCAAACCGGCCGCCTCGTTTCGAGACGACGATCCGTCCCTTCGCTCGCATGTAGGGCAGGACCACGACGCAGGAGTCCCGCACCAGGGCGCCCATCGTCTGCACCAGCACCGGGGTCCCGACGGTGTCCCTGCCGCTCGTGATCCGCTGCACGAAGCGGATGGGGATGTGCGTGCCCGCTGGAATCGCCAGGTCCGACGACAGGAGCGCGATCAGGGCGACGGCGAGCGCTTTCACAGCGCCCTCCGAATGCGGTCCACGCTTCGGAACACGACCTCCGCCGTCAACGAGGGCGAAAACGCATCAAACGTGACGGCCTTGGCGCGCGGACAGCGGCTGAGCGCGTGTGCGGCGAAGGCGAGCATCTCGTCCGAGGGCTCCGCCGGCGCGATCCACGGTCCTTGGAGATCGGCATCCTCCTCGACACCCGCGACGTGCAGCTCCACCACATGGTCCAGCGGGAACTCGGCGAGCCAGCGCTCCGGCCGCAGATCGCGATAATGCGCCTCGAGCCAGACGTGCGGCAGATCGAGCAGGAAGCCCGCGCCGGTCGCCCCGAAGAAGCGGCGCAGCCACACCGGCTCCGGCATCTGGCTCGCCTTCACGTCGAAAAAGCCGGGGATGTTCTCCATCACCAGCGGCTGGTCGAGTCGCGCCTGCAGGGCGGTGGCGTTGCGGATGAAGCGCTCGAGGAACTCGTCCGTGTAGAGTGGCGGGAACACATAGTTCAAATTGTAGCTCCCGTCCTCGGTGTGCAGGCACTGGAAGTGCTCCGCCACCCACGGCGAGCGGTACAATTCGGCGAGCGCCCGCGCGCGCTGGATCGACCGCTCATCGAGTGGTTCCGAGAGCTGGCCCAGGTAGTCGTGCAGCAGCAGGGTGTAGCGTTCGCGGATCGCCGGCCACCACGGGTCGCTCGCGGCCGGGGGGTCGGCCATCGCCAGATGGTCGATCCCTTCTGCCCGAGTCAGCTCCGCCCCCAGGTGAGGGTTATAGAACGCGCCGACCATCAATTCCGTATTCCGCATGCCGCACTATCCTACCAACCCGCGTTCGGCGAGTTGGTCGCAAAATATCTTGACCTGCGCCGCGACCATGGGGGTCGCGTTGCCGTCGGTCCACAGGGCGGCGATCGTCTCGGCGCTCGTCTTGCCGTCCAGCCGCGCGACGATGAAACGCTCGCGCTCGCCCCAGGTGGCAGCCTGGCGCTTGAGGTCGTCCGTGGCACGGAGCGGCGGGAACGCTCCCGCCACGATATCGTCGATTTCGGACAAGGTGCTGGGTGGTACGTGTTGGCTGCCCGCGACGTTTTGGTCGACCTGCTCGCTGCTCCGCGCCCCCGCCAGCACGACACCCACGCCCGGTCGTGCCAGCACCCAGGCGAGCGCGAGGGCCGGCAGCGGCATGTCGAGCCGACGGGCGATCGAGCCCAGTTGCTCAACGACCGTCCGTCGGCGCTCGAACTCCCTGCCCTTGAACCAATAGATCTTGCTTCGATGGTCGGCTGCGGGGAACTCCGGTGGGACGGGGTACTTCCCGCTCAGGAGTCCCGCGGCGAGAGGCCGGTAGGCCAGGAACGCGATCCGACGCTCGCGGCACAAGGGCAGCTCCCGCTGCTCCACGTCCCGATCGAACAGGTTGTAGGGTCCCTGGTACGCGACCACGGGCGCGAGGTCCAGCGCTCGCGCGAGCGGGCGGGGGGTGGCATTGCAGAGCCCGATCCCCAGCGCCTTCCCTTTCTCCTGCAGCGCGTGGAGCTGCTCGAGCTGCCGCTCCCAGCCTTCGAGCGTTTCGTGCAGCTGCACCAGGTCCACGTAGTCCGTTGCGAGACGCCGCAGGGATGCCTCGAGCGAGCGGCGGGGGTCGTCGCGGGGGCCGACTTTCGTGGCGATCGCGACGCGGTCGCGATCGACCTTGAGCGCCCGGCCGAGTAGCGTTTCGGATGCGCCGTCGCCGTACGTCGGCGCAGTGTCGAAGAACGTGATGCCACACTCGAGCGCGCGGTGGATGGCGGCGAGGCGATCGGCTTCGGCGCTGGCCGCGCCCCAGCCCGTCCCTCCCACCGCCCAGGCCCCGAACCCCAGGCGGGGTCCGGAGGTCAAGAAACGCAGCGGGGGCCCGACGTCAGTCCGGGCCCCCGGGCGCATCGAACCGCTCCGTTAGGAATGGCAGGTGGGCACCAGCTCCGCCGTCTCGACGATCTCGGGACGATGACAGCTGGGCACGAGCTCCTGCATCTCGACGATCTGCATACATCCTCCTCAGGCTGGGAGAAAAAAGACGGCCGTTCGGGGAATCCTACGGGTTGCCGCAGCGCCCGTCAACCGGTAACTCTCAACGCTTGATGATTCCAATTCATACGCTGCTGACCGAGAACGATCTCGCGGACCAGTTTGTTTCGGCGTTTCACGCGAGGCGGTTGCCGGAGAAGTTCTTCTACTGGTTCCCCCTGTCGGTGCGCGCGTGGCTGGCGCTGTGCTCCGACGGAGCGTACCGCAATTTTGTGCGGTCGCGCTCACTCATCGCGCGCTCCCGCGCGGAGATCGCACGCTTGTTTGCGCCGGCCCCACTCGAGGTGATGAGCCTCGGGTCCGGGCAAGGGGACAAGGATCTGCTCCTGCTGGAGGCGCTGCGGGACCGCGGCGCCCGCGCCTCCTACGTGGCGGTGGATACGAGCCAGGCGCTGCTCGAAATGGCGTGCGCCGGCGCACGCGACGCCGGCTTTCCCGCCCACGGGATCAAGGCCGATTTCACGGCCCCAGCGCATCTCGCGGCGCTCGCGGCGCTCGGGGCCGAGCCTGAGACGCCGCGCCGGCTCGTCCTGCTCATCGGGAACACGCTCGGCGCCTTTGATCCGATCGCGGAGGCACGCGAGCTCGCGCAGCTGCTGCGGCCGGGCGACACGCTCCTCGTGGACGGCGAGATCTACGCCGGCGACGCGACGGTCGCCGGCTATGACAACCCCCTGAACCGTCGCTTCGCCTGGGCGCCGCTGAACGCTGTCGGCATCCGCGACGCCGATGGCGAGCTGGTGTTCGAAGCTACGGCCGATGCGCGTCTCCCGGGCCTGCACCTGATCCCAAAGCACTTCCGGGCGAGCCGGGACGTGGAGCCCCTCATGGGCGGCGAAGTCGTGAAGCTCGCCCGCGGGGAGCGGCTCGCCATGAACCACTCCTATAAGTACGCCGTGGACACCTTCCTCCGCATTCTCTCGGAGGCTGGACTGGGCGCCCGATGGCAGGGACAGAGCGATGACGAACGGTTTCTCATGGTCCTCGCCTCGGCTCCGTGATTCCGGCGCTGGAAGTCGAGGGGCTTGGCTATGCACTGCCGGGGAAGGGGGGACGGGGGAGGGGTCGCTCCCTCGTCCAGGATGTCTCCTTTACCGTCGGTGCCGGCGAGACGCTCGTGCTGCTTGGCCGCAGCGGCTCCGGCAAAACCACGACTCTCAAGCTGGTCAATCGTCTGCTCGAGCCGACCGCCGGGGAGGTACGCGTGGCGGGGGAGCGCGCCGCCGACCTGGCGGCGACGCGGCTGCGGCGCCGCATCGGCTACGTGATTCAGGAGGTCGGGCTGTTCCCGCACTTCACGGTAGAGCGGAACGTGGGGCTCGTGCCGCAGCTCGACGGCTGGCCACCGCAGCGCATCGCCGCGCGCGTCCGGGAGCTGCTCGCCCTCGTGGGCCTCGACCCCGCGACGTTCGCGACGCGCTACCCGCACGAGTTGTCCGGCGGCCAGCGCCAGCGGGTGGGCGTGGCGCGCGCCCTCGCCGCCGATCCGCCGCTGCTGCTTCTGGACGAGCCGTTCGGCGCGCTCGATCCCATCACGCGGGTGGAGCTGCAGCGCGAGTTCCAGACGCTCGAGGGCCGGCTCAGGAAAGGAATGGTCTTCGTCACGCATGACGTGCGCGAAGGCCTGCTGCTCGGGACGCGGATCGGGGTGATGCACGAGGGCCGACTTGCGTTTCTCGGCACGCCGGACGACTTCCGGCGGAGTGACCATCCGGAATGCAGGGCATTTATGGCGGCGGCATGAGCCTCCTGGCCTTCTTTGCCCGCAACTCCCGGGAACTCCTGGGACTGGTGGGCCAGCACGTCTACCTGGTCGCGATCTCCACCGGCGCGGCGATCGCGATCGGTGTGCCGCTCGGCATTCTCCTCACTCGGCGACCGGCGTGGCGGGGGCCCGTGCTGGGTCTCGCGAACGTCTTCCAGACGGTGCCGAGCCTCGCCCTGTTCGGGTTCCTCATCCCACTGCCGTTCATCGGCGGCATCGGCGCGCGAACCGCGATTGTGGCCCTGGTCCTGTACGCGCTCCTCCCCATCGTCCGCAACACCTACGAGGGGATCGCCGGCGTGGATCCGGCGGTGCGCGAGGCCGGACGCGGGATGGGGATGACGGACGGACAGCTGTTGCGGCTGGTCGAGTTGCCCTTGGGCCTTGGGGTCATGCTCGCCGGCGTGCGGGTTGCGACCGTGGTCAGCGTGGGAACCGCGACGATCGCGGCGGCGATCGGCGCCGGGGGGCTGGGCGTCTACATTTTTCGCGGTGTCGCGACGGTGGACGACACGCTGATCCTCGCCGGGGCGCTTCCCGCGGCGCTCATGGCGCTCGCAGCGGACGCGCTGCTGGGTTTGGCGGAGCGGAAACTGGCGTGGCGCTCACCATGAGGAGGGAGATCGCCCTCTCCGGGTGGATACTGCTCCTCGCGCTCGGCTGTGCGTACCCTGACCGCATCGTGGTCGGCTCCAAGAACTTCACCGAGTCCGACCTGCTGGGCGAGATCGTGGCGCAACAGATCGAGCGGCGGGCGGCCCTCCCGGTGGAGCGACGCTTCCATCTGGGCGGCACGTTCGTGTGCCATCACGCCATCACGGCGGGGCAGATCGATCTGTACGTCGAGTACACGGGGACGGCGTATACCGCGGTGCTGAAGTTTCCGCCCGCGCTCGACCCCGACAGCGTGTACCGCGCCGTCGCGGCGGAGTACGCACGGCGGTTCAGCCTCTCGTGGGGCAAGCCATTGGGGTTCGACAACACGTTCGCGATTCTGGTGCGTCGGGCCGACGCCGAGCGCTACGGGCTGAAGCGGATTTCGGACCTGGCGCCGGTGGTCCCGCGCTGGCACGCGGGGTTCGGGTACGAATTCCTCGAGCGCGCGGACGGATTTGCGGGACTCGCGAGGATCTACGGGTTGCGCTTCGCGGCGCCGCCGACGGCAATGGACCTGGGGCTTACCTACCGCGCCCTCGGGCAACGCAAGGTGGACGTGATCGCCGGCAACTCGACGGACGGCCAGATTGCGGCGCTCGATCTGGTCGCCCTGCAGGACGACCGGCACTATTTCCCGCCGTACCAGGCCGCGGTGGTGAGCCGCGCGCCGATGCTCTCGCGCTACCCGACGGTTGCCAAGGCGCTGGTCGAGCTCGAAGGGAAGATGCCCGACGCGGAGATGCGGCGGCTCAACGCGCTCGCGGACGTCGAGCATCGCGACATCGCGATTATCGCGCGGGATTGGTTGCGGGCGAACGTGCCGTGAAGGCGCGCCTGCAGCTGGTGCTTGCCGCGGTGTGCTTCTCCACGGCTGGCGCGGCGATCAAGTGGTGCGCGTTCGGCGCCTGGCAGGTCGCGGCATTCCGCGCGCTGGTGGCGATGGTGGCGATCGTCGTGTTGATCCCGGAGGCGCGCCGCCGGTGGAACTGGCGCGTCGGGCTCGTGGGCGTGGCCTATGCAGCGGCGGGCCTGCTGTTCGTGTTCGCGAACAAGCTCACGACGGCCGCCAATACCGTGTTTCTCCAGGCCACCAATCCGTTGTTCGTCGTCGTGCTGGCCCCGCTGTTCCTGCGCGAGCGGGTGCGCGCGGCGGACCTGGCGTTCATGGTGGTGCTGGGCGCGGGACTGGCGCTGCTGTTCGTGGGCGGCGAGCGCCGCTTCGCCACGGCACCGAATCCCGCCTTCGGCAACGTGCTCGCGGCGGGGAGCGCGGGGGCGTGGGCGTTCACGGTCACCGGCTACCGCTGGTTGGCGCGGCGCTACGACGGCGACCACGGCCCGGTCGCGGGCGCCGCGGCATGCGGTAACCTGATCGTCTTTCTGGTCAGCGTGCCCGGGGCGCTGCCGCTCGCGTCAGGTCGCGTGGGCGACTGGCTCGCCGTGCTCTACCTCGGTGTGTTCCAGCTGGGGCTGGCCTATGTGTTCCTGTCGCGCGCGATCACGCGCGTCCCGGCGCTCGAGGCTTCCCTATTCCTTCTGGCGGAGCCGGTGCTCAGTCCGGTGTGGGCGTGGCTCGTGCACGGCGAGGTTCCGGGCCCGCTGGCGGTCGTCGGAGGCGCCGTCATTCTGACGGCGACGGTGCTCAAGTCGTGGACCGACACGCAGGTGGTGGCGGCGTGAAGGGAGAACCGCGCGTCATCGTCCGGACCTATTTCGCCATCACGGGACTCTTCAACCTGGCGATGTCGCTCATCTGGGGAATCGACACGCTGTTCAAGATGGGTGCCGGGCTCGACATCCAGCAGGTGTTGCTGACCAACGCGGCCTTCACGCTCGGGTCGATGGTGTTCGAGGTTCCGACGGGCGTCGTGGCGGACACGGTGGGGCGGCGCGTGTCGCTGCTGCTATGCCTCGTCACGCTGTTCGTGACCACGCTCCTGTACGTGGCCATCGCCTGGCGCGGCTGGGGATTCTGGGCGTTCATGTGGGTCTCGGTGTTTCTCGGGTTGGGGTACACGTTTTACACGGGCGCCGTGGACGCCTGGCTGGTCGATGCCCTCGCGGCGACGGGATACACGGAGCCGCTCGAGCCCGTGTTCGCCCGGGGACAGATGGTCTTCGGCGCCGCCATGCTGGTCGGGACGGTCAGCGGCGGCCTGCTCGGACAGATCCGCCTCGACATCCCGTACCTGGTGCGGGCCGCCCTCGTGGTGCCGCTGTTTCTGCTGGCGTGGTTCCGAATGCCGGAGGGTGGCTTCACGCCCCGGGCGTTGGAGCTGCGCCGGGTGCCGGCGGAGATGCGCCGCGTCTTCGTGGAGGGGCTGCGGTACGGGCTCGGCCACCCGGTGGTGCGGCCGCTGATGCTCGCGTCGCTCGTCTCCATGAGCTTCATGATCTTCGGTCTCTACAGCTGGCAACGCTACTTCCTCGATCTGCTGGGGCGGGATCTCGTGTGGGTGGACGGGGTGATCAGCGCGCTGGTCGGGTTGAGCCTCATCGTGGGCAATGCGCTGGTCGCGCCGCTCTCTCGTGTGGTGCGGACGCGGACCGGACTGCTGATGCTCTCGGCCGGGGCCCAGGCGGTGCTGGCGGTGGCGTGCGGCCTGCTGACGAACTTCTTCGCGGTCGTGGCGCTGTACCTCGCGTACGGCGTGGCCATCGGGCTCGCGATGCCCGTGAAGCAGACGTATCTCAACGCCCACATCCCCTCGGCCCAACGGGCGACGATCATCTCGCTCGACTCCATGTTCGCGAGCAGCGGCGGCGCGCTGGGGCAGTCAGTCTGGGGTTGGGTCGCGCGGACGCGCTCGATCGGCACGGCGTGGGCATGGAGCGGGCTGACACTGCTGCTGGGCATGCCGCTGTATTGGATCGCGCGGCGGCGGGACTGGAAGCACGACGCGATACCAGACTAGACGCAACAGACGCGACAGACTAGACGCACAGGGGAGAACAGAACGGAGTGAATGTAAGTCGCGCTAGCGTTGCTTGAACTTTGGCAATTCGCTCCGGTGGCGCTTCAAGAACTCTTCGTACATGTGAGTATCGGTGTAATCCCGCATCTCACAGATCCAGTCTGAGATAAAGCGTATCACGACGCATGTGCGCTGATCCATCACATCAGCCGGCGCGCTCTTCAGCCAGGAACGTTCGCGGATTTCCACGATGACGCGCTCGTCGGCGTCGTACCACTCGCGCCACACCTCGTCGTACGCCCAGTCGGCGGGGCCCAGGCCAGGCTCCCGGTTCCAGAGGGCGTCGAGGACCGCCTCGCGGCCCCGCCACTCACCGCCGATCCGCGGAGCGCCGGCCACCCAGTACACGATGTCGTCGTGGAACAACGTCCCGACCGAGGCGCGGTCGCCCGCGAACAGCGCTTTTTCGTAACTCTTCGCAATCGCCATGCGACGGGTCATACGGTGATCTCCTCGATCGCTTCGGGCTCGGGAAGTGCGTTCGCCTTGCGGCCGGCCCGCTCCATCGGCTTGTCCATCTCGGCCTTGTGCCGGTCGATGATCGTCCAGAAGTCGAGCGCGCGGTCGAGCAGCTCGGCGGCGGCGACCTTGAGCATGTCGCTCATTTTTACCTGCCGCACGTTGTTCTGCATGTCTTCCGCGTCCCAGCCGCGCGAGTGCGCGATGAACGGGAACGGCGGGAACACGAACCCAAGCTCCGCCCAGAACGTGAACATCGAGCCGGCCACCGCCTGGATGTTGTCCTGGCCGCCGGTGATGATGAACGCCGCGACCTTGTGCCTGATCAGCACGGTGTCGTGGATCGTGACCTGGTTCTGCACGCAGTTCAGGCGCTCGATCATCTTGTAGTAGAGCGACGACGCGTTCCCCCAGCGGATGGGCGTGCCGATCAACACGACGTCCGCCCAATGCACCAGCCCTTCGTAGACGACGGTGAGCTGATCCTCGGGGTCGCGCTCTGTGATGGCGCAGGGCCACGTACAGGCGCGTGCCGCCTTGGAGTAGTTCCCCTCGCAGTGGCGGAACTTCAAGTCGCGGAGCTTGATGTACTGCGTGTCGCCACCGCGGCGCTTGGCCTGATCCAGAGCGTGCTCGAGCAGCGCGTCCGACGTCGAGAAGCGCGGGTTGACCTCGTCCATGGCGGTGGTCGAGATCACCAGAACGCGCGGGGGCGCGCCCGCGGCCTTGGGGTGCTCTGCGAGCAGGTGCGACGGCATGTGCTCGACGAGCTTGCGCGGCATCGTGGGCGGGGTCTGGACGTACACGCCGTCGTCGCGCTCCTCGACCGCGAACACGGGCACCTGCTCCTCGTCGTAGCCCTCCGGCCCCTTTCCCGTGATGACGCTGTACTCCCAGGCGTGCCACGGGCACATCACGAACTCGCCCCGGACGCGCCCTTCCGAGAGGGGCCCGCCCTTGTGGTTGCAGATGTCGGAGATGGCGGTGAATCGGCCTTCGTGCAGGAACACGGCGATCCGGTGGCGCTCGATCTTGACCGCGAAGGGAACGTGGGTGCGCAGCTCATCCTTTGAGCCGAGCCGATGCCAGGTGCTCATGACAGCACTCCGAGAGGGGGCGGCTTAGATTCTAGCCCCTGTGCCCGTCGCCCGCTCGCGGATCGCCGTCATCTTTTTCACCATCCTGATCGATCTGATCGGGTTCGGCATCATCATCCCGATCCTGCCCTACTACGCCCAACGGCTGGGCGCGGGCGGGTTCGGGCTGGGCGCCCTGCTCGGCGTGTTCTCGGCGATGCAGTTCGTGGCGACCGCGTTCCTGGGCCGCACGTCGGACCGGGTGGGCCGCCGCCCGATCCTGCTCGCGACGATGCTCATCAACGCGCTCGGCTACGTGCTGTTCGCCGCGGCGCACTCCTACGCCGTCCTGTTCGTCGCGCGGGTCGTCTCAGGATTTGCGGGCGGCAACATCTCGGCGGCGCAGGCGTACATCGCCGATATCACGACGCCCGCGGAACGCTCCCGCGGCATGGGGATCATCGGTGCCGCGTTCGGCCTGGGGTTCATCATCGGGCCCGCCGTCGGCGGGCTGTCGGCGCACTACCTCGGACCGGCGGCCCCGGGGCTGGTCGCGGCCGGGCTATCGCTCGTCAACTTCGTGTCCGCCTACGTCGTCCTCCCCGAGTCGCTCAAGGTGGAGCACCGCACCGAACGCGAGCTGTGGGACCTCTCGCACATCGGTGACGCGATCCGCAACCCGCGCCTGGCACCGCTCATGCTCGCGTGGACGATCGCGCCCTTTGCCTTCTCCGGTTATACCGTGGCGATTCCCCTGTGGGCCGCGGTGACGTTCGGCTGGCGGGAGCAGGAGCTCGGCTGGTTTTTCACGGTGATCGGCGCCACCGCCGCCGTGGTACAGGGATATGCGTTCGGGAAGCTCGCCCGCCGCTTCGGTGATCGCCGGTTGCTCATCGCCGGCGGGTTCGGTATGGCGCTCGCCATCGTGGTGATTCCGGCGCTCCATTCGAGCGCGGCGCTGTACGGCTGGACCGCCGTGCTCGCGTTCTCCAACAGCATTTTCGGGCCCGCGGCGACCGGGCTCGTCTCGATCTTCGCTGATCCGACCGAGCAGGGAACGGTGCTGGGCGCGGCGCAGTCCCTCGGGGCTCTGGGTCGGCTGCTCGGGCCGCTGGCGCTGGGACAGGTGTACGACGCGTCCCATCCGGCGGCGTTCGTGGTCGCAGGGGCGGTGATGGCGCTGGGGGGAATCGTCACGCTGCGCGTGCCGAAAGCGGTAGACGCCGAGACGGCGAGACAGACGGCTAGACGTCTAGACGCCCAGCGGCGGTGAGGCTTGAGGGTGGAGTTAGGCCCACCTGCAGGCTCACGCCTACACGCCGCTAGCCGTCTGGCCGTCTCGCCGTCTGCCTAGCCGTCTCCCTCCCGGCCGGTTCATATTCTCCTCACCCCCTGCAGGAGTAGCCCGCGCCCATGCGCGTGTACAAGACACCGGAGATCCGCAATGTAGCCGTCGTGGGCCACGGCGCGAGCGGGAAGACCTCCCTGGTCGATGCCCTCGCGTTCGTGGCCGGCACGAGCAAGCGCCACGGGTCCGTGAAGGACGGCACTGCCCTCACCGATTACACCCCCGACGAAATCGAACGCAAGTACTCCATCAACCTCGCCATCGCCGTGGCCGAGTGGATGGATACGAAGTTGAACCTGATCGACACCCCCGGCTACCTCGACTTCACCGGCGAGGCGCTGGCGGGCGTGTATGCCGCCGATGGGGCGGTGATCGTCGTCTCGGCCACGGGCGGCGTCGAGGTCGGCACCGAGAAGGTGTGGGACTACGCCGAAAAGCGGGGGATCGCCCGCTTGTTCTTCGTCTCACTGATGGACAAGGAGCATGCCGACTTCGAGAAGGTGTACAACCAGATCAAGGGGCGGCTGACGCCCAAGGTGATCCCGGTGGAAATCCCGGTGGGCGAAGGCCCCGAGTTCCACGGGATCATCAACCTCTTCTCCAGGAAGTGCCACCTGTACAAGAAGGGGACGAAGGCCGGCGAGTACGAGGAGGTCGACGTGCCGCCCGAATACCAGGAGCGGTTCGAACGATACTCGAGGGAGCTGATCGAGCGCATCGCCGAGACCGACGATACGCTGCTCGAGCGCTACCTGGGGGGCGAGGAGATCGGGCGCGATGAGGCGATCTCGGCGATGAAGGCAGGCATGCTGAAGGGCGAGCTGTTTCCGCTGTTCTGCGGCGCCGCCGACCTGACGTACGGCATGCGGGCGCTGCTGTCGAAGCTGGTGGAGCTCTTGCCGGCGCCGAACGAGCGGCCGCCGCTGGACGCGCAGCGCTGGGGGAGCGCAGAGCGCGTGACCCTCAAGAATGGAGACGGTGGACCGTTCGTCGCGCAGGTCTTCAAGACGATCTCCGAGCCGCACGTCGGCGACGTGACGTACTTCCGGGTGTACGCGGGCACCGTGAAGAACGGCCAGGACGTGTACAACGCGCCGCGCGAGGCCGTCGAGAAGCTGAACCATCTGTGCGTCACGGTGGGGAAGGAGCGGCTCGAGATACCGGAGCTGCACGCGGGAGACATCGGGGTGGTGGCTAAACTCAGGGACACGCATACCAACGACACACTCTCGACCAAGGAGCACGCCATCGTGCTCCCCAAGATCCCGTTCCCCGAGCCAGTGATCACCGAAGCGATCGAGGTCAAGCAGCGAGGCGAAGAGGAGAAGCTGTCGACCGGACTGCACAAACTGCACGAAGAAGACCCCACCTTCCAGCATGAGTACAACGGCGAGCTGGGGCAGACCCTGATCCGCGGGCTAGGGGAGCGCCACCTCGAGATCATCGTGGGGCGGCTGGCGCGCAAGTTCGGCGTGCACGCGCAGATCGGCAAGCCGAAGATCGCCTACCGTGAGACGTTCAAGGGAAAGGCGGAGGGCCAGGGGAAACACAAGAAGCAGACCGGCGGCCGCGGCCAGTATGGGGACTGCTGGATTCGCATCGCGCCACTCCCGCGGGGATCGGGCTTCCAGTTCGTGGACGAGATCGTGGGCGGCGTGATCCCCCGGCAGTACATCCCGGCCGTGGAGCGCGGCATCCAGGAAGCAGCGGCGCGCGGCCCCATCGCGGGGTATCCCGTGGTCGATTTCAAGGTGGAGCTGTACGACGGGTCCTACCACGACGTGGATTCGAACGAGATGTCATTCAAGATGGCGGGCATCCTGGCCTTCCGCACCGTGAGCCCGAACTGCCGGCCGGTGCTCCTCGAGCCGATTCTCGAGCTCGAGGTGCTTACGCCCGATGAGTATCAGGGTGTGGTCATGGGCGACCTCTCGTCGCGCCGAGGCCATATCCTCGGCACCGAGCCCGAGGGGCGCCTGGTGAAGGTGAAGGCCCTCGTGCCGGAGGCTGAGCTCGACCGCTACGCTACGATGCTGCATTCGATCACCCATGGACGTGGTACGTACCGCGCGAAGTTCCACGTCTACCAGGAGGTCCCGCCGGACGCGGCGCAAAAGGTGGCCGAGGTGCGGAAAAAGGAACTGGAAGAGGCGAAGGCATAGCGGGGTAGAAGAAAACCCATGAGACCCACACTGTGGTGCGTCATCCTGGCCGCCTGTGGCGCAGCCTGCCAGCGGGCGGACAACACGCCGCCGGCATCCGAGACGCCCGCGGCGCCCGACACCGCCGCGCCAGCCGCCCCCGCCGCGGCGCCCACTCCGCCACCGTCTCCCGCCGCGACGAAGGTGACCTTGGTGGAGGGGTTCCTCACGCCCGAATCCGTGCTGCACGACCCGGCGCAGGACATCTACTTCGTCTCGAACATCAACGGCGGTCCCACGGCGAAGGACAACAACGGGTTCATCAGCCGCGTGCGGCCGGACGGTGCCGTCGAGAATCTCAAGTTCATCGAGGGCGCCCACAACGGTGTGACGCTCAACGCCCCGAAGGGCCTGGCGATCCGGGGGGACACGTTGTGGGCGGCCGATATCGACGTGGTCCGCGCCTTCGACGCGAAGACCGGCGCCGCGAGAGACAGTGTGAGCCTGGCCAGCTTGGGCGCGGTCTTCCTGAACGACATCGCGATTGCGCAGACCGGCGCGCTCTACATCACCGACACCGGCATTCGGTTCGACGACGTGGGCAATGTGCTGCACCCCGGGCCCGATCGGATCTTCCGCGTCGGGCCGGACCGGCAGGTGACGGTCGCAGTGCGGGGCGACACGCTGGGTCGGCCGAACGGAATCACGTTGGACTCCCTGGGCAAGCGGTTCATTGTCGTGTCGTTCGGGGGACGCTCGGTGCTGGCCTGGAAGCCGGGAGACAAGGCGCCGAGCGTGATCGCCAAAGGCGCAGGAGGGTTCGACGGCGTCGAGATCGCTGGGAGCCGGGTCCTCGTCTCGAGCTGGAGCGACTCGACGGTGTCGAGCTACGAAACCGGACAGGAAGTGAAGCTGATCACTGGCGTGCCGAGCCCAGGCGACATCGGATACGACGCCAGGCGCAAGCGCGTGCTGATCCCGATTCTGTCCGGGAACCGCGTGGAGATCTGGCAACTGCCGTAGCGCGAGTGGTGCAGGCGGCTGTCCCCGTGTCGCGATTGCGCAACACACCAGCTCCGTCTGGACCGAGGTGGTGCGCCGCTGCCCGTCAGGTGCAAATCTTGCTGTCCACGCATCGAGGAAGGCTCTGGAGGGAGGGCCCCTCAATGTTCAGCGTCAACGTCGCCGGCGGTCTGCAAGAAATCCGGATTGTCCTGACTGACGATCACGTCGTCTTGCGGGCCGGCCTGCGCGCGTTACTGGAGAAAGAACCCGGTATCGTGGTTGTGGGCGAAGCCGGGACCGGGAGTGAGGCGGTCGCGATGGCCAAGGCCATGCGACCGCACGTCGTTCTGATGGATCTGGCCATGCCAGGGCAAGGCGGCATCGAGGCGACGCGCCGCATCGTCGGGCACGGCATGGGCACCCGGGTGCTCGTGCTCACCGCGCTGTCGCAGGAGCAGCAGGTGAGCGACGCGCTCGAAGCGGGTGCGAGCGGCTTCATCCGCAAGATTGCTCCCGTGGAGGAGTTGACGCGGGCGATCCGGACCGTGGCCGAGGACCGCCTGTTTCTCGACGAGGACGCAGCCAGGCTCGTCGTGCTGCAGCGGTATCGCAAGGCGGGTCAAGTGGAAGACGAGAAACTGGCGGCAGGGCGGTTGAGCGGCCGCGAGCGCCAGGTGCTCACACTGCTCGCGCTGGGCCACAGCTCCAAGGAGATCGGCGTCAAGCTGTCCGTCAGCCCGAAGACGGTGGACGAATACCGCGCTCGCCTGAAGGATCGGCTGGGGCTCGCACACCGGCCGGACCTGGTGGGTTTCGCGCTGCGGACCGGACTGCTCGCCCAGCCCTAGGCGGCTACTCCCAACTCTCCTCCTTCACTGCCGCGAGCACCGATTCCAACGGGTTGAGGTCGAGTCGCGTCGGCTCCGCGGGCAAGTCCAGGGTCGCCTCGGTCCCGGGTCCGGTCACCTTGATCCGCACGTACGCATGCATCGTGGTGTCGGCGAACCCGATTTTCAGGGGCACCGGCATCATGAAGTGCTCGGGCACGTCCTCCTGGCGCACACGCAGCCGCAGGGTGTAGTGCCCGCCCTGTGACGGCTCGGCGCGCCAAGACAAGGTGTAGGTGGGAATCGCCGTCCCGTTCACCCACTCATCGAAGAACCAACTCATGTCGACACCCACGTGCTGCTCCACCACTCTCTGGAAATCCCGCGTCGAGGCCCGGCGGCCGCGGTACTCCTTGTAGAAATCCTGCATCGTTGCGATGAAGGCGTCTTCATTCATCGTGCGGAGGTCGATCATCAGGTTCCGGAGCATGTGCAGCACCCAGGCGCCCTTGTAGTAAATCATCAGGCTATAGTCCCGGGCGTTCACCTGTCCCGCACGCCATCCGATTCCGATCGGCGGTGCGTCGTTACGCCGCCCGCGGATCTCCCGTCGCCAGTGCTTGAGGTGCCTGAAGAACTTCTCGTTGTCCCGGAGAATGAGCTGCATATACCACAGACCTGAGAACTCCGCGAACCCCTCCGACAGCCATGCGTCCCGGTATCCGGCCGGCTCGACGCCGATGCCCCACCACTGGTGCGCCGTCTCATGCGAGCGGAGGATCTCGTCGTAGCCGCTGTCGCTCATCGCCTGAAAGGTCCACACCGGCAGATACATCAGGCCCGGGAAGGCTTGCCCGTAGCTGAACGGGATCTCGGCGGCATAGTATCGGTCGAACAGCGGGGGACCGTACACTCGGGCGAAAAACGCGAGACTGTTCGCCACGTCGGCGCCCACGTCCTGCTCGGGTGAGCGCGTCGAGAGGAACCTCGACAGGAACACGGAGCCTTGAAGCTGCCTTTGGAGCGTGAGAAAGAACTTGTCGAGCTGCCGATGCGCCTCGCCGTTGGTGTGGACGGTGACCGGCGGAATGCGAGGATCGGTGATCTTGAATTCGTCGAGCGCACCGAGGCTGAAGCACACCTGGTCGGCGGGCCGTACCGTGGCCCAATGCGACGTTACTACGTCGCCCTCCAGATGTGAATCGAGCATCCGGCCGATGCTCGCGAAACGGTAGCGCTTTGGGGTGTGGAACGTCATGTCCACGTCCGCGGGCTGTCCCCCGTATCGCGGGAACCAGTTGTAGGACGACTTGACGAACAGCCACTGATCGGGCGCTGTGGACGTCTCGATCTTGAGCCAGCCCGGCCACTGCCGCGTGATGCCTTCCAGGATCGACGTGTAGCCGATGAGGTCGCCGTGATAGGTGACGCGCACGGCGAGTGTGTCTCCCGCGCGGGGCGGCGGATCGAACCGAACCCACAGCTCGGGAGTCCTCTTGGTGCGGAACATGGTGACGGCCCGGCCCCCTTCTTCGCGCACCGAGTCCACGTCCAGCTCCGAGAGCAGGTTGAGCTGGACCCAGCCGGCTCCAGGGCGGCGGGCGGTGAGCCGTGCCGTCGACACCGCCGAAAATCCGAGCCCCTTAGCGATCGTCGCTTCGATCCGATACGCGACGAGTTTGAACGCCTGCCTCCGCTCCGGGTCCGCCGTCGTGGTGTCGTGCAAATCCTCCGCCCGCCGGAACTCAGCGATAACCTGAACCTTCTGCCCCTCCCGTCCGCCGCGCAGGAGCGAGACCTGCTCATCGTCGTCTGGATCCACCATGAACATCAGGTCCTCGCCGTGCTCCCGCTTGACATGAGCGTAGAAGAACCCGTTCGTGTCGCCGTTCAGCAAGGAGGTGATCAGGGTCGGTTGCACGACGCGCCGCCCGTCCACGAGGTGATCGATCGCGTCGCCGAGGACGCCGGTACCTTGGCTCACTGCGGGACGCGGGCCGAAGCTGAGTTGCCGCTCGAGCTCGGCCAGGGTGGAGTCGGTGAAGACGAAGGCGGCGGACGAGATCCGGGCATCCACGACGGAATCACCGAGCACGCGCCGGACCTCCCCTCGTTCAAGGGCGAGCGGCGGCGTAAAACCGACAGAGCCCCGTCCCACGAACACCGCGCCGATCGTGCGGCCCGCGACCGGCGTCGCCAGGAAGAGGTTGCCGTCCTCGAGGTGGAACACGATGACGTCGCGTCGCAGGGTCAGGTTCCGAACAGGCGCGACACGATCGCCTTGTGGTGCCATCTTGTGCAGGCCGTCGAACACGGGTTCGTAGCGGTCCGCGGCGGTCCAGTGCACGCCGCTAGGAGGCGATGCGGACGTCGTGTCCGGTCGTTGCGCGCCGGCGAGGGCCAACGGACTGCCGAGCCAGAGGAGCGCGGGTGTCGCGAAGGAGGAAAGACGAGCCAGGGGCACCGTCCGGAGAGGGATTGGGGAAATGTGGCGTGGGTCCGGCGGTTTGGTGAGGGCGTTTTTGCGACAGGGAGGGGCGGAAACGCGACAGCGCTACCCCACCAGCACGGGCTCGAACTCGGTCGGCGGCTGGAGGTTGGCGGCACCGGGCTGCCGGTAGACGTAGCGCTTGCCCGCGTAGTTCTTGAGCACCACCGCATCGTCGCTGATCGATTCCACGTACTCCGGCAACAGCGGGATCTTGCCGCCGCCGCCGGGCGCGTCGATCACGAAGTGCGGCACCGCGAGCCCCGAGGTCCAGCCGCGCAGCGCCCGGATGATCTCCAGTCCCTTTTCGACCGTCGTGCGGAAGTGCTCCGCTCCCGCAACCTGGTCGCACATGTAGATGTAGTAGGGGCGAACCCGCGCGGCCAGCAGCTTCTGCATCAGCCGCTTCATCACTTCGGGATCGTCGTTCACGCCCTTCAAGAGCACCGTCTGGCAGCCGAGCGGTATCCCGGCGTCCGCTAGCTTGCCGAGCGCCGCGACTGCCGCGGGCGTGAGCTCGTCGGGGTGGTTGAAGTGGGTGTTGATGTAGAGCGGATGGTACTGCTTCAGTATCGCACATAGCTCCGGCGTGATCCGCTCGGGGAGATGGCACGGCACCCGGCTGCCGATGCGGATGACTTCGAGGTGGGGAATGGCGCGCAGGCGCTGACAGAGCTCGTCGATCCGCCGGTCCGAGAGGAGCAGCGGATCCCCGCCCGACATGATGACGTCGCGGATCTCGATGTGCTCCTCGAGATAGCGGAACGCCGACTCGAGGTGGGCCATGGGGATTTTCTCGGGGTCGCCCACCTTGCGCCGCCGGGTGCAGAAGCGGCAATAGGCGGCGCACACGGGGGACACGAGGAACAGCGCGCGGTCGGGATAGCGGTGCGTGATGTTCGGCACCGGGGAGTGGGCGTCTTCGGCGAGCGAATCCACGAGGCCGTCGTGTACCTCGAGCTCCTGCAGGTCTGGCACGTACTGCCGCCAGATGGGGTCGCCCGGCGATTTGATGAGGTCCACCATGGCGGGGGAGATGCGAAATTCGAAATTCTCCGCGGCCTGGCGCAGCCGCGCGAGGTCGGGGAAGTGCTCGGCGCCGAACCTGGCGACGAGCGCCTCGAGGGAGGCGATGCTCTGTTTACGCAGTCGCTCTTGCCACGACGCCATACGTCAGGTCCTTGAGGTAGATGACCAGATCGTCGCCAGGGGCGTAGTAGCCCGGGAGCCGGGCCGCTGCCGTGTATCCGCGCCGCTCGTAAAAGGCGCGCGTGGGCGCGTAGTCGCTGCGCGAAGACGTCTCGACGACGATCAGGCGGGCGTTACCGGTCGTCAGTGCGTCCTCGACCGCTCGCAACAGCTCGGTGCCGACCCGCTTCCCCTGCCAGGCGGGGTCGACCACGATCCAGTAGAGATCGAAGGTTCCACTGGTGCCCGGCGTGGGACCCCAGCAGGCGTAGCCCAGGAGCTCGTCATCCTGGTACGCGCCGAGCAAGCGGTAGGCGTCGTCGCCCGCGAGGGCGTCGTCGAGCAGCTCCACGGCGATGGCGACTTCGTCCGGCCGGAACAGGCCGGTGGCCGCCGTGAGCTGCTCAAGCCGTGCGCGCTGCGCGCGACCGACGGGACGGAGCGAGTAGCTCACGCGCCGCCTTGGCGCCCTGCGCCTCGCGGAGCGCCACTTCCGCGATCCGACGCACCAACTCCGCGTAATCCCACCCGGCGACCTTCGCCATGCGCGACAGGCCGGCGTCGTCATTCAGGTCGGGATTGGGGTTGACCTCGAGGACCCAGGGGCGGCCCTGCTCGTCGACGCGCAGGTCGATGCGACCGTAGCCCTTGCCCTGCATGGTGCGCCACGCCAGCTCGGCCACCCGGATCAGCCGGTCGGCGAGCTTCTGCGGGATGCCGGCCGGGCACACGGGCACCGAGCCCAGATCATCGAGCGAGCCGGTCTCCCATTTCCCGGCGTAGGTCAGAATCGACCACGCCCCCTCCGGCATCCGGCTGAAGTCGATCTCGGCGATGGGCAGGACCCGGTTGCCGACGAAGCCGACGTTGAACTCGCGGCCGTCGATGTACTCTTGGACGAGCACGTCGTCGAACTGCTCGGTCATCGCCGCCACGCGGGCGCGCAGCGCCTTGCGGTCGCTCACGACGGAGCCGCGGTCGAGCCCGGCGCTCGCGTCCTCCGCCGCCGGCTTGACGATGGCGGGCAGCGGGAAGTCATCCTCGATCTTGCCCTGGGCTACGGTCCAGCGGGGGATCGGGAGCCCCGCCTGCTGGAGCAGCGCATTGGCGATCGGCTTGCGGCGGCACGCCGCGATGGTCCAGAGGCTCGCGCCCGTAATGGCGAGCCCCGCGAACTCGAGGGTGCCGACCACGTGCTCTTCCCACTCGCTCCGCCCGTGGACCCCCTCGCACAGATTGAACACCAAATCCGCCCGGCGCGCCGCCTGGAACCAGCGCATGTCGTGGCGGACGGGCACTTTGCGGATCTCGTGGCCCATCGCGCCGAAGATCGCGCCGATTTCGTCCACGGCCTTCATCACGCCGCGGATGTCCTCCGCTGTCCAGTCTTCGGCCCCGGGATCGTACAGGATGACGACTCTCACGCGCCGACCGTCGCAACGTGAGGGAGGGGCGCGGCCCGCCCGGCCCCGACGGCGAGCGCTTGCCCGGTGAGGCGCCGCCAGGCGATGCGGACCACTTCCTGAATCAGCTCGTCGTAGCCGAACCCCGCGGCGCGGGCCGCCTTGGGAAAACAGGAGTTCATCGCCGGGTCGGGGATGATGCCGGGGAGCGGATTGAGCTCGAGCAGGTTCGGCACGCCGAACCGGTCCACCCGGAGGTCCACGCGGCACCAATCTCGGCACCCGAGGGCGTGGTAAGCGTCGAGCGCGGTACGCTCGATCTCGCGGTGTAGGGCCGCGGGCACGCGCGCCGGGCACTGGAAGATGGCGAGCGGCGCATCCGGACGGTCCCACACCCATTTCGCCTCGTAGCCGTAGACCGGCGGCGCGCCCTGGGGCAGGGTCGAGAAATCGAACCCGATCACCGGTAGGCAGTACGCCTCGGCTCCGTTGCCGAGGATCGCGACGGTGAACTCGGGGCCGGGGAGATAGGTCTCGATCAGCACAGGCTCCGCGTAGCGCTCGAGCAGGAACCCGACGCGCTCGCGGAGCGCCTGCGGGCTGGCGCACAGGTTGCTCGTAAATACGCCCTTCCCAGACCCTTCGGCCACCGGTTTGACGAACACGGGGAACGGGAGCGCCACGCGCTGGAGGTCGGCGACCGTCTCCACGCACGTGAACGGCGCCGTGGGCACGCCGCGATACGCCAGCGTCTCCTTGGTGCGGCCCTTGTGCAGCGAGAGCGCCAGTGTGAGCGGGTCCGAGCCCGTGTACGGAACGTTTAGATACTCGCAGATCGCGGGGACCAGCGCTTCGCGACTCTGGCCGTGGAACCCCTCGGCCATGTTGAAGACGAGATCGGGACGACCGAGCGCGAGTTTCTGGGGAAGGAACCGATCGGCTTCGAGACGGATGACGCTGCCGAAGAGACCGAGGGCCTGCTCCACCGCAGCAATGGTGGACGGGTCGTCCCACTCGGCGAACGCGTCGTTGGTGGTGTCGGGTGCCTGACCGGACGCGGGATCGGGTTTTTCGTTGTATGCGAGACCGATTCGCATGTGGTCTCGGGTGACCTCCTACAAAAAAGGCCGCTGGTGCGGTCTGTGGATCGAAACGCGTAGTCGAGTATGAGAATAAGAAATGCGCGAGCGATGCGCAATAGGGAAGTTGGAAATTTTTTCGACGATCGACGTCATCAGACTTTGTGGTACGCGACGCGCGCGGCCTCCTGTCGGTCGTCGGCGACGTACATCTCGAAATCGGAAAACAGCGCGGACGCCTCGCGCTGCAGTAGGCGGAGACAGGCGATCGCCATCCGTCGGATCTCGAGCTCCGCGCCTTCCCCGGTGCGCAGCTCGAGCATCGTGCGCCAGGCGCGGGCGTTGCCTGACACGACGATCTTCACCTCGGTGGCGTTCGGGAGGACGCTGCGAGCCGCCTCGCGGGCGAGCTTGCGGCGGTGCACCTTGTCAGCGACCCACGCATAGCGCTGCATCAGCGCCTCGACCGCGCGCACGTACGCCGCCTGTGCGTCCGCCACTCCTCGCTCCCACTCCGCCTCGAGCGGGGGATCGCCGAGGATCGCCGGCGGCACCACGAACGCAGCGTGGGACTCATCGACGTAGCGCTGCGACAGCTGGGAGTACCCGAACCCCGCGCGGTGCCGCACCAGCTCGTGCGAGCAGGAGCGCGAGATCCCCTCGATCAGGAGCACGTACACCGCGTGCTCCAGCACCGAGCCGTGACCTTGCTTCTTGATGTTCTCGAGGTATTCGGCCGTCGTCCGGCTCGCCGGGTTGTGCTGGCTCATGTAGCAGATGCGGCCGGCGAACTCGGCGAGCCGCTCGCCCGCGGAGGCGGTACCCTGCCACTCGACCCGCAGGTGCTCGGGCTCGAGGAACTCGGGGCGGGCGATGAGGCTGACGCGGGGGGCGCGGAAGATTTCCATCAGGTGTCAGGTGTCGGGTGTCGGGTGTCAGGGGATCGAGCCAGTTCCACCTTGGGTGTGGCCCAGCCGGCGGTCCGCTCCATCTCGCGCAGCCGGGCGGCGATGTCGTCCGGCAGCGGTGCCGCGTCCGGCCCGACCTTGAGATCGCTGAGCGGCGTCCAATCGGCCGAGGGGATTATAACACCCGGGTTGAGAATCGAGCGCGGGTCGTACGCCTGCTTCAGCTCGCGGAACAGCCCCATCACGTCCGGCCCGTAGAACCGTTCGAGGAGCCCGGCGCGCAGCCGCCCCACGCCGTGCTCACCGCTCGGCGTCCCTCCCACCACGAGCAACAGCTCCGCCGCGTCGCTATAGAGCGCCGCCAGCGCGTCCAGCCACCGTGGGGCGGTGGTGTCGGGGAGCACGTTCACGTGCACGTGGCCGTCGCCCGCGTGCCCGAAGATCGCCACGGGGATGCCGCGTCGCTCGGCTGCGGCTCGGATGCCGGTGACGTAGCCCGCCAACTGCTCGAGCGGCACGCAGCCGTCCTCGATCACTTGCAGCGAGCGGCGCGTCTCGGGGAGTCGGGCGAGGGCCGGGCTCGCGAGCCGGCGGACCGCCCAGAGCGCCCCCAGCCCCGCCCGATCCACGGCGGTCGCGACGTGGGTGGTGCTGGCCCGCAGGCCCCGCACGGCGTCCCCGACCACGCCCCGCGCCGCCGCCTGCGTCTCCCGCTCGAACTCCACCAACAGCAGCCCTTCGAGCCCCTCAGGGAGCCCCGCCCGCGCGTCCGGCACGAGCTCGAGCAGGGTACGGTCCAGCAGCTCGAGCGCCGAGGGGTTCAGGGCGACGAGGTACGGGACCGCCTCCGCGAGGTGCTCGACGCTACGGAACCCCAGGGCAACGCCCGCCACGTCCACGGGGATCGGCTCGAGCCGCCACTGCACCGCAGTCACGAACGCGAGCGTGCCCTCCGACCCGATCACCAGGTCGAGCTCCGCGCCCGACCTGGCGTAGCGGTCCAGGGCGTACCCGGCCGAGTTCTTGCGCGTCTTCGGGAAGCGAGCCTCGACGAGCCGGCGCTGGTCGGGTGACAGGGCGAACCTCTCCCCATTTCCTTCTCCCCGTTTGATCCGCCGCGCTTCCCCATCCGCTCCGATGACTTCGATGGCCTCTACCCAGCGCCGGACGCTGCCGCAGCGCACCGAGCGTGGCCCCGCGGCGTTGGTCGCCACCATTCCTCCCGACGTCGCGAAGGCTCCCGAAGAAGGATCGGGAGGGAGCCGCAGGCCGAACGACCGCGCCGCCGCCGTCACCTCCGCCCAAGTCACGGAGGCGCCGGCCCACAGGGTGCGGCGGGGCCAGTCGGGCGCCGTCCAGTGGAATCCCCGGCTCACGTCGACGAGCACGCCACGGCCCACGCTGCCGCCGGCCATCCCGCTCCCCGCGCCGCGCGGCACGAGCGGCGTACTCGTCTCCGCCGCCCAGCGGAGGAGCTGCTGCAGCTGTTCCACGCCCCGCGGGACCGCGACGGCCGCGGGGACGATCCGGTAGATGCCCGCGCCCTCCGAGTAAGCGGCGAGGATGCGGGGATCGGTGAGAAGGCTGGGAGTCGGCGTCACAATTGTGCGCGGTACGCGGTGCGTGGTTGCCTCCGAAAGCTACCGCGTCGTGCGCACCGCGCACGCATCGTCTTGACACGCCCAAGGTGCCGAGTGATGCTTGACGCGCATATGGCTTCCGACGCGCCCCGCGCCCAGTTGATCCGCCTCGAGACCGACCGCCGTCTCGGCCACGAGTGGGACGAGTGGGACGGTCGACCACTCCCCGGAAACGGCGACTTCTCCGCGCCAGCGGGGCTGTTCTTCCGGTTCGCGGCTGTCACGATGGTCCTGGGAATGGCGGTCGGCGCGGTCCTGCTCTTCCTGCTCGCTCCGCGGATCGGCGCCCTCTGGTCGGAGTTGCCCCGCGCCCTGTGGCTGGCCCTGGGCGCGGCTGCCGCGGGGACCTGGCTCTGGTTCGCGGTCCTGCTGCTTTCCTTTTATGGAGGCGTCCTCGCCCTCCCGGACCGCTGGCTCGAGCGGGGTCCCTATCTCGGCCTGATGAGCCTCACGTCCCACGTCGCCCGTGTGTTCGGTAAGCGGGACTGGGTGGAGCACGCGGCCATCGACGTGTACAACGCGCTCTCCGAGCGGCGCCGGCGCACGATGGGGAAAGGTGAGCTCCTGGTGCTCATCCCCCGCTGCCTGTCCAAGGAGGCGCTCGACGGTGTGCTGGCGATCGCTGGACGCTACGAGGTGCCGGTGTTCGTCGCGACGCGGGGACAACTGGCGCGGCGCGTCATCCGCGAGCGCCGGCCCCGCGCGGTCGTCGCCGTGGCGTGCGAGCGGGACATGATGACCGGGCTGCGCGACGTGGCCGGGCGCCTACCCGTCCTGGGACTCACCATGCGCCTGCCGAACGGACCCTGCCGAGATGCGATGCTCGACCTCGACGTGATGGAGCGCTGGGTGAAGAGCTGGGTAGGCGCCTAGCCGGCGGCCTTCGGCACCCCGAACCGTTCCTTCAGCTTGTCCAGCAGCTTCTGCGCAATCTTGTACCCCTCGTCGTCCTTCGACAGGATCACTTCGAGGTCTCGCTCGACGCGTGACGGATCGTAGCGCGGGCGGTACACCGGCTCGACCGTGAGGCGGGTCTGGCCGGGGACCCAGGGGTCGGCCCAGAAGCGGATCTTCACGGTCGCGGAGAGATCGGCAATATCGCGCTCGTGGTGCCGGGTGCGGTGGGCCCGCGTGTCGTACCACGCGGTTTCGACGTAGCCGTCCCGCACGTTGACGTGCGAGACCTCGAGGCTCTCGGCTGGCACCAGGCTGTCGATCCCGATCGTCACGCGCTCGGGTCGTGCGTTCAGGATCACGACGAGCGCGCGCGGGTCGGGGCGGAAGGCGGGGCGGGTCGTGACGGGGGTGCAGGCAGCGACGACAAGACAAAGGCGGAACGCGGAACGCGGAACGCGGAACGGAAGGGTGTGCATCATTAGTGTTTATGCGGCGGCGTTCCGGGCGCGTGCGTGTGCCCCGCGTTTTTCGCCGAGTCCGCGTGCTCATGCTCTTCGGCCTCGCCCGCCTCGTGGTGATGCCCCGCCTCGCGGTTCTCGAGTTCCGCCTTCAGGGTGGCCGCCGGGACGCCGGCGGCGTGCTCGAACGCCAGCTTACCGCCGGCGGCAGCCGTGTACAGGAGACCGATGACGCCGAACACGCTGAGCCCGCGCAGCACCAGCTCTTCGACGCGGGGCACGTTGGAGCGGCGGTACAGTTTCCACAGGAGCACGACGGTGAAAATCCCCATGGTGACGAGTGCCTGTCGCTCGTGCTGCTCCATGAGCTCGTGAATCGCTTCGCCGTGTTCGATCGCGTCTTGGGCCTGGAGGCCGGCGAGCACCGCCACCCAGCCGCCGATCACCCCGGCCCACAGGGTCCACACGGCCGCTGACTTGAGCGAATCGCGCTTCGTGAGCCAGGCCCCGAGGTCGAACAGCACCGTCACGAACAGGAGGGCCGCGGGGAGATCGTTCACCGCCGCGTGAAAGCGGGGCCAATCATAGCCGAACATGCAGATCGCATCCTCGGTAAAGGTGGCGACGAGAGCGGCGGGTCAAACGCCCAGATCGAGCACTTTGGGCGGATCGACGGCGTAGTCGTAGAACCCCTTGCCGCTCTTGCGGCCGTGCATGCCGGCCAGGACCATGCGCTTCAAGAGCGGCGGCGGGGCGTAGCGCTGCTCGCGGTACTCGGTGAACATGATCTCGGCGATCTTGTAGGTCGTGTCGAGGCCGACGAAGTCGAGCAGGGTGAGCGGCCCCATCGGATAGCCGCAGCCGAGCTGCATCGCCTTGTCGATGTCGGGCACGCTGCCAACGCCGCGCTCCACCGCCCGGATGGCGTCGAGCAGGTAGGGCACGAGCAGCAGGTTGACGATGAACCCGGACGTGTCCTTCGCCGCCACGGGCTCCTTGCCGAGCGAGCCGGCGAACGCGAAGGCGCGCTGGAACGTCGCTTGCGAGGTGGTCACCGTCCGGACGACCTCGACGAGCGGCATGAGGGGCACGGGGTTGAAGAAGTGCAGGCCGACGAAGCGGTCGCCTCGCTTCGTGGCCGCCGCCATCGCCGCGATGGTGAGGCTCGAGGTATTCGACGCGAAGATGGTGGCCGGACCGCAGAGGCCGTCCAGCTCCCTCCACAGAGCGTTCTTGACGTCCAGATCTTCCGTCACCGCCTCGACGACGACGTCGCACTGCGTGAGATCGGCGGTGGTGGTCGTGAACCGCAACCGTTTGAGCGCGGCATCGCGGTCGGCGGCGGGAAGCTTCCCCTTCTCCACGAACTTGGCGAGCGACTTCTCGATTGCGGGGCGCGCCTTGTCCCAGACCTGCTGCGACACGTCGCGCACGGTCGTGTCGTATCCGGCCGTGGCGGCGACCTGGGCGATGCCGCTTCCCATGAGCCCGCAGCCCAGTACCCCAACCCGCTTGATGTCGGTCATGTCTCGCTCAGATGATTTCGAACGTCTTCCGAATCTCGTCGGCGATCCGCACGAACGGGCTCGTCTTCAGACCCGGCAAGGTGTGCTCTGGCTTGATCTCGCCGCGTTCGAGCCGGTCCAGCACCTGATCCAACCCGATTTGGATCTGCTCGTGTTGCAGACGGTGGCTGCGCAAGACCGCCACGGCCGCGGGCCCGAGCGCCAGGAGGGGCAAGAACGGGAATGGGGCGAGCACCCCCATGGTCACGAAGGCGCCGGTCGCGGCGGCGCCCATGCCGAGCAATACGGCCGCGCCGCCGAGCCGCTGCCGGCGGATGTTGCGCACATCCGCGAACAGTTGGACGTGGCAGAAGCCGCTCTCGAGCGGAGTGACGTGGCCGGCCACTTCCGCCGCTCGCGCGAGGGCGAAGCGGCGGCCTCCGGAGCCGAGCGCCCGCTGGATCGACGCGAAGGCGCCGACCTTCGGCTCCCAGGTCGTGTGGTCGGTGTAGCGTCGCTTTACCTGGAGGAGCTCCTCCTCCTGCATCCACGAGCCGAGCGCGCGCTCGACGGCATCGTGCTCACCCGTCACGACGCGTTGGGCGGAGAGGCGCCCGGGACCCACGAGCCAGCCGAGCGGGCCGCGGCGCTGGTCGAGCAGAGGGCGGGTCCGCTCCTCGAGGAGTGCCTGCCGCAGGTAGCGCGTTGGAATTCCCACGTCCTGGCCGAGCGCGAGCAGATCCGCCTCGGTCAGCCCCTCCCCGATGTCGCGCTCCCCGGCCTGCAGCTCCGCCGCGCGCTGGATGATGCGGTCGAGCGCCTCGCGGCGGATGAGCTCGCCCGCCATGGCTACGCCCCTGCCTGCGTCTTTCTCGGCGCGGCCGGCAGCGTCTCGCCCGACGTCTTCTCGGGTAGCGCCGCCGTCGCGGCTCGTTTGCTCACCCCTTCGAGGAATCCGCGGAACAGCTCGAGCGGCAGCGGAAAGATGGTGGTCGAGTTGTTCTCGGACGCGATTTCGGTCACGGTCTGGAGGAAGCGGAGCTGGATGGCTGCGGGCTCGGCGCCGATGATGTGCGCGGCCTGGGCGAGCTTCTCCGAGGCCTGCAACTCCCCCTCCGCGTTGATGATCTTGGCCCGGCGCTCGCGCTCCGCCTCGGCCTGCCGCGCAATCGCTCGCTTCATCTCGGGTGGCAGGTCCACGTCCTTCACCTCCACCGCCGAGACCTCGATGCCCCAATCTTCGGCGCGCTTGTCGATGATGTTCTTCAGGATATTGTTGATCTTCTCGCGGTTCATGAGCAGCTCGTCGAGCTCCGTCTCGCCCAGCACCGAACGGAGCGTCGTCTGCGCGAGTTGGCTGGTCGCATAGAGGTAGTTCTCGACGCCGATCACCGCCTTCACCGGCTCCTTCACGCGCATGTACAGGACGGCGTTCACCTTGATCGAGATGTTGTCGCGGGTGATGACATCCTGCGGCGGAATGTCCAGCGCCACCACTCGGAGCGAAACGGTTTGCGTCTTGGCGAAGAGCGGCGGCACGTAGATCAGGCCGGGCCCCTTCGCGCCCCACGAGCGGCCCAGGAAGAAGTACACCGCGCGCTCGTATTCCCGGAGCACCTTGAGGCCGCCGAAGAGATACAGCGCCAGGGTGCCGAGAACGGCTGTGACGACGATGTCCATCGCGACTCCTCTTCAGGCCGGGAAGGCTTCGACGATCACCGCGGCGCCCTGCCCGCCGCCGATGCAGGCGGAGCCGAGCCCGAAGCGCTGCTTGGCGCGACGCAGCGCGTGGAGCAGGTGGATCGTGACGCGGGTGCCGGTCGCCGCGAGCGGGTGGCCGATCGCGATGGCACCGCCGTGCACGTTGGTCTTCGCACGGTCGAGGCCCAGCTCTTTCTCGACCGCCAAGTACTGCGGCGCGAACGCCTCGTTCACCTCGACCAGGTCCATCTGGTCGAGCTTCATCCCGGCTTTCTGGAGTGCCTTGCGGGCGGCGGGAGCCGGACCGATCCCCATGTACTTGGGCTCGACCCCGATCACCGCCCACGCCACGAGCCGGCCGAGCGGCTTCAGACCGTGCGCCCTGGCATAATCGGCGCCCGCGATCACGGTCGCGGCCGCGCCGTCCACGATCCCAGAGGCGTTTCCGGCCGTCACGAACCCGTCCTTCTTGAAGTACGGCTTGAGCGAGAGCAACACCTCGAGCGTCGTGTTGGGCCGCATGTGCTCGTCGGCGCGATACTCGATCGTGTCGCCTTTTTTCCCCTTGACCGGAACGGGCACCACCTCGTCCTGGAAGACGCACGCGTCCCACGCCTGCTTGGCACGCTGCTGCGAGGCGAGCGCCACCTCATCCACTTCCTTGCGGGTCAACTTGTACTTGTCGGCGAGGTTCTCGGCGGTCTCGGCCATCGACAGGCCGCACTGCGGGTCCTTGAGCGCTTCCCACAGGAGGTCTTCGAGCGGGGCGACGGGCCCGAGCCGCAATCCCCAACGCGCGCCGCGCACCACGTGTGGGGCTTGGCTCATGGACTCGGTGCCGCCGGCGAGCACCGCCTGGGCCTCGCCCAGGATGATGAGCTGGGCGCCCTGCGTGATCGCTTCGAACCCCGAGCCGCACAGCCGGTTCACCGTGACGGCCGGAACCTCGATCGGCAGGCCCGCTTTGAGCCCGATATGGCGAGCGCAGTAAATGGCGTCGGCAGACGTCTGGAGGGCGTTGCCGAACACCGCGTGTCCGATCTCGCCCGCCGGCACTCCCGAGCGCTCGAGTGCATGCTTCGCCGCCACCGCGCCGAGCTCTATCGCCGACAGGTCCTTGAGGGTGCCACCGAAGGTGCCGAACCCGGTGCGCACGCCCGACAGGAACAGGACGTCCGTAGTGGAACCCTGGGTTTTCATGGGGAACAGCTCCGCGTGAGACGAGGGGAATATCGGGGAGAGCAGGGTGGGGCGATAGGGCACTGTGTCCTAACGTGTCCTAGGCTCATGGCTTGCGTCAGCCACGCTGTCTACCCGGGCTGAGAGCCCGGGCTCGGCGCCAATGTGCGCCCTTTAAGGGCGCACCCCCGGCCGAGCGCGCCCTCTCAGGGCGCGAACACGACCGAGCCTAGTCCGCCGACGTCGGCCTGCGTTTCCACACGACGTACGCCGGCACCCCGGTCGCCACGATCCCGAGCCCGATCAACGCCTGCACGGGTCGCGCCACTACGGTGTTGAGGACGATCGCGACGGCGGCCGCGATGAAGAGCACTGGCGTGAGGGGATATCCCGGCACGCGAAACGGCCGCGGCGCATCGGGGCGACGTCGGCGCAGCACGAAGACGCTCGCCGCGGCGAGGGCGGCGAAGAGCCAGCTCGCGAACACTACGTACGTGAAGAGCTGCTCGAATCCGCCGGTCAGCGCGAGCAGCATCGCCCACGCGGCGCTCGCCGCGACGGCGAGGGCGGGAGTGCCGAAACGGGGGTGGACCAGGGCGAGCCTGCGGAAAAACACGCCGTCGCGCGCCATGGCGAAGTACATGCGGGGGCCCGTGAGGGCCAGCCCGTTGGCGGCGCTGAAGATCGACACGAGAATCACCAACGTGACGAGTTTCGCGGCCCCGGTGCCGAACAGCGCCCGCACGGCGTCGGCCGCCACGCGGTCGGTGGCTGCCACACCGGACGCGCCGACCGCCGCGATGTATCCGGCGTTCGCCGTCAAATAGATCGCCACGAGCGCCGCCGTGCCGAGGCCGATGCCGCGCGCGAACGTGCGTTGGGGGTCCGCCGCTTCTCCGGCGGAGTTGGTCACGTTTTGCCATCCTTCGTACGCCCACAGCACGCCCAGCAGCGCCACTCCGGCCGCCGAGAGCGACCCGACCGAGAGCGGTGTCGTGAACGCGCGCGTGTCGGGCTGGCGAAAGCCATCGCCCAGGGCGAAGCCCGCCGCGGCGAGGACGAGAATCGCCCCCACCTTGAGCGCCGTGCTCCAGTTCTGGAGCGAGGCGGCCTGCCGTACGCCGCGGATGTTGACCGTGGTGACGGCGGCGATCATCGCGACGCGGGCGAGGCGGTGGGCCAGCGGCGTGAGCGGCACGAGCTCGGCCAGGTAGTTCGCGAACGCCACCGCGAGCGTCGCCGTGGACCCCGTATTGATGGCGAGGAACAGGGTCCAGCCGAGCAGGAAGGCGGGCAGGGTGCCGAACGCCTCGCGGACATAGACGTAGCTGCCCCCCGCGTCGGGCAGCATGGCGCCCAGCTCGCCGAACGTGAGCGCGCCGAGCAGCGCCAGCCCGCTGCCCGCGAGCCAGACGAGCAGCGCGACGCCCAGGTCCCCGCCCGACTGCCGCAGCACCGCTCCCGGAACGGTGAAGATCCCCGACCCGATCGTGGTGCCGACGACGATGAGGATCAGGTCGCGGAGCGTGAGGACGCGGGCCAGGCTCCGCGGGGCGGTGACGCTCAGATCCGTGCGCCCACGGCTGCCGCCACCTCGCGCGTCCCCGCCGTCCCGCCGATATCCGGTGTGCGCACGCCCGCGACGAGCGTCTCCGTGACCGCGCGCTCGAGGTCGCCGGCCGCGTCCGGATGGCCCAACTGCTCGAGCATCAGCGCGCCCGTGAGCACCGCCGCCATCGGGTTGGCGATTCCCTTGCCCGCGAGCGGCGGCGCCGAGCCGTGGACCGGCTCGAACAGTCCCGCCCGGCCGGGGTGGAGGTTGGCGCTGGCCGCGAGTCCCAGCCCGCCCACGAGCCCGGCGCCCAGGTCCGAGAGGATATCGCCATACAGGTTGTTGGTGACGATCACCTGAAAACGCTCCGGCTCGCGCACCAGCTCCATCGCCAGGGCGTCCACGTAGCGGTGCTCGGCCTCGATGCCGCCGAACCCGGCGGCGACCCGCCGGAACGTCTCCTGCCAGATCCGGTGCGCGGGTACCGCGTTCGCTTTGTCGCTCATGGTGACGCGGGTCTTGCCGTGACCCTGCGCCCACTCGAACGCGGCGCGGATGATGCGCTCCACACCCTGTGCCGTGTTGATCTCCTCGGCCACGTACTCGCTCCCGGCGATCCGGCCCCGTCCGAGATAGACCCCTTCGGTGTTCTCGCGGAAGATCACGAAGTCGATGCGCCGGCCGTTGCCCCGCAGCGGGGTGAGGTCGGGGTGCAGCAGCCGCACCGGTCGGAAGTTGATGTAGAGATCGAGCTTGAACCGCAGGCCGAGCAGAATGTCGCGGGCATGCTCGTTGCCCGGGACGCGGGGGTCGCCCATCGCGCCGAGCAGGATCGCGTCCACGTCGTCGCGCAGGTGGCGCAACGCGCCGTCGGGGAGTGTCTCCTTCGTCTTGAGATAATGATCGGCGCCGTAGGGAAGGTGCTCGAGGTCAAGCGCGACGCCGTGCTTGCCTGCCGCCTGTTCGATGGGGCCGAGCGCGGCCGCGATCACCTCGGGGCCGATCCCGTCTCCCGCGATCACGGCGATCGTGTGACGCTTCACTCGAAGCCGGTCGCGCGGCCGCAGCTCACGCAGTAGCGCCAGCCCACGTCTACCTCGCCGCCACAGGCGGGACAGCGCAATTCTCCCGAGGGCGGCTGCCCGCACTGTGGGCAAAAGTTGACCTTCCGGCTCCCCGGGAGTGTCGCGCCGCAGTACGGGCACTGGCGCGGAGCCTCGGTCTGCTCGGCGAGCTCGAACGTGGCACCGGCGAGCGGGGCTTCCTCTGCGTCTTCATCCCCCTCGCGGTCGGCGGCTTCCGCGGATTCGGGTGGTGGTGGCACAAGGGACGGGAGGGACGCGGCAGGTGGCGCGTAGGCGCGGTCGCCCCGCAAGAACCGCTCGGCCGCGAGCCGATTGAGGTTGAGCATGGCATCGGGGAACTGGCGGAACACACCCGGGTCGGGATTCGACTCCGCCGCCTCGCGCTGCAGCACGTCCTGCACGTCGGCCGGGTCGACCGACGCGTAGCCGCGCTCGCCGGCGAGCAGCCGCAGCACCGCCATCTCGTAATCCTGATGGGTCGCGACCTTCAAGATCGACCGGTTCGAGCGGTACGGAACGAGCCGCTCGTACACCTCCGACGCAGGGAAGGGAATCGCGAGCCGCCCCGGCGCGTCGTCGGCCAGAACGGTCACCAGTCGCTCGAACAACCGGTCGAGATCATCAGCCATCCGGCACCCCTCCCGCCTCCCGCATCCCGCCTCCCGTCATTTGACGATCACCACTCCCTTCATGAACGGATGCGGCGTGCAGTGATAGGGGTACGTGCCCGGCTTGTCGAAGCGGTGCACGTACGATCCGTTCGGGGGAATGAGCGGCGACCCCGGCTCGGTGCCCTCGAAGGCCACGGTGTGCTCTACCGGGTCGCCGTTGATCCACCGCACGGCCTGGCCGGTGGAGATCGTGACGGTCTCGCCCTGGAACTTGAGGGCCGTCATCCGGATCTCGGCCGCCACCGGCGCCCCGGCGGGCGCGCCGAGCGCGACGGGTTTGGGCGAGCCATGGAACCACGGCGCGAAGCGCTTCAGGTGCAGCGGGATCGTGAATTCGAAGCCGTAGAGA